>Ga0299914_10003975_pt1 | contig 10566 bp, 12 predicted proteins | sample RVTome_10_FD_201361 | JGI IMG/M metagenome (GOLD analysis project Ga0299914, IMG submission 201361) | Soil microbial communities from uranium-contaminated site in the Upper Colorado River Basin, Wyoming, United States - RVT153D57 (version 2) ... | reverse complement strand
GACGGCTACGCGGTCGCGGGCTCGTCCCCATGGCGCGTGGCGGGACGCTCCTTGGCGGGCGAGGACCAGGCGCCGGCGCTGAATGCCGGGGAGGCGCTGGAGATCGCTACCGGTGCCGTCCCTCCGGTCGGTTCCGTCGGGGTCCTGCCATACGAGGCGGCAACCGTCTCGGACGGAGTCGTGCACGGCCGCGTCGTCGACGGCGGCAACATCCGTCGCCGCGGTGAGGAGTTCACCGCTGGAACTCCACTTGTCCAGACCGGCACCCAACTGGGCCCGGCCCACCTCGGACTCGCTGCGACGATGGGTCTTGATCGCATCGTCGTCCATCGCACGGCGGCGGTGAGCGCGGTCATCACGGGGGCGGAGGTCGTCGCCTCCGGGGTGCCGGGTCCAACGCAGGTGCGGGACGCCATCGGCCCGATGCTCCCTGGGTTGGTCAGCAGCGTGGGCGCGGACTTCGTCGGCTCACGACTCTGCGGAGATGATCCTCGCCAGCTCGAGGAGTGGCTCGGCCGTGGCGATGATGTCGTCCTGGTCACGGGTGCCTCGTCGGCCGGTCCGTCGGACTTCCTCGCATCGACGCTGCGGCGGCTCGGAGCGAGGTGCCTCGTGGCCTCGGTCGCTTGCCGACCCGGTCGCCCGCAGTCACTGTGGGAGGTCAACGGGTCGTTCGTCGTCGGACTGCCGGGAAACCCATTCGCGGCTCTGGTGGCGTTCATGACGCTCGCGGCCCCCCTCGTCGAGGGAATGCAGAACCGGCCGCTCGCTGTGCCGCTCGCCCACCTCGTGGATCCAGGCCTGACCCGGCAGGTGCTCATTCGAGGGAAGACGTCGCGTGGACCACTGACCTCCCTGACGCCCGCTCTCGAGCGCGAGGGCGTACTTCGTGCCACCGGCCACGACGGCTCGGCCATGCTGCGCGGTGCCACAGCGGCTGACGGCCTCGCCGTCAGTAGTCCGGCGGAGCACGACGACGTCCGCTACCTGCACTTCCCATGGGCCGCCGGGCGCGAGGGCTGTTCTGTGACAGGACATGTCTGACATCGATGTGACAGGACATCGCTGAGGCCGAGTTGTCGTGGCGGGGAGAATCCGTCTCGAAACGAGCTCCTCGGCCGTTTGCGCGGTTGCGGCTTGAGAAATCACACGTTAACGATAGTAGGGAATATCTGTGAATGCAGGTATGATGCACACATGAAGATCGACACATTCTTGTCCGACGGTCTGGCCGGTGCAGGCGAGCGGGCGCGAGTCACCGAGGGACTCGGATACGACACCCTGTGGACGGGCGAGATCGCCCACGATCCGTTGTTGCCCCTGGCTCAGGCGTGTGCCACCACCACGTCGATCGGCCTCGGCACAGCCATCACGCTGGCGCTCGCTCGCAATCCCATGAGTCTCGCCTACCAGTCGTGGGACCTGGCCACAGCCTCTGAGGGCCGCTTCGTGTTGGGCATGGGCGCTCAGGTCAAGGCACACATCACGCGCCGGTTCTCGATGCCATGGGACAGCCCGATCCCTCAGGTGAGGGACTACCTGCGAGCCATCCGGGCGATCTACCACAGCTTCCAAACAGGTGAGCGGCTCCACTACGAGGGCACCCACTACCAGCACACGCTGCTGACGCCGCTGTTCAACCCGGGACCGCTACCGGACGGGCACCAACCCGAGCTGGCCCTGGCCGCGGTCGGCGAGGCGATGACGCAGCTGGCAGGGGAGCTGTGCGACGGAGTCCTGTTCCATCCCTTCACCCACACTCGCTACATCGATCAGGTCAGTCTGCCTGCTCTCGAAGCAGGCGCTGCCCGTGTCGGCGACGGCAGGTCGATCCCGTGGCGCTTCGCCTACCTGTTCCTGGCCGTCGGTGACGACGAGGCCGAGCAGGAGGAGGCGTTGCGGCGCGTGCGCAAACAGGTGGCGTTCTATGCCTCGACCCCTGCCTACACCGAGGTGCTGCGACTGATCGACCAGGAGGATCTGCAGGCGGCGCTCCTGCCCATGTCGAAGGAGGGTCGCTGGGACGAGATGGCCGACCTCGTCACCGACGACATCGTGGACCACTTCGCATTGCGAGGGACCATGGAGGAGCTCCCGAAGCTCATCGCCGAGCGCTACGCAGGGCGCGCCGATCGCCTCGGGCCGTACTTCCCGCTCCCTGACTACGAACCCGAACGAATCGCGCAGTTCGTGGCGGCTACTCGCGACGCTTGTGCGGAGCGTGAAGCATGACGCAGGTCATGGGGCCGCCAGGATCGGAGGTCAGCACCGATGAGCAGGAGGTCGCCCTGCAGAACCGCGTGCACTCGGGGGTCCAGCTCGAGGACATCAGCGAGATGACCACGCGGTATTACGACGTGCTCGTCAACACGATGCACATCGCCGCCGACCTGGAGGTCGTGACCCTCCCGACCTACTCGCCGTCAATCCGCAACGCACCGACTCTCGAGGACAAGATCGCGATCGCCGCGGCGTGCCAGGACGAGCTCGGCCACGCACAGGTCATGTACCGGATGTTGGAGGAATTCGGGTACGACACCCATCACTTCCTGTTCGAGCGAGACCCGCAGAAGTGGCGGACGAACCAGATCCTCGAGTATCCGCACGAGGACTACGTCGAGTCGGTGGTGTCGATGTGTTATGGGGACCGAGCCGGCTACATCACCACGCTCGACCTCGAGCAGCACTGCTCCTTCGGGCCGTACGTCCGGTCGATGAGGAAGGTCAATTTCGAGGAGATCTTCCACGTCCAGCATGGGGAGCGGTGGGTCGACTTCTATTGGAACCGGTCCGAGGAGACCCGGCGACGGGTGCAGGAGTGTGTCGACTTCTACTTCCCTCTCGGGGTGATGTGGTTCGGGACGCCCGACCACATCAAGAAGCGCACCGACCAGCTGACCTACCGGATCCGCGGCGCGTCCAACGACCAGATGCGACAGAAATGGCTGTCGCAGGTGGTGCCGTTCAGCGAGAAGGTCGGCATCAAGGTGCCTGCACACTTCGATGCCGACAGCGGCAGCTACGTGCTCGACTACGAGCTCCCGATCTACCTCGACCCCGAGACGCGCAAGTGGGACTACTCCAGGACCATCACCTGGGAGGAGCAGTTCCGGCTCTGGAAGCAGGGCAGTCCCCACAAGGTGCCGTCGATCAGTCGAGTCCAGCGCGAGGTCTACGGAGACGATCTGTGGTGACGCCGACCGGGACCGAGCCGTCGGTCGATGACGTACGCGATGCGCTGGAGTCGGTCCACGACCCCCACATCCCGGCGAGCCTGTCCCAGATGGGGATGCTCAGCGATGTCGAGGTCCGAGAGGACGGTCGCGTGCGGGTCGGCGTCCGCATCCCGTGCATGGCGTGCCCCGGTGTAGGCCTCCTGCGCAAGCGCCTCGAGGACACTCTCGGTGCCGTACCGGGCGTGACCGCTGTCGAGATGGTCGAGGACTGGGCCGACCAGTGGGACAGGACGCTCGTCGCGCCCGAGACCCGCGACCTGATGGCAACACACGGGATCCGACTCTGATGACGAGTGAGAGCAAGCAGAAGAGGTCTACCGTGACCGGCGTGACCGATCCGCACTCTCGGCCGCGCTACTACGAGGTCTTCGCGCGCAAGGACTCGTCGGACGCCTTGACCCACGTCGGTTCGGTTGAGGCACCTAACGACGATCTGGCGGAAATCCGGGCTTGGTACGTGTATGACCAGCACCGGTGGCGCGAGATGTGCGTGGTCCCCACGGATGCGGTCGTGACCGTACGCCCGCGTGCCGGGGACGTCATTCGGATCAAGCCGGTATGAGGAGTCTTCGATGACGGATGTGAACGACGACCTGCTCTGTGTAGCCGACACGAAGTTGGTGCTGGGCAACTGGTTCGCCGAATGTGTCATGAATGGTCGGTCGCTGCCGGACTTCGCCGCGATGCTCGGCATGTGCACGGCCTCCTACGGCCAGGCCCGTGCCATCTACCAGCATCTCGCACCCGGACAGGAGGCCTACGCCGAGTTGGAGCGAGGCCGTGGTCCCGCCGAGATCCGGTCGATGCAGCTGCTCGACGTACCTCCGCAGAACTGGGAGGACCTGGTCATGGCGGCCTACCTTGCCGAGCAGTCATCTTGGGCGTTGATGTCGTCCCTGCTCGCCACGGATGATCGCGCCGTGGCGGCCATCGCGCGCAAGATCGGCGAGGAGGCCTACTTCCATCTCAAGTACGCGACGGGGTGGTTCAAGGTCATCGCGTCCGACGTCGAGGGCGCCGAACGGTTGCAGGATTCGTTGGCTCGCCGGATCGTTCTCGCCCGAGACTGGTTCGGCGCCGATGACCCTGGCGGTGGAGTCATGCCGAGGGAGGGGGCGATGGGAGGCCGCGCGCTCGCTGATGGCTTCATCCGCAACGTGGAGCGGGACCTTGCGCCCCTCGGGTTCCAGGTCCCGTCTGAGCCGGCGGGCGGGCACGCGATTGCGGGCTCGTGGGATCAGACGCGGCGGCGACGAGATGATCTGCCTGCCGGATTGTTCGAGGTCATCCGCTTCAAGAACCCGGAGTACGCGCACTGATGGATCGACCGCCCGACCGACACCTGTTCGCTCGGGACCCTGACTTCGCCCAGGTGACCTGTCCGGCCTGCGAGAGCGGCAACACCGAAGTCCAGTCCCTGACCGGGAGCTCGGCCTCCGAGGTCCTGTTCTTCTGCAGGAACTGCAGATCCTGCTTCAACTGGATCAAGTGGCAACACCAGCTGCCACCTTCCGCCGCCGTCTGACCTGGTCGGGCCGCCGAGACGAAGCTCGCTCGCGAGGGTTCAATGGGCCCTGCGGGCCTCTCGAGGCTGTGTCTTGGCTCCATCGGCGGGTGCATCCAGTTCCGCGAGCAGCGACTCGATCCACTGCAGTTGCGCCGTCTGCATCTGCTCGAAACCTTTGATGAGCCGCACCTGCCACCACAGATTTCCGTGCCGATCGGTCGGCAGCGGATCGGAGTAGACCTCGAGTCGCTGGGTGGCCACTTGAAGGAGTTCCTGGATCTCCGCGCGGCGTTCGGTCAGGACTTGAATCGCGTCTTCGCGCTCCACGCGACCCATGAAGAACAGTCGCATCAAGAACGGTTCCTTGTCGAAGGGTGCCTCGGCGGGCGAACGCAGCCAGTCGTCGAGCACCTCCAACCCCTCTGGGGTCGCCTTGTAGAGGCGCTTGTTGGGTTTGCCGTCCTGATGGACCAGATGGGAGGTGATGAGCCCGCGCTTCTCCATGTCGCGCAGCTCTCGGTAGATCTGACTGTCGGCCGCATTCCAGACGAAGTGAACGGCGTAGTCGAAGCTCCGCTTGATGTCATAGCCGGACATCTCGCGCTGGGAGAGCACGCCCAGCAGTGCGTTCCTGAGTGACATCACACCTCCTGCTCAGCCCGAGATCGCGCACAGTGCGCACAGTGGGCGTCGCCGCCCCCGTTTTTTACATTCTAGTACATCTTCAGTCACTGCAACTTCAGGGGTCTAGGCGTCCTCGCCGGTGGTGGGGGAGAAGGGGTCACCTCGAAGCGACAGGTGTGGACACGAACAGCCGCCGCGCAAGGGCGACGTACGAGCGCCCCAGGCCGTCGGGAGTGTAGGGGCCTTCCGGATCGAACCACCGAGCGACATCGATGCACATGGAGAGTAGTGCGGCAGATGCACCCCGCAGGTCAGGCACGTCGAGCTCGCCCGAGTTCGCACCGTCAGCCAGTACCGCGCGGAACGACGTCTGGATGCGACCGCGAAGCTGCTGTACGACCGCGATGTGGTGAGAGTCGAGTGCGGTCCACTCGTGCTGGACCACGTAGGCGAGAGTGTGCTGCTCGGCGTGCCACCGGGTGAAGGAGTAGACGAGCAGGTCCAGGGCGTCAGCTGGGTCTGTGCCACCCTCCGCTGCCCCCTCGACGACCTCGAGTGCCACCTCGTGGCCGTGTCGGCTGATCTCGAAGAGCAGATCCTGCTTCGAAGCAAAGTGCACGTATAGGGCGGCCGTGCTCAATCCGGTGCCACGGGAGATGTCTTTCAGCGTCGATCCGTGGTAGCCGCGGGCGGCGAACGTGTCCAGAGCTGCTTGGAGGATCAGGTGACGCGTGGCGGGGAACTTGATCGGCCACAAGGGGCAGGCGGCCAACAGGTGCTGACCGCGTTCTGCGATCGCGTCTGGTTCCACGTCACTCCATCCGTACGCCGCTATTGACATATAGCCTACGACACACTTCACTTACTGTTCAATCAGTAACTGTAACGAGCATCACATTGCCGCGCCTCCCCGGAGGCGAGGGATCGGGCGGCATCGAAAGCTCGTGACCGTCGTTTGAGGAGGCTCTGTGACAGGCTCGCCGTCCGCGCTGACCGTTCAGGCTCTGAGTGCGCGCTATGGCCGCGCTGTCAGCGCGCTCGAAGAGGCGACGCTGGAGGTGCACGATGGCGGCATCGTGGCAGTGCTGGGCAACAACGGTGCCGGCAAGACCACTTTGCTCAGGGTCCTGTCCGGGACCCACCGCCTCCACGGTGGCGTCATCACTAACGGCGATGTGCTCGCCGGGGGGAAACCCATCAATGGGCTCAATCCGCAGAAGATCGTGGCGCACGGGATCGTCCAGGTGCCGGAGGGCCGCAGGGTGTTCGGGCGGATGAGCGTCGAGGAGAACCTCCGGGCCGGCGCGATCTCCAACCGCGATCCGAACGCGACGAAAGCGGCTCGCGAGCGGGTCCTGGAGCTCTTCCCCGTCCTTGGCGCCCGGCGCCATCAGCGTGCCGGGCTCATGTCCGGCGGCGAGCAGCAGATGCTGGCCATCGGACGAGCGCTGATGGCCTCTCCGCGGGTGTTGCTGTTGGACGAGCCGTCGCTCGGTCTCGCCCCGCTCGTCGTTGAGCAGATCGCCGAGGTCATTGTGGAGATCAACCGTCAGGGCACCTCCATCTTGCTTGTCGAGCAAAATGTCGAGGTGGCGCTCCGCGTCGCCAGTCACGCCTATGTCCTCGACCTCGGCCGTGTCGTCATGTCGGGCACCGTGAGCGAGCTCAAGGAGAGCGAGGCCGTCCGCCAGCTCTATCTCGGCGACAGTGCCCCGCTGGCTGACGCGGACCGAACCAGCGTTCGGCCTGTCCTTGCGCCGTGGACGTTCGAGCCCTCGACCCGGCGACGCGAGCAGAGGGCTGCATCGTGAGGGCCCGCCGCGTCAGCACTGAGGTGCCGGCACTGGTCGTTGACAACATCACCAAGACCTTCGGGGGGGTCACTGCCCTCAAGGACGTCTCCTTCGAGGTCGCGCCCGGCACGATCCACGCACTCATCGGGCCCAACGGGGCCGGTAAGTCGACGTGCTTCAACATCCTCACCGGCGTCTACCGGCCGACTGCAGGAACCGTGGCTCTCGGACCTGACCGCCTCACTGACCATCGCCCTCACCACGTTGCCCAGCTGGGCATCGGACGAACGTTTCAGAACATCGCGCTCGCCGCTCGGCTCTCCGTCCGCGACAACCTCATGCTCGCCCGGCACACACTCACGTCGTCGGGCTTCCTCTCGGTCGCCGTTGCGCTACCAGGCGCGCGGCGAGAGCAGCGCCTGCACCAGCAGCGAGTTTCCGCGATCGCCGACTTCATTGGTATCGGCGATCTCATGCACCGCCAGGCGGGGACGCTGGCCTACGGAGACCAGAAGCGGGTCGAGCTGGCGCGGGCCATGAGCCTGGAGCCTTCCGTCCTGCTGCTCGACGAACCGGTTGCAGGCCTGAACTCGGGCGAAAGTCGGCACATGGCTCAGCAGCTTCTCGACATCCGTGACCAACTCGGCATCTCTGTACTGCTCGTCGAGCACGACATGGGCTTGGTCATGAGCATCGCCGACCGAGTCACCGTCCTCGATTTCGGCCGCCTGATCGCAGACGGCTCGCCACAGGAGGTACAGAACCACCCGGACGTCGTACGCGCCTATCTCGGTGGGGCTGCGACAGCCCCCGAGCCGGCCGTCGCGACACCCCACGGCAGCCCGGTGCCCAGAGCGGGAGGAACGTCATGACCTACTTCGTAGAACTGATCATCAACGGTGTCTCGATCGGCCTCATCTATGCGCTCATCGCGATCGGCTTCACCGTCATCTTCAAGGCCACGGAGGTCCTGACCTTCGCTCAGGGCTCCACACTGCTGCTGGGTGCGTACGTCGTCGTGCGCGCTCAGGACGCCCTCGGCTTCTTCCCAGCGGCGCTCCTCGGCATCGCGGTCGCGGCGCTGTTGTCTGCCGCCATCGAGGTACTCCTGGTTCGTCGCGCGGCCACCCAGGAGCACATCTCCTTGGCCATCTTGACGCTCGGCGTCGACATCGCACTCGCTTCCGAGCTCAGCCGCCGCATCGGCAGCGATGTCTTGTCGTTCGCCGATCCGTGGGGCAACAAGACGGTCGAGATCGGCTCATTCGTGTTGCCCCAGGCTCGTGTGGCCGCGCTGGTGGTCTGCGGGACGATCGCCGCCACTTTCTTCCTCGTCCTGAAGTACAGCTCGTGGGGTATTGCGGTTCGCGCCAGCGCCGAGGATCGCGAGGCGGCCGCGTTGATGGGCATCAACCGTCGCCGCGTCGCTGGGATCTCGTGGGCACTGGCTGGGGGACTGGCCGCTGTCGCGGGCATCTTCATGGGGACCGCGCCCAGCCCTGGTCTCACGAACACCTCGAACGTGACAGCGCTCAACGCCTTCCCGGCTGCCATCATCGGCGGTCTGGACTCGCCCGGCGGGGCTGTCGCCGGAGGGCTCATCGTCGGGATCGTGCAGTCTCTGAGTGCCGGTTACAACGATGAGGTTGCATTCCTCGGGTCTCAGCTGTTCGAGGTCTCCGCCTTCGCGGTGATGATCCTGGTCTTGCTGTGGCGACCCTCGGGGCTCTACGGAACCCGGGAGCTGACCCGTGTCTGACATCCGTCGTATGACCGGGTCCCCGTGGGCCCGAGGTGTGCTGGCCCTCGCGACTCTGGCGGTCGTGCTGGTCGCGCCGCTCTATCTCGACCGCTTCTGGCTCCAGCTCGGCTACTTCTGCTTCGCCGCCGCTGTCGGTGCACTCGGTCTCAACCTGCTGACCGGGTTCACAGGACAGCTCTCGTTCGCCCACGGCTTCTTCCTGGCCGTTGGTGCCTACACGTACGTGTTCTTGGCCTCCGACGAAGGGGAGGCGGTCGGTGTCGCCCTTTCCGGCGCCTCGCTTCCCAGCTGGTTGGCCGCTGTCCTGGCGATCTCGGCGGCCGGCCTGGCAGGCCTGCTGTTCAGCCCCATCTCAGGTCGCCTGCGCGGGATCTATCTCGGCGTCGCATCGCTGGCGTTGGTGTTCATCGGTCAGCACATCCTGTTGAACTACGAGTCCGTGACGGGCGGCTTCAACGGGCGCGATGTCCCCGAGCTGAGCCTGTTCGGACTCACCTTCGGTGACAGTGAGCCGCCCCTGACCGTGCTCGGCGTCGTCTTCGGCCGCGAGGAGTGGCTGTGGTACCTGGGTGCCGCGGTGCTCCTGTGCGCGTTCGTGTGCGCCAGGAACATCGTCCGGGGCCGCCCGGGGCTCGCGATGCAGCTCATCCGTGACAACGAGATGGCCGCCGCGAGCATGGGTGTCGACGTACCTCGGTACAAGGCATCGGCGTTTGTGCTCTCCTCGCTCTACGCGGGGTGCGCTGGCTTGATGGTCGCCCTGGCACTCGAACGTGCGGTGCCCGACTACTTCGGACTGGCGCTGTCGATCGCCTACATCGTGATGGTCGTCATCGGCGGCCTCGGATCGCTGTGGGGTTCGGTGGCCGGCGCCTTCTTCGTCGTGGCGCTGCCTGAGATCCTCAGTCGTTACGTCGGCAGCATTCCCTTCCTTTCGGAGCCGGGCACCGGCGGCGTGGGCGCCGCCGAGCTCGCCGACTACGTCTACGGCGGGCTTGTCATCGCCGTGATCGTCTTCGTGCCGCGTGGCCTCGCCGGAGTGTGGACGTCGCTGGTCGCGAAGCTCCCGGCTCCCGCAGTTTCGGCGCCGGCTCCCGCCGGCGCGTCGTCGGTGCCGACATCCGCGGGGCGGTCCGACACGTCGGTGTGAACCCATGCCGTTTTATTCAGATGGAGGATGCAATCCCATGTCAACTAGATCATCAACCTCAGCACGTCGAGTCCGAGTGATCACTGCGTCGGCTGTCGCCGTGATGCTGCTGAGCGTGAGCGCTGCGTGCAGCACCAAGGGCGAAGGCAGCGCGAAGAACGAAGGAGCCGACGGAGTCAAGATGGGGCCGGGAGTGACCGAGTCGACCATCACGATCGGCGAGATCACCGATCTGTCCGGCCCCTTCGCCGCATCCGGCAAGGCGCTCGACCAAGGAGCCCAGATCTACTTCGATGGGGTCAATCAAGATGGTGGGATCTGCGGCCGCACCGTCGAGCTCGACGTGCGCGACACGGGCTTCGACCTGCCCAAAGCCATCGCCTCGTACAGCGAGATGGAACCGGATGTCCTGGGGTTCAACCTGATCCTGGGCTCTGCGCAGAACGCCGCGCTAGATCCGAAGATCAGGCAGGACGAGATTCTGACGGTGCCTG
>Ga0299914_10003974_pt1 | contig 10567 bp, 12 predicted proteins | sample RVTome_10_FD_201361 | JGI IMG/M metagenome (GOLD analysis project Ga0299914, IMG submission 201361) | Soil microbial communities from uranium-contaminated site in the Upper Colorado River Basin, Wyoming, United States - RVT153D57 (version 2) ... | reverse complement strand
CTCGGGCAAGGCCGAGGCCGTCGCGACGTTCCGCACCTGGCGGAGCGCCGAGGCACGAACCGCGTGGCTCCTGTCGACGCCCGCGCTCATCGGGCTGACGGCCTTCATCGTCGTGCCATTCCTGCTGGCGCTCGTCCTGTCGTTCACCAACCAGCGCCTCATCTCGCCGCTGCCGACCCGGTTCATCGGCATCGAGAACTACCTGTCCACCCTCGCCGACGCCGGGTTCTGGCAGGGGCTCATCAACAACCTCTGGTTCGTGGCCATCGTCGTTCCCCTGCAGAGCGCGCTGGCGCTCTTCCTCGCAGTCCTCGTCAACAGCCGCATCCGCGGACGCGTGGCATTTCGCACCGTGTACTTCATGCCGGTGGTGACGGTGATGGCCGCCGCGGCGGTGACCTGGACCCTGCTCCTCAATCCCAACGGCCTGGTGAATGCCTTCTTCGACGTGATCACGTTCGGGACCTTCACCCCTGACTGGCTCGGGTCGACGACCTGGGCGCTGCCCGCCGTCATGGCGGTCTCGATCTGGCAGGGCACCGGATTCCAGATGATCATCCTGCTCGCGGCGCTGCAGGACGTCCCCGAGGAGCTCTATGAGGCGGCCGAACTCGACGGCGCCGGGTCCTGGCAGAAATTCCGCAGCGTGACGCTGCCTGGCATCCGCAACGGACTGATCTTCGTGGTCACCGTCACGACCATCCTGGCCTTCCGTCTCTTCGACCAGGTCTGGATCATGCCGCAGGTCCCCGGCGGTCCCCTCGACTCCACCCGGACGATGATGCTGCACCTGGTCGAGACGGGCTTCGGGACACAGGCGATCGGCCGGGCGTCGGCGGTGGCCGTCATCTTCTTCGTGCTCGTTCTCACGCTGACCCTCGTCCAGCGCCGGTTCATCCGTGAGGAAGGAGGCACCGAATGAGGGCTCGCGCTCTCCCGCGCACCGCCCAGTACGTGGTCATGCTGCTGCTGGCGGCATTCTTCCTCTTCCCGCTCCTGTACATGGTTGCCTCGGCGTTCAAGCAGGACGGCGTGGTTCTCTCCGATGCGGACTCGATAGCCGCCTTCCTTCCGCTCCCGTTCGTGGGAGTCGAGAACTTCGTGGATGCCATCGAGCGAGCATCGGTCGTCCAGTCCTTCTTCAACTCGCTGGTCATCTCCGGTAGCATCGTCGGGCTCGGACTCGTCGTGAACAGCCTGCTCGGCTACGCACTGGCCCGCCTCCGTTTCCGCGGCAAGACTGTCCTTGTCGCCTTCGTCATCGCCCTGATCATCATTCCGTTCGAGGCGCTGGCGGTTCCGCTCCTGTTCCTGAGCGCATGGCTCGGCTGGCTCGACACGTACCACGTCCAGATCCTGCCGTTCATCGCCAACCCCCTGTTCATCTACCTCTTCTACACGTTCTTCCTCAACGTTCCGGTGGAGATCGAGGAGGCGGCGCGGATCGACGGCGCCGGGCCGCTGAGAACGTTCGTGTCGGTGGTGGCGCCGCTCGCCAAGCCGGCGTATGCGACCGTGGCGATCCTGGGCTTCCTGTTCAGCTGGGGGCAGTTCCTGTGGCCGGTGATGGTCACCCGGGGCATCGACGTTCGCCCGCTGGCCCTCGGCATCGGCACGTTCAAGACCACGCAGCCGGTCCAGTGGGGCGACATCATGGCGTACGCCGCGCTCATGACGATTCCGCTGGTGATCATCTTCCTCATCTTCCAGCGCTACTTCGTGCAGGGGGTGGCCTCGTCGGGCGTCAAGGGGTGAGCGGCAACGCCCGGGGCCGAAGTCGGTGAGCCTCCGCCTTCCGGGTCAATGGCTGTGGGATTTCTGGGTCGTCCGTGACGGCCCGGACTATCACGTGTTCTACCTCCAGGCGCCGCGGTCCCTGCTGGACCCGGAGTTGCGACACTGGCACGCATCGATCGGTCATGCCGTATCGACCGACCTGCGCCGCTGGGAGGTGCTGCCTGACGCTCTTGCGCCGGGCGAGCCTGGATCCTGGGACGACTACACCGTCTGGACCGGCAGCATCGAGCCGGGTGGGGCGATGGACGGCGAGGGGCTCCCCGCCACAGATTCGGGCGGCTGGCGCCTCCTCTACACCGGCACCTCGCGTCGAACGCGAGGGCTCGTGCAGCGGATCGGCCTGGCGACCTCGGACGACCTCGTGCACTGGACCCGCCACCCGGCCAACCCGGTGATCGAGCCGGACCACCGCATCTACGAGGCACTCGACCAGGCCGCCTGGCACGAGGAGGCCTGGCGGGACCCCTGGCTCGTCCGCGACCCGCGCTCCGGCACCCTCCACGCGCTGATGACCGCCCGCGTCACCGAAGGGCCACCGGCCACCCGCGGGGTGATCGGGCTGGCGCGCGCCGAGGCGTGGGACCACTGGGTTGCGCTGGAGCCGATCACGCGACCCGGCGTCTATGGTCACCTCGAGATTCCCCAGCTGGTCCAGCTTGCCGACCGACGGTGGTGCCTGCTCTTCAGCGTGCCCGGGCTCCCCGACGGCGGGCCGCTGCCTGCGGAGATGCCAGCCCAGGCCGCCCTGCGCGGGACCCACTTCCTGGTGGCCGATGCGCAGTTGGGCCCGTTCGAGTGGCGCAGCCACGGCGTGCTTCTGGCGGATCGGAGCGGCACCTGGTACGGGGCGAAGCTGCTCCCCGGACCTGGAGGGTCGCTCGTCTGTCTGGCATGGCTCCTCCATGACCGCGACGGTGGCCTGGTCGGCGAGCTGAGCGACCCGATGGAGGTCACCATCGGACCGGAGGGCCCGCGAGTCGTCCTCGCGTGAATCGGGGCCAGATCAGGGTGCCGCGATAGACGGCAGGCGGCTCACGAGGTTGACTGACCCTTCGGGTCGAGAACGAGCTGCGGCGCGCCGTTGACCGGCTTGGCGTCGATCACTGCCTCCTTCAGCGGCTCGGCCACCTCAGGAGCGACAAAGACGGATACGCCCTCCTGCTCGGAAACCTGGTCGCCTTCGGCCGGCCCCGGTACGAAGTCGAGTCCGATCTCGGTGCCGGTCTCACTGGAGGCGTGGGCGAAGAAGCGCACGCCGGCGCCGTCTGGCGCTCCCGACTCGGCTCGTGCCTGGCTGAGCAGGGTCGCGGCCTGGGAGGTGATGCGAAGCATGTCTGTACCTCTTGCGGGCTGGCTCCTCACCCTACGCCACCACCCCGTGCCGCGGTCAAATCGCGAGGGTTGCTGGGATCAGGAAGAGCCATCCCCTGCCGTCTTCAGGCAGTGCACCAGCGCGGGGCGACCCGTCGCCACCATCCTGCGCTGGCGGCGGGAGGTCCCGCGCCTCTGGCCGAGAACTTGCGCGCCCCATCGATGCACGCTTGAGGACTGACCAATGCAGACGATGACTCCCGAGACCACGCTCGATCCCCGATTCAGCAGCGAGGAGGCGGCGCCGGCGGAGTGGTCGGCAGCGCGCGATCAGCTGCGCAACGCGAAGAGTTACCAGCTCACCACCGTGCGGGCTGACGGTCGCCCGCATCAGACGACCATCGCCGGCGTGTGGACCGATGACGTCTTCTCGTTCACCACCAGCGCCGGCGAGCAGAAGGCACACAACCTCGCGGCGGGCAACCATCACGTCATCGTCACCGCCGGCAACTCGGGCTGGGACGGGACGGACGTCATTCTCGAGGGCGAGGCCGTGGAGGTGTCCGATCCGGATCGCCTTGGCCGACTGGTCGATGCCTGGCGCGAGAAGTACGACGACTGGTTCGGATTCCGCCTCGTTGATGGCCAATTCACGGCTCCGGGTGCCATCGGTCCCGCCCTCGTGTACGACATTCGGGCGCGCAAGGCCTTCGGGTTCACGAAGGGCGAGACGTTCAGCCAGACCCGCTGGCGGTTCTGACCCGCGGGCGGTGATGCTGACGATGCCGGGCGGCATGCCGTGCCACCCGTGCCCGGGTGCCGCACTTCGCGGAGCACCAGGCTCAACCTTGGTCATGCGAGCACCATGGACCGATCGCCATTCTCAAGCGCACCCATGCGGGGCGCGCCGGGTCCCCTCAGGCGTCGGCTTCGGCTTCGGATCCGGCCTCGAGGTAATCGTTCGTCACGGCGATGCCTGACCGCAGGGCATCGAGGGCGTCATAGATCGCCGCCGTGTCCGCCTCCGCCGAATCGAGCTGGTCGAGGAGAGCCCGGTACGCCGCCGTGAAGGCCGGATCGGCTCCGGGTCGGGTGCGGGAACCAAGGTCTATCGGGCGACGGCGCAACTGCCGTAGCGGAGCCGACGGAGTGCCTCGCTTATGCGCCGCGCGCGCCGCGGTGCAGCCCCCCTACCATTCGCGCCATGGAATTCACGATGTACCCGCAGTTGCCGGCATCGGACATCAACCGGGCTGCCGCCTGGTATCGGGAGAAGCTCGGCCTGGAACCGGTGCTCCACGGGAACGAGCCCGTCGAGGCGGGCACGACGAGCTTCGAGTCTGAGCTGTTGTACGACACGGGCACGGCGAGGTTTGGCGTCTACGAGTCGTGGACGGCGGGACGCAACGAAGCGACCGCCGCTCGCATGGTCGTCACTGACTTTGACGCGGCGTTCGCGGAGCTGAAGGCGAACGGCGTGGTGTTCGAGGACTACGACTACGGCGAAGACTTCCGAACCATCGATGGTGTTCTGGTGTCACCCGACGGTGAGAAGACCGCGTGGTTCAAGGACTCTGAGGGAAACATCATCGCGATCGGATCTGTCTAGGGACCTTCTGCGCGTCCCGAGTTCGCCGCAGCAACGGACTTGGCGCATCTGAGGGCTAGGCGATCGCCATCCTCATGCGCGACGGGGCGGAGTCGACGGAGGCTCAATTCGGACGTGTTCGGGTCGGACACCGATGGCGATGAAACGGGCCGGCAGCCAGCGCAGAAACGGTAGCCGGTTGAACAGTTGGAGTATCCAGGGTGGCTTCGTTTGCTTACCTGAGCGCAGATAGGGCAGAAGCACCCGGTCTTGCATCGCGACTTGGAATGCCTGTGTGACCCTGGTGGGAAACTGGCGACGCTTCTGGACGCTGGCGAGGTCGTCGGTGGTGGGCCTTCCTCGGGCGAATGCTGGTACCAGGGTGTTGGCCGCAGCAACGGCGTCCTGGATGGCCAGGTTGATCCCTACTCCGCCCATCGGTGACATGGCGTGTGCCGCATCGCCGATGCAGAGCAGCCCAGGGCGGAACCAACGCTTGAGGCAGTCGACGGTGACGCTGAGCAACTTGATCTCGTCCCAGTCCTCGAGTTCGCCCACTCGGTCACCGACAAACGGTACGAGGCGGACGATCTCCCGCTGGAAGGCTTCGAGGCCGAGACCCTTGATCCGCACGAAGTCCCCCTTGACGATGTTGAACGCGCACTGCCAGTAGTCACCGCGGTCGATCATCACCAGCAGCTTTCCTTCGTCAATCACCCCGAAGGGGTGCTCGGATTCGTCGGAGCCCTTGGAGAGACGGAACCAGAGGACATCGACCGGCGCCCCCTTCGCCTCGACCTCCAGGTTCGCTCGCTCGCGGACGGTGGAGTTGCGACCGTCGGCACCGACGACAAGGGCGGCATGGATCTCGATCTCTCCGCCGCGGGTCATCGCCCGAACACCTTCGATCCGGTCGCCGATCTCGATCAGGTCGGTGACCTCTGTCTCCATCAACAGCTGAAAGGTGGGGAACTGCTTGCCTGCCTCGGACAGGAAGTTGAGGAAGTGCCACTGCGGGGTGAAGGCGATGAATGGGGTGGGTATGTTGAGCAGCGACAGGTCAGCGACGGTCACCTCCATTCCTCCCACCACGGCGGTCACTTTGGTGGTCTTGTCGTGGGGAAGGGCCAGGAAGTCCTCCAGCAGACCAAGCTCATCGAGCACCTCCATCGTGGACGGATGGATGGTGTCGCCCCGGAAATCGCGAAAGAAGTCAGGCCACTTCTCCAGGACGGCCACCTCGATGCCCGACCTGGCGAGGAGGTAGCCGAGCATCATTCCCGCGGGCCCCCCACCGGCGATACAGCAGTCGACCGTGACGTGTTTGCTCATGGCTCCATCCCGACCCGTGTCTGACTGAGTACTCACTCACCGCAGCGTACTTCAGGTGGTGTCGGCGAGCAAGTCTTGACGCTGGATGGCGCCTGCTCGTAAACTGAGTGAGTGCTCACCCAGCCGACGAATCGCCGCGAGCTGATCCTGGAAGCGGCACTCGAGCTCTTCGCGCAAAAGGGCTTCGATGGCACGAGCACCAAGGAGATCGCAGAGGCAGCCGGAGTCGCCGAAGGGCTGATCTTCCACCACTTCAAGAACAAGCCGGGTCTGCTCGGCGCAGTGTTCGAGACACGCCACTCGTACTTCGCCGACCTCCAGGCGCTGCTGCATGAACCCCCCGATCTACCCGCCGAACAGGTGCTCACCCGCCTGGCCAGTGGAGGTCTCGCCAGACTGCGCCAAGAGGCGCGCATCACGATCGTGCTCTTCAGCGCCGCGCAGGTGGGCTCCGAGCTGCGAGCGCGGCTCGAGACTGTGATCCGCGAGGGGTCCGACAGCTTGGCACGCTATCTCGCGGACCGGCGTGCCAAAGGCGAGCTGCGGGAGGACCTTGACGTCAACACCGCAGCCTTCGCCTTCCTGTCACCGTTGTTCATGTTCTTCCTCGTTCACCGCGACCTTTCCGACGCGGACTGGGAGGAGCGGGCGGCGGCATTCGTGGATGGCCTCGTTGTCGGCTGGTTACGGGGGAGCTCGCCCGGCCGATGAGCCCCCGCATGGCAGAAACCCCCAAGTCGGCACCCGATAGAACGCGCCGCCTCCCTGTCTGGGTGCCAGTCTTCAATGTTGTTGCCCGGAACCTCCTTGCCGCTGGGGTACCGATGGGTCCCAACGCGCTGATCACGGTTCGCGGGCGCAAGAGCGGGAAGCCCCGCGCCACCCCCGTGACGATCATCGAGAACGCCGGCAGGCGCGGGTTGATCAGCCCCTGGGGCGAGGCCGACTGGGTGCGCAACCTCCGCGCTGCTGGCCGCGCCACCTTCGCCCATGGTCGGCGGAAGGAGGAGCTGTCCGCGGTCGAGCTGAGCCCCACTGAAGCGGTTCAGTTCATCCGTGACGTGCTCGCTCCCCACGCACGGCGGTCGCCTCTCGGCTCGTGGATCGTTCGGCACCTCGACAGGATCGATTACGACAATCCGGAGGAAGCGGCGAGGGGCCGACCCGTGTTCGAGCTTCACCCGCCGTAACGTGCGGAAGCAGGCGAGTCCAACGACGCATCGTATAGGTCTATCAGCAAGACATGGGAAGTTCTGGGTAGTCGGTCCGTTTCACTCCGGCGCGTACGGCTTGCACACGTCGCGACGATAGCTCGCTGAGCGGCACCGACAAGTCGTGTGCGCGCGCGCACCGCGATGGCCCGATTGGCTCATGCGGCATGCGGTCGCGGCGGCTACGGTGCATGACCATGCGTACCGAACGCGAGCACCCTGCCCGCAGCGTCGGCGCGATGCCGCTGGCGGTCGCGCCTCGCGCGCTCGCTGCGTCGCTGCTGCTCGCCGCGGCCGCTTCGCTCGGGGTCGTCTCCGCCGCATTCGCGGCGGACCCGGCCGAGGACCTTCTTGATGGCGCCGCAGGCACGCTCGAGCTCGTCGCCGTCGCCGTTGCGCCGGCCGTCGGGCCGGCGGCCGACGTCGTCGCTGTCGTCGCCCCCCAGATCACGCCGGTGATCGAGCCGGTCGACGCCGCGCTCGTCGACCTGGCAGACACGGTGGCTCCGGTCGTGGAGCCGATCGCGCCGCTCATGGCCCCGGTTGTTGAGGGGGCCGAGCCGGTCGTCGACCTCGTCCGTCCTGCAGGCGATGCGTTCTCGCCCATCCTGGGCCCGATCCGGCACATCCTCGACCCGTTGGAGCCCTTCACCGGCGCCCTGCCGCCGCTCGACGGCGTCACGCCGATCCAGCCGATTCAGCCGCTCAGGCCGAGTGTGACCCCGGCCACCCCGGATGCCCCATTGGCAGCCTCAACCGGCGCGGCACTCCTGGCGCGTCCGCCGACCACGGATGCCGTGGCCGTCACTGCTGCGCTCGAGTCACCCACGAGCGAGGCAGCGCCAGCAGCCACCCATCGCCCCGCAGCGCCGCTCGAGGTCATTGCCACGATCCTGCGTGCGCTCGACAGCCCTTCGGCCGCCCTCGCGGCTGGGGCAGCCGGATCGGCGTTCGCCGCTGCCATCCTCATGTCCATCGGCCTCGACGGACCGCCATCGTGGTATGCGCGCTCCTTCGCCGTGCCCGCAGGGCGCGTGGGCCGGTCGGTCAGCCTCGTCGTTCCTCCCGGCTGACCTGTCACGCCCGCGCGAGCCGCGGGCAGACATGTGAGGCAAATCGCCTGCCTCAGGAGCCAGGCTCCGTGTGCAGGCCACGATCCCGGCCCTCGGGCCGGTGGAGGAACGAAATCTCATGCTTCGACTGATCATTCGCGGCGGCGCGAGCCTTACCGCAGCCATCTTCGTCTCGGCACTCTCCGCCAGCATGGCGCTCGGTGCCGAGCCAACCTCCGACGTCGATATTGACGTCGACCTGACCCTGGGCGGCCTCCTCAACGCCGACCTGGACGCTGACATCGACGGAGATCTCTTTGACGACGACCCGGCCGTCATCGACGCCGATGTCGACGCGGTCGTTCTCCTGGGGAGCGCGGCCGACGATGCCCCGGTCACGCTGGCCGACGCCGACGCGACCGCCACGGTCGACCTTGCCGGGCCGTCCGACAAGAGCATCGCGGCAGATGCCGTCGTCGATCTCGACGCGATCGTCGACCTCGACGCGTTCGATGACGACGACCGAGACACCGTTGTGCGCGTCCCGGCCCACCTGACGATCGACCTGGTGATCGGCGGCATGGACGGGACCATCGTGCACGCGCTCCTCGACGGGACTGCCGCCGCGGACGCGGGGCTCGGTCAGGGCACGCTCGCCGACGTCGTCGCCGACGTGTGCCTGGAGGCGATCATCGGCTCCGGGGAGGCAATCGGGTGCGAATCAAGCCCCAATGCGGCCACTCCCGGTGACGAGCCGGGCGATAGTGGCGAGGGACCCGGTGCGGACGGCTACGAGCCCCCTGAGGGCGACGCGCTGCCGGCCGAGGAGACCAGCGGGCCTGCGCTGCCGGACACGGCGCTGATCGTGACAAGCGTGAGCCTGCCGATGGCGCTCGGCCTGCTCGCGCTCCTCGGTGCGTCGAGCTGGTCGGCGCGGCGCCGCGCATCTGGCCGCTGACGGAGATTGGTGGGTGGCGGGCTCCGGCCCGCCGCCCCCCAGCAGAACCTGTCCGAAACTCCCGCCAGGTGCCGCCATAGCTCAGTCCTACTCGTTGTCCTCGAAGTCCGGCCAGGCCGCGATGTCGACACCGTGGTTCTCGGGCGACGCGAGCGTCCACCAATTGGGTACATGCGTACCGTCCGCCAGGCGTCCGCCAGCTTCGAGCGCTGCCGCGACTCTTGCTTCGGCCTGATCGGCCGGCACGCTGACGTCGATGTGGGTCCGGCCGCGCCCCGGCTTGGGAGGGTGGAGGCTCTGGAACGACACGTGCGGGTTACGGCGGTGCCGATCGACGACGTCTTCTTTCGGTCCAAGGCTCCTGTACCCGAGGGCTGCGGCCCAAAACGGACCTACGTCGCTGCCTGCATCCTGTGCCACCGCAATGCCCACGACCTGGACCTGGGAGGGGTCCGGCTCGATCCGCAACTTCCGAGCTTCTGCCGAAATCCGGCGTGCCAGCTCGACATCACGATGGCTCAGAGCTCCGTACTCCCCGGAGGCGGTCCGGACTGTGACTCCCTCGAGTCGCACGTCCACGTCGGGGAAGTGGCCCACAACCTCCGCAACTTCGGCGATCGCGGCCACAAACCTTGCTGCTTCCGCGAACGATCCGACGTGGAAGTAGGCGTGGGCGCCAGAGAAAAGGACCCGCCAGTCCTCGACTCCGACTGCGTCGTGGAATGCCCGAGCAGTCGTTCGCTTCTCGCTCATGGGGCAAATGCTAGGCAGGAAGCCCGGCTTCATGCAACGCGCTGAGGCGCTTCGGAAGATGCCGAGGCCGAGAGCGAGCAAGTCAACGTGTCCGCAGCTGCAGCCCTGCCTGCGGCACGCGTTTGCGGCCTTGGCGCTGGAGGCCGTCAGTCGGGCGCTCGGGCATGCCAGCCTCGCGACCACCGCCGATGTCTACGGCCACTGGACCCCGGCGTTGCGAGAGCGGCTGGCGCAGCGCATGGATGAGGGTTACAAACTGGGTTAGAGAGGCCTTCGGCTCGTCGCCGGAGGCCTCTTTTCGTGCTCGGATCAGCCTTCGATGAGCCGCTGCACGTCCTGGATCGAGATGAGGATCACGAGGAAGATGAGCACCATGAACCCGGTCAGGTAGATCAGCGCCTCGCGCTCCGCCGGCAGTCGCCGGCGCCGCAGCGCTTCCACCAGCACGACCAGGATCCGTCCGCCATCGAGCGGCGGGAAGGGCAGCACGTTGAGGACGGCCAGGTTCACCGACAGGATGCCCACGAAGATCAGCTGGCTGACGAGTGGCGCCTCGAGGACCCGG
>Ga0299914_10003973_pt1 | contig 10567 bp, 10 predicted proteins | sample RVTome_10_FD_201361 | JGI IMG/M metagenome (GOLD analysis project Ga0299914, IMG submission 201361) | Soil microbial communities from uranium-contaminated site in the Upper Colorado River Basin, Wyoming, United States - RVT153D57 (version 2) ... | reverse complement strand
AGCCGGGACGGGACCCCTGCCTGCGCAGCCAGTGGTGGCGTTTCGGCGAGGAGCTCGGGGGGCATGGACGAGCGTGCCTGTCGGGACTCACTCCTCCCTGGAGGCTGCCCGCTCCGATGCCGCTGGGTGCCGGCGATGCCCTCTGTGGGAGCCCGCCACCCAGACGGTGTTCGGCCAGGGCTCGCCGCGCAGCCGGGTGATGCTCGTCGGCGAGCAACCGGGCAACGAGGAGGACTTGGAGGGCGAGCCCTTCGTCGGCCCTGCCGGCCGTGTGCTCGACGACGCCTTGCGCGAGGCCGGCATCGACCGTGGCTCCGCCTACGTCACCAACGTCGTGAAGCACTTCAAGTTCCGCCAACGAGGCAAGGCCCGCATCCACCAGCGGCCGAACCGATCCGAGGTGTCGGCGTGCCGCCCGTGGCTCGACGCCGAGCTGGCCATCGTCCAGCCTGAGATCCTGATGCTGCTCGGCGCCACCGCCGCCCAGGCCGTGCTGGGACCGAGCTTTCGCGTCACCCGGCATCGAGGTGAGTGGCTCGACTGCGACCTCGCTCCCCTGGTGACGGCCACCGTGCACCCTTCCCAGGTGCTCAGGGTGGCCAGCGAGGACCGGCGGAGCGCATTCTCCGCCCTTGTCGAGGACCTCGAGCTCGTGGCCGGCGCGCTGGGGTGAGCCCGTCGGGGCGGAGCCCGACCGCCGCCGACGGCGTCAGGTCCAGCGCCCTTCCAGGCGGGATCGGGACCGGCCGGCGCCCAGCTCCAGCCGTTCGAGCTGGTCGATGACGTCACGGGGCGACACGATCCCCACCACCCGGCCCGCAGCTCTGCCGTCCCCCGACCGGTCGCCCGTGTCCTCGACCACGATGGCCCTGCCGTCCGAGCACTCCGTCAGCCGGGGCAGGAGGTCGGCCACCAGATCACCGGGGTGGGCCACGGCGACCTCGTCCAGCGAGCAGGCGATGTCGCCGACGGGTGTCGCCGCCCGCTGGTCCGGCGGCACGCGCTTTATCCGGGCCATGGTGACCAGGCCCCTCGGGTGACCGGCCTGATCGACCAGGGGGAAGGTCGAGTGCGGGTGCTGGAAGACGTAGTCCTCGACGAGCGTCTCGACGCTGCATCCTTCGGGGGCCACGGCGGGCCAGTGCGACATCACCTCGTCGATGCGGACCCCGTCGAGCACTCCCAACACGCGGGCCTGCTCCTCCTCGGCGCGCGCCGCGTTGATGAGGAACCAACCCAGGAACACGAACCACAGTCCGCCGAAGCCGTCGAGCAGGAACAGGACGATCAGCCCCAACGAGCCCAGCACCCACCCGAAGGCCTGGCCGGCCTTGGCCGCGGTGATGCTGGCGCTGGTGCGGTCCCCGCGGAGGCGCCACAGGTAGGCCTTCAGGATGCGACCCCCGTCGAGGGGTGCGGCAGGGATCAGGTTGAAGGCGGCCAGCACGACGTTGATCATGCCCAGCCACAGCAGCGACCCGGCGAGCAGCTCGGAGGTGCCGAGCAGGGCGGCCAGCCCGGCGGCCACCAGGAAGACCACGCCTAGCCCCATGCTCACGAGTGGTCCCACGCCGGCCACCTGCATCTCGGCGGTAGGACCCGGGGCGCGGCCCCGGAGGCTGGCCACCCCACCCAGCACCCACAGGGTGATGCTGTCCACCTCGATGCCGTGGCGACGGGCCACGAATGCGTGCGAGAGCTCGTGCGCGAGTAGCGAGACGAAGAACACGAGACCGGTGGCCGTGCCCGCGACGGCATAGGTCAATGCCGGTCGGTCGGGGTAGGCGTCGGGGAAGCGACCGGCGGCCAGGGCCACGGTGAGGAGCGTGAAGATGACCAATACACTCCAGTGGGCCCCGATGCTGACCCCTGCGATGTGACCCAGCCGCAAGCTCTGGCGCACAGTTGCTCCGATCGTGACGCGTGCCGCCCTCGCCCTGTGCCTGACGCAGTTGTACCCCCAATCCGGGTGAACTACACCCCTGGCTGCCATCCTGTTCCCGCTCGGCTTCTTCGTGTCATCCGCGGGGAAGGACGTCACCGAGCCGAACCGTCTCATCGCTTCGTGTACGCCGGCGCCGTCTCCCTCACCGCGGCCGTGCTCGCCCTGGGCGTCGGTCTGCTGGCGACCTGACCATCGGTACGGCGCTTGTCGGTCCCGCACATGGACCGTTACGGTCGGCCCCGCACCACATACGCAGGCGGGGAGGTCAGGCGACCCGATGACGCGTGCCGCTCTTACCGTCGATGCCGACGGTCACGTGCTGGAGCCCCGCGACACATGGCTCCGTTACATCGATCCGCCCTACCGCGATCGCGCCATCCGCATCGAGTTCGACCAGGGTGGAGACGAGGTCCTGGTGGTCGACAACCGGCCCCTGGAGAGCCTGCGAAACTCGCTGGCCGCGCTGGGCGGCATCGAACTCGAGCCCAGCGACGCCCTGGACCGCAGCAACCGGCTCCGGTACGAGGATGGGTGCCCGCCGGGCGGCTATGACCCAGCCGCCCGTCTGAGAGTGATGGACGAGGAACGCATCGACGTGGCCCTGCTGTATCCCACCATCGGGATCTGCTGGGAGGGCATGGTCACTGATCCCGACCTGGCCGCCGCCTACACCCGCGCCTACAACCGCTACATCGTCGACTTCTGCGCCCATGACCGGTCCCGGCTGGTGCCCGTGGCCCACATCTCGCTGCTCGACGCCGACCTCGCCGTCCAGGAGGTCGAGCGAGCCCGTGGCGCCGGGTGTGCTGCCGTGTACCTCTCGCCCGACACTGCGGCACGTGCGGGAAGGCATCTGATGGACCCCGATTTCGACCGCTTCTGGGCCGCGGTGTCCGATCTCGACATGCCTGTCGGTTTCCACGTCGTGGTGCGCGACGAGCCGTTCTTCCAATCGTGGATGCCGGGGCGGGGTGCCGGCAGTGGGCTGTTCTTCTTCGCCTTCCTGGCGATAGACGTGATGGCTGCCTTCACCCAGATGCTGGCCGGTGGAGTGTTCGAACGGCATCCGAGGCTGCGGTGCACGGTGCTCGAGTCCGGAGCGACGTGGATCTCGGCGTGGCTCGATCGTATGGACCACAAGTACGAGGTGATGCGCTCGGTGACGCCCACGTCGCTCAAGCCGTCGGAGTACTTCTACCGGCAGTGCATCGTGTCGGCCGATCCCGACGAGACGGTCATCGCCCCGATCATCGAGGCCGTGGGTGCCGACTACTTCGTGTGGGCCTCGGACTATCCCCACATCGACGCCAGCTTCGGCGTGGTCGACGAGATCCGCGCCCGCCTGGCACCTCTGAGCGAGCAGGACCAGGCCAAGGTGCTGGGCCAGAACGCGCTCAGGTTCTACGGCCTGAGGTCTCCGTCGCCGGGCGCCGCATCCGTAGGGCGATAGGGGCGGCCCTCGGACCAGCGGCGCAGCGCCTCGTAGGGGTAGATCCCCGTCGAGTGCCCGTCGTTCCATGTGATGTTGATGCCCCAGGCTCCGTGCAGCCTGGCGTCGTCTATGCGCAGCGGTTCGGGACTGCCCGGCCGGGGCCAGACCTGCTCTCCCCGGTCTCTGAGGCTCCGGCACGTCGCGCACGGGCACCCATGACGGATCTCCAGGAGTTCGAGGCGGGCCACATGACCGTCGGCATAGGTGATGGTGACGGCTGCGTCGCGCTCGACGACGACGTCGACGGGCTCGTAACGGTCCTGCACGGGCCCAGCTTGCCCCAACGACCGGCGAGCCAGCCGCCAGTGGGGTGGCACCAGCCTCCCCCATGAGGGAGCTCTCATGTTCGGCTCAGGTCGTTGCCATACCTGCCTGGAAGGCTGGGCCCCATGGACCGGGACCCGTTTGCGCCCCAGCGTTACGTCAAGGAGGCGGAGCCGCTCCTGGTAGCCGCTCTCGCCCTGTGGGGTGGCACCGTCGCCGAACCCAGGGCCCGCGAGGTCACCTACCGACCGGGCCGCTCCATCACTGTGGCCTATGACGCCATGGTCGGTTGGAACGAGGAGGAGCCGAGGCGTGATCGCCTCGTAGTGCGTGCCGCCAAGCGACCACTTCCCGATGTTGCGCCCGTGGCCGAGGACGACCAGGGCAACCCCGTTCACGTCTTCCCAGCCAGCCGCGACCCGATGCTGCCGGGCATGGCCCGGGCACTGGACACCGGGCTGGTGACCCAGCTCTTCGCCGAGCTCGGCATCGGCGAGTCCGGCGACGAGGTGACGCTCGGGCTCAGGTCCCACCGGCCGTTGCGGCGCGCCGTCATCGAGGCCAACGGCCCCTCCGGAAGGCTCTTTCTGAAGGTCGTTCCCCCGGCCAACGTCGAGGACCTCCACCGCCGTCACCGCCTGCTCGAAGGGGTGGTGCCGGTTCCCAACAGCCTCGGGTGGACACCCGACGGCATCGTCGTGCTGCCGACGGTTCCGGGCCAGACCCTGCGCCAGGCGATCGCCGAGGGGTCCGATGTGCCGCGCCTCGAGGAGATCGTGAACCTGCTCGACCGGCTCCCGCCGGAGCTGACCGAACTGCCGGGCGCCAGGCCGGCGGCCGACACCATGGGCGAACATGTCCGCCTTCTGTCCGCCGTGCTGCCTCCCGCCGCCGCACGCCTGCAGGCCTTGTCCGGGGGCATATCCGAGATCCTGGAGCACGAGGATGACCCGGGCCCGGTCGTCCCGACACACGGCGACCTCTACGAGTCGCAGCTCCTGGTGCAGTCGGGCCGCATCTCCGGGCTGCTGGACGTCGACGGAGCTGGTGCCGGTCGCCGCGTCGACGACCTGGCCAACCTCATCGGCCACCTCTCCGTGGTCAGCCGTGCCCGCGGCTGGGAGACGGCCGAGCGTCTCGGGGCCCAGTGGATCGACCTCCTCGACACCCGCCCCGACATCGATCCGGCGGCGCTGCGTGCCCGAGTGGCGGCTGTGGTGCTGGGCTTGGCCACGGGCTCGTTCCGGGTGCAGGAGGAGCAGTGGCCGCGCCACACCTACACGCGGCTCAACCTGGCCGAAGCCTGGCTGGGGAGCGCACGCAGGGCGGCGCACCAGACAGCGGGGTGATGAGGGAAGTTTCATCACGGCCTCACGGTGTCCACAGACCCAGGGGGGAAGCTCGACTCGAGCAAGAAGAGAAGGGAAGAGAAGATGAACCTCCCCCGACACTGGAAGTTGGTGGGCGGCGCAGTCGCCGGCCTCAGCGTTGTCGGTGCTGTCGGTCTCGCGGCCGCCTCCGACGACGGCGGAGACTCCAACCTGCGCCTGCAGGACCCGGCTCCCGTCGCGCAGGTGACCTCCTCCACCACCGCCGTGGACGATCCCGTCGTGGTCAACTGGGACACGGCTGACTCACCTCCCGACGGTCTGGACAGCCCGTTCCAGGGCGGCGACAACGATGACTCGGCCGACTCCCCCGACGACGACGGCACCTCGCCCGACAACGACGGCGTCGACTCCACCGGCACACTCGACTCACCTCCCGACGGTCTGGACAGCCCCCGCCAGGGCGGCGACAACGATGACTCGGCCGACTCCCCCGACGACGACGGCACCTCGCCCGACAACGACGGCGTCGACTCCACCGGCACGCTCGACTCACCTCCCGACGGGACCGACTCGCCGGGCACGGATGGCTCGTTCGACTCGCCGGAGAGCCCGGCTCCCGCGCCAGCCCCCGCACCCGCTCCGGCTCCCGCACCCAGTCCGGCGCCCGCCCCGGCCCCTGCCCCAGCGCCCGCTCCGGCACCAGCGCCCGCCCCGGCACCAGCGCCCGCCCCGGCTCCGGCGCCCGCTCCGGACAGCGCGAACTCGCCTGCGTCGGTGCAGTCCGCACAGTCGGTCGCCTCGGCCGGATCGGTGGACAGCCCCTGAGCTTGTTGCCGGCAGGTCCCGGCAACGCTTCCAGCCTGCTCCTACCCCCACGCTGCCGCCCTGGGTCGCCCGACCCGGGGCGGCAGCGCCGCGTCTGCGCCCTCGCTCTAACGTCGGGCCCATGACCGACGACGGGCGCCTTTCGATTCTGAGCGCAGCGCTGCACGCCATCGAGCCGCAGTCACCGACGGAGGCCGCGGACCTCGCTGCCACCGTCCAAGTCGCACAGACCGGCGACCCCTGGAGCCGTACTGCGGCCCTACATGTGACCGGCTCGGCAGTCGTCGTCCACCCCCGGACGGGCCTGGTCCTCCTGCGATGGCACCGTCGCCAGAACGCCTGGCTGCAGGTGGGTGGTCACGCCGATCCCGGTGAGGTGGACCCCTACGAGGTGGCCCGGCGCGAAGCGATCGAGGAGACCGGGCTGCCGGATCTGAAGCCGTGGCCCGGACCGGACCCCGAGGTCGTCCACCTGGTGGTGGTCGCCGTGCCCGCGTCGGGCGAGGAGCCCGATCACGAGCACGCCGACCTGCGCTACGTCCTGGCCACCGATCGTCCCGGCGACGCCGCGGCCGAGTCCCAGGACGCGCCGCTGCGGTGGCTGACCCTGACCGAGGCCCGGGAGCTGACGAGCGAGGTGAACCTCAGGGAGACCCTGGCTCGGGTCGGTCGACTTCTCCCCTCACGCTGAGGGCGCGCCCGATGGCGGCGTCGACGTGTCATGCCGGCGGTCGTCAGCGCGCGATCAAGGTCCTGCGCGTCCTGCAGATCCTCGCTGAGCAGGTGGGTGCACCCGGCTGCCTTGGCCACCACCACCACCAATGCATCCCAGTAGGAGAGCCCGTACCTGTCCTCGACACCCCTCGCCTCGACGATCAGCTCGGCGGTCAGGGGGCGGGGGCGCCAGGCAAGGAGATCATCGATCTCGGCCCGAGCCTGCACGGGCGGCATGCCTGGGTCGAGCTTGCGGGTGAGGGTGACGTGGTTCCGGTCAGGCGCTGGGGTCGCGGGCCAGTCGGATGTAGGGAAGCGGGGACTTCCAACCCTCGGGCCAGCGCTGCTTGGCCTCCTCGTCGGACACTGCCCCGCCGATCACGACGTCATCGCCGCGCTGCCAGTTGACGGGGGTGGACACCTGGTGCTGCGCGGTGAGCTGGCACGAATCGAGGAGTCGCAGGATCTCGTCGAAGTTGCGGCCAGTGCTCATGGGGTACGTCAAGGTGGCCTTGATCCTCTTGTCCGGACCGATCACGAACACCGTGCGGGCAGTGGCGTTGTCGATGGGTGTACGCCCCTCGGACGACGAACCCGAGTCCTCGGGCAACATGTCGTAGAGCTTGGCCACGTTGAGCTCCGGATCGCCGATCATCGGGTAGTTGACGGCGTTGCCCTGAGAGCTCTCGATGTCCTTCTTCCACTTCTTGTGGTCGGACACCGGATCCACGCTCAAGCCGATGATCTTGGTGTTCCGCTCGGCGAACTGGGGCTGCAGGCCGGCCATGTACCCCAACTCGGTGGTGCAGACCGGGGTGAAGTCCTTCGGATGGGAGAAGAGGATGGCCCACTCGTCCCCGATCCAGTCGTGGAAGTTGATCGTGCCCTCCGTCGTCTCGGCATCGAAGTTCGGTGCCTCGGAGTTGATTCGCAGCGACATCAGCTTTCCCCTCGTCTCAACGGTGGCGGCGCGCCCTCGCGCCGAGTGGTCATCCTAGGGGTTCGTCCCGATCCCCCTCGCGGGACCCGACGAGGTTCAGCCGTCGACCAGGTCGAGGAACTGCCAGCGCTTGCCGTCGGCGAGGCCGGCGAGCTCGCGACCGCATTCCTGGAACACGGCCGGCGCCGAGGTCACGTGCTGGGTACCGGCGTGCACGTCGCGCATCAGCCGCTGGAGCGTGCCGGCCCTCAGCGCCGTAGTGCCGGCCGCCAGGTAGACGAAGTTGCCGATCTCGTGCAACGCCGCCGTGAGGTGGACGAGCGCCAGCCGTACCAGGGTGTGCTGGCGCACCGACAGCTTCTCGCCCGCTTCGAGCGTCGCTGCCGCGCCGGCCCATGTCTCGTACACCAGGGCCCGTGCGGCCCGATAGCTGGCCTCGGTTCTGGCGAAGCCCTCGTGGAATGAGTCGCTGTCGACCTGCGTGCCGGGGCGACCGGACTTGGTCTGCGCCAGGGTGGCCAGCTCGTCGAGCATGCGGCGGCCGACCCCCATGGCCCAGCCGGCGTGACAGATCTCGGCGAACCCGATGATGCCGAGGTGGTACAGCGATCCGCCCCGCTCGGGGTCCTCGGTCACAGCGAAGTGACAGTAGGACTCCGGTACGAACGCCGCGTCGATCGTGTAGTCGATGCTTCCGGTCCCCCGCAGGCCGAGCACATCCCAGTTGTCGATCAGGTCGACCCGGTCCACAGGGATCACGAAGATGCGCGGCTCTCCGGTGGTCTCGATGATCGCCAAGGTATGGATGTGGGTGCCGTGCTTGATGCCCGAGGCGAAGCCCCAGGAACCGCTCACCAGGTAGCCGCCGTCGGCAGGCACGGCAACACCGGGGCGGGTTCCCTGTCCGGCGATCACCGGATGCCGACCCTCACCCCACAGCTCGGCCACTGCATCGTCGCCGAGGTAGGCGCCGGCGGTGCCGATCGACAACGCAGCCGCCATCAGGACCCACCCCGCTGACGGGTCGCCGTAGGAGGCGATCTCGATGACCTCGAGGGACTCCTCCGGTGCTAGCTCGGCGCCGCCCAGCACCGACGGCACCCACAGCTCGAACAGGCCGTCTCGGTGGAACGCCTCGACCACCGCAGGTGCCAGCTCACCCTTCTCGTCACCGAACTGGGCGTTCTCGTCGATCAGCGGTACCAGGGCCTTGACCCTGTCGGCCAACACCGAGCTCGCTGCCAGCTGCGATCCGAGTGTCATCTGCTCTCCCCTGCCGTCCCGTTCGGTCGTGCGGGCAGCCGTTCGGCGCCTCCGCGTGGTCTGCGCTGAACGTACCTGCCGGTATGGCGGTTCGGGCAGACCCGGCCAGTCCGAGGCGAACCGGGGGTTGACCCCACCCTTGCGACACCGGCAGGCCGGATGGGCGAGCCGGACGTCCATCCGTACGGTCAACCGAGCCCCCACCGGGCCGACCGAACCGCGGAGGACCCTCGTGCTCGAACGGATCGCCTCATCCAGCTTCCACCATCGCTGGCGATTGCGCGGGCTCTGGCTCGTCGCCTCGTGACCCTGACCGCAGCCGCCGGTTGGTTGACGGCGGCCGGGCGTGCAGACCCACTTCGGCGGATGGCTCTTCGAGGAGTTCGAGATGCCCGCCAGCGAGGTCATCGGCCTGGCGGCCGCGGTGCTGATCCTGCTGCTGGCCTTCGGCTCGGTGGTGGCCATGGGTATGCCCATCGCCACTGCCCTGGCCGGCGTGTTCGCGGCGGTGACCGGCGTCGGCCTGTGGGCCGCACTGGTCGAGACGCCCGACTCCGTGGGACCGGTGGCCACCATGATCGGTCTGGGCGTAGGCATGGAGAAGCACATCTCCTCGATCTTCGGACCGCTGGGCCTCACCCCCAGCGACACCGAGCACCGCCGGGTGCTGGCCGTGCTCAGCTGGCTGCAGAGCGGCTGAGCCTCAGCGGACCGTCGAGGCCACCTCGGCGGGATCGTGACGCCGAGCGATGACGACCGCGCCGGCGGCGGCGGCCCCGGCGGCCAGCAAGGAGGCGAGCCTGGGGCTGCCGACAACATCGGTGATGCGACCGGCGAGGACGGGACCGACGGCGCCGAAGCTCATGTGGACGGCCGAGTAGAGGCCCATCGTGGCACCCAGGGTGCGGCGATCGAAGAGCTCCTCGGAGTAGACGCCCTGCAACGGGCTCCATGCCCCGATGCCGAACCCGGCCGACAGCGCGAAGGCCACAGCTACGGGCACCGTGCCCGCCACACCCAGGAGCGCCGCGCCGGTGGTGATGGCGACCAGGGCCACCACCAGCAGGGTCCGGACCGGGACCCGCTCCAGCAGCACCCCGATGGGGAGCCGGCCGCCGAGCTGGGCGACGCCTCGTAGACCGGCGACCGTGGCGGCGGCGGTGAGCGGAAGGCCGGCCGCCACCATGACCGGCACCTGGTACACCAACAGCACCGAGACCGCGATCCCGGCCAAGGCCACCGCCACCGTGAAGGCGCGGGGTCCCGCCCCGTCGGTGAGCGCGACCGCGGTGGTCCGCCAGGGAGTGGAACGGCCAGGCTCGTGGGCGGGCGGGGTGGGCACCGCCGCCGCCGCGAGGCCGAGTGCCACCACCGCCGACAGGGCCAGGATCCTGACCGTCGGCCGCCAGCCCAGGCTTTCGACCAGCCAGGCGGTGACCGGCAGGTAAATGGCCGAGGACAACGCGCCCCACAGGGTAAGGGTGGCGATGGCCCGACCCGGCTCGGTCGGGTTCGTCCTCACTGCCGCCACCATCGTCACGTGGTAGAAGCCGAGGGCGCCCAGCGCACCCATGCCCAACGCCGCGGCGGAGGCGAAGACCAGCGGGTGGTGAGCCACCGACACCACCATGAGGGCGGCACCTCCGATGGCCGCCGCCAGTGCGAACACCATCCGGCCTCCGCGGCGATCCAGGAGCAGCCCACCGGCGATCGAGCCCACGCCGATCAACACCTGACCGGCCGAGAAGCTGGCCGATACGGCCGTGTAGCTCCACCCGGTGTCCTCGACGATC
>Ga0299914_10003972_pt1 | contig 10568 bp, 9 predicted proteins | sample RVTome_10_FD_201361 | JGI IMG/M metagenome (GOLD analysis project Ga0299914, IMG submission 201361) | Soil microbial communities from uranium-contaminated site in the Upper Colorado River Basin, Wyoming, United States - RVT153D57 (version 2) ... | reverse complement strand
GACGATTTCTACCGGCGGCTGATCGCCGACGTGAAGCTGAAGAACGTCACCTCGCGCTTCGCAATGGAGCGGGTGAAGAGCACCACCGCTTATCCGATCCCGAGCGGCGTCGAGAAGCAAAAGGCCCCCCGGCCGAGCGGACCGGGGGGCGAGGCTGCCGCTTCAACCTAGGGAGACCTCAGCGGGTTCGGTTGGCGCGCTTATTGGGCGTTGCCCGAAGCATTTTCGGCGACCTCGTTGCCGGGCGCGGTCTCGTTGCCGACCGCCTCATTGCCGAGCGTCTCATTGGCGAGCAGCTCGTTGCCAGCGAGATCGTCGGGCGCGAGGTTGTAGAGCTCGTCACCGGCCGTGTTGTTGGCCGCGACATTCTGATCGGCCGCACCGCCGCAGGCGCTGAGCGCCACGAGGCCGGCCAGGACGATGCTCTTGGAGATCGGTTTCATCATTTCTGTGCCCCTGTTTCGGATCATTGACGCCCGAACATGACCGCGCGCATGGTCCCGCGGCAATGGCCGATCGCGCCAGCGCGCAAGTTTGCACGACCGGGCCCCGGCGGAAACGGCGCACGACCGGCCTGTTCCATAAACGGTCCCGTAACGAGCGAATCTTTCCGGCAGTCAGCCGCGCTCGGCCAGGCTTCGTTCCCAGGCGAGCGCGTCGGCGACGATCAGGTCGAGCTCCGCCCGCGCCGGGCGCCACGGCAATGTCGCGAGGATCCGGCCATTATCGGCCACCAATGCCGGCGGATCGCCGGCCCTGCGCGACATCAGCCGCCGCTCGATCGCCACGTTGGTGACCCGGTCGACGCTTTCGAGCACCTCGAGCACGGAAAAGCCCCGGCCATAGCCGCAATTGAGGACATGGCTGTCCCTGGGATCCGCGACCAGCTGCTCGAGCGCCAGGACATGAGCGGCGGCGAGATCGCTGACATGGATATAGTCGCGGATGCCGGTCCCGTCGGCCGTGTCATAGTCGGTCCCGTAGACGTCGACATGGCTTCGCTTGCCGATCGCGGCTTCGACCGCGACCTTGATCAGATGAGTCGCGCCCTTGGTCGACTGGCCGGTCCGGCCCTTGGGATCGGCGCCGGCGACGTTGAAATAGCGCAGCGCGCAGAAATTGAGTGGATGGGCATGGGCGCTGTCCATCAGCATCCGCTCGGTCATCAGCTTCGACCAGCCATAGGGGTTGATCGGGACGGTCGGCGCGTCCTCCGAGACCGGCACTATTTGGGGAATTCCATAGGTCGCCGCGGTCGAGGAGAAGATGAAGTGGCGCACGCCGCCGACGATCGCGCTTTCGATCAGGGCACGGCTCTTCACCGTGTTGTTCAGATAATATTTCAGCGGGTTCTCGACCGACTCCGGGACGATGATCGAGCCGGCGAAATGCATGATCGCACCGATGCCGTGATCGGCGATCAACCGGACGAGCAGGGACTGGTCGGCAATGTCGCCGCGGACGAAAGTCGCGCCCTGCGGCACGGCCCATTCGAAGCCGGTCGACAGGTCGTCGATCACGACCACCGGCCAGCCGGCGTCGAGCAAGGCGAGCACGGCGTGGCTGCCGATATAGCCGGCGCCGCCGGTGACCAGGACCGTCGTGGAAGGGAGTTGGACCAAGCGCATTCTTCCCCTGCTGTCCGATGCAGCGAAATGCCGCTAAGAATCGTTACAGGGCCTATACAGTCTCAACGGCCGAGGAGGAGGTGGGTGATGAAAAAATCGCTTGTCCGGTTGACCATGCTTCTCGCAGCGACCGCGCTCGCGGCCGGCTGTGCGACCGATCAGGGCATGGGCGTCCAGCAGGGCACGTCGGTGACTCGATTCCACCTCGGCCCGCAAATCGCACGCGGCGAGATTCGCGTCGAATCGGCCGACCCGCGCAACGCGAATAGCCTCGAATTCAGTCAGATCGAGGCGCCGGTCGAACGCGAGCTGGCGCGTTTGGGCTGGACGATCGCGCGCGGCAATGCCCGTTCCGAGCAAGTTGCCTTGATCGGGCTCGAACAGGTCGGTCGCGAAGGCGGCCGCGGCTCCGGCCTCAGCATCGGAGTCGGCGGCGGCAGCTTCGGCCGGCGCAGCGGCGTCGGCGTCGGCGTCGGCGGCACGGTTCCGCTCGGCGGACCCCGCACGATCGTCGCGACCGAGCTCTCGGTCCGGATCCAGCGACGGTCGGACGCCACCGTCGCCTGGGAAGGACGGGCGCAGCTCGAGGCTCGCGCCGGCAGCCCGCTGGCCGATCCGCGCGCCGCCGCCGATCGCCTCGCCTGGGCGTTGTTTCAGGACTTCCCCGGAGAGTCCGGCCGCACTATCAGGATTCGATGACCCTCTCCATTTCGAACGCCTTTGACGGCGGCAACATCCGCCTGGTCGCCATCGATAGCGACCGTATCGACCTTGAAATCGCCAGGGACAATGAGTCCGATTTCTATCAATGGTTCTACTTCCGGCTGACCGGGGCCGGCGGCCAGACGGTCCAATTGCGCATCCTCAATTGCGCCGGTGCGGCCTATCCGCTGGGCTGGGACGATTATCGCGCCTGCATGTCCTATGACCGCGAGGAATGGCAGCGCGTCGACACCGATTATCAGGACGGCGTGCTGACGATCAGCGTGGCTCCGGACTGCGACAGCGTCTGGATCGCCTATTTCGCCCCCTATACGATGGAGCGGCACCACGATCTGGTCGCCTCCGTTGCCGCCGTGCCCGGCGTGGAGTATCGATCGCTCGGCAAGACGCTGGACGGGCAGGAGATGGACTATTTCCGGCTCGAGGGCGGCCCGCTCCAGGTGTGGCTCTACGCCCGGCAGCATCCCGGCGAGACCATGGCCGAATGGTGGATGGAGGGCGCGCTCGAGCGGCTGCTCGACGAATCCGACCCGGTCACCCGCCGGCTGCGCGAACGCGCCACCTTCCACGTCGTCCCGAACATGAACCCGGACGGCTCCAGGCGCGGCCATCTCCGAACCAATGCGGTCGGCGTCAATCTCAATCGCGAGTGGCACGCGCCGAGCATGGAGAAGAGCCCCGAGGTCTTTCAGGTGCTCGCCGAGATGGACCAGACCGGCGTCGATTTCGCGATGGACGTCCATGGCGACGAGGCGATCGCGGCCAATTTCCTCGCCGGCTTCGAAGGCATCCCGTCTTGGAAACAGGCGCAGCAGGACGTGTTCGAACATTTCAGCGAGGCGCTGGTCCGCTCGACGCCCGACTTCCAGACCGCCAAGGGCTATGAGGTTCCGGCACCGGGCCAGGCCAATCTCTCAATGTCCACCGCCCAGCTCGCGGAACGATTCGGCGCGGTCTCGATGACGCTGGAAATGCCGTTCAAGGACAATGCCGACCTGCCGGACCCGGTCTATGGCTGGTCGCCCGATCGCTGCCGATTGCTCGCCCGGGCCTGTCTCGACGCGCTGCATGCAACCCTCGACCGGATCGAAGCGTATCGGACTTCCTGATGCCACGCCTCGTCCTGATCCGTCATGGCCAGTCGATCTGGAACCTCGAAAACCGTTTCACCGGCTGGTGGGACGTCGGCCTGACGCCGCAGGGCGAGGCCGAGGCGAAGCGCGCCGGTGAATTGCTGGCGGCTCGTGGCTTCGATTTCGACCTCTGCTTCACCAGCGTCCAGACCCGCGCGATCAAGACGCTGCACATCGCGCTCGAGGTGATGGAGCGGCTCTGGCTGCCGGTCGAGAAGAACTGGCAGCTGAACGAGCGCCATTATGGCGGCCTGACCGGACTCGACAAAGCAGAGACGGCGGCAAGGCACGGCGCCGAGCAGGTCCAGATCTGGCGCCGCTCGTTCGATATCCCGCCGCCGACGCAGGAGCCGGGCGGGCCGTTCGATCTCGCCAACGACCGGCGCTACGCCAGGGTCGAGATTCCGCGGACCGAGAGCCTCAAGGACACGATCGCCCGCGTCCTGCCTTATTGGGAAAGCAGGGTCGCACCGGCTCTGCGCGCGGGCGAGCGCGTGCTGATCTCCGCCCACGGCAATTCGCTGCGCGCTTTGGTCAAGCATCTCTCGGGCATCGCCGATGACGAGATTACCGGCCTCGAGATCCCGACCGGAGAGCCGATCGTCTACGAGCTCGATGATTCGCTGAACGCCGTTGAGCGCTACTATCTGAAAGACCGCTAGGAACGATCGGAACGAAGCGGGCCGATTCCTATTCGTCCAATTCCTTCAGTCGCTCATGATTGCGCGCGGCGCGGCGAACCACTTCCTCGACCGTGTCGCCCGGAAGGATCGAGGCGGCGCTGACCGTCGCCAGCACCTTGATCTCGGTATGGCCAAGATCGATGCGATGGGCAGCGACGCAGCGGCCGATACGATCGGCGGTATCGATCGCGCTGTCCGCGTCGAGATGATCGAGCAGCAGCGAGAAAACGCCCGCCGCGCTGCGCGCGGCGACGTCGCTGCCGCGAATGAGACCACGCAGGAGCCGCGCAACGTCGCGAAGGGTCGCATCGCCCGCGACCCGGCCGTAGCGCTCGTTGATCGCTTTCAAATCCTGGATCTCGATGGTCAGCAAGGCGGCGTGGGTGCCATGCCGGGCGCAGCTGCTGAGCACACGACTGAGCTCGGCATGGAATTGGCGCGCGTCGACCAAAGCGGTGAGCGGATCGCTCCCCGGCTGCTGCTCGATGTCGGAGAGCTGGGCGCGCGCCTCGGCCAAGGCGGCTCGCAGCAGTGCATTTTCGTCACGGAGCCGGCCCAACGCCTCGCGCGCATCCTTGGCCGGCGCGCCCTCACTGATCTTCGATTCCTTCATCGATGGATCCTCGTCCGATATCGGCCTCGCATCCTAATCGGCGAAGGTTAATGCATCGCTTCCTTTAGCCGATCTTCACCCGCATTGCCGAAGCGCGGAGCGCTGGTTAAGGAATGGCGCTTCGCCGGGCTGATCGGGATCGAATGTGGCAGACGAAGCACCTCTCGTCGGAATCATCATGGGCAGCCGCTCCGATTGGGAGACGATGCGACATGCCTCGGAGATCCTCGATACGCTGGGTATTGCTTACGAGACCAGGATCGTCTCGGCGCATCGGACCCCGGAACGGCTTTACGACTATGCCAGGGCGGCGGCCGATCGGGGGCTCAAGCTGATCATCGCCGGCGCTGGCGGCGCCGCACATCTGCCGGGCATGGCCGCGTCGATGACCCGGCTGCCGGTGCTCGGCGTGCCGGTCGAATCGAAGAGCCTGGCCGGGCTCGACAGCCTGTTGTCGATCGTCCAGATGCCTGCGGGCGTGCCGGTCGCGACGCTGGCGATCGGCAAGGCAGGCGCGACCAATGCCGGCCTGCTCGCGGCGGCGATCCTGGGGATTTCGGACGCGGCACTCGCGGCCCGGCTCGACGAGTGGCGGAGCCGGCAGACCGACAGCGTCGCCGACACTCCCGAATGATTGTCCCGCCCGGTTCGACGATCGGCATTGTCGGCGGCGGTCAGCTCGGCCGGATGATCGCCGTCGCCGCCGCCCAGCTCGGCTATAAATGCCATATCTATGCGCCCGACGAGACACCGCCGGCGGTCGAGGTCGCCGCCTGGTTCACGCGCGGCGAATTTGACGATGTCGATGCGCTCGCCCGCTTCGGCCGCGCGGTCGATGTCGCTACCTACGAATTCGAGAACATCCCGGCCGACGCCCTTGTCGCGCTGAGTGCCGAAACGCAGCTGCTTCCATCGGCCAACGCCCTGGAGATCGCCCAGGATCGGCTGACCGAGAAGAATTTCGTGCTGGCCCAGGGCGGCCGGCCGGCAGCCTTCGCAGCCGTCGACAGCCGCGCCGAGCTCGACGCGGCGCTCGACCGGATCGGCACGCCGGCCATCCTCAAGACCCGGCGGCTCGGCTATGACGGCAAGGGCCAGGTCCGGATCGCGTCGGCGGACGAGGCCGATGCGGCGTGGGAGGTGGCGCGCGGGGCGCCGTCGCTGCTCGAGGGCTTCGTCGACTTCGACGCCGAATTTTCGATCCTGCTCTGCCGTGGCGCCGACGGCGAGCTGGTCTGTTGGGACGCGCCGCACAACATCCACACCAACGGCATCCTCGATTGCTCGACCGTGCCGGCGCCGCGCAGCCTCTACGCCGCGATCGTCGCCGCCGAGGCGCTGTCACGACGGATCGCGGAAGCGCTCGACTATGTCGGGACGATGGCGCTCGAATTCTTTGCGGTCGGCGACGAGCCCTTGTTCAACGAACTCGCGCCGCGCGTCCACAATAGCGGCCATTGGACGATCGAGGGCGCGCTCACCTCCCAGTTCGAAAATCACGTCCGCGCCATTTGCGGCCTGCCGCTCGGCGCCACCGACCGCGTCGCGCCGCGCGTCGAGATGCGCAATCTGATCGGCCGCGACGTCGAAGCCTGGCGCGCGCTGCTGACTGATCGCTGCGCGCATCTCCACCTTTACGGCAAGAAGCACCCGCGACCAGGCCGCAAGATGGGCCATGTCACCCGGCTGATCGGCCGGTTGGAGGACTGACCTCCTTCCGGCCGGTGCTCCGGCGTTATCGCGGCTGCATCACCTCGATCGGCAGGCCCAGACTCTCCAGCTGGGGTCGGATGCGTTGCGCGTCGCCGACCACCAGCCAGACGATATTGTCCGGATTGATCGTGGCGCGCGCGCGCTGGTCGAGCTCCTGAGCGGTCATGCCCCGGTAGCGATCGGCGATCGTCTCCCAATAATCGTCCGGCCGCCGGTAGAGCGCATTCGACCGAAGCGCGCCGAGCACCGCCGGCGAAGTTTCGAACTGACCGGCCAGCTGCCCGGTATTGCCGGCGATCACGCGGGTGAGCTCGGCCGGCTGGACGCCGTTGTCGCCAAAAAAGCCGCGCAGCTGCTCCTGGATCGCCCGTATCGAATCGCCGGTCCGATCCGCCTGGACCGGCGCCTGGATGACGTAGGGAACCTGGTGCTCGCGCAATGCGAGAATCCCGAAGGCCCCGTAGGACCAGCCGCGCCGCTCGCGCAGCTCCATGTTGATGCGGGCAAGGAAGTTGCCGCCGAGCACTTCATTGGCGGCAGCAAGGGTCAACGTATCCTCCGTTCCCGTGACCGGCAGGAGCTGGGCGCCGAGGATGATCGACTGGGGCGATTGCGGCCGGTCGATCAGCACGATCCGTGCCCGCTCGGTCCGGCCGGGAGGCCCGAACCTCTTCGTGCCGCGCGGCAAGGCGGGAGGCGTCCAGCTGCCGAGCCGCGAATCGAGCTGGCGGACGAACTGGTCGAGCGGCAGGTCGCCGACCGCGAAGATCGTCGCATTGTCCGGCCGGATCCAGGTCTGGTGGAAACGGATCAGCTCGTCGCGAGTGACCGCGCGGACCGCCGCCGCGTCGCCGGAGCCGGTGCCTGGCTTCCCATAGGGATGGTCGGCGCCATAGAGGACCCCGGGCAATGCCCGCGCCGCGATTCCCTGCGGCTGCGTCATTTCGGCCGCAATTCCGGCGAGCTGCTGCTGGCGGATCCGTTCGACCTCCGACGGGGCGAAGGCGGGATTTCGGATCACGTCGACGAGTAGATCGAGCGACGGCCCGATATTGGGAGTCAGCGCGGTCAGGCCGATCGTGGTGCGATCGAGCGTTGCACCGGTGCTGACGGTGGCGCCGAGCCTTTCCTGCGCCTCGGCCAGCTGGATCGAATTGAGGCTGGTCGTCCCCTCCTCGAGCAGGTTCAGCATCAATTGCTGGGTGCCGAGCCGGTCGACCGGATCAGCGGCGATGCCGGCGTCGAACTCGACGGCGATGCGGGTCACCGGCACGACCGCGCGGCGTGCATAGACGATTTGGATCCCATTCGACAGGCGCGCTCGCTGGATGTCGGGAAAATCGAGCGTCGGCGCGGCGCCGATCTCGGGCAGCGGCCGCTGCGCGACGGCGCCCTGCTCCTGGACGAACGGCAGCGGCGCGAGTGGCCGCTCGCCCGCCTCGGGCGTGCGATAGTAACGCGGTCGCTGGCTGGGTGCCGAAATGTTGACACCGCCATTGCGCGCGCCGCTGACGCCGGGCGCCTCTTCATAAGCCTCGCGCTCGCCGGGATCGACGCGCAACGCGAAGACCGGACGCGTCAGCCATCGCTGCATCGCGGCGCGCACCTGCGCCGGCGTGGTCGCGGCGAGCTGATCGAGCTGGCGGCGGAAGAAATCGGGATCGTCGGCATAGAGCATGCCTTCGGCCAGAGCGACCGCCTTGCCGCCGAAGCCGCCGACCTGCTCGAGCCCCTGGATCCGCCCGGAAAGGGTGCGCATCACGGTGCGCCGGACTTCGTCCTCGGTCGGGCCCTCGCGGACGAATTCCTCGATGATCTGGTCGAGCCGGCGCGACACCGCGTCGGCGTCCTGCCCCGGCTTCACGTCGACGGTGACTTCGACCATGCTGATCCGGTGGAAGTCCTGCACGCTTGCTGTCACCCGCACCGCAGTCTGCTCGCCGCGGACCAGGATATTGTCGAGCCGCGAGCTCGCCAGGCCGCCGAGCACGGTCGCGCCGACCGACAGCGGCACCACGTCCTGGTGGGTCAGACCTGGGACGACCCAGTTGCGATAGAGGCGGGTGTTGGCGACCCGGTCGTGCATCACCCGGTCGACCCGGCGCGGCAAGGTCGGCACGTCGGCCTGGGCCGGATTGTTGACAGGACCGCGGGCAATGTCGCCGAAATAGCGCTCGACCAGAGGCCGCGCTTCGGCGGCATTGATGTCGCCGGCCAGGACCAGCACCGCATTGTTGGGGCCATAATTTTCGCGGAACCAGTCGCGCACCGTGTCGAGCGTCGCCGCCGACAGGTCGGCCATCGAGCCGATCGTGCTGTGCCGATAGGGATGGCCTTCGGGAAACAGAGCCTCGAGCTGGGCATATTCGACCAGGCCGAAGGGCTGGTTGTCGCCTTGCCGTTTCTCGTTCTGGACCACCCCGATCTGGTTGGTGAGATTCTCCTGCGTGACGGCGCCGAGCAGATGGCCCATCCGATCGCTTTCGAGGAACAGGGCCCGCTCGAGCGCCGGCCTCGGGACGGTCTGGAAATAATTGGTGCGATCGAACCAGGTGGTGCCGTTGAGGTCGGTGGCACCCATGGCGCGGGTATATTCGAAATATTCGCCCGGCGCGTTCTCCGAGCCGTTGAACATCAGATGCTCGAACAGATGGGCAAAGCCGGTGCGGCCGGCGGGCTCGTCCTTGGAGCCGACATTGTACCAGATGCTGACCGCGACCACCGGCGCCTTGCGGTCCTCATGGACGACGACGCGCAGGCCATTGTCGAGCGTGAAGGTCTCATAGGGAATATTGAGCCGCGACAGCAGCTGCTGGGGACTGGCAGGCTGCGCCGCCGGCGCGGTCGCGGTCGCGGTCTCTGCCGTCGTGGTTGCGGCACAGCCGGCCAGCGAAAGCCCGGCGGCGAGCGCCAGGGCGGTCAACATCTTGCGCATCTGCATCCCCTGTATTGCTTAGGCGGGACACTAGCGGAGCGCGTAGCCAAATCAACCATTCTCGCGGCTAAGAGTCGGACGGAAAACGGAATTTATGCTGCCCTTGTGTTGCAGAACGGCAACACTACATGTCGGTCGAAACCTAGGGGCTGAAGCAAGAGATGAACCTCGAAAAATTCACCGACCGCGCGCGCGGATTTCTCCAGTCGGCCCAGACCGTTGCGATCCGCCTCAATCATCAGCGGATCACGCCCGCGCACGTCCTGAAGGCGTTGCTCGAGGACGAGCAAGGCATGGCCGCCGGCCTGATCGCGCGCGCCGGCGGCAGCGCCGAGGCGGCGCGACGCGAGACGGACGAGCTGCTCGCCAAGATTCCGGTGGTGTCGGGCAGCGGCGCCTCCCAGACTCCCGCGCTCGACGGCGATACGATCCGCATCCTCGACCAGGCCGAGCAGATCGCGCAGAAGGCCGGCGATTCCTACGTCACCGTCGAGCGGCTGCTGCTCGCGCTCACCATGGCGCAGGGCGATGTCGGCAAGGCGCTCGCCGATTGCGGGCTCAAGCCGGATACGCTCAACGCCGCGATCAACGAGCTGCGCGGCGGCCGCACCGCCGACACCCAGTCGGCCGAGGATCGTTACGACGCGCTCAAGAAGTTCGCGCGCGATCTCACCCAGGCGGCGCGCGACGGCAAGCTCGACCCGGTGATCGGCCGCGACGAGGAGATCCGCCGCACCATGCAGATCCTCGCCCGGCGCACCAAGAACAATCCGGTGCTGATCGGCGAGCCCGGCGTCGGCAAGACCGCGATCGCGGAGGGCCTCGCCCTGCGCATCGCCAATGGCGACGTGCCCGACAGCCTCAAGGACCGCCGGCTGATGTCGCTCGACATGGGCTCGCTGATCGCAGGCGCCAAATATCGCGGCGAGTTCGAGGAACGGCTCAAGGGCGTGCTCGACGAGGTCAAGCAGGCCGAGGGCGAGGTCATCCTGTTCATCGACGAGATGCACACGTTGATCGGCGCCGGCAAAGGCGAGGGCGCGATGGACGCATCCAACCTGCTCAAGCCGGCGCTGGCGCGCGGCGAGCTGCACTGCATCGGCGCGACCACGCTCGACGAATATCAGAAGCATGTCGAGA
>Ga0299914_10003971_pt1 | contig 10568 bp, 10 predicted proteins | sample RVTome_10_FD_201361 | JGI IMG/M metagenome (GOLD analysis project Ga0299914, IMG submission 201361) | Soil microbial communities from uranium-contaminated site in the Upper Colorado River Basin, Wyoming, United States - RVT153D57 (version 2) ... | reverse complement strand
CAACTTCTAGCACATCTATGCGCCTATAGCGTGAAGAGGAGGCGGATATCCGCAGCAGAGTGCAGAAAACAGCACGGCCGGTCGAGGATCGCTCGCCGCTTCTTCTCCGGAATCCGGGACGAATGGCCGGTTTCACTGCTCTTGACCGCACCGATGCGGTGGACTACCATCCGAGAAGTCGCATCAAAGCGCAAATAACAGCGCAATACTGCAAATCTCAGAATGGAGAATCATGAGCAACGAGGCTCACGGCCGGCGGCGGACCCTCCAGGTCCTCGGCACGTCGGTCGCAGCGGTGGCACTGTTCGCGACTGCGGGATGCAGCGCGAGCAGCGACAGCGGATCGGGCGGCGACGGTGACGTCACGCTCGAATTCGCACAGTGGTGGGAGCCGGAACTGCCCGACGGCGCCTTCCGTGAACTGATGGACGAGTTCGAGGCAGAGAACCCGGGCATCACCGTCGAGCTGCTGAGCGGGCCCTACGCCTCGACGAAGGAGCAGCTGTTCGCCGGTGCGGCGGCGGGCACGATGTCCGACGTCGTCGGCCTCGACGGCGCGTGGGTGAGCGACTTCGCCAGCCAGGGCGCGATCGCCGACCTCACCGCGCTCATGGCCGAGAGCGACTACGACGACAGTGAGCTCGCCAGCCAGATCCAGGTCGACGGCGCGACGTACATGATCCCGGTCGTGAACTTCGTCTACCCCATGTTCACCAACGACGACCTGCTCGCCGAGGCCGGCGTCGCCGCACCGCCCACGAACCGCAGCGAGTTCGCGGATGCCGCGAACGCCATCGCCGGGCTCGGCGAGAACACGAGCGGGTGGATCCTGCCGCTCTCGCTCGAGGCGCCGAACGGCATCCAGAACGACGTGATGTCGTGGGTCTGGGCATCCGGCGGCAGCATGCTCGCCGATGGCCAGCCGGATGTCACCAACGCCGACGTGACGGACGCGGTCGAGTACATCAAGGGCATCTGGGACGACGGGGCGATCGCTCCCGGCGCCTTCACCATGAAGGAGCAGGACAAGGTCGAGGAGTTCACCAACGGCCGTGTCGGCATGATGATCGACTCGCTCGCGCACATCAACCTCATCCGCGAGTCGAACCCCGACCTGAACTTCAGCATCTCGGCGCTGCCTGCTGAAGACGGGTTCGACGGCGAGCGGGGCATCCCGTACGCCTCATGGGGCATCGGCGTGGCCGACAGCTCCGAGCACAAGGCCGAGGCGTGGAAGCTCGTCGAGTTCCTCATGAGCGAGGAGACGAACTCGAAGCTGTCGTCGATCGCGAACGCGTTCCCGGGCAACACCGAGTCCGTGCCCGACTTCGTCGCGGAAGACGAGCTCTTCGCCACGGCGTTCGAGATCTACCAGAACGGATACCCCGCCAACGAGTTCACCGGCCTCCCGGTGGCGGAGCAGCTCATGCGGCTCTTCGACGAGCAGTTCCAGGTGCTGCTCGACGGCGGCCAGTCGGTCGACGAGGCGCTCGAGCAGGCTCAGGACGCCTGGCTCGCAGAGTTCTGATCCGTGCAGTGCACGAGGCCGCACCACGGTCACGCACCGTGGTGCGGCCTCCCCTCAGGAGGCCGACCGCATGACCACCACACCAACTGAACGCCCGGCGCCGCCCGCGCCGGCGCCCACACCACCGCCCACCCAGGTACCCGCGTCGACGCGTCGCCTTCGCCTCGGCCGAAGCCTCGAGCCCTACGCCTTCATCGCGCCCACCGCGGTGCTGATGCTCGTGCTGATGATCGTGCCCATCGTGCTCGTCATCGGGTACTCGTTCCTCGACAACGTCATCCTGAACGACGACCCCGAATTCGTCGGTGTCGAGAACTTCGTGACCGTGCTCACCGACGGGGTCTTCGCCACGGCGATCGGCAACACCCTCATCTTCACGTTCGTGAGCGTGATCGCCCACCTGCTGATCGGGCTGGGCTTCGCGATGCTGCTCAACAGTCCGCTGGTCAGCCGCACCAGCCGGGCCGTGTTCCGCGTCATCTACATCCTGCCGTGGCTGTTCACCGCGGCCGTGATCGCGGTGCTCTGGCGGATGCTGCTGAACCCCAACGGCGTCGTCAACTACCTGCTCTCGACCGACGTCGAGTGGCTCGCCTCACCGGCGCTCGCGCTCGCCTCCGTGACCTTCATCAACATCTGGGCCGGCTATCCGTTCTTCATGATCAGCATGCTCGCGGGCCTGCAGGGCATTCCCGCCGACCTGTACGAGGCGGCCACGGTCGACGGCGCGAACGGCTGGCAACGCTTCCGGAACGTCACCCTGCCACAGCTGCGGCCGATCATCATCAGCATGATGCTGCTCGACCTCATCTGGACGTCGCAGCAGTTCGCGCTCATCTGGATGACCACCGGCGGCGGCCCCATCCATGCCACCGAGATGCTGAGCACCTTCACCTACAAGCTCGCGTTCAGCCGCTACGAGTTCGCCCTCGCCTCGACGAGCGCCGTGCTCATCCTGCTGTTCTCGATGGTGCTCGCCTTCTTCTACGTGCGACACCAACGGGCGAGGGACTGAGCCATGACGACCACCATCACGCGCGCCCGACGACGGATGACGATGAAGGTCCTCGTGATCGTCGGCCTGCTCACCGGTGCCGCGTTCGCAGGGTTCCCCGTGCTGTGGATGCTCTCCAGCTCGTTCAAGTCGAACACCGAGATCTTCGAGTATCCGCCCCGCCTCTTCACCGAGAGCTTCTCGTTCGACGCCTACCTGGCGATTCTCACCGACCCCGAGAAGGTGCGGTTCTTCATCAACAGCTATGTCGTGTCGCTGTCGGTCACCGCTCTCACCCTCGTCGTGGCGATCCTCGCGGCCTACGCGTTCAGCCGCTTCGAGTTCCGGTTCAAGCGCCCGCTCAACATGATCATCGTCAGTGTGCAGGCCGTGCCGCCCATCACGCTGCTCATCCCGTACTTCGGGCTCATGGTGACGCTCGGGCTCTACAACACCTACCCGGGCCTCATCCTCACCTACATGGTGTTCACGCTGCCCTACGCGATCATCATGATGACCGGCTACTTCAACACCCTGCCGCGCGAACTCGACGAAGCCGTGCGCGTCGACGGGGCCGGTTCGATGACCGCGCTGTGGCGCATCCTCGTGCCCATCGCGGTGCCGGGCATCGTGTCGGTCGGCGTGTACACCTTCATGATCGCGTGGAACGAGTACCTCTTCGCGCTCACGCTCACGAGGACCCAGGACATGCGCACGGTGCCCATCGGCATCCAGCTCCTCATGGGCCAGCATTCGTTCGAGTGGAACGAGATCATGGCGATGAGCATCCTCGGGTCCGTTCCCGTGCTGGTCCTCTTCCTCTTCTTCCAGCGCTACTTCATCGGCGGCCTGACCTCCGGGTCGGTCAAGAGCTGATCCACGCCCGCCGATCACGAACCACCGAAAACAAGGAGAACCCAGCAGTGCTCATCAATGGCAACGACCTTCTCGCCGTGGCGAACGCGAACGACTTCGCGGTGCCGGCCTTCAACATCAGCGACTACGCGATGTTCAACGGCGTCATCGACATCAGCGAGGAGAAGAACGCGCCGCTCATCGTCGCGATCCACCCCGACGAGGTGAGCCACCTCGGCGTGGATGCGATCCAGGCCATCCGCTCGCGTGCGCACCACGCCTCGGTTCCCGTCGTCATCCACTGGGACCACGGCGGCAGCTACGAGCAGATCCTCACCGCCATCCATAGCGGATTCACCTCGGTCATGATCGACAAGTCGATGTCGCCGTTCGACGAGAACGTCGAAGTGACGAGGCGCGTGGTGGAAGCGGCCCACGCGGTGGGCATTTCCGTCGAGGGCGAGCTCGGCACGATCGGCAAGACCGATAACGAGGCCGAAGACGGTGCCGCCGACATCATCTACACCGATCCGGATGACGCGGTGCGCTTCATCGAGCAGACGGGCGTCGACAGTCTCGCCATCGCCATCGGCACGTCGCACGGCATCTACCCCGCGAGCATGAAGCCGGCGCTGAAGCTCGACCTCCTGCGGGAGATCAAGGCTGCCGTCGGCATCCCGCTCGTGCTGCACGGCGGCTCGAACAACCCCGACGACGAGATCGGGCAATCGGTCAAGTTCGGCATCAACAAGATCAACATCTCGAGCGACATCAAGGTGGCCTACCACGACAAGATGCGCGAGGTGCTGGCCGACTCGTCGCTGCGTGAGCCGAACTCGATCCAGCCGCCGTGCATCGCGGCGATGCAGGTCGTGGCCGCGCAGAAGATCGACCTGTTCGACGCGGCGGGCAAGGCTGCGCTGTACTAGCAGGGACCCGACGGGCAGGACCCGACCAGCAGGGACCCGACGAGCAGGGACCCGATGGGCAGGGACCCGACGGGGCATGACGACGCATCGGAGCGGAGACGAATGAGCGAGCGGGTACTCGGGCTCGGCGGCACCGTCGACTACGAGATCGCGTGGGACGGTGCGGTGATCGAAGACCTCGTCGACGACTACGGCATCCGCGCCGCAGAGCTCGACGCCCGCATCCCGGTGGTCGACGAGCGCAGCCTCGTCGTGACGCTGCTCGCCTTCCTGCGCGACGGTGTCGGCGGGGAGCGATTCGTCGCCTCCTCCGACATCGTCGAGGCGTTCGCGGCACGCTTCGACACGCGCATCACCCTCGGCGGCACGTGCGTGCGCGCCGCGATCGCCATGCGCAGCCTCGGCGTGACGAGCCTCGTGCACCTCGTGAGCATCGACGATCACGTGCGCGAGCTCCTGCCCGACGGGATCGAGGTCGTGTGCAGCGCGACGGCCGACTCCACGGATCCGCACCTCATCGTGCAGTTCGCGGCCGGAGCCACGGTGCGCCGAGGCGACCTCGACCTCGTGGCGCCGCACCCGAACCGGATCATCTACACGAACGACCCGCCGAACCGCGAGCTCGTGCTGAGCGACGCGCTCGCCGCGGCGCTGCGCGACGCCCAGGTGTTCCTGGTCTCGGGCTTCAACACGATCCAGGATGCCGCGGTGCTCGACGAGCGCGTGGAACGGATCCGCGGGCACCTCGCCGAATTGCCGGCTGAGGCGGTGGCCGTCTACGAGGACGCGGGCTATCACGAGCCCGCGTTCAGCCACCGGGTGCGGGAGGCTCTCGTCGATGCCGTCGACGTGTACAGCCTCAACGAGGACGAGCTCTTCGCGTACCTCGGCCGCACCGTCGACCTGCTCGATGCCGACGCGATCGCCGCGGCGCTCGCCGAGGCATCCGTGCTCATTCCCGCTGCGTGCCTCGTCATCCATACGAAGCACTGGTCGCTCGCCTTCGGTGAACGCGCCGCCGACTACGCCGAGGCGCTGCGGGGCGGCATCGTGATGGCGAGCACGCGCTACCTCGTGGGCGACGGGCACACGGCTGCCGACTACGCCCGCACCGCCGCCCTGCCCGAGAAGCCCGAGGGCGCGATCGTCGCCGCTGCACTCGAGGCTCGCTTCACCGGCCGCCTCATCTGTCGTGCCGCGCTCGTGCTCGAGACCGACCGGCCATCGACGATCGGGCTCGGCGACACCTTCATCGGCGGGTTCATCGCCGGCCTCACCGTGAGCGGAGCGCGAACGTGAGCGTCGTCGTCCTCTCCTCGAACCGCCCACCTCACCGCTTCTATCGCGGAGGTCGGCGGATCACCGAGTTCCGTGGCGAGCCACCGGCCGCCGAGCGCGAACCCGAGGACTGGGTCGCCTCGGTGACGACGGTGGCGGGGGAGCAGCGGCTCGGCCTGAGCTCGCTCCCCGATGGGCGCCTGCTGGCCGAGGCCGTCGCCGCAGACCCGGCGGGCTGGCTGGGCGAGGCGCACGACGAGCGTTGGGGCGCAGACCCGCTCCTGCTGGTGAAGCTCCTCGACGCCGGGCAGCGCCTGCCCGTGCATGCCCACCCCGATGGCGACTTCGCGCACCGGCACCTCGACCGGGCGCACGGCAAGTCGGAGGCGTGGTACATCCTGCGGGGCGGCGACGTGCACCTCGGACTCATCCGCCAGGTCGGCGTGATCGAGCTGTTCGGGCTGCTGGAGCAGCGTGATGCCGACCGGATGCTGGGCCTGCTGCACCGCGTCACCGTGGTGCCGGGCGACGTCGTCTACGTGCCGCCGGGCGTGCTGCACGCCATCGGCGAGGGCGTGCTGCTCGTCGAGCTGCAGGAGCCGGAGGACCTGTCGATCCTCCTCGAGTGGGCGGGGTTCGACATCGACGGCCCGCGCGACGGCCATCTGGGCCTCGGCTACCCGGTCGCCCTGCAGGCGGTGGAGCGACGCGGCCGCGGCGCCGAGGAGATCGCGCGGCTCGTGCGGCCGGCGGGAGTGGGAGAGTCGGTACTGCCCGCAGAGGCCGACGAGTATTTCCGGCTGGAGCACGCCGTGGTCGACGGCGCCGTGGAGCTCGAGCCGGGCTTCGCCGTGCTGGTGGTGACCGAGAGGGCGCTCACACTCGAGACCGCGTCCGGCGTGCTCGACCTGCCGCGCGGCACGACCGCCGTGGCTCCGCACTCGGCGGGGCCGCTGCGGTTCTCGGGGCACGGCGAGGTGCTCGCGTGTCGCCCGCCCGCGGCATCCGCCTGAGCCGTCGCCGAAGCAGCCCGACAAGCGGCAACGCCGACGAACCGGTTAACATCAGGAGCATGGCGGAGAGGGCGTCGGAGAAGCCGCGACTGCTGTCAGGCGGCAACCCACAGATTCCGAAGGGCGATGGCGATGAGCCCGTCCAGGCCTACCTCGCTGCGATGCCCGGCTGGAAACGTGATGTCGGCCGCGTTCTCGACGACCTCATCCTGCGTACCGTCCCCGACGTGCGCAAGGCGGTCCGCTGGAACTCGCCCTTCTACGGCATCGAGGGCAACGGCTGGTTCCTCAGTTTCCACTGCTTCACCGAGTACGTGAAGGTGACCTGGCATCACGGCTCATCGTTGGATCCACTCCCCCCGGGCGAGTCCAAACATGAGCATGTGCGCTACCTCGACATCCATGAGGATGAGGAGCTCGACGAGGAGCTCATCGCGAGCTGGATCCGCCAAGCCGCCGAGCTGCCCGGCGAGGATCTCTTCTGAGCTTGGAGACTGGCGCGAGGAATCGAGGGTGGGCCGTTCCGAACCACCGCCCGTGGCAATATCCTTCGGTGACGAGCACGTTCGTCACAGGCCGCGTGGCCCGGCGCAGGCGGGGGCGGCACGATCGGCCCCTCATCACCGGCCCGCCGGCGCGGAGAGGATGTCCATGACGGTCACATCGGCGGCATACGGGGTGCATTCCGAGGTCGGGGTCCTGCGCAAGGTCCTCGTCTGCGCGCCGGGGCTCGCGCATCAGCGGCTGACCCCGACCAATGCCGACTCGCTCCTGTTCGACGACGTGATGTGGGTGGAGAGCGCGCAGCGCGATCACGCCGACTTCGTCTCGAACCTGCGCTCGCAGGGCGTGGAGGTCGTCGAGCTCCACGAGCTGCTGGCTGAGACCGTGGCCATCCCGGCCGCTCGCGACTGGCTGCTCGAACGCAAGATCGTGCCCAACGAGGTGGGCTACGGACTGGTCGACGGAACGCGTTCCTACCTGGAGTCGCTCCGACCACGGGAGCTGGCGGAATTCCTCATCGGCGGAATGGCGACCTCCGACCTCCCCGACGACTACCGGAGCGGACACCTCGCCCTGGCCCGGGAATCGAGGGGGGTCGGCGAGTACCTGATGCCGCCGTTGCCGAACACGCTCTACACGAGGGACACGACCTGCTGGCTCTACGGCGGCGTCACACTGAACCCGCTGTTCTGGCCCGCCCGTCACGACGAGACGCTCCTGATGAAGACGATCTACCTCTTCCATCCCGACTTCGTGGGCAGCACGATCTGGTGGGGCGACCCCGAGCAGGACTGGGGGCAGGCCACCTTCGAGGGCGGCGACATCATGCCGGTGGGCAACGGCGTCGTGCTGATGGGCATGAGCGAACGCACGTCCCGCCAGGCCATCACCCAAGTGGCCGCCGCGCTGTTCGCGCAGGGGGCTGCCGAGCACGTGATCGTCGCGGGGATGCCCCGGCTTCGCTCCGCGATGCACCTCGATACGGTGTTCACCTTCGCCGATCGCGATATCGTCACGATGTTCCCGGCCATCATGGACGGCGTCCACACCTTCTCGCTGCGCCCGTCCGACCGCGCGGCCGGTGTCGATGTCATCGACGAAGGAGGTCGGGCATTCGTCGATGTCGTCGCGAAGGGGCTCGGACTGCCGAAGCTGCACGTCGTGGCGACCGGTGGCGATGCCTACGCCTCCGAGCGCCAGCAATGGGACTCGGGCAACAACGCCGTCGCGCTGCGTCCGGGAGTCGTGTACACCTACGACCGCAACACCCAGACCAACGACCTGCTCCGCACCGCGGGGGTGGAGGTCATCCCCATCGTCGGCGCGGAGCTGGGGCGCGGACGCGGCGGCGGCCACTGCATGACCTGCCCGATCATCCGCGATCCCGTCGACTTCTAGACGCGTCGCCGGTCCGCAGTGAGCCCGACGAGCTGCTCGAGCCGGTCCGCGGCGAGCGGGGCACCTCCCTCGCGCTTCATCGTGTCGGCGAACGCTGCGGCGGCGGGCTTCAGGGCCCGTGCCCGTTGCACGGCGTCTCGCAGCGTCTCCGGCGTCAGCTTCTTCTTCGGCAGGAACACCCCGACCCCCGCCGCCTCGGCGCGGCGCCCGACCTCGGCCTGGTCGCGTCCCCACGGCACCACGACGACCGGCACCCCGGCCGTGAGCGCCTTCTGGGTCGCTCCCATTCCGCCGTGGGTCACGACCACCTCGGCATGCGGCAACAGGTGCGAATGCGGCACGAACTCCTCGACCCGGGCGTTCGCCGGCACCGGGAACGACCCGGCGCCCGCGGGCATCGTCGCGACCACCTCGACGTCTTCGTCGGCGAGGCCGGCGAGCGACACCTGCACGAGCGCGCCGTCGTCCTGGAACTCCGACGATGTGGTCACGAGCACGACAGGGCGCGAGATCGAGTCGATCCACGACGGTCGCTCGGTCGGCGGATCCCAGAGGATCGGGCCGATGAAGCAGAACGAGTCGGGCCAGTCGGTGCGCGGATACTCGAATGCCGTCGACGTGAGATAGAGGACGAGCGGCGACCGGGTGTACACCTCGGTGACGTCATGGATCGGCGGGACGCCAGCTTCCCGCCGAACCTCATTGAGCGGCGGCAGGATGGCGCGCTTGAAGCCGGCGTAGATGATCGGGCGCATCAGGCGATCCCGGAGTCGGCCCATGGCTCCTTCGGCGGGCTTGAAGCCGGGACCGAATGGCGGCACCTCCTCGGACGGCAGCGGGCTCGGGAAGTGCTGGAGGATCGCCCACGGCCCGCCCCAGGCCTCGGCCGCTACGGCTGCACCCCAGGTGTTCGTGTCGATGAGGAGCGCATCGGGGGACTCTGCATCGATCGCCCGTCTGATTTCGGGAATCTCGAGCTCCGCCCGGCGAGTCATGACGTGGATCGCACGCTCGATCGCCTTCATCTGCGTCGGTGCACGGTAGTCGTCATGGGTGATCGCCTCGATCTGGGGCGAGATCGGGTCGGCCGTGAAGCCGAGTTCACGCATGGTGGGCACGTCGGCGGCGATCGTGCGCAGCGCGACCGTGTGTCCGCGACGTTGCAACTCGAGCAGGATCGGCACGGTCGGGAACAGGTGACTGCGGGCGGGCGAGGTGTAGGCGAGGACTTTCATGAGAGCACTCCCTTCAGGAGTTCGGTGAGCGCCAGTTCCGTCTGGCGCCTGGAGAGGTCCCGCTGTCGCCGCAGCAGGTACCACGTGTACAGGTCGCACACCGCCACCAACTGGGCGTGCAGACGTTCGCGCTCGACGCCGGTTCGGGCATCGAGCCAGGGGGCGAAGACGGATCGCACCCAGTCGGAATGGAACTGCTTGCCGACGGCGGTCGCCTCGGCGTAGGCGGGCACCCGTTCTTCCTGGCGGAGGAGCAGCATGGCCAGGTCGCCCATCTGCTCGTAGTGCTCCACGAGGTTCGCGGCGGTGCCGGCGATGTCGCCCACCGGCGCCTCGCCACGCTGTGCCGACACCTGCGACGTGACCGGCGTGATGAGCGCCCGCACGAGGCCGTCTTTGGAACCGAACCGGCGGATCACCGTCTGCACGGTCACGTCGGCGTCGGAGGCGATCTCGTCGAGCGTGACGTCGTCGTAGTACCGGGTCGAGAACAGCGCGAACGCTGCTGCCTGGATCCGCTCGCCGGTCTCCCGCGCCGCGTCCGCCCGGGCCGTCATCGTGTACTGACGGATTTTCATGTTAACGATACTAATACGAAAATGGCGCCGATGGAAGAGCAGATGAGCGGTGTCCAGTCCACCTCGACGGGCTCGCCCGTCGGGGCGCGCTGCGCCAGGGTGACATCGGGCGGAATCCCGAGCATGCGAGCTTGGTTGCACCCATCATGAGAGCGATCGTGTACCGCCGCACGGGAGATTCCTCGGTGCTGGAACTGTCGGAGCGGGAGATCCTGGAGCCGGGTCCCGGAGAGGTGCGGGTGCGGGTCGTCGTCTC
>Ga0299914_10003970_pt1 | contig 10569 bp, 9 predicted proteins | sample RVTome_10_FD_201361 | JGI IMG/M metagenome (GOLD analysis project Ga0299914, IMG submission 201361) | Soil microbial communities from uranium-contaminated site in the Upper Colorado River Basin, Wyoming, United States - RVT153D57 (version 2) ... | reverse complement strand
CGGCATCATCAATAACAATTCGCTGCCCGCGGACTATACCGTGCCCGGCACGGGCTGGCCGGCCGAGGCGCTCTTTGCGGACACCGCGTTCTGGCCCGTCATCCGGGTGTACGACGACGCTTCGCTGCCGTACAAGGGGCGCGGGATCATCATCGTAGACAGCAACTTTGCCATCAACGGCAGCAACATGTGGGATGGCATAGTGCTAGTCGGCGGCGCCCTGACCTCGAACGGCAACAACACGACGGCCGGCGCGACGCTCAGCGGGTTGAATCTCCTGCTGGCGGGAGCAGAAGATCCTGGCGCGGGAATTCACGACGACGTGGCGACCGCGAACGGCCAGAAGACCTACGTGTTCAGCTCCTGCAAGGTCTCGCGCGCCGCGCAACGCTTGCGCGTCTACTTCTCGCTGTCCAACACCTGGATGGACAACGTCGCAATCTGGTAGATCCCGTTCGCTTGCATTCAGCCGGGATCCAGGTGGTGAGTGAGCCAGTGAGTGTCAGTGGGCCAGTCGGCCAGCACTGACGCCACTGGCTTCACTGTTCACTGGCAACTCACGACTTGGATCCCTTAAGTCCGCGCGCCGAAGCTGGCAGATGTTCAGGAGACCACGTGCTGCGCCAGTTTGTCGGCCAGCACGTGGAGCTGGTTTGCGACTCGCTCCGCGTCCTGCGCTTCTTCGAGATGGCGCGTGGTGCGCGCACGGAACTCGAAGCTCGCGGCCAGCCGCTGCAACCGCAGGACGTCTTCGAGCGTGAAGATCGGACCGGCTTCGGTGGTCTGGGACATGGAATGTGCCTGGTCAGCTGCGGGTGATACCGCTGCGATGGGGACCGCCAATGCAAAGCACGTAGCCGTCGGGATCTCGGATCTCGAGCTCTGAGATCGTCTCGCTCATCGGCGAGACGGGACGCACGAGCTGGCCGCTCGGCGCGAAGGCCGCCTCCAGCCGGCCGAAATCCACGCCGTCCACCCAGAGGTAGAGGTCCCACCCAGAGTGGCCGTCATCGGGCCGGCGTCCCTCGCCGGCGCGACGCACGAGAAGCTGGACGCCGTCCCGCTCGAGGATCGCGAACTCGAGTGGCCCGCGCTCCGGGAACACTTCGGCCGCGAAGCCCAGGTGGCGGCGATACCACGCCACCGTGACCGCCACGTCCCGCGCGCGGAGCACCGGCACCGAGAAGCGGAATACGGCGTCCCGCCCGCCCGCCGCGGGCGCGCGCCGCACGTACTCCGGCTGGAGTGCGGTGACGTTCCGGGAAATGGCGCTGCGAAGACTCATGGATCCTGCGGAAGAGGGTCAGGCGAGAGTGGTCATGCGGGCAGGCGCTCCGCCGATGATCCGCGGCACCTTCACGAGCGCGCCCTCGACGTCGGCGGCAACGCCGTCCGGCAGCTGCGCCGCTCCGCGCCGATACGCCTCCCACACCGCTTCCAGCGCGCGGGCCTGCCGGCGAAACGCCGTCAGCAGTTCCGTGCCCAGCTCGCCGGTGGCCATGGCGCGTCGCATCAGCTCGTCCAGGTGCTCCAGCGGGCCCTCCTGGAGGGCTGCGCGATCCGCGCACACCTCGAGATTGAATCGGGCGCGATGGGTGGCGCAGAGCGCCGTCCGGTCGATGGGCACGACTCCATCGGAGGTGCACGTGTCGCACGATGCGATCGCGTTCTTGAGGCTGATGGTCGGCTGAAAAGGCATTGATGTGCTGGCCAGAACCTGCTGGAGTTCGATTCGAAGGAGGAAATCGCTGGTGGAATCGCGGAGGAGGCGCAGCCGGCTGCCGGCGTTGGGCTCGAGGCTCATGTGCGGCAGTACTCCATCCGGTTGGTGCCGGGCCTGTGACGGGCTTTCCCCTTGCGCGTCAACCCCTTGCGGGTGCAGAGTTTCCACGCAGGTTCAAGTGTTTCCGAACCGCAGGCATGGTGCAACTGGACGACGCTCTCGAGGCACTCGACGCGCATTGGGCGGTCGCGGTGTTCGATGCTGCCGATCGCAAGGCGCTGCTCGCGCTCGCTGAAGACGTTCGGCATCGCATCCTCACCGGCGAGTGGGAAACGGACGCGCCCGTCTCCGAGCAGATGCTGCCGCTGTCCAGCGCATATGAGCTCGCGGCTCGCGAACGGCTGGACCTGCTCGGCGCCGGACACCCGAACACGAGTGCTCCGCCCGAGCAGCGCACCGAACGCGCCCGCTTTCTCGACGTCGGCGCCCGCCGAGCGTTCGATCTGGCGCTCGGCATCCCGCTCGATGATACCGACGCGCACGGCGTGCTGTATCACGCCCTGCTCCTGACGGCGCTCGGCGCCGTTGCGGGGCGGGACGGCGAGCTGCGCGCATGGATCGAGCTCCATCGCGCGAAACTCCTTGCCAGCACGCCGGACGACGACTGGGCGACCGCCTATCTGCGCGCCTGCGTCGAGCTCTGGGCGGAGGTCCTGTCGGGATCCGGGCCGTCCGGGCTCGATCACGCCATGGAGATCGTGGCGTCGATCCGGGAGAACCGCACCGATCGCGAGAACGAAGCGCTGGTCGAAGCCGACGAGTCCGACGCGATGACGCTGCGCTTTTTCTTCTTCGCGCTGCATCATCTCGTCGATGCCGCCACCGAACTGCTGCTCTACAGGCTGCACGGCGAACCGCCCGACGCCAGTCAGCGCATCTTCGTGGCGCTGTCCCTGGCGGGCGAGGCCACCGCGGGGGACGCCCGGATCCACGCGGCGCTCGACTGGTTGTACGAAGCCGCGTCGCGCGTCGCGCAGCGCAGAACTCCGCAGCTGGACTTCCTCGCTCCATCGCGGGCGCGCGGCGCGGCCGGCTCGCACGAACGTCCGCACTAGCGCGCGCTCCGCGCGCGCCGGCGCGATGTTCCTACGAGAATCGAGCGCGATCCGAGCCGCGCCCACCGCGCCGTGTAGGCGCGCGTAACGGTCGCGTCGGCAATCCGGAACCACTGCTCTCGCCCCGAGTCCGTCGAGCCGCGCGCATAGTACTGGCCATCACGCTCGCACCAGAATCCATCCAGCCCACTCGCCGCGTGCACTGCATCAGCGCACAATGACGTGCGCGGAGCCGGCTCGAGTGGCCCGATGGGACGCTGGCAGGGGAGAAGCTGCACGAGAACGGGGTGCGGCGGATGCGGCGATGATCTCGCGGTTGTTCGGCCGCGGACCGATTTGTCTGCGGGGAGCGCAACGTAGACCCGGTGAAATCGGCGCGCAATAGCAAACGAATTCGTAAGTTGTTGTCATTCATGTTGATAGCGCATGTGGAGGAGTGTGGAGAGTGCGCTAAGTGCGTGTGGGCTCAACGCGATGCGCAGCGGAAAACGCGTTGAAAAGCCATGTGTACAGCAGTGGATAGCTCGAAAACAGCAGCTCGAAATAACTGGCTAGAAAGCGACTAAATCCGGAGCGGAAATCGGAAGTCGGTAATCGGAAAATCGACCCGCATTTCAACACGCCTGATTCCGCTTTCCGCGTTCCGATTTGCGCTCTCGACATGTGCAGAATTCTCGGCGCTGCGTGGACAACTCCCACGTAATCCACAGCAAAATGTGGAAGCTCTGTTCATAGCATCGTTGTTGCCGGTTGTTCGTCTTTCGCGTTGCAAATCTTCGACTTGCACCACTTCACAGGCGCGTTCATCGTTGCGGTCTGTCGCTTCAACCGCCGAATCACTCACCTCACATCATGCCGCGATCGATCTGGAAGGGCGCCGTATCGTTTGGACTGGTCAACATCCCCGTCGAGCTGCACTCGGCGGTGAGCAGCAGCGGAGAGCGCGTGAAGTTCAAGATGCTTCACAAGAAGGACCAGTCCACCATCAAGTACGAGCGCGTCTGCGCCAAGGAAGAGAAAGCGGTCCCCTGGGACGAGATCGTTAAGGGTTACGAATACTCGAAGGGGAAGTTCGTGGTGCTGGACGAGGAGGACTTCCGCGCCGCGGCGGTCGAATCGTCAAAGACCATCGAGATTCAGGATTTCGTCAAGAGCGAGGAGATCGACCCGCGCTACTTCGAGCAGCCGTATTACCTGCTGCCGCAGAAGGGGGGCGAAAAGGCGTACGCGCTGCTGCGCGAAGCGATCCGAAAGACTGGCATGGTGGGCATCGGCAACGTGACGATGCGCTCGAACTCCATGCACTTCGTGGGGATCAAGGTCGTCGAGGACGCGCTGGTCATGGAGATCATGCGGTACGCCGACGAGCTGGTGGACACGTCCTCGTTCACCTTTCCGACCGCGGAAAACGTGCGGCCGGCTGAGTTGCAGATGGCCGAGCAGCTCGTGAGTACTCTCGCGACCGGCTTCAGGCCCGAGGAGTATTCGGACAAGTACAAGGAAAACATCATGGCGATCATCAACGCCAAGCTGAAGGGGAAGAAGATCGAGGTGGAGGAGCCGGCGGAGCCCGAGGCCACGAACGTCGTGGATCTCATGGCACGGCTGCAGGAGAGTCTCGCGCAGGGCAAGAAGAAGAAGGGGGGCAAGGCCGTGGCATCAGAGGACGCGGATGCCGCCAAACCAGCGAAGGAAAAGCCGAAGAAGCGCCGGAAGACGGCGTAGCGGGAGGCACGATCACCTGTGTCCGCGCGCGGAGCCGACCTGTTCATGCCCATGCTGGCGACCGCGGGGAAGGAAGTACCCGCGGGAGGGGAGTGGGTGTTCGAGCCGAAGTACGACGGCATCCGTATCGTCGCGCTCGTGACGGAGGATCGCGTCGCGCTGGTCACTCGGAATGGACTGGACAAATGCCGGCAGTTTCCGGAGATCACCCGGCAGCTGCAGGAACTGCGCGACCGCCATGGCCCAAATCTCGTGCTGGACGGCGAGATCGTGGCGCTCGACGCGCACGGCGCGCCGGCGCGGTTCCAGGAGCTGCAGGGGCGCATGCACGTGGCCGATGAGCGGATCGTGAGCCACCACGCCACCAATGCGCCGGCCGCGTACGTCGTCTTCGACGTTCTCGTGGACGGGAGCGAGCTTCTGTGCGGCCAGTCGTGGGACGTTCGCCGCAAGCAGCTGGAGCGCGTAATGCGTCGGCTCCCCCGCGCGATGGCTAGCGTCCTTCGGCTGAGCGACGCCAGCGACGACGCCGAGCAGCTGATGGAAGTGGCGCGCGCACACGACTGGGAAGGCGTCATGGCCAAGCGGCGCGACTGTCCGTACGAACCCGGCCGCCGGGTGCGCCACTGGCAGAAGATCAAGATCGAGAACCAGCAGGAATTCGTCGTGGGAGGGTGGACCGAACCGCGCAACTCGCGGCAGCACTTCGGCGCGCTGCTCCTCGGCTACTACGACGAAGGGGGCAACCTGGTGTACGCCGGCCACACCGGCACGGGATTCTCGAACCGTCTATTGCAGGACATTGCGAAGAAGCTCGCGAAGGTCGAGCGCAAATCGCCGCCGTTCGTCACGCCGCCGAAGACGAATCAGCGCGCGCACTGGACGGAGCCGCGGTACGTCGCCGAGGTCCGCTTCAACGAGTGGACGGCGGGGGGCCACCTGCGTCAGCCGGTGTTCGTCGGGCTGCGCGATGACAAGAGTCCGCGGGCGGTGGTGCGGGAGGCAGCAACTGCCTCTGGGAGCGCTTCTAGGAGCGCAGTCAGGAGCGCCTCTAGGAGCGCTTCTAGGAGCGCAGTCAGGAGCGCCTCTGGGAGCGCTTCTAGGAGCGCAGTCAGGAGCGCCTCTAGGAGCGCAGTCAGGAGCGCTTCAAGGAGCGCAGTCAGTGATGTACCGGCCCAGTTGCGCGAAAACGCAAAGGCCAAGAATGCCACGCTGGCTCTGCCGGGGAACCACAAGCTGAACGTGACCAACCTCGGCAAGGTGTTCTTCCCGGCGGCACGGATCACCAAGGGGCGCCTGATGGAGTACTACGCCGAGGCTGCGCCCTACCTGCTGCCAGCGCTGAAAGACCGGCCAATGGTGCTCAAGCGGTATCCGAACGGCATCAAGGCCGAGGCGTTCTACCAACAGAAGGCGCCCGACAAGGTGCCGGCCGGCGTGCGCGTGGAGAGCGTGGCCGACGAAGGAATCGAGACGCAGCGGCGTCTCATCGGCGGCGACCTCGTCACGCTGCTGTACCTCATCCAGCTCGGCGCCATTTCCACCGACCCGTGGTCGTCGCGGGTGCAGAGCATCGCGGACGCGGACTACTCCATCATCGACCTCGATCCCGGCCCAAAGGCCGCCTTTCGCCGCGTCGTGCAGGTGGCGCAGTGGGTGAAGGAGGAGCTGGACGAGCTGGGGTTGCACGCCGTGCCGAAGACGTCGGGGGCGAGTGGCATCCACATCGTGATGCCCCTGCCGCGCGGCGCCGGCTACGAGGTCTCACGCGTGCTGGCGGAGCTGGTGGCGCGGCGCGTCAACGAGAAGCATCCGAAAGAAACGACGGTGCACCGCTGGGTGAAGTCGCGCCCCGCAGCAGCCGTCTATGTGGACTACCTCCAGAACATCCGCGGGAAGACCGTGGCCAGCGTGTACTCGGCGCGCGCAGAGCCGCACGCGTCGGTCTCCACGCCGCTCAAGTGGAGCGAGATCGTGAGCGATCTGAGTCCGCGGGACTTCACTGTGGAGAACGTCCCCGGACGCCTGAAGAAGGTCGGTGACCTGTGGGCGAAGGGGATGAAGAAAACCAATCACTTGCCCGGCATCGTCGAGGGCGGGGAGGAGGCCGCGTGACCCGACGTACGCCCACGGAGCCCATGGACTGGGAGCGGCCCAGCGACCGCTTTCTCGCCTACCTCGGCCGGCTGTCGGCCGCGTGCCTGGAGGGGGATCGCGAGCAGCTTGAGAAGTTGATGCGGATGCGGCTCTCGTCGCACCTGCCGCGGCAGGTGCTGGACGAGCTGGAGTACTTCCGCCGCACAACGCCGGCCAACCTGCGCGCGCCACTGAAGCTCATGCGGTACGTGCACAAGATGCAGCAGCTGGCGCGCGCTCCGGCGGATGCCGATCAGATGCCGCTCGAGCTGCGCGAACGGAACATCGCGGATCCACCGGCGGCGGTGTCGCGCCGGACTGGACGCCAGCGCAATACGTCTGAACCTGCCGACTAGGGCGCGCGCCTCCGGGCTCCACCGCCATTTAGCTGACGAATCCGGGGTACTCCACGAGAAAGCGCCCAAGCCCGATCGGGTCCCGGGCTTGAACGCTTGACGTCAAATCGAAGGTGGAGCGGCTCAGCCGCCCATTGCGTCGATCGAGTTCCGCAGATCCTCGGCGAGCTGCGTGTCGCCGTTGATGATCGAACGCCAGCTGATCTCGCGCCCCTTGCGCTTCCCCTTTTCCACGACCTTCACGCCTTCGGGCGCGATGGTGATCGTGTATGCGCGCCCATCCATGTCGAGCTCGCGCTTGATGGATTTCTCGAGTTTGACCGCCATCTGCTCCCTCCGTTCAAGTGTGGACCAGGTGCCGACGCATCAAGCTAATCTCACGGCGCGTTTCGCGCGGCTGCCTGCAGCTCGCTGTATGGCACGGGACGCCCATGAATACCCACGACACGCTCCACCTGCAACCCACGGCGGCCCACGAACTCCGTCAGGCTCGTCACGAACGGAAACGCGGGCACCGTGGTTGCGGTCGGCGCGGGCGGGTTGTACAAGTCCGCCTGGATCAGAAGTTTCTCACCCGGGAGATAGACGACCAGCATCGACCCCGAGTGCGGGTTGGGCACGTGATGTAGCTCGATGGTGCGCACGCGATCGCGCAGCACCTCGCGATCGCGGACGCCGCGTACCCGCGCGCCGCGCCCGCTGCGCGCGAGCGCGTCCTGCTCGATGAAGTGCCGCCGCGGCATCACCACTGTTTCGTAGAAAGGGCGGTTCGTTTCGTGCGTCAGAATCGTGAGTCTCTCGGACGCGGCGGCGCGCAGCCCGCCGGCGTGGTCGAAGTGGTGATGCGTATTGACGACGAGCGATACCGGCTTGTCGGGACGCAAGGCGCGCGCGGCCGCGATCGCCGCCAGCGTGCGCGCGTCGTTCTGCGGCGCCTCCACGAGCACGAGCTGATCCGACTGCTCGATCGCGATCGTGTGATGCGACTGACCGCCGATGAGCCACACGCCGGGCGCGATGCTGTCCACCACGACGCGGGGCGTCGCGGGTTGACCTGCCTGCACGATCGCGCGAACGCTGTCAGTGGCCGCCAGGTTCCCAGCGTCCTCGTTCACGCGCACCGCCGTCAGGCGCAGATCGCTCAGCACGAACAGGTTCTCGTAGCCCTGCGTCAGCCGCATCGGCAGCACGAGCCCGCCGACGTCGGCCCACTCGCTCAGCGTCGTGTGCAGCGGGACGTCGCCGAGCATCGGGTGATAGACGATGCGCTCGATCCGCCAGGGAAGGGGCGTGTGCGGATTCACGTCCATCGCGAACTTGATCCCGGCGACGTTCAGGCGGATGCGCGTCGATCCGTTCGCCCCGGGCTCCTCGGATACTTCAGCGCCACGGGAGAAGGCGGCCAGAAGAAAGCCCACCGGGTGCAGCACGAACTCCGCGACGCGGTCGTCGGCGGCCCGCCCCCCGGCCCGCGTCATCGCTCCGGCCGGCGTGATATTGTAGGCAACCGGATCGGGAAAGCCGTCAACGCCCATTCGCACCCGCTGCGGTGACGTATTGGCCGTCGTGAATCGCGGCACGCGCGTGAGATCCGCCAGCCACCGGCGATTCCCGTAGTCGATGGCTCGCCGATAGGTCGTAATATCGAACTTCGTCTCGGCCTCCGGAGTGTGATTCTGACCGAAGCTGAGCATCTCGCCGGCACCCTCGAGCACGAGGGTGCGCACGGCGAGCACGCGGTCACTACCTCCCATTGCCGCGGCCACGGCGTCGAGCGCGGGTGACGTCTGTTGCGCGTGCAAGCCGGTGACCGCGGCGAGCGCGAGAAGAAACGACGGCAAGGCGTGACGCATGGAGGCCTCCCGCAGGGCGGGCTTACGAGTCGCGGCAGAGCTTATCGCGGTTCCTGCCAATGCGCCAGCGACGTACCTTATGCCGCGTGAAGGTCGTCACGATCGGCGGCGGACCCGCGGGGCTGTACCTCGCGCTGCTTCTCAAGCGGCACGACGCGTCGCACCAGGTGACCGTGCTCGAGCGCAACGGCCCGGCCGACGCGTACGGCTGGGGGGTCGTCTTCTCGGAGCAGACGCTCGAGAACCTCCGCGCCGCCGACCCCGACACGTACGAGGAGATCACGCGGGCCTTTGCGCGCTGGGACGACATCGACGTGCACGTGAAGGGGCGGACGATCACGTCAACCGGGCACGGCTTCGCCGGCATCGCGCGCCGTACCCTGCTCGACATCCTCCAGCGGCGGGCTCGCGAGCTGGGCGTGGACCTGCGCTTCCACGCCGATATGACGACGCCGGCAGAGCTGCCCGGTGATCTGGGTGACGCCGGCGTCATCGTCGGCGCCGATGGCGTGAACAGTGCCGTGCGGCGCTCGCGTGAGAGCGCGTTCGGGCCGGATCTCGATGTCCGGCCGGCGCGCTACATCTGGCTCGGCACCACGCGGATGTTCGACGCCTTCACCTTCATCTTCGTCGAGCACGGCGACGGTGTGTACCAGGCGCACACGTACCGGTTCGACGACCGGCACTCGGCGTTCATCGTCGAGTGCGATGAGCGGTCCTGGTGCGCCGCCGGATTCGACGCCATGGATGTCGCGGAGAGCGTCGCCGCGTGCGAGCGCATGTTCGCGCCCTGGCTCGATGGCCACCCGTTGCTGGAGAACACGCCGCCGCATCTCCGCGAGAGTCCATGGCTGCGCTTCGTGCGCGTGAGCAACCAGCGGTGGCACGACGGCAACGTCGTTCTCATCGGCGACGCGGCCCACACGGCGCACTTCTCCATCGGGTCCGGGACAAAGCTCGCGCTGGAGGACGCCATCGTTCTCGCCCGGGAGTTGCACGGTGCGTCCGCCGGGCCGGACGGCATCGCCGGCGCATTCGCCCGGTACGAGGACGCCCGCCGCACGGAGGCCCTCCGTCTCCAGAACGCCGCGCGCAACTCCATGGAGTGGTTCGAGAACGTGCGGCGATACATCCATCTCGATCCGCAGCAGTTCGCCTACTCGCTGCTCACGCGGAGCCAGCGTGTGGGCCACGAGAACCTGCGCCTGCGCGACCGCAACTATCTGGACGGAGTCGAGCGCTGGTTCTCGGCGCGCAGTCAGGCCGTTCTCCGCGGCGGAGCCGCGGCAGTTCCCCGCGGCGGAGCCGCGGCAGTTGTCGGCGCCGAAGGCGCCGCGGTTGTCGAGGGCGAAGCCGCGACTGTTCCCCCGTTATTCACCCCGTACAAGCTCCGCGACCTTACCCTGCCGAACCGCGTCGTCGTCTCACCCATGGACATGTACTCCGCGGAGGACGGCGCGCCGAACGACTTCCACCTCGTGCACCTCGGCGCCCGCGCGCTCGGCGGCGCAGGGCTGCTCATCACCGAAATGACGTGCGTCTCCCCCGAAGCGCGAATCTCCCTTGGCTGCACGGGCATGTACCGTGACGAGCACGTCCCCGCGTGGCACCGCGTCACCGACATGGTGCACCAGTGGTCGCCGGCGAAGATCTGTCTGCAG
>Ga0299914_10003969_pt1 | contig 10569 bp, 7 predicted proteins | sample RVTome_10_FD_201361 | JGI IMG/M metagenome (GOLD analysis project Ga0299914, IMG submission 201361) | Soil microbial communities from uranium-contaminated site in the Upper Colorado River Basin, Wyoming, United States - RVT153D57 (version 2) ... | reverse complement strand
GTTGCAGCCGTTGCTGGTGTGGTGCGCGATCATCTGCGCGAACGTCCAGTACAGGTGGCGCGCCGAGGAGCGGCTCACCACCTGCGGATCGAGGCCGGCGCCGCGCATGCGCGCGGTCGCGAGCCGCACCTCCAGGCGCAGATCGATGCCCGAGCGCCCGTGGTCGTCTCCCGCGTCGAGATAGGGCAGCAGCGGCGGATCGTCCGCACTGCGCAGGGGGCCGGCACACCTGAAGGGCTCGAGCGCCTCCGTCGTGACGATCCACGGCGAGATCGTCGTCGAGAAGCTCTTCGCGAGGAACGGACCGAGCGGCTGGTACTCCCACTGCTGGATGTCCCGGGCCGACCAGTCGTTCACCAGGCAGAGCCCGAACAGGTGATCGTCGGCGTCGGCCAGGCGGACCGGCGCGCCGAGCACGTTGCCGCTCCCGATGAACGCGCCGACCTCCAGCTCGTAATCGAGCCTGCGGCTCGGTCCGAAGCCCGGTTCGGACGACCCTTCGGGACGGCTCTGTCCGGACGGCCGCACCACCGGTGTGCCGCTCGGCACGACCGACGAGGCGCGGCCGTGATAGCCGACGGGCAGGTGCCGGTAATTCGGCAGCAGCGGCTCGTCGGGCCGGAACATGCTGCCGACGTTGGTGGCGTGATGGATCGACGCGTAGAAGTCGGTGTAGTCGCCGATGGCCGCCGGAAGCAGCATCGCGGCGCCGTGCCGGGGCACCAGCAGCGGCTCGAGGCGCGCGCGCAGCGGGTGCCCCTTCGGCTCCTCGCGCAGCCATGCGCTCACCTGGCGCCGCAGTGCCGCGCCGGCCGCCGGGCCGAGCGACATCAGCCGGTTCAGCGCGCCCTCGCGGCACGCCGCGCCGACCTCCGCGAGGCTGCCCTGGAACAGCCCGGCCTCGTCACAGGCGCACAAATCCAGGATCCAGTCGCCGATCGCCGCGCCGATGCGGCCCGCGGGCGCGCCGGCCGCGCGAAAGACGCCGAGCGGAAGGTTCTGAATGGGAAAGTCCGACCCGGCAGCCGACCTCACCCAGCTGCCGAGCGCGGGATCGTGTGTCTCGTCGAGCGGCATGGCGTCAGGGTGCCTGGACCTACTGCGACACGGGCGGGCTTCCCTCCGGCTCCTGCCCGAGCCGGTGCGGCAGGTCGGCGACCACGTACGACATCACGGCGAGGGCGGCCACGTGCTTCGCCATGTCGCCGGGGGAGATCCGGTCCACCGTATCCGCCTCCGTGTGGTGGACGATGAAGTAGCGGCTCGAATCCACGTCGGGCGAGAGCATCGGCGTGCCGGCGACTTCCGCGCTCGGACGGATGTCGGCCCCGCCGCCGGACGGCCGCACGTGGGTCGCGCCGATCGGCGCGAGCAGCGCGGCAATCGCCTGCACCTGCCGCTGTACGTTCTCGCTGCCGTTGACGCCGAACCCGCTCGGCGCCGCGACGCCGAGGTCCGATTCCAGCATCATCACGTGCCGCAGCAGCTCGGCGCGGTGGACGTCGCGGTAGTTGTACGCGCCGCGCAGCCCGTTCTCCTCGTTCGTGAACAGCACCACGCGCACCGTGCGGCGCGGCCGCAGCTGCAGCCGTGCGAGCAGGCGGGCGATCTCCCAGACCGCGATGCATCCGCCGCCGTTGTCGCTGGCGCCGTCGCCGACGTCCCAGGAATCGAGGTGGGCGCCGACCAGCACGATCTCCTCGGGCCGCTCCCGCCCGCGCAGCTCGCCGACCACGTTGGCGGAGTCGGCGTCGGGCCGCGTCTCGGCCTCCATGTGCAGGCGCACTCTCACCTGCTGGCCGCGCTCGACCATCCGCCGCAGGCGCCGCGCGTCCTCCACCGGAACGGCGGCCGCCGGAATGCGCGGCAGTCCGGCGGTCGTGCGCGTCGCACCGGTATGCGGCGTCCGCAGTCCCTCCGGACCGACGGACCGCACGAGCGCGGCCACGGCGCCGGCGCGCGCGGCGCGGGCGGGGCCGTCGGTGCGGTAGACGACGGTCGAGACGTAATCGGTGAACGGCGCGTTGAAGAGCACGATGCGGCCTCGCGCCTCGTCCCGCCGGCGCTCGAGATCGGAGAAGCTCTCCACGACCATGAGCTGCGCTTCGAGTCCCTCGCGCGGCGTGGCGATGCTGCCGCCCAGCCCGAGCATCGGGACGCGGCGCGGATACGGCGTGACGACCTCGAGGCGTTCGGCGCCCCGGACCCAGCGGGGCACCTTGACGGGTTCGGCGCGGACGTTCTCCAGCCCGTCCCGCTCCATCTCGCCCACGACCCATCGGATCGAGGCCTCGAGCGACTCCGATCCGCTGAAGCGATGGCCGAAGGTGTCGGTCAGCTGCGCGAGCCGCTCCCATGCGGCGTAATCCGCGAGCGCGGCCTGCAGGATCAGTTCGGCCGGCTGCCGGTACGGCTCCAGCCAGGAGGGAAGCGGAGCCTGTGCCCCGGCGCGCAGCCGCGCCGACCCGAGCGCGGTTCCGCTTCCGAGCAGCGAGATGAACTGCCGGCGGTCGAGGGACATGGGGCCAACATACACCACGGGAGACGGGAGACGGGAGGCGGGAGGCGGGAGGCGGGAGACGGGATGCGGGATGCGGGATGAGGGATACGGGATGCTGGATCCGATCCCGGATCCCGGATCCCGCCTCCCGTCGCGTTCCTCCACTACCCACTACCCACTACCCACTACCCACTTCCCACTACACGGCCTGCCCGTCGGGCCGCACCGTGACCGGGTCGAGGAAGGGCATCAGGCCGCGCAGGCGCGCGCCGACCTCCTCGAGCGTCTGCGTCTGCTCCTTCGCGCGCTGCGCCGTGAACCACGGCCGTCCCGCCTCGTTCTCGGCGATCCACTTGCGCGCGTAGGTGCCGTTCTGGATCTCCTCGAGCATGCGCCGCAGCTCCTGGCGGGTCTGCTCGGTGATCACGCGCGGTCCGCCGGTGTAGTCGCCGTGCTCCGCCGTGTCGCTCACCGAGTAGCGCATGTAGTTGAGGCCGCCGCGATACATCAGGTCCACGATCAGCTTCAGCTCGTGCAGGCACTCGAAGTACGCGATCTCCGGCTGGTAGCCCGCCTCGACGAGCGTCTCGAACCCCGCCTTCACGAGCGCGCTCACGCCGCCGCACAGGACGGCCTGCTCGCCGAAGAGGTCCGTCTCCGTCTCCTCCGCGAAGGTCGTCTCCAGCACGCCGGCGCGGGTGACGCCCAGCGCCTTCGCATACGACAGCGCGAGGTCGCGCGCCTTGCCGCTGGCGTTCTGCTCGACCGCCAGCAGCGCCGGCGTCCCTGCGCCCTCGACGTACAGCTCGCGGACGCGGTGGCCGGGGGACTTGGGGGCGATCATCGACACGTCCACCCCCGGCGGCGGCTTGATCGTGGCGAAGCGGATATTGAAGCCGTGCGCGAACATCAGCGTCTTGCCCGGCGCGAGGCCGGGTGCGATGTCGGTCCGGTACACGGCGGGCTGGCTCGTGTCGGGGATGAGCACCATGATGACGTCGGCCCACGCGGCGGCGTCCGCCGGCGTCTTCACCGCGACGCCCGCCGCCTGCGCCTTCGCGCGCGAGCGGCTCGTCTCCGGCAGCCCGACCGCGACCGTCACGCCGCTGTCCTTCAGGTTCAGCGCGTGCGCGTGCCCCTGCGATCCGTAGCCGATGATGGCGACCTTCTTCGACTGGATCAGCGAGAGGTCGGCGTCGTTGTCGTAGTAGATGGTGGCTGGCATGGGTCCTCTGATTGGTGTATCTAGCCTTGACGGGCGCCTGCTGGCACCCGCTGGCACCTGCTGGAACCTGCTGGCACCCGCTGGCACCTGTTGGCACCTGTTGGCACCCGTTGGCACCTGCTGGCACCCGCTGGCACCCGCTGGCACCTGCTGGCACCTGCTAGACGGAATACGCGAGCGTATCCCCCTCGACCTCCGGATCGACGCCCGCGAAGCGGTCCTCGACGGTTGGCACGGGCCGGCTCCCGCGGACCATGGCGACGCGGCCCGTGCGGGCGATCTCGACGATGCCGTAGGGCCGGAGCACCTCCAGCAGCCGGTCGATCTTCTCCTCGGTGCCCGTCGTCTCGACGATCAGCGAGTCGGGCGAGACGTCGACGACGCGCGCGCGGAAGACCGACGCGACCTGCATCACCTGCGATCGCGACTCGGGCGTCGCCGAGACCTTGATCATCGCCAGCTCCCGCGCAATCGCCGGGACGTGCGTGAGGTCGTCGACGCGCAGCACGTTGACGAGCTTGTAGACGTTCGCCTCCACGCGCCGGGCGCTCGTGTCGTCCACGTCGCAGACGATCGTCATGCGGGAGACGCCCGGTTGCTCGGTGTGCCCGACGGTGAGCGAGTCGATGTTGAACGCCCGCCGGCGGAACAGCGACGCGATGCGGTTCAGGACGCCGGGCTTGTCTTCGACGTAGACGGCGAGGGTATGCAGCATTGCTCGATCCTCTCAGGCTTCGGGCTTCAGGCTTCGGGCTACGGGCCCCGTCAGGGCTTCGGGCTCATTGGCTACCGGCTCGACACGAAAACACGAAAGCACGAAAACACGAATGGACATGTTGGTGTGTTGTTTCGTGCTTTCGTGGACTCGATTCACCTTCGTGTTTTCGTGTCCTTCTGACGTTCCCCAGCCTAGTCCGCCGCGGTCTCCACGATCGGGCTCGGGCTCGGACGCCGGATCATCGCGTGCAGGTCGGCGCCGGCGGGGACCATCGGGTACACCGAGTCCTCCTGCTCGACCTGGAAGTCGATCAGCATCGGTCCGCGATGGCTCCGCGCCTCGGCGACCGTCGGCAGCACGTCGGCCCGCGCCGACACCGCGCGCGACCGGATGCCGAACGCTTCGCCCAGCTTCGCGAAGTCGGGGTTCACCAGCGGGGTGGCGGCGTAGCGCTTCTCGTAGAAGAACTCCTGCCACTGCCGCACCATGCCGAGGTAGCCGTTGTTGATGATGGCGATCTTCACGTCCAGGTTCTCCTGCACGATCGTCGCGAGCTCGCACATCGTCATCTGGAAGCCGCCGTCGCCGACGACCACCCACACTTCCGCGTCGGGCCGCGCCACCTTGGCGCCCATGGCGGCCGGCAGCGCGAAGCCCATCGTGCCCAGCCCGCCCGACGTGATGAGCGACCGGGGCGTGTTGTGGTGGTAGTACTGCGCCTCCCACATCTGGTGCTGGCCGACGTCGGTGACGACCACGGCGTTGCCTTCCGTCGCCCGCCACAGGTCGTTGATCACGTGCGCCGCGTAGAGGTGCCCGCTGTCCGGCAGGTTCTGGATGTCGCGGACCGCCGAGTCCCCCTTGAGCTCCTGAATGCGCGCCGCCCACGCGGGATGATCGCAGGCGGGCACCATCGGCAGCAGCTCCGAGAGCACCTCGCGGAGATCGCCCACGAGCGCCACGTCGACCTTGACGTTCTTGTTCACCTCGGCGGGATCGATCTCGACGTGGATCTTCTTCGCGTTGGGCGCGTACGTCTTGAGGTTGCCGGTGACGCGGTCGTCGAAGCGCATGCCGAAGGCGAGCAGCAGGTCCGCCTCCTGGATCGCCGTGTTCACCCACGCCTCGCCGTGCATGCCCATCATGCCGAGGTTGAGCGGGTGGTTCGCCGGCACGCCGCCGATGCCGAGCAGCGTCATCGCAATCGGGGTGTTGGTGTGCTCGGCGAAGCGGCGCACGAGATCCGACGCCCCCGCCATCGTGATGCCGTGGCCCCCCAGGATGACCGGACGCTGCGCGTCGCGGATCAGGGCGGCGGCGCGCTTGTAGTCGACGGCCGGCGGACGGTAGTCCGGGCGGTACCCGCGCATGACCGGCGCCGCGGCGTCCCAGTCGAAGGCGGCGGTGGACTGCTGGGCGTCCTTCGTGATGTCGATGAGCACCGGCCCCGGGCGTCCCGACGCCGCCACGTGGAAGGCCTCGCGGACCGTCGCGGCCACGTCATCCGCGCGCGTGACGAGATAGTTGTGCTTGGTCACCGGCAGCGTGACGCCCGTGATGTCGGTCTCCTGGAAGGCGTCGCTCCCGATCAGCTTGCTGCCGACCTGGCCCGTGATGCAGACGATCGGCGAGGAATCGAGCATCGCGGTCGCGATCCCCGTGACCATGTTCGTGGCGCCGGGGCCCGACGTCGCGATGGCGACGCCGACACCGCCGCTCGCGCGCGCGAAGCCGTCCGCCATGTGCGTCGCGCCCTGCTCGTGGCGGACGAGGATGTGGCGGATGGGGTACTGCGTCATCGCATCGTAGGCCGGCAGAATCGCGCCGCCCGGATAGCCGAAGACGGTGTGCACGCCCTGCCGCACCAGGCACTCCCACAGAATCTGCGCGCCGGTTTTCTTCATACGACCTCGCAACAACACGAAAGCACGAAGACACGAAAGCACGAAACCAGTTCATTCGTGTTTTCGTGAGTCATGCTTCGGTTTCGTGTTTTCGTGTCTCCTGCCGTTCCCATACCCGGTAGGGCGCGCTCGCCGAGCGCGCCGTCAATCCGTCCGCCCGCGGCGGCTTCGGCGAAGCCGCCCTACCGTGAGCCCTACCCGGTCACCGCGCCTTCCGCGGCGGTCGAGACCAGCCGCGCGTACTTCGCCATGACGCCGGTCGCGTAGCGCGGCTCCGGCGGCACCCACGACGCGAGCCGCGCCGCGATCTCGAGCTCCCCGAGCTCGACATCGAGCCGCCGGGACGGCACGTCGAGCACGACCATGTCCCCCTCGCGCAGCGCGGCGATGGGCCCCCCTCTCGCCGCCTCCGGCGCGACGTGCCCCGCCATGAACCCGTGCGTCGCGCCCGAGAACCGCCCGTCGGTCAGCAGCGCCACGGAATCGCCGAGCCCCGCGCCGACCAGCGCCCCCGTCACCGACAGCATCTCCGGCATGCCCGGCGCGCCCGACGGCCCCTCGTACCGGATGACGACGACGTCGTTCGGGCGGATCTCGTTGCGGAGGACGGCGGCGAGCGCGTCGCGCTCGCTGTCGAACACGCGCGCCGGCCCGCGATGGTGCAGGCGGTTGTGGCCCGCGACCTTCAGCACGCAGCCGAGCGGCGCCAGATTCCCCTTCAGGATCACGAGGCCGCCGGTGGGCTTGATCGGATCGGCCAGCGGCCGCACCACCTGCTGGCCCGGCGTCTCGGACGCGTCGCCTGCCTCCTCGCCGATCGTCCGCCCCGAGACCGTCGCCTCACCGGCGTGCAGCAGGCCGGCCTCCGCCAGCCGGCTCGCGACCAGCCGGATGCCGCCGGCGTTCTGCAGATCGATCGCGACGAAGCGTCCGCCGGGCTTCAGATCGGCGAGCAGCGGGACGGTGCGGCTGATGCGATCGAAGTCGTCGATCTCGAGCGGCACGCCCACCTCGCGCGCGAGGGCGAGCAGATGGAGCACGGCGTTGGTGGACCCGCCGGTGCAGACGACGGCGGCAATCGCGTTCTCGAAGGCCTGCGGGGTGAGCAGCGCGGCGGGACGCACGTCGCGCTGCACCAGGTCCATGACCAGCTCACCCACGCGGCGGGCGACGGCCGCCTTGGCGGGATCGGTGGCGGCGACGCCGCCGCTCCCCATCGGCGCCAGCCCGAGGAACTCGATCGCGGTCGCCATCGTGTTCGCGGTGAACTGTCCGCCGCACGCGCCCGCGCCGGGGCAGGCGTGGTCCTCGATCGTGAGCAGGTCCGTGTCGCTCAACCGGCCGGCCGCGTGCGCGCCCACGGCCTCGAACACGTCCTGGATCGTCACGTCCACGTCGTGGAAGCGTCCCGGCGCGATCGAGCCGCCGTACAGCAGCAGGCCGGGCACGTTCAGCCGCGCGAGCGCCATCGCGGTGCCCGGAATCGTCTTGTCGCAGCCGCAGAGCGCGACCACGCCGTCGAAGGCGTTGCCGCGCGCGACGAGCTCGATGGAGTCGGCGATGACCTCCCGGCTGATGAGCGACGCCCGCATGCCGTCGGTGCCCATCGTGATGCCGTCGGAGATCGACACCGTGTTGAATTCCATCGGCGTGCCGCCGGCGGCGCGGATCCCCTCCTTGACGGAGGCGGCGAGGTCGCGCAGGTGGAAGTTGCACGGGCCGATCTCGATCCACGTGTTCGCCACGCCGATGATCGGCTTGCGGAGCGCCTCACCGTCGAAGCCGACGGCCTTCAGCATCGCGCGCGCGCCCGCGCGATGCGGCCCGCGGAGCAGCACGTCGCTGCGACGCGCGGCGCTCATGCCGTCGGCTCCGCCGCGGCCGCCGCGCTCTCGCGCACCTTCCAGCTCTGATACGACCCGAGCGTCCGCAGCGAGCGCGCGAACTCCGCCAGGTGGACGAGCGCCCGCGCGCAGCGGAGGTCCTGGCGGCCGACGGGGATGTCCACGTAGAAGAGGTACTCCCACGGGCGGCCGCGAATGGGGCGCGACTCGATCTTCGTAAGGTCGAGGTCGCGCAGCGCGAACACGCTCAACGCCTTGAACAGCGCGCCCGGCGAGTTCGTCAGCGAGAACACCACCGTCGTCTTGTCCGGCACCATCTCGGCATCCATCGACCGGCCGATCAGCAGGAAACGCGTGATGTTATCGGAGTAGTCCTGGATGTCGGACCGCAGCCGCTCGAGGCCGAACACCTCGGCCGCTCGCTCGGACGCGATCGCCGCGGCGTCGGTGAGGCCCTGCTCCCGGACCAGCTTGGCGCTGCCGGCGGTGTCGTAGGTCGGGTTCACCCGGACGTTCGGCAGGTCGCGCAGGAAGCGCTCGCACTGCGCCAGCGCCTGCGGATGGGAGTAGATTTGCCCGATCTGCTCGATCGGCGTCCCCGGCAGCACCAGCAGGTGGTGCCGGATCGGCAGCTCGACCTCGCCGACGATGGGGAGGTCGTGCTCGAGGAGGAGGTCGTAGTTGCGATGGATGCTGCCGCCGATGGAGTTCTCGACCGGCAGGATGCCGTGCGTCGCCCGTCCCGACGCCACGTTCCGGAACACATCGTCGAAGCGCTCGCAGGGGATCACGTCCGCGTGCGCGGAGTACCGCAGCGCGGCGGCTTCGCTGTAGGCGCCCGGCTCTCCCTGATAGGCAATCCGCATGAGGCGTTCCACGATACAATATCGGCTTCTGATCCGCCAAACTTCATAAGTCAGGATTATGAAGCGGGTGGATCTCACGGATTGGGAGGGGAGGCGCTGATGCGACGAACGAGGATGCGGCAGTACGTCGTCCTGGCGGCGGCGGTGGTGGTGATGCTGGCGATCGGCGGCGGAGGGACCGGCGCGCAGGCCCCGCCGGCGGAACCGTCCGCGGGGAAGACGCGGACGACCTGGTACTTCTACACCGTGCGCTGGGGGTTCCAGGACGAGTTCCTCGATCTCTTCCAGAAGAATCACTATCCGGTGCTGAAGGCGATGCGCGACGCGGGTGCGTTCACGTCCGTACGGACGTTCACGCCGCGCTACCATGGGGACGGCCGCGCCGACTGGACGTTTGCCGTCGAGCTCGTCGCGGTGGAGGACTTCGAGGGCCCGTCGGAGCCGGAGGTCATCCGCAGGCTCTATCCCGATCAGGAGACGTTCCGCAAGGAGGAGCGGCGGCGCTTCGAGCTGCTCGAGGCGCACTGGGACGTGCCGCTGGAGCCGGTGGACTTCGAGACGCGCGGAGGGGAGTAGAGGAGGTAAGTGGAAGAAGTGGAAGAAGTGGAAGAAGTGAAAGTGGAACTGTCTGACGGCGGTCAAGTGAAGGAAGTGGGAAGTGGACAAGTGTGCGCGCCAGCTACTTTGCACTTGACGAGCGTCAGGTCAGACTTTGCCACTTGGCCGGGCCACGCCAACTTCCACTTCTTCCACTTTTTCCACTTCTTCCACTTCTTCCACTTTCCGCCATGACCCTCCAATCCCTGGGCTGGTCGTCGCGCGAAGCCGACCTCTTCCGCGCGCTGAACGATCCGGACCTCCAGCCGGCGCGCGTCGCCGTCGCCTACGGCGCGACCTTCCGCGTGTACGTCGAGGAAGGCGAGACGCTGGCGGACGTGACGGGGCGTCTCCGCCACGCCGCCCAGGGCCGGCGGGACCTGCCGGCGGTCGGCGACTGGGTGGCCGTGCGGTGGACGCCCCCGGCGCGGGCGACCATCCAGGCCGTTCTCCCCAGGAAGAGCCTGTTCTCCCGCAAGGCCGCCGGTGAGGGCACGACCGAGCAGATCCTGGCCGCCAACGTGGACGTCGCGTTCCTCGTCTCCGGCCTCGATCACGACTTCAACCCGCGGCGCATCGAGCGGTACCTGGCCATGACCCGCGCCAGCGGCGCGGCGCCCGTGGTCGTCCTCAACAAGATGGATGTGGCGCCGGATCTCGAGTCGCAATGCCGCGACGTGCAGGCGATCGCCGGCGGCGCCCCGGTCTGCGCGATCAGCTCGAAGCTCGACCGCGGGCTGGAGGCGCTCGAACCTTACCTGCAGCCCGGCCGCACCGTCGCGCTCCTCGGGTCGTCCGGCGTCGGCAAGTCCACGATCATCAACCGCCTGCTCGGCGAGGAACGCCAGCGGACCGCCGAGGTCCGCGCCAGCGACCAGCGCGGGCGGCATACGACGACCTACCGCGAGCTCGTGC
>Ga0299914_10003968_pt1 | contig 10571 bp, 9 predicted proteins | sample RVTome_10_FD_201361 | JGI IMG/M metagenome (GOLD analysis project Ga0299914, IMG submission 201361) | Soil microbial communities from uranium-contaminated site in the Upper Colorado River Basin, Wyoming, United States - RVT153D57 (version 2) ... | reverse complement strand
CCGTGCCGACGGGCGGCTCCGGCACCGGGCCTACGGGCGGCTCCGCCACCGTGCCGACGGGCGGCTCCGCCACCGTGCCGACGGGCGGCTCCGCCACCGTGACCGACGGACTACGGTCGCACGTCATGGCTGATCTGGGGTTCGACGGCCGTGTGGCCATCGTGACAGGGGCGGCGGGCGGACTCGGGCGGGCGCACGCCATGCTCCTGGCTTCGCGGGGAGCCCGCGTCGTCGTCAACGACCTCGGCGGCGCCGTCGACGGCACGGGCGGCAGCCCGCAGCCGGCCGAGGAGGTCGTCGCCGAGATCGTCACCGCGGGCGGCGAGGCGGTCGCCGACGCCAACACGGTGGCGACGGAGGAAGGTGGCGCCGCTGTCGTCCAGACGGCGCTCGACGCGTACGGCGGGGTCGACATCGTCGTCAACAACGCCGGCATCCTGCGGGACCGCACGATGCAGAACATGACCGACGACCTGCTGTCGCCCGTCGTCGACGTCCACCTCAAGGGCGCCTTCTACGTCACCCGGCCGGCGTGGGCGCACATGCGCCAGCAGGGCTACGGGCGCGTCGTCAACACGTCCTCGAGCTCGGGCATCCTCGGCAACTTCGGTCAGGCCAACTACGGCGCGGCCAAGATGGGCCTGGTGGGGTTGACCCGCGTCCTCGCCGCCGAGGGCGCCAAGTACGGGATCAAGGCCAACGCCATCGCTCCGGTGGCCCGTACCCGGATGACCCAGGAGCTCCTCGGCCCTCTGGCCGAGCACGTCGATCCCGCCGAGGTGTCCCCGTTGGTGGGCTGGCTGTGCCACGAGGACTGCCCGGTCACCGGCGAGGTGTACTCGGTGGGCGGTGGCCGGGTGGCCCGCTTCTTCATCGGGCTCACCGACGGCTGGTTCGCCCGGGGCCACTCGATCGAGGACGTCCGCGACCACTGGGACGAGATCCGGTCCGAGGCGGGCTACACCGTCCCGGCCGGCCCGGCCGACGAGTTCGAGATCATCAGCCGGGTCCTGAAGGGCTGACGCTCTTCACACCTGGCTCCGGGCGGCCCCGTCCTCCCCGAAATTGCGAGCGCCCATCGGCTCATGGCCGACCTCCGCTCCCAATTTCGGGACGGGGAGCGTCGGAGGCTCGGCCGACCCTGCCTTGACACCGGGTATAGATTGCGCCCTCGTGTCGGTGACGTTACGCCTCCGTCATGTTCTGCTCGCGTTCGTCATCCTGACGGTGTGGGCGAGCGCAGCGGGCGCCTCCGAAGGGGACGGCTGGAGCGAGATCGACGCGAGCGGCCGGTCCGTGCGACCCATCGTCTTCCCCGTCGACGGCGGCGTCACCTACGTCGACAGCTGGCTGGATCCCCGCGGCAGCGGGAGGCGTCACCTCGGCGTCGACATGATGGGCCAGCGCCTCATGCCACTGCTGGCGGCGCGCGACAGCTGCGTCACCACCCTCGAGTACGGCGGGCCCGGTGGCAGCAACTACCTCGTGCTCACCGACGCCGAGGGCTGGGAGTACCGCTACATCCACATCAACAACGACAGCCCGGGTACCGACGACGGCCAGAACCCCCTCGCTTGGGCGTTCGCCGACGGCCTCCGACAGGGCGACTGCGTGACGGCCGGGACCCACGTCTCCTACCTCGGAGACGGCGGCAACGCCGAGTGGGCCACGCCCCACCTCCACTTCGAGATCCGCCGGCCCGACGGGATCTGGATCAACCCCTACTGGTCGGTCCGCGCGGCTGAAGCGGCCGGCGGCAACGGCATCACCGGCGACCCGAGCGCCGACAAGGAGCTGTCGCTGGAGATGCCGGTCCGCGGCGAGCGGTGCGCCCCCTCGGTGGTGCCCGACGGCACCCCGTCGGCGGCATCGGCGCACGGCTACTGGCTCCTCGACAGGAGCGGCCGCGTGCATCCCTTCGGTGGCGCCGACCACCACGGCGACCTCCGCGACGTCGAGTCGTCCAAGCCGCTGTTCGCGGCCGCCATCGAGCCCACCGCCACCGGCGAGGGCTATTGGATCGTCGACACCACGGGTGGCGTGCATCCCTTCGGCGACGCCGCACCGCTGGGTGACATGGTCGGTGTCGAGCTCGACGGGCCGGTCCGCCGGATCGAGGCCCACCCTGGCGGGGCCGGGTACTGGCTGGTCGCATCCGACGGTGGCGTGTTCACCTTCGGCACCGCCGCCTTCCACGGCTCCACCGGGGGGATGGACCTGGTCGCGCCGGTGATCTCCATGACGGCGACGACGACCGGCTCCGGGTACTGGCTGGTCGCATCCGACGGTGGCGTGTTCACCTTCGGGACCGCCGCCTTCCACGGCTCCACCGGTGGGATGGACCTGGCTGCGCCCGTCATCGACATGACCGTCCACCCCAACGGCAGCGCCTACTGGCTGTACGCGGCGGACGGCGGCGTCTTCACCTTCGGCCGGGCCGGCTTCTTCGGCTCGGCCCCAGGACTGGGCCGATGCGACCTGGCGCCGAGCGTGGCCATGCGGGTGACCAACTCCGGCAACGGCTACTGGCTGGCCACCTCGGAGGGCGACGTGCTGACCTTCGGCGACGCCGCCTGGTACGGCGACCGCCCGCTGATGCCTCCTGGCGAGATCGTCATCGACATGGCCGTGCGCGACGCGCCACCCGCCGCGCCGTAGGGATCCCGTCCCCGTCCCGTCCGTGACCAGAAGTACGCCGCCGCGGGTGCCACGATGAGAGCGGTGGCGATCGAAGATGGCGGGACCTGAGATGCGACTACGGGTGGGAGGGGCGATCCTCGCCGCGCTCGCCGTCGAGGACGGCGGCGACTGAGATGCGACTGCGGGCGGGCAGAGCGATCGTCGTCGCGGCCGTGGCCGGTCTGCTCGCGTTCCCCACCGGAGTGGCGGCCCAAGAGCCGGTGCCCCTGCCCGAGCTGTGGTCGGACCCCACCGCCGGCCAAGCCCCGACCACCACCACGACGCCTGCCATCGCCGCCCTTCCAGCCACCGTCGAGGACGCCGGCACGCAGCCTGCTCCGGCAGCCCCGCCGCCGGCGAGCCCCGACACGGCCACCGCCGCCGCGGTGTCCCGTCGCCCCAACGTCCTGACGTACCTCGTCCGTGAGATGACCTTCCCGGTGGGCGACCCAGCCGCCAAGTACTCCCCGGACTGGCATGCCCCTCGCGACGGCGGTCGTCGGCTCCACCTCGGCACCGACATCTTCGCCCCGAAGCTGACACCGATCCTGGCGGCGCGCAGCGGTGTCATCGTGCGCGGCCGCTCGGACTCGGCCGGCATCTCGGGCAACTACGTGGTGCTCCGCGACGACGAGGGGTGGGAGTACCTCTACATCCACCTCAACAACGACTCACCGGGCAGCGACGACAACCTCAACCCGGGCCAGTGGATCCTCGCCCCAGGCGTCGCCATCGGCAGCCGTGTCGAACGCGGTCAGCCCATCGGCTACGTCGGCGACAGCGGCAACGCCGAGAACGTCCCGCCGCACGTGCACTTCGAGGTCCGCCGTCCGGCGCCCGACGGCCAACCGGTCGCCGTCAACGGCTTCCCGAGCCTGCGCGCCTCGCAGGGCCGTCCGCTCGGCGACCAGTGCGAGTGGAGCCGGAGCCCGGCGCCCGACGGCTCGAGCACCACCGAGTCGGGCTACCGCACGGCGTTCGACGACGGCGGCCTGTTCACCTACGGGGCCAGCCGATTCCTCGGATCCCCCGGTGGGCTACCGCTCGAGGGCCCCGTCGTCGGCGGTGCGGCGGTTCCCGGCGCCGACGGCTACTGGTTGGTCGCCAGCGACGGCGGCGTGTTCAGCTACGGCCAGGCCCTCTTCCACGGCTCCGCGGGCGGCCTCGACCTCGTCGCTCCCGTCGTTGACATGACCCCGACGCCGAGCGGTCGCGGCTACTGGCTGGTCGCCGCCGACGGCGGCGTGTTCAGCTACGGCGACGCGCGGTTCCACGGCTCCGCGGGCGGGCTCGCCCTGGTCGCGCCGATTGTCGCCATGGCGGCCACCCCGACCGGCGGCGGCTACTGGCTGGTCGCCGCCGACGGCGGGGTCTTCAGCTACGGCGACGCCCGCTTCTTCGGCTCGCTCGGCGCGACGGGAGCGGAACCGGTCATCGACGTCGCCGCCGCGCCGAACGGCCGCGGGTACTGGCTGCTCACGGAGGCCGCCGGCATCCATCCCTTCGGGTCGGTGGCCTGGCACGGCTCCGTGCAGAGCTCGGGCCTGTGCGAGGTGCGCACCGGCCTGTCGATCATGGCCACCGCAGACGGCGCCGGCTACTGGATCCTCAGCACCGACGGACAGATCCGCCCTTACGGATCGGCACGGCCACTCGGCGACATCCGGTCCGTCCACACCGTGCCGTGGGGCCAACCCGTGACCCTGCTGGGCGGGTAGCCTCGACATCGTGGCCAAGCGGAAGAAGCGTCGCCCAGCCCTGCGCCACCCGTCCGACAACGACAACCCGGTCCGGCCCGGCCTGGTCGGGCCGATGCGGGCAGTGCCGAGCAGCATCCCCCGACCGGAGTACGCGCTCCGCGGCTACCCCACTGCCCGGCCGCCCGTCGACCTCCGCAAGTCACCCGAGATGATCGACCGGATGCGCTCGGCCGGGCGTGCCGCCCGCCGGGTGATCCGCGCCGTCGCGGCCGAGATCCGGCCGGGTGTGACCACCGACCACCTCGACGCCGTCGCCCACCAGGCCTACATCGACGAAGGTGGCTACCCGAGCACCCTCAACTACAACCACTTCCCCAAGTCGTGCTGCACGTCGGTCAACGAGGTCATCTGCCACGGAATCCCCGACAGCCGCCCGCTGGAGCCCGGCGACATCCTCAACGTCGACGTCACCATCCACCTCGACGGGGTCCACGGCGACCACAACGAGACCTTCTTCGTCGGGCCGGTCGATGACGAGTCCCGCCGTCTGGTCGAGACCGCCCGGGAGTGCATGTACCTCGGGATCGGCGCCATCGAGCTCGGCGGCCCGATCAACCTCGTCGGGCGCGCCATCGAGCGCCATGCGCGGGCGAACGGCTTCAACGTGGTCCGAGAGTTCATCGGTCACGGCATCGGTGAGATCTTCCATCAGCCGCCGAACGTGCCGCACTTCTACGACCCGGGCGCCACCTTCACGGTCCTGCCGGGCATGACGTTCACCGTGGAGCCCATGATCGCCGTCGGCTCGCCGCGGCCAGTGATCTGGGACGACGAATGGACCGCCGTCACAGCGGACCTGTCGCGCTCGGCCCAGTTCGAGCACACCGTGCTGGTCCGCGACGACGGCGTCGAGATCCTCACCGTGGGCGAGGACGAGGCACAGCCCTTCCTCCCCGGCCGTGACCGGCTGACCTGGCCAGACCGCGTCCCGGTCGCCCCACTCGTCGCGCCGACCTCCTGACCCCCCTGACCCACTGGAACCGCCGGCGGGGTCAGCCCAGCGCGCCCTCCCGTCGCAGCTCGGCGATGCGGGTGGCGTCGTAGCCCAGCACCTCGCCGAGCACCGCGTCCGTGTCGGCGCCCAACGTCCGAGCCGGTGAGGGAGGCCGCCGAGGGGTGCCTTCGAACAAGAGCGGCGACCGGGGCATGGTGATGGGCCCGAACCCCGGCTGGTCGACCTCGTGGAGCAGCTCCCGCTCCCTGAGGTGCGGGTCGGCGACCACCTCTCCGACGGTACGCACGGGTGCGGCCGGGAAGCCGTGCTGCTTGGCCAGGTCGACCACCTCGACCCGCGGCAGGGTCGACGTCCACGCCGTCACGATGGCGTCGACCTCAGCCATGGCCGCCACCCGCCGGCCGTTGCGGTCGTACCGCTCGTCGGCGGCGAGCTCGGGGCGGCCCATGGCGGTGCAGAGCGCGGCCCAGTGGCGGTCGAGCACGCACAGGATGGCGACGTACCCGTCGGCGCACGGGTAGACGTCGTAGGGCGACAGCCCGTTGGCGGCCTGCTTGTTGCCCATCCGAGGTGCCTCGCCGTTCTGGAACCACCCCGAGAGGCTCGACATGAGCGTCCAGTAGGCCGACTCGGCCATGGCGACCTCGACCACCCGGCCGCGCCCCGTGCGCTCGCGCTCGTAGAGGGCGGTCACGATGGCGGCGTAGAGGTGGATGCCCGAGAGGAAGTCGATGTAGGCCGTGCCCGCCTTCAGCGGAGGCCCTTCGGGCCATCCGGTCACGGACATCACGCCCGTCCAGGCCTGCACGGTGATGTCCATGGCCAGCTGGTCCCGCTCCGGTCCCGAGCGGCCGTAGCCGGTACCGCTGGCGTGGATGAGGCGCGGGTTGGCCGCCATGACCGTCTCGACGCCGACGCCCAGGCGGTCGAGCGCACCGGGGGCGAAGTTCTCCAGGAGGATGTCGGCCTGCTGCACCAGCTCGAGGAGGACCTGCCGGCCGGCCTCGGTCTTCAGGTCGAGGCAGATCGTCCGCTTGTCGGTGTTCATCATGTAGAAGCTCGGCGGGCTGCCCCCCTTGCCCCGGACGTGACGGAGGGGATCGCCGTCGGGCGCCTCGACCTTGATGACGTCGGCACCGGCGTGCGCCAGGAGCACCCCGCAGTAGGGACCCTGGTAGACCTGCCCGAGGTCGAGCACGCGGACGCCGGTGAGCGGCCCAGGGAGCTCGCTCCTGCCACTGCCGTTCTCTGGACGTGGATCGCGTGATGGCGCCTGATTCGGTCCAGAGAACGGCGGTCTCCGGCTGTCGGGCAGCTCGCTCATGCTCATCGGTAGCTCCCGCCGAGGAGCTCGCGGGCCAGGATCAGCCGCTGCACCTCGCTTGGGCCCTCCCCCACCCTGCGGATCCGCAGCTCGCGGTACCACCGCTCGAGTGGCAGGTCCTTGGTCATGCCGAGGCCGCCGTGGACCTGCATGGCGCGGTCGACCACCCGGCCGGCGGCCTCCGATGCGACCAGCTTGGCCATGGCCGCCTCGGCCTTGAAGGGCTCGCCGCGGTCGGCCTTCTGGGCGGCGTCGAGGAGGACGAACCGGCTGTGGCGGATGTCGATCTCGTTGTCGACGATCATCCACTGCACCGCCTGCTTGCTCGCCAGCGTGGACCCGAAGGTCTCCCGCACCTTGGCCCACTCGATGGTCATCTCCTGAGCCCTCACGGCCACGCCGAGGCAGCCGGCCGCATAGGGGATGCGCTGGCGGCTCAGGCGGTCGCTGGCGATGGCGAATCCCTTGTTGACCTCCCCGAGGACGTTGCCCTCCGGGACACGCAGGTCCTCGAACTGCAGCTCGGTGGCGTAGTGGGTCGAGCGGAGGGTGTGCACCACGCGGCGCACGTGGAAGCCCGGCCACGCCGTCTCGACGATGAACGCGGTGACGCCCTCCCGACCCGGGCCACCCGTGCGGGCGAAGACGAGCGCGTAGTCGGCGCGGTCGGCGCCCGAGATGAACAGCTTCGAGCCGTTCAGAACCCACTCGTCGCCGTCGGCCACGGCCCGGGTGACGATCGCCCGCGCCGGGTCGCTGCCGCCCGTCGGTTCGGTCAGGGCGAAACACCCCCGCTTCTCGCCCCGGAGCGTCGGGTAGAGATAGCGCTCCTTCTGGTCCTCGGTGGCCTCGTACAGCTGGGCCAGTCCGGCGCCCCCGAAGGTCCCGTAGCACGGGTTGTAGAGGCCGGCCCGATGCTGGGCCATCTCGATGGCCATCAGGGTCCGGGTGGTGAGATCGATGCCGGGTCCGCCGAACTCGGCGGGGATGTCGAGCCCGTAGAAGCCCATCTGCCTCGTCATGCCGATGAGACGCTCGTTGTCGGCGGGATCGAGCTCGCCGGCGTCGGGGTCGAGCTCGGCCTCCAGCGGGAGGATCTCGTCGCGGACGAAGCGGCGGACCGTCTCGACGATCAGCTCCTGCTCCTCGGACAGCGTGAAGTCCATCGTCTCCTCGTCCTCGTCAGACCGGGCCGTGCCAGCGTTGCTCGCCGCGCGATGTGATCTCCATCGTCTCCTCGTCCTCGTCAGACCGGGCCGTGCCAGCGTTGCTCGCCGCGCGATGTGATCTCCATCGTCTCCCGTCCTCGTCCATGTCAGGCCGGACTGAGCCGACCCAGCGACGCCGGGTCCTCGTGATTGCCGGCCGGCAGGCGATCGTGGTCGTGGAGGTACAGCATCAGCAGCTCCAGGTGGCGGGATCGGTAGGCGTGCGTGCGCTCGATGCGAAAGCGGTGGTCGGACCCCCAGCGGTCGAGCTCCGCGCCCAACGCGCTTCGCAGGCCGAACGGCTGGCGGGCGTCGGCGACGCCGATGCGCACCACCTCCCCGCTTCCCGCGGCGATCTCGTACACGCCGAGCTGCCCCGGCGTCGCCTCGACGACGTCCGCCGTCAGCGCCTGCCATCCTCCGCGGAGCCCGATGCCACCCACGGGCAGCATCCTGCCCCATAGCATCACCCGCTGTGCAGAAACGGGCGCCGTGGCTCCTGCCGTGGCTCGTCGCACCACTCGTCGTCGTGGTCGGCCTGGCCGCGTGCACGGGCGGCGACGGCAACGCATCCGCCGACACGAGCGTCCCGACCACCCGTCCGATCCTGACGACGACGCTGGCGACGAGCACGACCGTGCCGACCGTCGGCCAGGCGTACACCATCCAGGCGGGCGACACCCTGGGCCGGGTCGCCGCCGACTTCGGCGTGCCGCTCGACCGCCTGCTCGAGTTCAACGGCCTCGACGGCACCGAGATCCTGCAGCCCGGCCATCGGATCCTGATCCCGCCTGTCCCTGGTGAGGAGGGCGGCGAGGCCGGCGAGGGCGGCGAGGGTGAGGAGGGCGAGGACTCCGAGCTCCCCGCCGGAGCGTCCACCTATGTGATCGTGGCCGGCGACACGCTCAACCTCATCGCCAGCTCCCACGGCGTCACCCTCGACGCCCTCCTCGAGGCCAACGGCATCCAGGCCGACTCGCTGATCATGCCCGGCGACGAGCTCGTGATCCCGGCGCCCGAAGCCACCACTACGACGGCCACTGCGGACTGATCCGCCCGCCCCACCCCCGTTCTGTGTTCACCGCGCGCGCTATGGCACCCGTTTCGGCACACAGAACCGCTGGGTTGTCGTCCAGCGATGGCAGGATGGCGGGGCTCATGGGCCTCCCCGTTCCGAGGACGCTGTCGCCGTCCAAGATCTCGCTCTTCAAGGAGTGCGCGCTCGCCTTCCGTTACTTGGCCATCGACCGGGTCGAGGAACCGCCTTCCGTCGCCGCCACCAAGGGCACGCTCGTCCACCGGACGCTCGAGCGACTGCTCCTCGACCCAGCCGCGGAGCGATCGCCGAAGCGGGCCCGCCAACACCTGCCGGCGGCCTGGGAAGAGCTGTCGTGCTCGCCCGACGTGACCGGTCTCGACATCGACGATGACGGCCGCGACACCCTGCTGGCCGAGGCCGACGCGCTGCTCGACCGCTACTTCACGCTCGAGGACCCCACAACCGTCCATCCCATCGGCTTGGAGGTCATGCTGGCCGCCGATGTGGGCAACGTCCGGATCCGCGGCATCCTCGACCGCCTCGAGCTCGACGCTGACGGGGAACTGGTGGTGACCGACTACAAGACCGGGCGGTCGCCGAGCGTGTACGACGAGCGGACCCGCCTGTTGGGCGTCACCGTCTACGCCTATCTGTGCGAGGCCGTCCTCGGCCGGCGTCCGAGCCGGGTGCAGCTGCTCTACCTGGCCAACAGCGAGGCCATCATCTCCGAGCCCAACGAGCAAGCCCTGAGAGGGCTCCGCAACCAGATCGGCGCGATCTGGGACACGGTCATCCGGGCCTGCCGCAACGAGGACTTCCGTGCCCGGCCCTCGCGGCGATGCGACTGGTGCGGCTACAAGCCCATCTGCCCTGCCCACGGTGGCACCGGCCCACCGTCGGCGCGCCGCGACCACGACCCAGATCAGCTGGCCCTCTTCGACCTCACCGCGATGAGCCCCTCGGGGCGAAGAGCCATCAACACGGACGGATGAGTCTGCGCGAATCGATTCGACGCTTCGACCTGGCCGCCGACCGCGCCTGGGACCGGCTGCGCGGTCGCCCCGTCGTCGACCGGGTCTTCTACTCCGCATCGGCCCTCGGCGACTTCAGCCTCATCTGGCACCTGCTCGGATGCTGGCGCGCCGTCCTGCCCCGCCACGAGGCCGAGGAGGCCATCCGGCTCAGCCTCACGATGGGAGCCGAGTCGGCGCTGGTGAATGGCCCGGTGAAGAGCGTGTTTGGGCGGCTCCGTCCGCACTCCGACGACTCGGACCCGCATCCGCACCGGCTGCGCCGGCCGCGCACGACGAGCTTCCCGAGCGGACATGCGAGCGCGGCATTCACGGCGGCCGCGCTCCTGTCCGACGGCTCCGGCTGGTCGGTCCGGTGGGCGATGAACAGCGTGGCCGCGGTGGTCGCGGCCAGCCGCGTGCACGTGCGCATCCATCACGCCTCCGACGTGATCGCCGGCGCCGCTCTGGGCATCGTGCTCGGGGCGGTGGCGCGCCGCGCCTGGACACTGGTGCCGCCCCCGCTCGGCCGGACCAAGGCTCGGCGCGCATCGGGCGGATAGGTTCGTCTGGTTGCCAGAGCTCTCACTTCGCTC
>Ga0299914_10003967_pt1 | contig 10574 bp, 9 predicted proteins | sample RVTome_10_FD_201361 | JGI IMG/M metagenome (GOLD analysis project Ga0299914, IMG submission 201361) | Soil microbial communities from uranium-contaminated site in the Upper Colorado River Basin, Wyoming, United States - RVT153D57 (version 2) ... | reverse complement strand
CCGCCCGCAGGCGGTTCTCGCAGAAGGCACGTGCCAGGTATCTCGGCGGTGGTGCCTGGTGCCATCGAGCCGGTCGGAACCGGCTCAGGGGCGAAGGGCTACGCTATCGGCCCCCGGGCAGATCGTCAACTCGCGGATCCCGATTCCCGTGACAGGTCAGCCTATAGCCGTGAGCATGTGCCAGCGTCGCTTGCCCCTGCGCACCAGGACGTGCCCTCCGGCCAGGAGCCGGTCCGACCCCACGGTGGACTCCGGGTCGGTCACGCGCTCACCGTTCACGTAGATCCCGCCTTCGACCACTGCGCGTCGTGCATCACTACGCGAGGTGACCAGATCGGTGCCGGACAGCGCATCGAGCAGGCTCGTGGTGGCCAGGCCGGCGATCTCGGTGGTGGGAATCTCGGCGGCCAGCGCAGCGAAGCCGGCGGCGCTGGTGGTCGTCGGGTCGCCGCCGAACAGGACACTGGACGCCTCGGCGGCGCCGCGGGCGGCGTCGGAGCCGTGCACCAACTCGGTGAGCTCGTGGGCGAGCCGGCGCTGGCCGTCCCGAGCCTGGGGGGCGGCATCGTGGCTGGCCATCACCTCGTCGATCTCGGCCTGGTCGAGCAGGGTGAGCTGGCCCAGGAAGCGACCTACGTCGCGATCATCGGTCTGCATCCAGTACTGGAAGAAACGGTAGGGCGACGTGCGGTCCGCCGACAGCCACACGTCGGCTCCCGAGCTCTTGCCGAACTTCTGGCCGTCGGACCGCGTGATGAGGGGCCAGGTGAGGCCGTGGGCCGCCGCACCCGAGCGCCGGCGGATCAGGTCGATTCCGGCGGTGATGTTGCCCCACTGGTCCGAACCGCCGATCTGCAGGCGCACACCCTCGTGCTCGTACAGCCACCAGAAGTCGAACGCCTGCAGCAGCATGTAACTGAACTCGGTGAAGGAGATGCCCGACTCGCTGTCCAATCGGTTGCGCACCGACTCCTTGGCCAGCATCTGGTTCACCGTGACGTGCTTGCCGACGTCACGGAGGAAGTCGAGCACGCCCACCGGTGCTGTCCATGCCCGGTTGTCGACCAGGCGCGCTCCGCCAGAGCCGAAGTCCAGGAACCGCTCCAGCTGGGCCCGGATGGCGGCGATGTTGGTGGCGAGCGTGTCGTCGTCGAGGAGGCTCCGCTCGTCGGAGCGGCCACTCGGGTCTCCGACCATCCCCGTGGCCCCGCCCAACAGGGCAATGGGGCGGTGGCCGGCGTCCTGGAACCGGCGCAGCGCCATCACCCCCACGAAGTTGCCGACGTGGAGGCTGTCGGCGGTCGGGTCGATGCCGTGGTACAGGTCGACGGGGTGAACCAGCAACGTCGCCAGCTCGGCCCGGTCGGTGGTGTCGTGGAGGAGGCCGCGGGCGTCGAGATCGGCGAGAAGGTCCACGGCTCGACAGCATGCCAGTCACTCGGGCTCCCGCCCGTCCTCGTTCATGGGCCCCGAGCAGCGGCCGACTCCCCTCGACCGCGGGTGTCAGCCTCCCTCCCCTGGGCCCTTTGGTGTTCCACACTTGGCGGGCGTGCTCCCCAGGGCCGCAGCCGCAGCCGTCACATCAGCCGTTCTGGCGGCAGGATGCTCCTACACGACGCCCGACGTCTCGCCCGCCCCGCCGGTCAACGCCCAGTCGACGACCGTTCTGGCCGCCGACGGCAGCGTGCTGACCCGCCTCGACGGTGGGGAGCACCGCATCGAGGTCGGCTGGCAGGACATCCCCCGCCACCTGGCCGACGCGGTCGTCGCCATCGAGGACCGTCGCTTCTGGAACCACGTCGGCATCGACCTGCAGGCCATCGTCAGGGCTGCACGTACCAACGTCGAGGCCGGCGACATCGTGGAGGGCGGCTCGACCATCACCCAGCAGTACGTCAAGAGCGCCTTCCTGCGCCGTGACCGCACGCTGGACCGCAAGATCGAGGAGGCCTCCCTGGCCATCCAGCTCGAGCGGAGCCACACCAAGGAGGAGATCCTCACCTACTACCTGAACACCGTCTACCTGGGAGCGGGCGCATACGGCATCGGCGCCGCCGCCGACACCTACTTCGGCAAGCCGGTGCCCGAGCTGAGCCTGGCCGAGGCGGCTCTGCTGGCGGGCCTCATCCGCACCCCGTCAGCCGACGAGCCGTTCAGCAACCCCGACGGGGCCCTGGACCGCCGAGGCGAGGTGCTCGACGCCATGGCCGCGCAGGGGTGGATCGACGAGGGGACGCGCGACGCAGCGGACTCCGAGCCACTGGGGCTGACCACCGGCGCCCTCCAGGACACGACGACAGCGCCGTACTTCGTCGATGCGGTCGAGCGCTGGGCTCTCGAGCGCCCCGAGCTCGGGGCCACGCCTCAGGAGCGGGCGCTGGCCCTGTACTCCGGTGGTCTGCGGATCGAGACGACGCTCGACCCCGCGCTGCAAGCCGAGGCCGAGCAGGCCGTCGAGCGCGTCCTGCCCGAAGCCGGCGACCCCGACGCCGCGCTGGTGGTGCTGCAACCGGGGACGGGGGAGGTCAAGGCCTGGGTGGGCGGGCGCGACTACGACGGGCAGGGGCCGCACGCGAAGTTCGATCTCGTCGGCTTGGCCCGACGACCCGCCGGGTCGGTCTTCAAGCCCATGGTCCTGGCCACCGCCCTGGAGCAGGGGGTGCCCCTGGGACGCGAGTACAGCGCCCCGGCCCACCTCGAGCTGGCGGTCACGGGCGGGACCTGGGAGGTCGAGAACTACGACGGGATCGAGGGCGGGGTGGTCGACCTAGCCGATGCCACCGTCTTCTCCCTCAACACCGCCTACGCAGCCCTGGTGACCGACGTGGGACCGGACGGGGTGGTGCACACCGCAGCCCGCCTGGGCGTGGACAGCCCCCTCGAGGCGGTGCCGTCCATCACCCTGGGATCCCAGGACGTCTCGCCCCTCGACATCGCCGCCAGCTACACCGCTCTGGCCTCCGACGGCATCCACCACGAGCCTGCACTGGTCAGCCGCATCACCGATGCCGACGGCAGCGTGCTCTACGAGCACCGCCCCGACCCCGTCGAGGCCGTGAGCCCCGCCACGGCCCACACCGTTACCGACGTGCTGAGGCAGGTGATCGAGCGGGGGACGGGCTACCGGGCCCGCATCGGCCGGCCGGCTGCGGGCAAGACGGGTACCAGCCAGGACTGGGCCGACGCCTGGTTCGCCGGCTACACGCCGGACCTGGTGGCCGTTGTCTGGGTGGGCTTCGCCGAGAGCCGGGTACCGATGGTCCCGCCCCGCACCCGTGAGACGGTGACCGGCGGGTCCTGGCCGGCCCGGATCTGGCAGCTGTTCATGACCGCGGCGCTCGCCGAGCGGCCCGCAGCCGAGTTCCCGCCGCCGCCCGAACCGGTCGCCGGCGAGTCCGGTACCGACGAGGCCGTCGCCTATGTCGGCCCCACCGTGCCCGACGTGCTGGGCCTGCCCGTCGACGTCGCAGTCGATCAGGTGACCCGCGCCGGGTTCGTCGCCGTGACCGTCGAGGTACCCGACGACCAGTACCCGGCGGGGGTGGTCGTGGCCTCCCAGCCCGCGGTGGGCTCCCGCTCCCCCGGCGGTTCGGTCGTGACGATCTCGGTGGCCGACGGGACATCGGTCGTGCGCGTTCCGAGCCTGCTCGGCCTCAGCGGGACCGAAGCCAGCACACTCGCCGGCCGCGCCGGCTACGCGGTGGAGGTGGAAGTGCTCGCCGATCCCGACGATGTGGCGGCGACGGCCGGGGCGGGCCGGGTGTGGCAGCAGGAGCCGCCTTCGGGTGCCCCCCTGGAGGCGGGCGGCACGGTGACCGTGCAGGTCAATCCGCCAACCCAGAGCGGTCGATGAGGGCCACCACCTGGGGACGGGGTGAGGTCAAGGCCTGCTCACATGGGGGTTGCCGGCCACGTACCAGCGCCATGGGTGCTCGGCGCCGGCCGATAGGCCAACACGCGTCGTCTGCACGGGCCGGGCCGGCGGGGGCGTGCCGTCGTCGACGATGACCACCCCGTCGGCACCGCTGATGATGTCGGTGCCGTTGAGGTTGCCTGTGATGCCGAGTGCCTGCGCCATCTTGGCCGGGCCGCTGCACAGGTCGGTGCTGCGTCTGGCCGCCGGTCCACGGGCCGCTGTCATCTCGTCCTCCCCGGCCAGGGGCTCCAAGGCGCGCAGGAGCACGGCCAGCCCCTCGCCCACGGCTCCACACACGGCGTTGGCGCACCAGTGCATCCCGTAGGTGAAGTACACGTAGAGGTGGCCGGGCGGACCGAACATCACCGCGTTGCGCGGCGTGCATCCCCGGTAGCTGTGAGCACCGGGATCGACGGATCCGCGGTAGGCCTCCACCTCGACTATCCGACCGGCGCGGCCACCCGAGCGCAGCACCTTGTTCAGCAGCTCCGGCGCCACCACGACGCTGTCACGGTCGTAGAACTCGCGTGGAAGCGGGGCGTAGGTCACGACGGCGCCCCCACGGCTTCACCCAGGCGCTCGCGGATGACGGCAGGCATCTCGCACGGCTCGCTGGTGCCGGGCCGCACGTTGACGTACACGATCTCGGCCGTGAACAGCGGAGCACCCGCCACCGTCCCGCGGAAGCCGAGCGTGAACGAGGTGCGGCCGTAGCGGGCGACAGCCACCTCGACGTCGATCGTGTCGAGGTGCCCGGCCGATCCCTGCCACTCGATGGTGGACTTGACCAGCATCATGTCCCAGCCCAGCTCGCGCACGTCTCCGAGCGTGCGCACCCACCGCTCGAGCGTGTCATCGCAATAGGCCATGTAGTGGGCGTTGAACACGACGCCCTGCTGGTCGACCTCGCCGTAGCGGACGGGAATGACGTTGCGGAACCGGGATCGGAAGCCATCCATGCGGATGGCGACGCTATCGGTCGCCCCCGACCGCCCGGCCACCCATCGCCTTGCTGGGCGACGCTACCCGTCGCGCTCCAGCCGTTCCCTGTCTGTGGCGAGGCGCGCTGCGAAGCGTTCGAGCTGGACAGACACCGGATCGACTCCGGCCCCGCCGGGCGTGCTGCGGTTGGCCACCGACACACCCGGCGCCAGCAGCGCAGCTGCTTCGGGGCCCAGCCGAGGATCGGCGGCGACGAGATCGGCGAACGATCCCTCACCGGCGAGCGCCCTGCGCACCAGCGCGCCCACCACGGCGTGAGCATCCCTGAACGGTGTGCCCCGGGTGACGAGGAGCTCGGCCAGGTCGGTGGCGGCCGCGTACGGGGAGTCGGCCACCGCCTCCATGCGGTCATGGTGGAACTCCAGGCTGGTCAGCATCCCGTCCAGGGCCAGCAACGTCAGCCGAGCGGTGTCGACGGCGTCGAAGAGAGGTTCCTTGTCCTCCTGGAGGTCCTTGTTGTAGGCGAGGGGCAGGCCCTTGAGGGTGGCCATGAACCCGGCGAGGTGGCCGATGAGCCGCCCGGCCTTCCCCCTGGCCAGCTCTGCGATGTCGGGGTTCTTCTTCTGGGGCATCATCGAGCTCCCCGTCGAGAAGCGGTCGTCGAGGGAGACGAAGCCGAACTCGTCGGAGGTCCACAGCACCAGCTCTTCACCGATGCGCGATAGGTGGACACCCAGCAGGGCGATAACGAACAAGGTCTCTGCCACGAAGTCGCGGTCGGACACGGCGTCGAGGCTGTTCTCGAACCGGCCTGCGAAGCCGAGCTCGGCGGCCACGCCGTCGGGATCGAGCGGCAGGGAAGAACCGGCCAGGGCCCCGGCGCCGAGCGGGGACACGTCGGCGCGCCGGCGGGCGTCGACGATCCGGTCCACGTCCCGAGCCAGCGACCAGCCGTGAGCCAGGAGGTGGTGGGCCAGCAGCACGGGTTGTGCCTGCTGCAGGTGTGTATAGCCAGGAAGGTAGCGCTCGCCGGAAGCCGCGGCCCGTTCGGCCAGGGTGGTCTGCACGGCCAGGACGCCCTGCCCCAGTGCGGCCAGCTCCCGTCTCGTCCACAAGCGCAGGTCGGTGACGACCTGGTCGTTGCGCGACCGTCCGGTGTGCAACTTGGCCCCGGCGGTTCCGGCCAGCTCGGTCACCCGGCGTTCGACGGCGGTGTGGACGTCCTCGTCGCCAAGCGCGAACTCGAACGTCCCGGCGGCCATCTCGTCGGCCACCCGGTCGAGGGCGGACAGGATCGCGGCCTGCTCGGCGTCGGTGAGCAGGCCGGCACGGCCCAGGCCCCGCACATGGGCCCGTGAGGCGGACACGTCTTCGCGGAACATGCGGCGGTCGAAGGGCAGGCTGTCGTTGAGGGCCTGCAGCGCCTCGGCGGGGCCACCGTCGAACCGCCCGTACCAGAGCGTGGGCATCAGTTCCGCTCTCCGGGTGCCGTCACCGCGGTGGCCCTCGTCGGGGGGCGCTCAGTCACCGAACCCCTTGAGGGCGAGGTTGCGGAGTCGGAGCGCGTTGAGCTTGATGAAGCCGTCTGCGTCACCCTGGTGATAGGAGCCATCGTCGTCTTCGAAGCTGGCGATGCGCTGGTCGAACAGCGAGCTCGGCGACCTGCGGCCCACCACCTCGACACTGCCCTTGTAGAGCCGCAGGCGCACCTCACCGTCCACCCTGCGCTGGCTGTGGTCGATCGCCACCTGCAGCATCTCCCGCTCGGGACTCCACCAGTAGCCGTTGTAGACGAGCGACGCGTACCGGGGCATCAGCTCGTCCTTCAGGTGGGCCACCTCTCGGTCGAGGGTTATCGACTCGATGGCCCGGTGGGCCTTGAGGAGGATCGTGCCCCCCGGTGTCTCGTAGACGCCGCGCGACTTGATGCCCACGTAGCGGTTCTCGACGATGTCGAGACGGCCGATGCCGTTGGCACCGCCGATGTCGTTCAGCGCGGCCAGGATCTGTGCGGGCGTCATCGCCACCCCGTCCACGGCCACGGCGTCGCCGCCTCGGTAGGTGAGCTCGATGTAGGTCGCCTCGTCGGGGGCTGATTCGGGTGACACCGTCCAGCGCCACATCTCGGTGGCCGGCTCGGTCCAGGGATCCTCCAGAGGCCCGCCCTCGTAGGAGATGTGGAGCAGGTTGGCGTCCATGGAGTACGGCGAGCTCGTCCCCCGCTTGTGCTCGACGGGGATGCCGTGGGCCTCCGCGTAGGACAGCAGCTTCTGGCGGCTGGTCAGGTCCCATTCGCGCCACGGGGCGATGACGAGGATGCCGGGGGACAGCGCGTAGGCGCCGAGCTCGAAGCGGACCTGGTCGTTGCCCTTGCCCGTCGCCCCGTGGGCCACCGCGGGGGCGCCGCAGGCCTCGGCGATCTCGACCAGGCGCTTGGCGATGAGGGGCCGGGCGATCGACGTCCCCAGCAGGTACTCCCCTTCGTAGACGGCGTTGGCCCGGAACATCGGGAACACGTAGTCGCGCACGAACTCCTCGCGGAGGTCCTCGACGTGGATCTCGTTCACCCCCATCGCCTCCGCCTTGGCCCGCGCCGGCTCCAGCTCTTCGCCTTGACCCAGGTCGGCCGTGAACGTGACGACCTCGCAGCCGTAGCTCTCCTGGAGCCAGGCCAGGATGACCGACGTGTCGAGGCCGCCCGAGTAGGCGAGCACCACCTTGTCGACGTCCACTTGTGTGCCTCCTCAGAGCCCGGCCAGGTCTCGGAAGTCGTCGGCCAGCTCGGCGGCGACCACCCCGTTGGCGGCCACGACCAGGATGGTGTCGTCTCCGGCGACCGTGCCCAGCACGTCGGGGCGTGACGAACGGTCCAGGGCCGAAGCCACCACGTGAGCCGATCCGGGCGGGGTGCGGACCATCACCAGCGGCTCGTTGGAGCCGACCTCCACCACCCAGTCCGAGAAGACCCGGCGGAGGTGGTCGTCGGGGGCCCGTCGCTCGTGGGGCAGCTCCGGAATGGCATACACCGATTCGCCTCCCGAGACCCTGACCTTGACTGCTCCGAGCTCCTCCAGGTCGCGTGACACGGTGGCCTGGGTGGCCGCGAACCCGCACCCAGCCAGGAGCTCCACGAGCTGGATCTGGCTGACCACTGTCTGGGTGGCCAGCAGCCGTCCGATCGCGTGCTGGCGTTGGGGCTTCGTGCTCACCGGCCTCCGCCCCTCATCGCTGAAGCAGCCAGGCGAGCAGGCCCCGCGCCGCGTTCATGCGGTTGGCGGCCTGGGACCACACCCGGCTCCGCTCGCCCTCCAGGACCTCGGCCGTGATCTCCTCGCCGCGGTGAGCAGGCAGGCAGTGCAGCACGATGCCCGTTGGCGCCAGGTGGTCGACGAGCTCGGCGTCGATCGTGAAGCCCTCGAACGCCCGCCGTCGATTCGACGCCTCGTCCTCCTGACCCATCGACGCCCAAACGTCGGTGTAGACCACATCGGCTCCGTCGACGGCCTCCACCGGCCGGTGGACGACCAGCGGGACGGTGCCGTGGAGGCGGACCCGGTCGATGTTGGCGGCGCTCGGCGCGTAGCCGGGCGGGCAGGCCAGGCGCACCTCGGCGCCGGACATGGCGCAGCCGATGGCCAGAGACCTCCACACGTTGTTGGCGTCGCCGACGAAGGCCACGCAGCGGCCCTTCAGGCCACCGAGCTCGGACCTGATGGTGAGCAGGTCGGCCAGGGCCTGCATGGGGTGGGCGTCGTCGCTGAGCAGGTTGACGACAGGCACCGGTGACACGGCCGCCATCCGCTCCAGCACGCTGTGGGCGAACACCCTGGCGGCCACCACAGCGTGGTAGCTGGCAAAGGTGCGCACGACGTCCTCGGCCGTCTCCCTGGTGTCGATGCCGACCTCCTCGTCGCGCACGTACACCGGGTGGCCGCCCAGCTGGTGGACGGCCATCTCCATCGAGTTGCGGGTGCGGTTGGACGGCTTCTCGAAGTAGAGGGCCGCGCCGCGGCCGTCCAGGACCTCGGGCGGATCGGGATCGTTGGCCAGGTCCAGCACCTCGACCAACTCGTGGGGCTCGAGGTCGTCCACCTCCAGGAAGTGCCTCGGCATCAGGCCGCCACCTCCACGGCGGCCAACAGCGGCGCCATGACGGCGACGGCCTCCTCGATCTCGGCTGTGCTCACGGTGAGTGGCGGGGCGAAGCGGATGGCGTCTGGCCTGACGGCGTTCACCACCAGCCCGGCGTCCAGGGCGTCCCTGGCGATGCCGACCGCCACGGCCTGGTCCAGCCTGGCAGCCACCAGCAGGCCGAGGCCGCGCACCTCGGTGACGTGGGGCAACTCCTCGACACGGGCCCGCAGCTCGTCGCCGCGCTCGATGGCCAGAGCCGGGGCGTCGATGGCCTCCATCACCCGAAGCACGGCTCTTGCCGCGCTGGTGGCCAGAGGCTGGCCACCGAAGGTGGTGGCATGGTCGCCGGGCTCGAAAGCGGCAGCCACCTCCCGCTTGGCCCAACAGGCGCCGATGGGCACTCCGTTCCCCAAGGCCTTGGCCATGGTCACGACGTCGGGAAAGGCCCCGAAGTGCTGGAAGCCGAACCACCGCCCTGTACGACCGAGGCCGGTCTGCACCTCGTCCACCATGAACAGGATGCCCCGCTCGTCGCAGAGGCGCCGGACGCCGGTGAAGTACTCCTCGCTGGCCACGTTGACGCCGCCCTCGCCCTGCACCGGCTCCAGCAGCACGGCCGTGACGGTGTCGTCCAATGCGGCCTCGAGTGCGTCGAGGTCGTGCCAGACCACGTGGCGGAAGCCCTCGGGCAGCGGTTGGAACACCTCGTGCTTGGCGGGCTGACCGGTGGCGTGGAGCGTGGCCAGGGTGCGACCGTGGAAGCTCTCGTAGGCGCTGACCACGACGTGGCGGCCGCGCCCGCCGAAGCGGCGGGCCAGCTTGATGGCTGCTTCGTTGGCCTCCGCCCCCGAGTTGCAGAAGAAGACCTGGCCCCGGGGCCGCCCGGGCGGCGAGCCCTGCTCTGCTCCGATCAGACGGTCCAGGGTGACTGCCACCTCCACGCCTGGCTCGGTTCCGAACAGGTTCGAGACGTGCAGCAGCGTGCGGGCCTGCTCGGACAGGGCCTCGGCTACGGCGGGGTGGCTGTGCCCGAGCGAGGTGACGGCCAGCCCGCTGAGGAAGTCGAGGTAGCGCTTGCCCTGGCGATCGAACAGCTCGGTGCCGCTCCCCCGCACGAACTGGACGGCCGGCGGGCCGTAGGTCGGCATCAGAGGGCAGAAGTCCAGGTCCGGGGCCGCCCCCATGGACTGGCTGTGTGCGCTCATCGGTCCTCCTCACGGGTGTCGGTGATCATCGTGCCCACGCCGTCGTCGGTGAAGATCTCGAGCAGGACCACGTGGGCGACCCGGCCGTCGAGGATGTGGGCACTGGTCACCCCCTTGCGCACGGCGTCGACACATGCCGTCAGCTTGGGGATCATCCCGCCCGCCACCCCGCCGCTGGCGAGCCGGGCCTCGAGCTCGTCCACGGTCGTGCGGCGCACCAGCGAGGACGGGTCGTCCACGTCGGCCAGCAGCCCTTCGACATCGGAGAGGTAGACGATCTTCTCGGCGCCCAGGGCCGCGGCCACGGCTCCGGCCACGGTGTCGGCGTTGATGTTGTAGGCCTGACCGGCTTCGTCGGAACCGATCGTCGACACGAC
>Ga0299914_10003966_pt1 | contig 10576 bp, 10 predicted proteins | sample RVTome_10_FD_201361 | JGI IMG/M metagenome (GOLD analysis project Ga0299914, IMG submission 201361) | Soil microbial communities from uranium-contaminated site in the Upper Colorado River Basin, Wyoming, United States - RVT153D57 (version 2) ... | reverse complement strand
TCGCGGGCGCCGAACTCGCCTCCGTGCTCGGAAAGCCCGAGGCGTTCTCGGCGGTTCTGCGTAGCGAGGCTGCCGAGCTCAAGGAGCGCTTCGACGCGCAGTTCTGGGATGAAGACCTGGGTACGTATGCGCTCGCGCTCGACGGCGAGAAGAAGGCGTGCCGGGTGCGCTCGTCGAACGCGGGCCACTGTCTCTTCGCCGGAATCGCCGAGCCCTCACAGGCGGCGCGGATCGCGGAGGGGCTCATGGCACAGGACTCGTTCTCGGGTTGGGGCGTCCGGACGCTTTCGTCCCTGGAGCGACGCTACAATCCCATGTCCTACCACAACGGCTCGATCTGGCCTCACGACAATGCGGTGGTGGCCGCCGGAATGTCTCGATACGGAATGCGCGAGCCGGTGCTGAAGGTGCTCGAAGCGCAGTTCCATGCGAGTCTCTTCATGGAGTTGCACCGGATGCCCGAGCTGTTCTGCGGCTTCCAGCGCCGAGCCGCCGAAGGGCCCACGCTCTATCCGGTCGCGTGCGCGCCGCAGGCATGGGCGGCGGGCGCCGTGTTCCTTCTTCTGGAAGCTTGCCTCGGAATGGTGATCGACGCGAGGCGATCTCGTATTGCCTTCCACCAACCCGCGCTGCCCGACGCGCTGGACTGGATCGAGATCGACGGACTGGTGATCGGCGACGCATCTGTCGACCTGCTGCTGCGGCGCGCTCGATCGGACGTGGCCATCGAGATGTGCGACAAGCGCGGCGACGCGACCGTGGAAATAACGAAGCGCGCCTGAGGTGTGCTAGCCCGTCACCAGGGCGCCCGACGGCGCATCACGAAGCGCGTTCGAGCGCTTCGACGAGCTCTTTCTTGCTCATCGAGCTCCTCCCCGGAATCTCCAGGGACTTCGCGCGCTCATACAGCTCGGCCCTGGTACGGCCCTCGAGGTCGCCCGAAGCCGAACCCTCTGTCGCACGCGCACCATCACCGTCTTTACCCTCACGCTCTTTATCGCCTCCGCCAGACCCGCCGCCGTCCGTCTCGCGCGTATCCTCCTCTTCGGCCAGACTCCGTTTGAGCACTTCGATGAGATCAACGATTCGCGTACCGGACGGGTCTTCGCGTGCGTCCTCCGGCAGGTCCACCACATCCTTGCCCTTCTTTCGCTTCCGAGCCACCAGGCTCTCCAGCGCCCGTGCCTGCGTGTCCTCGAGCTCCTCGCGATCTATGGACGCACGGCTCCGCTTCTCTATGGCCCGCATGAGCCGTGCGGTCGTCTTGTCGTCGACTTCGTGCGGATCGGGCAGTCCGACGGTCTCCGCCGTGCGGACTTCGTCGTGGAAGCGCATGGTCTCCGCCCTCAGAAATCCGTCTTCTGCCAGAATGGCGACCAGGTGCTCCCGTCCGCGCATGACGAACGTCGCGATGCCGGCGCGTTCGGTCTCCTCCATGACGGATACGAGGAGCCGGTACGCCTTCGTCGCGCCTTCCGCCGGTACCAGAAAGTAGGCCCGATCGAAGAACGCCGGGTCGAGCTCGCTCAGGGGCACGAACCGCCGCAGATCGATCTCGCGCGCCTTTTCGGGCTCCAGGCTCTCGAGCTCCTCGTCGGTGACCGTGATCCATTCGCCGTCACCGATCTCGTAACCCCGGACGATCTCGTCGGCCGAGACGGGCTCTTCCTCGCGCGGACAGACGTACCGTTGGCTGAGCGGGGTACCGTCGTCCGCTACCATGCGAAGTGACGGCCCACTGCTCCGTGAGGCCGAGAAGAGCCGCACGGGAACGCTCACGAGACCGAACGCGAGCGTGCCGGACCAGAAGGGCCGCGGGCCGGACGAGCGCCCTTCCTCCGAGCCGCCGTTCTTCTCAGGCACTCCTTCGGCCTCCTGCCTGCTGGAGGCTGGCCTCCAGGGCCTTCTCCAACGACTCGCCTTCGTCTCGTCGCTTCTTGTACTCCCGGAGGGAGATCGTACGACCCGTCGCCTTCGCCTCCACCAGCTCCCGTACCCGCGCCTGATAGGTGTCCTCCCACTCTTCGGGATCGAACGTGCCTTCCAGCATCTGCAGGAGCTTTCGGGCCATATCCATCTCGCGCTCTTCCAGCTCGCGGCCCGAGGGTGCGTCCAGATTCGACGCCTCCACCACCTGTCCGGCGTGCCGCAGAGTCAGGAGCATGGGTACGTTTCCGTGTAAGCGAAGCGCCCCCACGTATGGCTTCTTTCGCATGACCCAACGCACCACCCCCTCGCGCCCGGTACGGCGCAACGCCTCGGCCAATGCGGACCAGGCCTCGTCGTGGCCGTCGGGCCCCAGGTAGTAGGGGCGGTCGTACCACAGGTGCGAGAGCGTCCCGGGCTCCACGAAGCGGAGGACCTCGATGGTACGTGAGGGCTCGGGCTCGAGACTCTCGAGCTCATCCTCGGCCAGCACCACCAATCGACCGTCCTCGGTTTCCCACCCCCGCTTCGCCTCCTGGTACGCGACAGCCTCCCCGGTGACGGGATTGATCATTTCCCGACGCAACGGAACGTGATCCTTCTCGTGTAGGAGCCGGAAATGCACCTTCCGATCCTCGACGGCCGAGTACAGCTTCACCGGAATGCCCTCGTCCAGGTCGAGGACGCCTTTCCACATCGCGCGGGCAGCCATCAACTCGGTTCCCGTGGCAAGAGGCCCCCACGGCGGTGTGGCTGCAGGGGCCTCACTGTTGCCTCACGGTTGCTTCCCATGGGCGAAAAGTCGACTTCAGTCGCCCGCCACCGCTGCGCGGTTGACCGTGCTCTCGGCGATGTCGGTGAGCTTGTTGTCGGCCTGCTTCTCCTCGTCGAGAGACTCCTGGAGCCTCTTGGCGACCTTGTCCTCACCCAGGGTCCGCGCCAAGGTGCGGGCCGTCCCATAGGCGGCGATCTCGTAATGCTCCACTCTCTGCGCCGATGCGATGATCGCGGCATCGCGCACGGGCCCGCTCTGGGTCTCGTCTTCGACCAGCTCGGAGCCCTCCTCGAGGATGCCCTCCATGCCCTTGCACGCATGGCCCTCGAGCTCGAAGCCCAGCTCATTCGCGATCTCGTCCAGTCGCCGCTTCTGGTTCCGTGTCTCCTCGAGGTGCTCCTCCAGAGCGCTTCGGAGCCGGTCGTCGCTGGCCGCCTCGATCATGTCGGGCATGGCCTCGATGATCTGCTCCTCCCCTGAGTAGAGGTCCATCATCTGCTCCTGGAATAGTTCCCGCAGCTGCTCGATCTCCATGGTCTCTCCGATTGGTTGGAAAGGGGGTAGTCGACGTCAGCGACACGTGACGTCGGGGCATGTAGCCGTGCATGAATCAGACCGAATCGTCAGCTCAGTAACTGTCGAAGCTTTGTCGCGTCCCGGGGCGCGCGTGCACGTGCGTCGTTGTCGAAGTAGACAGACACATCCCGTCCTTTGCGTCGCGCCAGCGCGCTATCGGTGATCCTCTTCGCCGCCTCCGCGGAATCGCCGCTGGCCCATGGCACGTCGGGCAAACTCAGGCATGTCCGCCTCAGGCATGCCCAGCCGCGGATCGCTCCGACTCGAGGAGCCTGTCGAGCTTCTGGCGGGGCGAATCGATGGAGCGGGCGTGGCCATCCATTCCCCTCCATGGATCCTGCTTCTGGCCGAGGCGCCGGAACACGCTCGAAAGGGTGTACCTGCGGGGCCCCATTCCCGAGCTCGAGAGCTCGTCCCACTCGATGGGCGTAGCCACAGGCGCACCCCGCCGCGCCCGGAGCGCGTACGGCGCGACTGCGGTCTGAGCATAATCGTTGCGCAAGAAATCGATGAAGATCCGCCCTTCGCGCTTGTTCTTGCGGATCTCGGTGGTTAGGCGGTCGGGATATCGGCGGGCCAGAAGCTCCGCGACGTCGCGCGCGAGGCGCTTCGCGGCATCGAACGCGTGCGTTGGCCGGACAGGCACGTGCACGTGGAGACCCCTGGAGCCCGACGTCATGACGAAGGATGTCAGCCCGATCGAGTCGAGAAGAGCCCTCAGCTCCCGTGCAGCCCACCGAACCCCTCCGAACGCCCGTTCCCACGACTGCGAGGCGGGGTCGAAATCGAACACGAGACGATCGGGGTGGTCGGGGGCGTCGATCCTGGACAGCCAGATGTGCGGTGTCAGGCAAGCCTGCTGAGCGAGGTAGACCAGCGTGGCAGGCTCCTCGATGGCGATCTGGCAGTTCGTCCCGTCCTTTTTCTCGACCTCCAGCGTGCGGATCCAATCCGGGAAGTAGTCGGGCGTGTCCTTCTGGTAAAAATGCTTGCCCCGGATTCCGTCCGGAAATCTGTGCATCGACATGAAGCGATCGCGCACATAAGGGAGCATCGTATTCGCCATATTCTCGTAGAACCGGATCACATCGCCCTTCGTGATGCCGTCTTCGGGGAAGATGATCTTGTCGAGGCTCGAAAGACCGATCGCTCGTCCGTGCACCTCTCGCACGATCTTCGCCGGGGTCATTCGCCTTCCTCCAAGGGGCGGGTGAACCGACGTCGGGCCCGCGGTTGCGCCGCAGGTGCGGATGCATCTTGCGAGAAACATGCCCACCGCGTCCCGCGCCCCTTTCACCTTCCGGCGTCTTGAAACGGTGTGGCCGCCAGGCGTTCGCGCCCCGGAGGTCCTCCCCGTTCAACCGCACCGAAAGCCCAACGCCATCCCCGTGTGTCGATGGCATGCCGATTGCGCCAGTGGCCCGTGCGAAGACGAACGCAACGCGGTTGCAGCCGCGTCACCAATCCAACGACGAAGAGGCGCCATGAAGTCGCCAGGACATGAAAAATGGCCCGATCATGAGGTCCGAGAAGAACCACTGAACAAGGACGTGAGGGTCGAAGCCCGCGGGGAAGTGATCGCCGATTCCAGAGATGTCATCAGGGTGGACGAGGACGAGCATCCTCCTCGGTTCTACGTGTCGCGCTCGGATGTGGACATGAACAAGCTCGAGCCGACCGACCGCACCACGGAGTGCCCGTTCAAGGGCAAGGGCCGCTACTTCAACGTGCGCGTCGACGGCGAGACGATCGAGAATGCCGCGTGGACTTACGAGGACACCTACGACGAGCACCGGGCCCTGCAGAACAGGATCGCGTTTCACGATCGCGAGATGGAAGCGATCACCGTCAGCGCCTAGGAAAGGAGCCGAAACATGCCGAGCAAGACCAAGGACCACGGACCGCAGATCAAAGACGACGAGCAGTACGAGGAGCTACGAAAGCAAGGGATGAGCAAGGAGAAGGCGGCGCGCATCGCCAATACTGACCGCCACACTGCCGCGAAGAGAGGCGGGGAGGGTCAGAAGTACGAAGACCGTACGAAGGACGAGCTCATGGACAAAGCTCGTGTTGTGGGGATCGAGGGAAGAAGCAAGATGAGCAAGGAAGAGCTCATCGACGCCCTGAGAAATCACTGACCTCGGGGAGCGCCATCACTGATCCATGGAGGCGGCAACCCCGTTGCCTAAGAATTTTCCGGTAGAGGAACTTCCGGTTCCGGCCACGAGGTCGATCCTCCCCGTGAGCCGACGCTGGCTGAACCTGCGAAGCTACTGTCCGGCAACGGGTTGCACGCGCTGACGGAAGCATGCCCGCCATGGGCATGCTTCCTGCCGATCTGCCACCGGGCGGTATCACATCTGACGACGCCCGCAATGGCCCCCCCAGGCACCTGCTCCCCTAGGAAGTGGAGGGATGCACGATGCCTTCATGGTTGATGGTGTGGCCCGATAACCCGGGAGTTTCCATCCTGGTGGCGCTTCTCGCGCTCGTTTTCGTCATGTACGGCGCCCGGTCCTCCGCGCACAGCGTGATCCAGGGCGTCGCCAAGGCGATCACCCAGGGCTGTAAGCTCACGTCCGAAGCGCTCTTCGGAGTGCAGGAACGCCTGGCCGCGCGGAATCGCGAGGTGCTTCTCAGCGAAGGCTTCCAGGAGAACGAGCGTCAGATCGAGCAGGAGTTTCAGCGGATCTCCGCGTCGGTGGACCGCGACCTGGGCGCCTATCCGGCGCTCCACCGGAAGCTGGCCGATCAAGTGCGGAGCATCGACGAGGACTATCGTCGGGCCACCGATACCCCGCCCGCGCCGGAAGCGTGGACGCAGACCATCGAAGCCGCGGGTGAGCTCGCAGCTCGCGCGGGCTCACAGGCACCGGCCGCGAAAGCGGTCGAGGCCCTGCGGGTCGCCATCGAAGAGGCTCACGACGACGCGATGGATACCTACCGAGCGAGCAGTCAGGAGCGGCACAAGCTGCTCGCGAGAATGGTCCCTACCTGGCGATCCATGGACGCCACCCTTACGCGCGTCGACAGGGCGGTATCGAACATCTTCGAGCGTTCACGCCACCTCGATGACCTCATGGAGAGCTATCGCGAGATCGCGGCCAAATCAGACGCCGCGGAGCGCTCGCTCGCCTCGTCCGCTCTGACGCAGTTCGCGATCTCCGGCATCGTGCTCGTGATCGCGTCGCTCGGAGGGTTCATCAACTTCCAGCTCATCGCGCTCCCCATGTCGGAAATGGTCGGTGCCACCAGCCGGCTCGGCTCCATGCAGACGTCCGACGTGGCGGCGCTCGTGATCATTCTGGTGGAGATCACGATGGGGCTGTTTCTCATGGAATCGCTGCGCATCACGCGCCTCTTTCCCGTCATAGGACGACTCGACAGGCGCACGCGCATACGCATGGCGTGGGCGACATTCACCATTCTGTTCATCCTGGCCGGCATCGAGTCCTCGCTCGCCTACATGCGCGACATGCTCGCCGCCGATCGGATCGCGCTCACCCAGACGTTGGCCGGGGCGGCAGCGCAGCGCCCGGAGTTCATGTGGATTCCAGCGGTCGGACAGATGGTCATGGGCTTCATCCTGCCCTTCGCGCTCACCTTCGTGGCGATCCCGCTCGAGTCCTTCATCCACTCGTCGAGAATCGTGGTCGGCCAGGTCGTTGCCGGGCTGCTCCGCGTGGTCGCGTTCGGCGTGCACCTCGGAGGATTCGCGGCAGACCATACCGGTAAGGGGCTCAAGAACGCTTACGACATCGTGATCTTCCTGCCTCTCAAGGTCGAGGAGCTGGTCGTCGAGTCGCGCTCGCGCGCGGCCGTCGACGCGGCGGCCGCCGAACGCAGGCCGTCGACGGTCTGAGACCGCGGCGCCTTCCTCTATTTCGACAGCGAGATTCGATCATGAGCAGACGAACCGTCACACGCAGACGCATCATCCGTACCTGCAGGGCCCTTGGGGCTGCCGCGTTGATTTCGGGGTGCACCGTGACCCCTCCCGGAACCGGCGTCTTCCTGCTGCTCGATACGTCGGGCACGTACACGGGCGAGCTCACCCAGGCACGAACCGTCATCAACTACCTCCTGGGCACCCTCGATCCGGGAGACTCCTTCGGCATCGCGCGCATCGATGGGGGAAGCTTCAGCGAGAAGGACATCTTGCTGCGGCTCACCTTCGACGAGCGGCCGTCGGTGGCGAACGACCAGAAGCGCGCAGCCATGCAGGTTGCGGCTCAGTTCGCAGATACGGTCCAGATGGCATCGCACACGGACATCACCGGGGGCGTTCTGCAGGCCGTGGAGTGGCTGAACGAGGTCGGGCCGGGACACAAGACCGTCCTCATCTTCTCCGACATGGAGGAAGACCTGCCGGAGGGCTTCATTCGTGACTTCCCGATGGACCTCGAGGGCGTGCGCGTGATCGCGCTCAACGTCACGAAGCTGCAGCCAGACAACGTGGACCCGCGCGAGTATCAGGGGCGCCTGGACACGTGGCGTGAGCGCGTGGAGTCGGGAGGTGGCCAGTGGGCGGTCATCAATGACATGGAGCGCCTGGCAATTGCCCTCGAGCTCTGACCGACTCGGCTCGCCCCTCCGACCGGCTCGGCTCGCCCCTCCGACCGGCTCGGCTCGCCCCCTCCGAAGGGCTCGCCCGCCCCTCTGACCGGCTCGCTCGCCTAGGCTGACCCGTTCGCAGCCTCCCCTCGTCCGCCTTCACCGTCCTTCTCGAGGTGGACGGTCAGCAGCATGGCGCTGCGCTCGGGCGCTCGCACGTCGTGCGGCACGTCGCGGTCCATGACGAGCGCATAGCCCGCAGGCAGATCGTGGTCCTGGCCTCCTGCCTCGACCTCGAGGCGGCCGTCGAGCACCTGAATGGTCACGAGGCCCGGGGCCGAATGCTTCTTGAGTCGTCCACCCGCCTCGAACGCGAACAGGACCTGTGTTACCCGCCCTCGCTGGAGCAGGGTCATCTGGCGATGCCCGCCTCGCGCCGGATGATCCTCGGCGCGGAGCTCCTCGAGAACCTCTTGGAACGAGAAGCGATGAACGGGACCCGCGAAACGCTCGGCGGGCGGCTTTCTCAATCTGTCAGTGGCTTCATCGGTCATCTCGGCTCTCCCCCTGAGGATGGACCTGAAGTCCAGGAGTCGTAGGTGACCCTGAATCTATGCAGTCCAGCCCTCTGCCGTTCCGATCCGTGATCCGCAGCGTCGCGGGGGTGACCCCACGGCCCGATCAAAGCACGCGCAGACGCTGCTCCGTAGTCAGCTCGGGCGCCAGGTGCTCATGATCGGGTGACATGGCGGTGAGAGGGAGCGCTACGCGAAAGCGGGCTCCCCATCCGGGAGGCGTATCCTCCAATGTGATGAGCCCGCCGTGCAGCTCGACCGTCTCCTTCGCGATCGCCAGGCCGAGACCTGCGCCCACGCCTCGAGTGCGATCCACCGTGTAATGCTTCTTGAAGATCGACTCGCGATGCTCCTCGGGGATCCCCGGACCCGAATCGCTGACCGTGAACACGACGCCACCCTCCTCGCCCTCCACGGCCAGCTCCACCCAGCCGCCCTCCGGCGTGTATCGAAACGCGTTCGAGATCAGGTTGCCGAGGACCTCGTCGCGTATGATGTCGACATCCAGCACCACCGAGTCCGGCGCGGTCGCCCCGGCGTCGATTCGCAGGTGCACGCCCTGCTCCTGCGCCACCTGCTCGAACATCCTGCGGATGCCCGTGAGCAGATCCTCTACGACGATCCTCTCGGGCGCCAACTCGTACGCTCCGGCCTCGAGTCGACTGAGATCCATCAGCCGGCTCACGAGGCGCGACATGTGGTGCGCCTGCTCCGTCAGGCCGGTAATGAGGTTGTTGTGCCGCTCGGGCGTACCATCGAGCCGGCCCTCCTCGATGAGCTCCGCGTAGGCAGCGATCACGTTGAGAGGGGTCTTCAACTCGTGGCTGGCCATGCCGAGGAACTCGGCCTTCATCCGGTCCACCTCCGCGAGGCGTCCCGCCATCGTCTCGAAGGAGCGCATGAGCTCGCCGATCTCGTCCGACCGGTCCTGCGGCAGCTCCAGGGAATCGAAGGTGCCGTCGGCGACCCGCGCCATCGCGCGCCCCAATCGCCGGAGCGGGACCGTGACGGAGCGCGCCGCTATTCCGGTCACGAGAAACGTGAGCAGCGTCGCGAATGCGAGCCCCAGGAGCGTTCCGTTTCGTGCCGCCGAGCTCATCTGCTCGGCAATGAGGAAGTCGGCCTGTGCCCGCGCGTCGATCGAGTCCGCTACGCTCGCGACCGACCGAGACGCCTGTTCGAAAACAGGAATCATCTGGCTGAGCGCGGCCGTGGCCTCACGCGTCTGCCCGCGTCGCATGTGCTGGTCGACCTGGGTAGCGAGCTCGGCCACGCTCCGGACGGTTGGCGCGAGAACCTCCGCCTGCGGTCCATACGCCGATTCATGGAGCCGGCCGAAGTCGGCGCTCAGGGAGTCGACCGCCGCAACCGCGGCCGCGCCCAGCTCGGGATCGTGCGTCGCAACGAAGCTCCTCTCGAGCCGGTCGAGCTGCGCCATCGTCGCCTGCATGCGACCCAGGCTCGCCACCGCCGACGCCTGCCCGGATCGGCCGTCGACGGCGATCGATCGGAGCTGTGAAAGTCGGGAAGCAGCGAACAGGCTCGGAATCAGAAGCACCGTCGTGATCGCGCCGATCGATACGAACAACCGGGTGCGTACGCTCATTCGCGGCGGGCGTCCGACGGGGGGGACGCAGCGACGCCTTGCCTAAGCAGCGCCATGATCCGTTCGATTTCCCGCTCCAGCTCGACGATCCGGGAGCGCGAGCTGGCGATCCGGTCCTCGAGCGCCGCGATGGAATCGGCGCGAAGCGCCACGTCTTCTTCCAGGGCACGCATCTGGGCGGCAGTCGTCACCTCTGCCATGGTCGGCAGAGCCGAAGACGGCGCCGTCTCCACCCCGGACTCGCACGTGTCGAAGCGGCCGGCCAGGGGGGGAAGATCCGCGAACGCCTCGCGACCGGTTCTGCCGGGGCTGCCACCAAGGTCCACCGCGACCCGATACAGGCTACGCGCGAGCGGCAGCCGCTCGAAGTCGGCATCCGGCAGAAGGAGGTAGCTCGCGGCCGCCCGCGCGGCCGCTTCAGGTGAGCCGTATGGGTTGGCCGGGTCCAGCTCGGCCGCGGCCAACAGCAGGAGGGCATCGCGTCCGAGGTCGCCCGCCTCGCAACGTGCCGCGAGCCAGTAGAGCTCGTGGCGAGCTTCGGCGAAGGCGTCCTGTTCCAGAGCG
>Ga0299914_10003965_pt1 | contig 10576 bp, 8 predicted proteins | sample RVTome_10_FD_201361 | JGI IMG/M metagenome (GOLD analysis project Ga0299914, IMG submission 201361) | Soil microbial communities from uranium-contaminated site in the Upper Colorado River Basin, Wyoming, United States - RVT153D57 (version 2) ... | reverse complement strand
GCCGCGCGACGCGCATCCCGGTCGCGTTCGCGACGACCGCCTGCTCGAACGAGATCTTCGTCCCGTCCGCGAAGGACGTGACCATCGTCGGGTTCTGGCCCCACCGCTCGGCGAACCCTTGCTGCGTCGTCGGGTTGCGGTACGGGTCGTGAAGCCCCTTGATGTTCCCGCAGAGCACCGGTCGGACGCCGATCCCGCGCACGAAGCGGAAGAGGTTCATCGTGACGCCCGGCTGGTCGCCGTCGGCGTTCGTGTAGACGACGCCGCGCCGGTCGGCGCGCGCCCTGAGCGCCGGGCCGACCGTCCCGTCGAGCTCGGCGTTCATGAGGATCGCGTGCTTGCCGTGCTCGATCGCGCGCGCGACGACCCGCGCGGCCGGCTCGACCGAGCCGGTCACCTCGACGAGCGCGTCGATCCCCTCGGCGTCGGCGACGAGCAGCGGATCGGACGTGACCGCCGGACGGCCTGCGCGGAGCGCCTTCCCGAGCTCGCCGGCCGTCCCGGCCTCGACCGGGTCCTCGATCCCTGCGAGCCCGTACGCTTCGTGCGCGCGCTCGAGCGTGCGGTTCGCGATCGCGACGAGCTTCATCCCCGGCGTCGCCGTTTCGATCTGGAGCGCGATCCCGCGCCCCATGAAGCCGGCGCCGACCATGGCGACGCGGATCGGCTTCCCCTCGGCCTCGCGGCGCTCGAGCTCGCGGTCGACGAGGATCATCTGCCCCAGTCCGGCCAGGACGCGTCCTTCTCGGACACGATCGCGCCCTCGGGCTGCGGCCACTCGATCCCGAAGCCGGGGTCGTCCCAGCGGTAGCCGCGCTCGGCGCCGGGCGCGTAGAACTCGGACACGAGGTAGAACGTCTCGGCGTCGTTCGTGAGCGTCTGGTAACCGTGCGCGAAGCCCTCGGGGACGTAGACCGCGCGGCCGTTCTCGGCCGAGAGCTCGACGCCGACCCAGCGGCCCCGCGTCGGCGAGCCGTCCCGCAGGTCGACGATCACGTCGTAGACCGCTCCGCGCGTGGCCCGGATGACCTTGACCTCCGCGTGCGGCGGCTCCTGCATGTGCATGCCGCGCACCGTCCCCTTGTGCCGGTTCCACGAGACGTTCGCCTGGACGAGCCGGGTCTCGAGGCCGTGCTCGCCGAGCTCGTCCGCGCACCAGGCGCGCGCGAAGAACCCGCGCTCGTCCTCGCGGCGCTCCAGGTCGAGGACGTACGCCCCGGCCAGCTCGAGCTCGGTGAAGATCACGCGGGGACTCTACGCAGCGTCTCGTCGAGCCCGCCGCGGGCACGGAGCGCGTCGATCCGGCGCAGGCGGACGTAGCGGTCGCCCTCGAACTCCTCGAGCGTGAGGCCCGCGGCGCGGTAGGCCGCGGCGAGCTCCTCCGCGCCCTTGCGCGCCGTCCAGCGGAGCCGGAGGTCCGGCAGCGCGCGGGCGAGCTTCGCGAAGGAGACGCGGTAGCTCCGAGGATCGGGATCGCCGGAGCCCGCGAGCTCGACCTCGGCGTCGCCGACGACGTCGCGGGCGATCTCGGCGAGCTCGCGCACCTGGTAGTTCTCGTCCGAGCCGCCGACGTTGAACGCCTCGGCGTGCACGACGTCGCGCGGCGCCGCGAGCAGCGCCGCGGTGGCGAGCGCGATGTCCTCCACGTGGACGAGCGGGCGCCAGGGCGTGCCGTCGCTCATGATCTTCACGCGCCCGGTCGTGAAGGCCCACGCGACGAGGTTGTTCAGCACGATGTCGAGCCGCAGGCGCGGCGAGACGCCGTAGGCGGTCGCGTTGCGCATGAAGACCGGCGAGAAGCCGTCGTCGGCGAGCCCTGCCAGCGCCTCCTCTGCGAGCACCTTCGACTCCGCGTAGGCGGTGAGCGGCCGGAGCGGCGCCTGCTCGTCCACGAGCTCGTCCGTGTCCGACGCGCCGTACATCGAGCACGACGAGGCGAAGACGAAGCGCGACGCGCCCGCCTCCCGCGCCGCGCGGGCGAGCGAGACCGAGGCCTCGAAGTTGATCGCGCGCGTGAGCTGGGGCGAGAGCTCGCCGATCGGGTCGTTCGAGAGCGCCGCCAGGTGGACGACCGCGTCGACGCCGGCGAGGTCGGGCGCGGTCACGTCGCGCACGTCGCGCACGAGCGCAGGCCGCGCGCCGTCCTCGCCGGCGCCGGGCAGGTCGCAGCCCTCGTAGAGCAGCGCGTCGAACCCCACGACCTCGTGCCCCGCGTCCGCGAGCACGCGTCCCGTGACCGAGCCGAGATAGCCGTGGCTGCCGGTGAGGAGGACCTTCATCCCGCCTCTCACTATGCGGGAGATCTCACCGGGACGCAGGCACGCCCAGCGCGGACGTGACGGCGTCGAGCAGGCGAACCGGGGGGCCCATACGATAGTTGTGCGGCCGACCAGCCGAACGAGCCTAGGACACGCGCCGGAGGAAGAGCACCGCCGGCCCGTGGAACGGCGGCTGGAAGCGACGCCAGGCGCCGGCGCGGACGCGCTTGCCGGCAGACGACTCGCCGGTCGCCGGCCGGAACCACTCGACGCGGAACTGCCCAGTCGCCTTGCGCAGGTCGACGCGGAAGGCGTGCGGACGTGGCAGGTAGACGAGGATCTGCCGGCGTCCGACCGAGAGCGCGTAGCCGGTCGAGGAGACGTGCCCACGCGGGCGCGACGTCGCCAGGTCGATCCGCCGGGCGAGACGGAGCGTGTGGCCGAGCGCGCGGCGCACCGGCGTCCGGGCCGGGTCGTGCGCGAGCTCGTCCACGATGTCCATGTAAATCGGGTTCAGGCCGCGCATAAAGCTCTTCCACGCGAACCTCTCGTCGCCGCAGAGGCCGCAGTGGTGGTCGGTGTCCGTGACGATTACCTTGCGCCCGTCGCCTGCGGGCGGATCGGTCATGTACGCGCGGCCGAAGGGCGAGATCCAGTCGGCAGGGCTCCGGTACAGGGCACGATTGCGCCCGCCCGGGTGCATGAACGTCATGCCGACAGGTCGCGGTTCCCCGCGCTCGCGCTGGAGCGACTTTACGAGGCGGATCATGTGGTACTGCCACGGCACCGACCAGACGCCCGCCTCGTTCGCGATCTCGTAGAGGACGTTGTCGAGGTCGTTGACCGTCTCGACGACCTTGCGAACGTACGCCTCCTGTACCGCGAGCGCGTCGGCGGCCCCGAGGGTGACGATCTCCGTGCCGAGGCCGTCCCCGTCGCGGTCGCCGTCGATCCCGTTCACGTTGTTGCCAGCGTGGAACGGGTGCCCCGTCCACGCCCACGGCAGTCCGGCCGAGTGGAGCGTCCACCCCTCGAAGAGCATGACGGAGACGTAGATTCCGCGCTCGCGCGCCGTCGCCACGCGCTCCCGCAAACGATCGAAGTACGCCTGGTCGAGCTGCGCCAGGTCGAAGCGCGGAAGCCCGTCGTGCGCCGCGCCCGGGCCGGTGCGCGGCCAAGGCTGGAACGCGGTCATGACCGGGCCGCCGCACTCGTCCCACCGAGTGTGCTCGACGCGCCAGAGCCGGACGAAGTTGTGCCCGTGCGCTTCGAGCCAGTCGAGGTGGCGCGTCCAGTCGAAGCGCGAGGCCTCGTCTCCGCACGGCGACCAGCGGTCCGGTCCGGTGAGGTTCCACCAGACGTGTGAGCCAGTGAGGTACACGGCCTTCCCGCTGCCGTCCGTGAAGTAGCGCGGGTTCGCGCGCAGGACGCGGAGGTGGCGGCTCGGCGCGGCATCGCCGTCGGCCGCCCGGACAGCCGCCACGCCGTTCGCGAGCGTGGGCGCCGGCCCGGCGTGCGCGGGCGGCGGGCCCGCGGCGCACGCTGTCCCCCACGCAAACGCCGCCGCAAGCGTCCTGGTCAGGCGCATCCGTCTGAGCGTAACCGCCCGGCTGTACGGTTGCCGTCGATGCCGGCCGAGCGGGATCTCCTCGTCAGCGTCGTCCTTCGCTGCCGGAATGCCGAGAGCACCCTCCCCCGCCAGCTCGACGCCCTCGCCCGGCAGGCGTGGGCGGGGGCGTGGGAGCTCCTGCTCGTGGACAACGGGTCGACCGATGCGAGCGTCGAGGTCGCGCGCAGCTACGCCGACCGTCTCCCGCTCCGCATCCTCTCGGCGACTGAACGGGCAGGCGGAGCGTACGGCCTCAACGTCGGCGTCCACGCGGCCCGCGCGCCCGCCGCGCTCTTCTGCGACTCCGACGATGAGGTCGGCGACGGCTGGCTCGCGACCATGAGCGAGGCGCTTCGGACGCACGACCTCGTCGCCTGCCGCCACGACGTGGAGGCGCTCAACCCTCCCTGGCTGCGTGGTAGCAGAGAGCCGGCGTTCGCGGAGAGGCTTCCCCGGCTCGTGTTCCCGCCGTATCTGCCGCACGCGACCTCGAGCGCGATGGGCGTCGCGCGGCGCCTGTTCGACGAGCTCGGCGGGTTCGACGAGACGCTGGCCGCCCTCCACGACACCGATTTCGCCGTCCGGGCCGGCCTCGCGGGTCACGCGATCCACTTCGTCCCGGACGCGGTCGTGCGCTACCGGTACCGGACGTCGGCGGCGGGAATCTTCGGCCAGGCGCGTGCGTACGCCGAGGACATGGCCCTTCTCCAGCGCCGCTACGTCCCGGCCGGCGCGCCCGTGCCCGGGCGGCGAACCTGGCTCGTCGAAGGCTGGAAGCCGGTGCTTCGCGTACTTCCCCGCGCCGGGACGAGGGCCGGCCGGGCTCGCCTCGCGTGGCTGCTCGGGTGGCAGGCCGGGCGCTACGCGGGAAGCGTCAGGTACCGCGTTCTCGCCGTGTGAGCGCCTCGCGCCGCCCGGCGCGTAGGCCGCGCAGCGAGCCACGCATCTCGGCCGCGGCCCTCGGTTTGCGAAGCGCCCGGAAGACCGCCTCCCGTCCGAGCAGCCCCGCTACGATGAAGCCGGTCGCGAGCCGCGCCGCGCCGGGCGAGAGGTTCCGCGCGAGCATGACCGCCTCGGAGCGAGCGATCCGCTCGGCGCGGTCGGGATTCCGCTCGTCCCCGCCTGTCGAGCCGGCGCCGACGTGCAGGAACTCAGCGTCGTGCACGAACCACACCTTGCGCCCGAGGCGGCGCGCCCGCCAGCAGATGTCGAGATCCTCGGCGTACATGTGGATCCGCTCGTCGAAGCCGCCGAGCGCGTCCCACGTCTCGCGGCCGATCAGGAGCACCGCCCCGTTCGCCGCTTGAATCTCGCGCGACTCCTCGTGGTCCCAGTGCGTGCTCCAGCCGGGCTGGAAGCGGTTCGGGACGAACCGGCTGAGACCGGACGCGCGCACGGCGGCGACTGCGGGCGTGGTGGTCGGTACGACGCTCGGCTGGAGCGTTCCGTCGAGGTTCAGGATCCTGGGCGCCACGATCCCGACGTCCGGGCCCTCGAGCGCGCGGAGCATCCGGTCGACCGAGCCCGGCCGGTGGAGGAACGCATCCGAGTTGACCATGAGGTAGCTCGAGCCCGGCAGCGTCCGCGCGCCGACGTTCGACGCGCGGCCGAAGCCGATGTTCTCGTCCAGCCGAACGAGCACGGCCCCCGGGATCTCCTCGTGGAAGCGCGCGAACGAGTCGTCCGTCGAGCCGTTGTCGACGACGACGATGCGCCCGAGCGGGACGCCGTCGCCCGCGAGCGCGCGCACCGACCGGACCGTGAAGTCGGGCGTGTGCCAGTTGAGGATGACGACGGTGATCACGGGCGCTCCCCGGCGAGGACGCGGGCCGGGTTGTGCTCGGTGAGCTCCGCGGCCGCGGCCTCGCCGAGCCGCCCGGCGACGAGTCGCCGCGCGTCGCCGAGGTGGCAGCTCCGCCGGCGCGTCCCGTGCGCGTCGCTCGCGACGAGCGCGGCGCGTCCGGTGTCCACGAGCCGCCAGCCCGCCTCGGCCGCGTCGTGCCCGAACCGGCCGATGAGACTCGGCGCGACGACCTGCAGAAGCCCGCCATCGCGGAGGATCCGGTCGGCGACGCGCGTGCTCCGCTGCACGATGCGGCACCGCTCCGGGTGGCCGAACAGGGGCTCGAGTGAGACCTCCTCGAGACGGGGGAAGACCGAGTCGAAGAATGCCGAGGGCGTATCCCGCAGAACCTCGACGAGCAGCCAGCGGCCGCCGATCGCCCGGGCGCGCAACTCCTCGAGCGGCGCCGAGACGGCGTAGCCGGGGCTCACCTCGGCGGCGAGCGTCGCGCCCAAACCGAGTCGCTCGAGGTCGGGGCGAAGCTCGCCCAGCCGATCGGACGCCTCGGCATGGCTCGTCGGGAACTGGCCGGAGTAGTGCGGCGTGCAGAGCACGCGGTCGATCCCGTCCGCGAGGAGCGCACTGGCCAGGTCGAGCGCGTCCTCCCTCGTCTTCGGCCCGTCGTCGAGGCCGGGGAGGAGGTGGCAGTGCGTGTCGATCACGCGCGCGCCCCGGTGTGGAGCGACTCGAAGACCCGGCAGAGCCCCCGGGCTGTCTTCTCCCACGAGTAGCGGGCGACCGTCTCGGCGCCGCGCAGGCGGAGATCGGCGCGGAGGTCCTCATCGCGGGCGATCCTGCGGATCGCGTCGGCCCACGCGTCCTCGTCGCCGACCGGCGCGAGCAGGGCGCCGTCGCCGGAGATCTCCCGCACGGCCGGGATGTCGCTCGCGAGCACCGGGCAGCCGTGCGCCATCCCCTCGAGCGGCGTGAACCCGAAGCCCTCGTAGCGCGAGGGGAGGAGGAGCGCCGTCGCCGCGCCGTAGAGCGCGACGAGGGTCGAGTCGGGCGCGCCCTCGAGGACCGTCACGCGCGGGCCGGCCGCGGCGAGCGCCGCTTCGAGCTCGGGATACGGCTCGCGCGGCCGTCCGACGAGCACGAGGCCGTCGTCCACCCCGGAGCGCGCGTAGGCCCGCACGAGCGTCGCCACGTCCTTCTTGGCCGTCAGGTCGCCGACGTAGAGGAGGAACGGGCGGGGCGGGAGCACGTCGGCGGGCGCTGCACCGTCCGCTTCGACGAGCCCGGGGCCGGAGCGGACGACGGTCACCCGCTCGGGCGGCGTCCCGAAGTGGCGGCGCGCCTCGTCGCGGGCGAACTCGGACACCGCGACCACCCGCGCGGCGTGCCGGAGCGCCCAGGGGTAGACGCGCCGCTTGTAGGCGTGGCGAACCCTCTCGAACCCGTGGACGATCGACGCGTCGTGGATCGTCGTCGTGAAGCGCCGCCGCGGCCGGAGGAGCGGGCCGGTCAGGTCGAAGAAGTGAAGCAGGTCGGCGCGGCGCGACGCGGCGGCGAGCTGCTCTCCGGCGAGCCGTGCGGGGCCCGAGCGCGCGTCGTGGAACGCCGAGCCCGCGAGCGCGACGGCGAGCCGCCGGGGCGCGGCGACCTCCGCGCCGGCGGGCGTCGTCAGGAGCGTCAGGCGGAGCCCAGAGAACTCGTCCGCGACCGCGTCGAGCGCGCGCGTGAGCTGCGCCGCGTAGCGCGGGACGCCGGACCCGTGCGGCGCGGCCGCGACGAGCAGGCCGACGAGACAGACGTCGAGGGGGCGGCGGCCCGGCGCCTCCTCGGCGCCGGGCTCACGCACCGCTCGGTCCCGCCGCCGGACGGAGCGCCCGCCGCCGTCGCCGGGCGGGAACGCGTGCCGGCGCGCCGGCCGGGCGCGGGTCGTCGCCTTCCCGCGCCGACGCGAGCGCGAGCCCGACGAGCAGGAGCCCGACGTACGCGGTCGGGAAGGCCGAGAACGACTCGCGCGTGATCGCGTCGAGCGAGAGGCTGACGAGGAGCGCCAGCGCGACCCACCCCTCCGTGCGACCGCTCCTGACGGCGCGGTACCCGAGCGTGCCGAGGCGGCCGAGGAGGAGGAGGAACGCGACGAGCCCGACGATGCCGATGTCGGCCGCGACCGCGAAGTAGCCGGAGTCGACGATGAGCTCCTTCGAGCGCGAGAGCGCCTGCTCACGGGTCTGCGTGACGTCAAAATGCGCACGGTTCGCGGCCGTCCCGACGTCGCCGACCCCGCGGCCGAGCGGGACGTCCCCGCCGTCCTCGAACACCGCGCGCCAGGCCTCCGTCCGCCCGTTCAGCGTGTAGAAGACGGTCGGCCCGCCCTGGACGACGCGCTGCTCCGTCGCGTTCTGCGACAACATGAACGTCGCCGACGCGACGAGGACGATCGCGAGCATGAACGCGGCGCTCACCATCCTCCCGTGGCGGGCGAGGAAGAGCGCGAGGAGGCCTGCGACGATCAGCACCGCCGTCCGCACGACGGAGAGCGAGAGGCCGACCGCGATGATCCCGGCGGCGGCGAAAACGATCGGCCGCCGCGGGGCCCACATGAGGATCACGGCGAGCCCGAACATGAGAAGCGCCGCGTAGGCGAACGGCTCGTCGAGCGTCCCGAAGCTGCGCAGGAAGCCGTCGATCGTCCGGACGTTCCGGTTCCAGAGCCAGCCGAACTCGACGAGGCGCGCGGGCCCGGCGAGCTGCTGGGCGATCCCGACGAGCGCGACGACCGTGCAGGTTGCGATGAGCGAGACGAGCGCCCAGTGGAGCGTCCGGCGCGGGTTCGGCAGCGTGAGCCCGGCGAGCAGGAGCGCCAACGGCAGGGCGAAGAGCCGGACGCCGTGGCCCCACGCCCAGCTCCGCTCGAGGTCGCCGCCGATGTTCAGCGCGTAGAGGGCGAGAAGGAAGCCGATGAGGGCGACGATCCAGAGGTCGCCCGGGATCCGCCGTCCGCCGCGCGCGGCGAGGACGACGACGACGAGCGCGGCCAGCGCCGCGGCGACGGTGACGACGTCCTTGAGCGGCCCGACCCAGGGGACCCAGAGCGCCTTGATCATCGGGAGGAAGGCGAAGAGCGGGATGGTCGCCGCGACCGCGACGTGGGGCACCCCGACGAAGGCGATCACGACGAGGCCGAGGACGGCGAGCCCGACGAGGAGCGTCACCGAGAGCACCTCGCCGAGCCGCGTCGAGGCGGCGAGCGTCATGAAGAGGATGAAGGCGCCGAGCGCGAAGTGCGCGAGGTCGCTTCGGAAGAAGCCGCTTCTCAGCACCGCGTTCACCCCCGCGGCCTCCTACTTGTAGTAGTAGTAGTCGTCCTCTTCCGGCGGAGCGTCGGTGATGACGGCGCCGACGAGCTCCGTTTGCCAGGTCTCGGCCTGGCGGTTGAGCGCGATGAGGCTCCGGCGCGTGACGCGTCCGTAGCGGACGACGCCGACGACGAGGTCGATGCTCCGCGAGAGCTCCGCCATCTCGACCGTGGCGAGCGCGGGCGGCGTGTCGAGCACGACGACGTCCGCGTCGCTCGCAAGCCGGTCGAGGAGCTCCCGCACCTGGGCGGAGCGCGCGATGCGCGCGCCGCGCTCGTGCCCGCCGGCGGCGATGACGCGCAGCGAGCCCTTCCCGTCCTCACGGGTCGACGGGTGATCGCGCCAGCCGTTCGTCGCGGCGACCGCCTGACCGCCCGCGTCGCCGTTCAGCGGAATCGACCAGAGGGTTCGGTCCAGCTCGGCCGTCCCGTCGACTAGCTGGACGACGCCCGGCGACCCCTGTGGGATGCGGAACACGCGCGCCACCGACGGCTTGCGCAGGTCGAAGTCGACGAGGATGACGCGCTGGCCGCGCTGGGCCATCGCGACCGCGAGGTTCGTCGCGGTGGTCGTCTTCCCCTCGCCGGCGATCGCGCTCGTGACCGCGATGATCGTGCGGTCGGCCTTCCCTCGGATCTGCATGATGTTCGCCGCGAGCAGGGCGTACGTGTCGCCCCAGCGGGACTCGTGCCGGCCGACGGTGACGAGCTTCGTGCGCTTCGGAAGCGACTGGATCGCCGCAAGGACGGGCCGCCCGAGGGCGTCCTCCACGTCCGCCTCCGAGCGGATCCGGGTGTTGAACGCCTCGCGGATGCCCGCGATGAGGAGGGCGATCACGAGGCCGAGCGCGCCGCCGAAGACCGCGTCGCGGATCGGCCGGGGGCTCGTCTTCTCGGCGACGACGGCGCTCTCGATGAGCGTCGCGCCGCCGGTGTTCAGGGTGTCGAGGACGCGGAGTCGGTTGAGCTGGTCGCGCAGCTCGGCGCGCTCCTGCGCCGTGACGCTGTCGTCGCTCGCCGGCAGATCCGCTATCTGCTCCTCGAGCTGCTCGATCGCGCGGCCGACGGCCTCGCCCGAGAGCTCGGCGCGCCACTCGACGTACTCGGCCGCGACGACGTTCACGCAGTCGACGGCGAGCGTGGCTTCCTCGCGCGTGCACGTGAAGGTGAGGACGTCGGTGTCCGCGCCGCCGCTCACCTCGACGGAGTCCTGGAGCGTCTGCGAGCTGCCGACGTCGCCGCTCTCCGCGGCGCGGTCGTAGAGCTCGGGAGTGTTCGCGAGCTCCGTCGCCGTGTCGATCACGCGCTGCGGATCGGTGTACGGCATCTGGACGCCCGAGACGATCGGGCCGAGATCGGCGGAGTGCACGACGCGAGCCGTCGCCTCGTACTGCGGCCCGTTGAGCTGGCGGATCGCGCTCACGGTCACGGTGCCCAGGACGATCAGGGCGATCGTGAGCGGCAGCGATCGGCGGATCGCAGCCTTGAGAGCTTCCGCAGCGCTCGGTCTCATCGGAAGCAGTATCGGCGCGAAGGGCTCGCACCATGACCCCGGGCCG
>Ga0299914_10003964_pt1 | contig 10577 bp, 6 predicted proteins | sample RVTome_10_FD_201361 | JGI IMG/M metagenome (GOLD analysis project Ga0299914, IMG submission 201361) | Soil microbial communities from uranium-contaminated site in the Upper Colorado River Basin, Wyoming, United States - RVT153D57 (version 2) ... | reverse complement strand
CTTGCCTCCCCGATTAAACCGCCGGCCTGCAGAACGCCAGAGGCCGGCGGTCCGCAGGCCCTCAGCGGAGGCAGCCGAAGCCGGCAGCCTCCGTTCCTCCGTTCCTCCGTGTTGAAGATCTCCGTTCCCTCCGCCCCCTCCGTCTCCTCAACCTCCGTCTCCTCAACCTCCGTTTCCTCTTACGTCGGGGGTAACCGCTGATGCAACTGACGACGATCGAATCGCCCATTGGTCCGCTGTCGATTGCGGCGCGCGGCCGGTGCGTGTGTCTCCTCCACTTCGGCGCGGACGAGGACTACATCCTGAAACAGCTCGGGAGCTGGTATCCGAACGTGTCTGTCGAGCCGCATCCGGATCCCGCCGGCGCCATCGGCCGGCTCGCGGAGTACTTCGACGGCAGGCTCGATGCCCTGGACGACGTGGAAGTGGAGCTGAACGGGACGGCGTTCCAGCAGCGCGTGTGGAAGGCGCTGCGCGGGATTCGAGCGGGCTCGACGTCGACGTATGCCGCGCTCGCGGCCGGGGTCGGGGCGCCCTCGGCCGTCCGCGCCGTCGGCGCGGCGAACGGCGCCAACCCCGTGGCGGTCATCGTGCCGTGCCACCGCGTCATCGGGAGCAATGGCCGCCTCACCGGCTACGGCGGCGGGCTCGATCGCAAGGAGTGGCTCCTCAGGCACGAGGGCGCGGCGGTGGGGCTGTTCTGAAGCGGTTCCGTGAGATGCTGGACCGGCTGGCATGAACCCCGAGGAGGCGCTCGCATACACCGCCCTCGCCTGGCTGGTCGTTGGGTGGATTCTCTTCAGTCGCTCCATCCGTCGTGGACGCGAGCTTTCGGACACGCTTGCCGCGCGCCACCCCAGGACCTACGAAGCGCTCGGGCGTCCCCGTCCAGGGTATGTCGACAGCATTCGCAGCAGCCGCTTTGGCCGATACGTGGGCCGGCAGGAGTTCCGCGCGCTCGCCGATCCTCCGCTGGTGGCTGCGTTCGAGCATCACCGGAGGGCCGAAAGGCAGCTGGTGATCTTCCTTCTGTCGACCCTCGGCGTCATCGGCGTACTCGTGCTGGCCGTGCGCCGTCTCGGCTGAGCACCCGGCGGTAGCACCAGTGGGGCGTCTGGGGCGCGCGGACCGCGATCATGTCAGGGATACCCTCCAAGGCCGTCTACCTGCTCGTCGTCGAGGGCTTCGCGGACTGGGAGCCCGCCCACGCAGTCGCGGAGCTGCGGCGTTCGGGAGGATACCGCGTCGAGACCGTGGCGCTCTCCCGCGAACCCGTCGTGTCGATGGGCGGCATGCGGGTTCTTCCGTCGACGCTCGTCGGCGGCGTCGATCCGGCCGATGTCGCGCTCTTCATCATGCCCGGCGGCGATCGCTGGGAGAACGCTCCGGTCGAACCCGGGATCGTCAGCCTGCTCGAGCGCCTCGATTCCCGGAGCGTTCCCATCGCGGCGATCTGTGCGGCCACGACCGTGACGGCGAAGGCAGGATTGCTGCGCGGCCGCCGCCACACGAGCAACGGGCTGGACTACCTGCGCTCGCAGGTCCCCGGCTACGCCGAGGCGGCCAACTACGTGGACGCGCCGGCCGTCCGTGACCGCGGGCTGATCACGGCCAGCGGGCTGGGCGACGTGGAGTTCGCGCGCGAGATCTTCGAGGAGTTGGGCGTGCTGAGCGCCGAAGACCGCGCGGCGTGGGCGGAGATGTTCCGGACCGCACGCCTGCCAGGGTGAACGTGTCGGGATGGGCTCAGTGACCGGCACGCGAAGGCGCCGGCCACTTTCCGTCTGACACTGGGTTGCCCAAGCCAGGAGCTGACGTCCGTGGATGCCCCGTGCGTGGCTCCAGCAGCCGCGACCCGAACTCCCGGCCGGACGCAGAACGCGCGCCTTCAGCGTCCGGATGCCGCCGGGCGGGAACGGTCGAGTCCGTGATGGCCATTCCGGCCGGCCTGCCTGCACCCACGCGTCGACACGTCTCCATGGAGCTCGAATCTGCACCCGTCGGCATGCGCTCCCTGAAACGCCTGTCGTGTTTCGCTGCCGGAATTCGATTCAGAGGGCAGAGGAAACACGATCATGAAACCACGTCTGATTTTTTTGGCGGCGCTCTGTCTTCTCACACCCCTGACGGCCTCTGCACAGGAGGCCTGCGTCCCTCTCGGCAATGCTGGCGAGCAGGTGTGCTACTCCGGGGTCTTTCCCGCTGATCCCATCGTTATCGAGCTCGGGCAGCCGATACGACTCCCCGTCACCGTGTTCCGGAACCTGACGAACCGCACCATGAGTTTCAAGATCGAATGGGCGGGTATCGACATCGGGGGTTCCGGGGGGCTCGTCATCCTGCGGCTTGATGCCGGTGAATGGTGGACCCTTGCCGATCTGGCCTTCGAGATCGAGGGCCTGGACCTTGGTACCCGCCGGATCGCCATCGGCTTCAGCGCCGTGGGCGGAGACTATACCGTCACGGCCGAACGCCAGTTCGACCTGACCGTCGCGATGCCCGGACAGCTTCGTGAAATCATCCAGGTGCCGCTCCGCTACTGCGTCATCGAGGGAAGCCCCCAGGCGCTGGGACGGCAGCCGGGTGAAACCGTCGATGGAAAGAAACTGCTGTCGGTGCTGCGACAGGCGGCCGACGAAATCTGGCTGCCCCAGGCCGGGATTCTGTTCCGTCATGGGTTCGCTCCCCAGGGGATTCCGGTGGTGGCCGATCCAGATCCGACCACCACACCGGTCACCAAGCTCGGCGACGTCACGATGGCCCTTTTCTACAATGGCGAATGGGCCGATGCCGCGCGCAATTGCGAGCTGGCCTGGGATGAGCTGTATCCCGGACAGCGCGGAGTCATCGTCGTGAACGCCAGGAAAGTGATCGGGGGATCAGGCGACGTGGTGGGCGGCGTGTCGCCAGCCGCGCCGTACGAGCTCTGGGTCAAGAGCGGTGCGGATCCGAGGACTGGAAGCCGGGGAGACGCGCTGTGCGGCAATCCGAGCAAGCTGCTGGTCGGAGACGTCACGCCGATGCTGATCACCGCGACGTACGACCCGGCGTTGTTCCAGACCTTTCCGTTTGTCACCGACACGTTCCAGCCGTCAAAGGTTCTCGCGCACGAGCTCGGGCACACCTTGATGCTCGGGCATGGCAACGGCCTGGACGACAACGCGGACGGCCTCCTGCCGCCGACGATCGGGATCCGGCGCTTCGATCAGTACTGCGATCCACTGGGCGCAGCCGAACACGACCCCAGCCTCGGATGCAGCCTGATGCAGCCGGGCGACTGCAAGACGATCACGCCGCTGCAGCGCGAAGTGACCCGGGCCGCGGCGAAGCTCGTGCCCGGAGCGGTGCTGCCGGACCCGGTCGCCGATCCGGCCGGCTATCTGCTCGCGGCGCCAGGGTCCTGCCCGGCCGACTGCGACGTGCCCTTGACGCTGAAGCAGCAGAAAATCGAGATGGCCGACACCCCCGGTGCCGAAATCACGAACTTTTCGCACACCGTGCTCGAGCACCCGCAGGGCGGAACCCACAGCTACTGGGTCCATGCGGATCTCGACAACGACGCAGCCACGGGATGCTCGGTATCGGAGCCCGGCCGGCCGGAGTTCGTGGGAGCGGAACTGCGCACGCTCGTGACGGTGAACTCCACAGGCACGGATGCGGACGCGACGCCGACGGTCTGGCAGTGTCCGGCCGGCGCATGGATGGAAGTCCAGGATCCGGGAGTCCGCGCGACAGCCTATGCACTGACGCCGGTCCTCCACGACACGGCAGCCCCCGTCAGGGGGATCGTGACCATACAGATGCCGAATGCCGTTCGCGGGCCGGCCGGGACCCATGTGCGGGTGCAGGCGGTGGCCGAGGGAGAATCGACCTTCGATCTGCTTCCGGCCAGCGGAACGGGCGGAGTGATCTCGCTGGTCCCGCCTGACCTTCCCACGTGTTCGGTCGGGCCGATCGTGGCGAGGCCCGGTCAGATCGTATCCATCACGGCGAACCGGCTGCCTGCATCGCGCATGGCCGATGTCTTCATCGCCGACGCCAAACTGGGCACCGGCTCGATCGAAGCTGACGGATTGCTGACGATAGACGTCGTCGTTCCCGCCACAGCTGAAGAGGGTCTGCGGCCTGTCGAGGTGGTCGTCCAGAATGGCGCGGCGAGCGCTTCCTGCGCCCTGCTGATCAAGGGAAGCGCGGTCACGCCTGCGACGACGGCGACGTTGACGGCAGCACCGAACGTCAACGGCTGGAACAACGCCGATGTTGTCGTGGCGTTGAACGCCGTGGACGTTCCAGGCGGACCCGGGATCGCGAGTGTCTCGTACTCGGCGACGGGCGCGCAGGCGATCGCGCCGACGACGCAGGCAGGATCGTCCGCGTCTGTCACAATCAGCGTCGAGGGGCAGACGATCCTCGAGTTCTTCTCGACGAACAACGGCGGAGCCAGTGAAGCCGCGCATAGCGTCACGATCAGCCTGGACAAGACGCTGCCGACCATCACGTATGCGGGTAATCAGGGGACGTATGGCGTACTCGATACGGTGAATATCATGTGCCAGGCTGCCGACAGTCTGTCTGGCCTGCTCTTCGACACGTGCGCGGACATCTCCGGACCCGCGTACCAGTTTTCGCCGACCGGGAATACGTTCTCCGCGACGGCGGTCGACTACGCCAGCAATGTCGCCACTGCGTCGACGAGCGTTCAGATCACGGTGACCTATGCGGATCTGTGCACGCTCACGCGGCAGTTCCTGCAGAACTCCGGGGCGACCCCCGACAAAGCGCAGACGCTGGGCGATTCACTCTGTGCGCAGCTCGCGGCCGCGGAGGCGGCCGACTCCCGTGGCAACGCAAGTGCCAGCCGGTCGGCCCTGGCGGCGTACGTGCGGCAGCTGAAAGGCGCCGTTCCAACGTTCCTGACGGACGCTCAGTTCCAGATTCTGAGCAGTCTGGCGAACGCGTTGTAACGAGCCGGGCGCCTCCACCAGGGAACCGGACGCCGCGTTGACGCTGCGTCCGGTTGCCCATGATCCCCGATCACGGCTGCCTTCGGATGCCCGTCCGCCCCGGACTCCGGATAGAATCACGGGCCATGCAGGCCCCTCACGACGCCCGTCCGGAGCCGCCTCCTGTCTACCGCTGGACCGTGCTGGTCTTCGTCAGCCTGGCGATGTTCGGCAACTACTACCCGTACGATGCCGTCGCGCCGGTCGCCGACATCCTCGCGGAGCAGCTCGGGTACACCGACGAGCAGATCGGGTCGCTCTACTCCGCGTACAGCGTCGCCGCGGTGCTCGTGCTCCTGGCGGGCGGCTACATCATCGACCGCTACGGCACGCGGCGGTCGATCTTCGGTTTCGCGATCATCTGTCTGGTCGCCGCGGCCGTGACCGCCTCGTCCGCGGACATCCGGGTGATGCTGGCCGGACGCTTCCTGCTCGGCGTCGGAGCGGAGCCGCTGATCGTGGCGGTCACCACGGCGCTGGCGAAGTGGTTCAAGGGCAAGGAGCTGAGCTTCGCGTTCGGACTCAACCTGACCTTCGCGCGCCTCGGGTCGGTGGCGGCCGACAACTCGCCGTCGTGGGCCGGGGCGCTCTACACCGGCTGGCAGCCGCCGCTCGTGCTCGCGGCGGGCATCGCGGTGCTGTGTGTGGCCGGGGCGGCGGTGTACTGGATCGTCGAGAGCCGGGCGTCGCGCCAGTACTCGCTGGGCGCGGCGGAAGAGACCGAGAAGCTGGTCGTGCGCGACCTCTATCAATTCGACCGCGCCTACTGGTACATCGTCGGCCTCTGCGTGGTGTTCTACTCGACCATCTTTCCCTTCCGCGCCTTTGCCATCAAGTACTTCATCGAGGCGCACGGCGCGACGCGCGAGTTCGCGGGCTTCCTCAACAGCGTGCTGCCGCTCTCGGCGATGATCGCGACGCCGCTCTTCGGCCTCGTCGTCGATCGGATCGGCCGGCGGTCGCTGCTGATGGTCGTCGGCGCGCTCGCGATCATCCCGGCGTTCGTCCTGATGGGCTACACGAACATCTCGCTCTTCGTGCCGGTCGCGCTGCTTGGCGTGTCGTTCTCGCTCATCCCCGCCGTCATGTGGCCCTCGGTCGCCTACATCGTCGACCAGCGGCGCCTCGGATCGGGCTACGCGCTCATGACCTTGTGCCAGCAGCTCGGCGTGGCGGCCGTGCCCTGGCTGATCGGCCGCGCGAACGACGCCATGGGCGCGGGCCCGGAGAACCCGGCGGGCTATGCCGGGATGATCTGGATCCTGACGGCGCTCAGCTCCGTCGGGCTGGTCTTCGCGATCCTCCTGTGGCGCGTCGAACGCGGCCCGCGGGCGCACGGGCTGGAGACGATCACGACGGGCGGGAAGTAGCAGGCCGCTGAGCCACGCCGGCCTGATGAAATGGAAGATGGAGAGGGAAGATGGAAAAGCGCTCGGGTTCGGCGCCTTTCCGGCCGGGCGCTTCGATCACGTGGACAGGGTGTTCGGCGGTTGAAGTGACGGACGTGTCCCGGTACCTTACTTCCCCACCGCCCCGTTGGTGATCGACGGCCTCGCCGGCGCCGTCGTCCGCGGCGTGGGCTCCAGATCCCACCAGTACTGGCGCGGCAGCTTCTTCGGCTCCGGCCACACCTGATCCAGCGTGTCGCCTTCGTACAGCTCCCCGTTCTTCATCACGTACCGCACCGAGTTCGTGTTCCGGATGTCCTCGAGCGGGTTGCGATCCAGCACCACCAGATCCGCGAGCTTGCCTTTCTCGATCGTTCCGAGATCCTTCGCCATCCCGATCGCCTCGGCGCCGTAGATCGTTCCGACCTTCAGCACCTCGTGCGCGGGCATGCCGCCCGATCCGATCGCCCACAGCTCCCAGTGGCACTGGATCCCCTGGCGCTGGCCGTGGCCGCCGAGCCCGACCTTGCCGCCGGCCGCGACGATGTCGGCCAGCGCCTTCGCCGCGAGCGGGAACGAATACTCCTGGTCGTGGAACCACGGCCGCCGCAGCACGCTCTCGTCGAGATCCCGGTGCGGCGTGAACCGCCGCATCTTCGCGTCGTCGTGGACGTCCGTGGACTCGTAGAAGTAGTTCTCCGCCCAGGGCCCGCCGTACTGCACGAGCAGCGTCGGCGTGTAGACGATGCCCGACTGCGCGACCAGCTGCACGACGTCCTTGTAGAGCGGCATGATCGGCAGCGTGTGCTCGAGGCCCGGATAGCCGTCGAGAATCTGCGTGAGATTCAGCTTCAGGTCGAGGCCGCCCTCGAGCGTCGGCATCAGCTTCTGCTCCCGCGCCGCGATCACGAGCCACTGGCGCTGCTGCCGGTTCCCGGCCATGTACTGCTTGATCGTCTTCGTGTCCCAGTACTGGCTGTAGCGCTTGAGCACGTCCCGCGCCTCGTCCTGGCTCTGGACGTTGTCCCGCGAGAACACGCCGGGGCCGGTGCCGAACACGCGCGGGCCGATCATCTGCCCGGTCTCCACCATGTCCCGGTACGACAGCACGTCGGTCGTCGCCGTCTGCGGATCCCTCGTCGTCGTCACGCCGTAAGCGAGGTTCGCGAGATACTCCCAGACCTGCGTCTTGTGGATATTCCACGCCGGCCAGATGTGCGCGTGGACGTCGATGAGCCCGGGCATGATCGTCTTGCCCGCCACGTCGATCGTGCGCGCGCCGGACGGGATCGTCACCTGCCCGCGCCGGCCGACCGCCGCAATGCGGTTGTCGGTGACGAGGATGTCGCCGTTCTCGATGACCTCCGTGCCGTTCATGGTCAGGATGCGCGCGCCGCGGAGAACGACGGTTCCCGACGGCTTCGCGCGCCGGGCCTCGACGACGACTTCCGTGGCCGCCGCTTCGTAGGCCGGCTTCTTCTTCGCCGCGGCTTCGGCCTCCTGCTTCTGCTTCTGCTCGTCGCCGGAGCCGGCGCCCGAAGCCGCCTCCTTCGCCGCCTTCAGCCGCTCGGCTTCGGCGGCCGCGCGCCCGGCCGCCAGGTCGTAGCGGAAGAGCGTGCGCCCGAGGGCGAACGTGACGGTCCGGCCCTCCTCCGCCCAGGCGAAGAACTCGCCGCCGACGCTGGTGAGCCTCATGACGGGGACGGCGGCGCTGCTCGGATTCGCCAGCGCCACCGTCGGCGGCTCGCCGCCCTTGACGGGCACGGTGATGAGATAGAGATGGCGCTCCGCCTCGGCGATCGCCTGTTCGCCGTCGGGGCCCATGACGACCTCCGTCGCGTTCGAGGCCTGTTCGGCGTTCGGGTTCTTGTACCCGGTGACCTTCACGTGGGTCTTGCGATCCGTGCCGTCCCACCGGAACGACACGAGGCCGCGGCTGCCCTCCCAGGCGTAGATGCGCGTCGGATCCTTCGCGAAGTGCGGCTGCCCGGGGCCGCGGAAGGGGGAGATGGCGGTCGTCCCTCCGCCGCCGGCGGGTATCCAGACGAGTTCCATCGCCTGCCCGCCGCGTCCCTGCGGGCTGAAGTCCTCCTGCCGTTCGGCGCGCGGGCCGCGGACGACGACGATGCGCGCGCCGTCCGGGGAGTAGACCGGGTTGGAATAGAACGCCGCCACTGTGGTGAGCCGCTGCGGGATGCCGCCCTCGACCGCCACGCGGTGGACGTGGCCGCCCTCGAGGTCCGACCAGCTCACGTACGCGATGTAGCGGCCGTCGGGCGACCACGCCGGGTGATGCTCGCCCGTCTCGACGCTGCTGACCCGCCGCGGCTTGCCGTTCGGATAGTCCATCACCCACAGCCGGTCGAGCGCGGTGAACGCGACGCGCTTGCCGTCGGGCGACAGGCGCGGGTTCCTGATCTGCTGCGCGCGGACGGGACCCTCGTCGATCGGGTAGTCGAACTGGAGCTTCGGCCCGAGCCGCTGCTCGACCTTCGCCGTGAACGGGATCGGCTGCGCCTCGCCCGACGGCACCTCGACGCGCCAGATCCCGCCGTCGATGGACGTGATGAGCGCCTTCGAGTCGGGCGTGAAGGAGGAGCCGGGCATGAGATCCCGCGTCGAGGCCGACTCCTGATCGTCGCGCGTCACGGGATAGATCAACCAGGAGTCGTCGCCGGTCTTCAGGTTGCGGAGGCGAAGCCCGGTCTGCGCGTCCCACCGCGTGGCGTACACGAGCCACTGGCCGTCTGGCGAGAGCACGGGGCGCATGGCGCTCCCCAGTTCGTCGCTCATCCTGAAGTGCTCGCCGGTGTGCCGGTCGTACGTGCCGAGCTGCCACCGGAACGACATCTGGTTGTAGACGCTGCCCGCGGCCGTGCGCTCGGCGTAATAGACGAAGCGATCGCCGGCGCCGAACGCCGCGCCGAGCGGATTGAGCTGGCGGCGCTCCTCGCTGCCGGTGAGGTTCACGCCGCTCCCGCCGTCCACGTGATACAGCCACAGCTGCGTGCCGCCCGGTCCGCCGCCCAGGCGCGTGACGACGATGTACTTGCCGTCGGGCGTCCATTCCGGGGAGAGATAGCGCGTGTTCCTGCCCTTGGTGAGCGGCCGAGGGTTGCCGCCGGCGGCGTCCGCGATCCAGATGTTCTCGTCGCCGCTCCGGTCGGAGAGGAACACGATCTTCGAGCCGTCCGGCGAGTACCGCGGCTGGCTGTCGAACATCAGGCCCGACGTGATGCGCGTCGCCGTGCCGCCGGCCATGGGCAGCGTGTAGAGATCGCCGATCAGCTCGAAGAGGATCATCGTGCCGTCCGGCGAGACGTCGAGCGACACCCAGGACCCCTCGGACGTGTCGAACGCGATCGTCCGTTCGGGTTCGAGCGGCAGGTCCTTCTTCTTCGGATCGGGCTTGTCCGACGCGGCGTCCTGCTTCTCCTGCGCGAGATAGCGGCCGCCGTCCGCCAGCAGCAGCAGTCCGATCAGGCAGAACAGGAGCGCACGAGCTGATTTCCCACGCATGAGTCCTCCGCGGTTGATGGCGAAAAGGGTAGCCAATCGCCGGGCAATCGGAAAGCAAAAAGGGACGGGCGCTCAGCGGGCCGGCGCAAAATGGTCGAAGACGAGCCGGGAGATGCGGGCGCCGGTGGTCAGCGCCTCGTTGTCCACGCTCCACCGGCGGTCCTCGACCTGACGCGCGTAGATCGCGATGGCGTAGGAGAAGCCCGGGCCCGACACGATTCCGGCGTCGGCCCGCACGTGGTTCCGGACGCCGCCGGCGGCAGGCTGCTTCTCCTCGTCCATCCCCGACTTGCTGCCGACCGTGACGCCGCGCCCGGACGGCAGCAGCCGCGGGATCATCGCGCGATCCTGCTGGCGCCCGAGCGTCGCCCGCATCCGCTTCGAGGCCTCCCCGTTCACCGCCTTGCCCTCCGCGATGAGGGCCATCAGCCGTGCCATCTCCATCGGGGTCGTCATGCCGAGGCCGTACTCGCGTTCGAGTTCGGGGAGCACGTCAGCCTTGCCGTCACGGAACGTCGGGCGGAACAGCCGCGTCTCGCGGAGGCCGTACGAGTCGAGCCGTTCGTTGACGCGGGCCGTGCCGAGGCGCTCGATCAGCAGGTTCGTGGCGGTGTTGTCGCTCACCACGATCATCAGGTGAACCAGGTCCGCGGCCGTCACCGCGAGG
>Ga0299914_10003963_pt1 | contig 10578 bp, 10 predicted proteins | sample RVTome_10_FD_201361 | JGI IMG/M metagenome (GOLD analysis project Ga0299914, IMG submission 201361) | Soil microbial communities from uranium-contaminated site in the Upper Colorado River Basin, Wyoming, United States - RVT153D57 (version 2) ... | reverse complement strand
CCCAGCGCGTCGGCCGGCGCGTTCTCGAACAACGAATTCGTCCACGGCACCAGGAACGGGTTGAACGGGTAGGTGCTGCCGTAGACCGTGTTGCAGCCGGTGGCGGCCACGATGCCCATCGATTCGGGGCCGTGCACCTGGCGGGTGGCAGCCACCAGCATGCGCAGCGCGGTCGCCTGGCCGCAGCCGGCACAGCTGCCGGCTCCTCCCACGTAGCCGATGGCGTGCTCGCCCAGCATGAGGTCGGCCAGCGCCTTCTCGTTGCGATAGGCCTCCGGCGTCGGCGGCAGGGAGTGGTAGAGGGCGATGTCGCGGAGGTATCGGTCCAGGGTCGACTCGCCGGAAGGCTCCTGCGCGACCTTGTCCACCATGCGCAGCGCCTCGTGGCCAAGGTCGGTGCAGACCTCGACACACTCTGCGCATCCCTTGCAGTGGACGGGGTCCACGAACAGGCCGAAGCTGGCCGGCTCCAGCCCGCGCTTGGCGGGGACGTCGGCGTACTTCGTGGTTCGCGCGAAGTGGCCCATGGCGGTGGACGTGGCGAGGGCCGGATCCGGCTGCGCGGCCGCGAAGGTGCCGACCAGCTCGCGGGCCTGCGACTCGGGGAGTGCCACGCCCAGGATTGCGGTGTCCGGGCAGGCGCTGACGCAGGCCATGCAGCCCACGCACTTGCTCGCGTCGATCTCCGGGATCTGCGGGGCGAGATGGCTGAAGTCGCGAACGGCGGCCGTCCCCGGCGGGATGATGCTGCGCGCCACGCCGGCATCCGCCGGCAGCTCGGCGTCCGCCGTTCCGCGCCGGTAGGCGGGCACGATCCCGCGGTTGAAGTCGTCGACGTAGGCGCCGATGTCGAACAGCTCGGGCACGGCGCTCAGCTGCTCACCGTGCGTCTCCATCGGCTCGCCGGCGGTCTTCACCAGGTCAACGGCCATCGGACTCCTCCAGCACGCGGGCCAGCTCGCTGACCAGGTCCAGGGTCGAGATCACGCCCACCGGGTGCTCGCCGTCGGGCGCGATGACGACCAGCCGGTGCACCCGGTTGGTCTCCATCCGCCGCGCGGCCGTCAGCAGCGGCTCGTTGGAGCGCACCGTCAGCGCCGGCGAGGTCATGAGATGCCGGACCGCCATGCCCGGCCAGTCCGCGAAGGCCTGGCCCGAGGCATGCGCGCGCACGAAGTCCGTCTGGCTGATGACGCCCACCAGGGCGCCCATCCGGCTCACGACGGGCAGGCCGCTGACGCGGCGCTCGCTCATGAGCCGCTGGGCGGTGGCTGCGGGCTCGTCCTCGGTGATCGTCACCGGCTCGATGCTCATCAGCTCGCCCACGGTGGGACCGGGGCTGCGGGTCGTGATGGTCATGGGATGGCCTCCTCCAGGAGCGGAACCGTTTCGGCTGGCGGCAGCTGCGCGACGGCACCGGTCGATGGGTGAACGGCAAGGCCCGCGGTGACGTCGATGACGCGGTCGTAGGCGGCGGCGATGACGGCCAGGTTGGCCTCCACCACCGCGGCTCCCCGCTTGCCGAAGAAACGGTCGAGGCGGCCGCGCACCGCGTCCAGCAGCGCGTCGCGTTCCAGGCCGGCCTCCGCGGCGAAGGGCGCCAGCCGCAGGAAGACGCCGACCAGCGCCACGCCCTGCATGCGCACCTCGAGATCGGGGCGCGGCGCGTGCTCGCGCGCGAGCCCTGCCGTGTCGAGCGCGGCCAGCCGGATGTGGCGCGCCAGCATCTCGCTGCGCGCCTCGGCCGGCACCGAGCCCCAGATCTCCTCCGGATCGGTGAGCGCGGTCTGCATGAACAGCGTCCCGCCGTCGGCCAGGCCGCCCAACGGCGCGCCGTGGCGGAACGCCGAGGCGGCATGGATCGGCACGAACTCGACCTGCTGCAGCTCCGCGTGCTGGCGAATCGGCTCGCGCGCGATGGTCAGGTAGTAGGTCGTCGGCAGGCCCTTCTTCTCGGATCCGTAGCGCGGGTAGGCCTGCACGTACCGGTCGAACAGGTCGGCCACCACGGTCGCCATCAGGCGGTTGGTCGTCACCGAGCCGAAGCCACCGATCGAGTGGCCGCGCAGGCTGTACGCGCCCTCCGGACGCAGTTCCAGCGGATGCGATTCCAGCGCGTCGGGATGCGCCACGCCCAGGACGGCTCGCCGGCGGGTGCGCACCGCTTCCGCATCGGCCAGCCAGTCGAAGACGGCAACCAGGTCGCCGGCGGCAACGTCTCGGGACCCGAGGCCGGCAGACGCCGAGACGACGCGCGGCAGGGGCGCGCCGTCTGCAGCGGCATCGGCCAGCGCAGCTTTCAGTTCGCGGGCCAGCGGGTTGTCCGCGGCCAGCGGCTCATCGGTCCGTTCCACCACGCCCACCGTTCGTGCCGTGCCCAGCGCCGCCACCAACGCCGCGGCGGGGAAGGGCCGGAAGGCAGTGACGGTCACGCTGCCGACCCGGCGACCATGGCGGCGCAGGTGGTCGACCACGCTGATCGCGGTGTCGGCCATGGTCCCCATGGTCACCAGCACCTCTTCGGCGTCCTCGCAGCGATAGGGCTGGACCGATGCATACGTGCGGCCGGTCAGGCGGGTCCACTCGGCGAGGGAGGAATCCAGGGCCTCGGTGGCGCGGCGTGCGAACTCGCGCTGCGCGATGCGGCCCTTCATGTAAGCGTCCTGGTTGGTCACCACGCCCGTCATCAGGGCTTCGGCCGGATCGAACAGGTCGCGCAGCATCCGGCGTGGATCGCCCACGAACGCCTTCAGCAGGTCGTCCTCGGGGAGCAGCACGTTCTCGAGGGTGTGCGTCGTCAGGAACCCGTCCTGGCAGACGAGGAAGGGCGTCTCGCTCTCCTCGGCCGCTCGGCGGGCGATGGCGGTCAGGTCGGCGGCCTCCTGCGCGTTGCGGGCGAAGACGATCGCCCACCCGGCATCGGCCACGCCCATCACGTCGTCATGGCCGGCATGGATGTTCAGCGCCTGGCTGGTCAACGCGCGGGCCCCCACATGGAAGACGGCCGGCAGCCGCTTGCCGGCAATGACGTACAGGACCTCCTTCATGAGGATCAGGCCCTGGCCGGCGGTGAAGTTCGTGACGCGGCCACCGGCGAGCGCGAAGCCTTCCGCGGCGCTGGCCGACGAATGCTCCGACTCGGGCTCCAGGAAGCGCAGCGCGGTGCCCCACAGGTTCGTCTTGCCGTCGGCCACGGCCGCCTGGTAGAGGGCCGCCATGGTGGTCGACGGAGTGATGGGATACGCGCAGGAGCCCTCGCTGATGCGGGTCTCGACGTGCGCGATGGCCTCCGAGCCGTCGACGATGGCCGGGATGCCAGGATACGGCGATGCGGAAGGCTGCCTGCTCATGGCCCAAGCCTGCGGGACCGACACGCGGCTGCAGAGGTGCCATTGGCCACTGGTCGCGGTCCGTTCGGCCCCTTCTCACCGGGAAGCGACGCATGCGACCCCGGTGACGCGCCCAGATGAGCGAGTGGCCGCCGGCGAACCGGCGGCCACTCGTTCTGTCCCGGAGTGGACAGCTGCAGCGTCGGCGTACGCCGACGAATGAATGCGGCTCGCCCGACCTGGCAGTACATCCATTCGAACCCTGCATGTCGCCGATGTGTGGCCGGTCAGTTGAGCCGCGGTGATCGTCGCCGCTGCGAGGCCGGGTTCCAAGGTGCCCAGTGGCCCCTTCGCGCAGGTCGTCTGGCCCTGCAGAAACGGTCCGGTCAGGACGATCGAGCCATGACGGCCATGGTGGACGTGGCCTAGCATGCGCGCCGTCGCCCGACGCGATCAGAGGCTAACGGGCCGACGCCAGAGGGAGGAAATACGCGTGTCATCGGTCATGGCTGACTGGACGTGTGCGAGCTGCGGGACGCCCAACGCAGCCGATGCGTCCACCTGTGCACAGTGCGGATCCGGTCGCGTCGCGGAGCCGGGGTTCGCCTCGCTGCAGCCGGAGGCGGCTGGTGGGGCGCCTGCCGCCACGGCAACCATGTCGGCACCGAGCTTCGAGCCGGTGGTGCCGGTCGCCATGGGCGACCTGGCCGGGGGAGTGCTCGGTGGCCTGGTCGCCGCGGTAGTGGCCAGCGGGATCTGGTATGCGGTGGTGGCGTTCAGCGGCTGGCAGGTCGGCCTGGTGGCCGTCGCCGTCGGCTGGCTGGTTGGCCAAGGAGTCGTCTTCGGCGCCGGCGGCCGCGCATCGGTGCCCCTGGTGGCGGCCAGTGTCGTCTTCACCCTGCTCGCCCTGGGCGTGAGCGAGTACCTCATCGTGTGGCATCTCTTCAACGAGGCGCTCGGGTCGGCAGGGAGCATCAGCCTGTTCCAGCCGCTGGACGTCATGCTCGAGGTCGTTGTCGAGTCGGTCACGGCCGACCCGTTGACGCTGGTCTTCTGGGGCATCGCGGTGTTCGAGGCGGTCGTCATCCCGTTCCGAGCCATCGGCAAGGCGGCCTGACCGACCGCTCGGCCAGGCCGCCCGCGCGCGTGGCGCCGGATCAGGTGCACGCCGCCGTCAGGCGGCCGGCACGTCCGGTGGAGCCGGTGGCGGTGTCGCCGGCGCGGCCTGCGCGTTCATGATGGACATCACCGCCCCGGCGGCCATCATCACCGCGCCTGCCACCGAGACGATGAACGGAAGGTAGGTCAGCGGGCCCGCCACCTCCACGATCAGGTCCCAGGCATCGATCGCATCGCCCAGCGCCAAAATGGTGGCCCAGGCCACCGCGGCCGCCAGCACCACCAGGACGACGCGATACACGCCTGCGGAGATCGCGCCGGATGCCTCGCGAACAACCAGCGCGACCACGGCCGCTGCAATGGCGAGGCTCGCCACCACGTTCAGCTCCCAGCCCGTGCCCAGGACGATCATCCCGATCCAGCCGAGCACCAGCAGCAGCGCTCCTCCGGCGAACAGCCGGTCCGGCGTCTGGCCGCGCGCCACACCGGTGAGGAACGTCGCCGGAGTCCCGCCCTGGCTCATCCAGGCGCCCCAGCTGCCGATGGCCAGGGCTGCAGCGCCGGCGAGATAGACGATGCGACCGGGCAGGGCCAGGCCACCGCCGTAATCGTCGGCATCGTCGAGGTCCTCGAGCAGCGCCCACAGGTCCAGCGCGGCGAGGATCAGCAATGCGAGTCCCAGGGCGCCGAGGACCGCATACCACGCGCCCGCGGCGCGGCCGCGGCGAATCCCCAGGAAGATCACCGCCAGTGCCGCCGCTGCCACGATGGCGCCGGCCTGCTCGCTGCCGAAGCGGACCGGGTCGAACACCCGCAACAGGCCGTACAGACCGGCAATCGCCCCTCCAATGACCGCCAGCTGCAGCGATCGGCTCAGCGAGCTCCACATCTCCACGCCCGGCGTCGTCCTGGGCGTCGCCGGCGGCGTCGCGCCACCCTCGGTTCCTGCCATCCCTCTCTCCTCTCCTCCTCCAACGAACGGGCAGCGACCTGCAGCCCCCAGCTCGGTCGTCTGCCGACCAAGCATACGGCCCAGGCGGCAAGGTTCAAGGATTGACATATACCGATATGGGTATATTCTGCTGGTCCCATGGCACGAGCGGCGACCACGACCGATGCGTTCAACGCGGTGGCCGAACCCCGGCGGCGTCAGATCCTGGACGCCCTGGCCGGAGGTGAGCGACCGGTGAACGACCTGGTGGCGGCGCTCGAGCTCGGGCAGCCGCAGGTGTCCAAGCACCTGCGGGTCCTCCGCGAGGTGGGCCTGGTGGCCGTTCGCGACGAGGGGAGGCAGCGGATGTACCGGCTCAACGGGCAGGCGCTCAAGCCGGTCCACGACTGGGTCAAGGACTTCGAGCGGACGTGGGACGACCGGTTCGAGCTGATGGACGATGTCCTGGAAGAGCTGAAGGAAAGGGACGAAGGAGATGGCAGTGACCAGTAGCGGGACGGCAGTGGTGACGCTCCCGACTGACACCCAGATCAAGATCGTGCGCGAGTTCGATGCACCGGCGCGCCGTGTGTTCGAGGCGTTCACGACGCCGGAGCTGGTCAAGCGCTGGTGGCACGCCAGGCGCGGCACGGCCACGATCGCCGACATCGACCTGCGGCCGGGTGGCGCCTGGCGCTGGGTCATGGTCACCGACGACGGGACCGAGGTCGCCTTCCACGGCGACTACCGCGAGATCGTGCCCGGCGAGCGGCTGGTCTACACGGAGATCTTCGAGATGCCGGGATTGACCGATGACGACGCGGCGGTCAATACGCTCACCTTCGAGGAGCACGACGGCCGCACGACCCTGACGAGCATCACCGAGACGCCGAACAGGGAGCTGCGTGACGCGATCATCGCCACGGGCATGGAAGAGGGCATGCAGGACGCCTACGACCTGCTGGAAGAGGTGGCCATCTCGCTCGCCTGAGCAAACGCAACCGCACAGCAACGAGACCACCGGGACGCTTCTCCCGGTGGTTTCACTGTGGGGCCGAGGACCTAGGTCGGCAGGCCCTCGTGTTCGGCTGCGCCGAGCTCCACGACGCGGCCCTCGATCCGTCCCACGGCCGGGTACTCCTCGCCGTGCGCCACGCCAACCTCGGGCAGTCCGAGTGCGGTTGCCGCGGCGTCGGACAGGAACAGATAGGGGCGCAAGCCAATCCGCTCGCGGATCGTGTTCTTGAGCAGAAGGTGGGCGATCGTCACGGCCGGGCCAAGCAGGTCGCTGCCGGACCCCACCGTCTGGTGCACCGCGTAGCCCCGATGGAGCACCACCTTCAGGTCGAGGTGCGCAACTGCGGGGCAAGCCGTACAGAGGTGGTCCTTGGCCGGGAGGGCTCGCGTGCGACCATCGGTGAACGAGCGGTACATCGCCTCGAGCTTCTCGAGGAGTCGGTCTCCCTGACCGTCGAGAGTCGCCGCCGGCGTGGCGGCGAAGACGGCATCGCCCTCGAGCTTGACGACCGCGAAATCGGGCTCCACGCCCACGACGACTGCGTCCAGGAGGCCGCCGAGCACGGAGTAGGCGACCGGGATGCCCGCACCGAAGTCGACCCCGTGCGCCTGCTCGACGCTGGCCATGAAGCCGGTATAGCCGGAGATATCGGCCAGCAGGAGATAGCGCTCGCCTGCCGACGCATCTGCCCCCGTCGGCGTAAAGGATCGCTCTGCCCGTTCCACGTGATCGCTCCTCCCCATTGTCGCCAGGGCGTGCGCACCAGAGGTGGTGGACTCAGGCTCGTCCCACCGCAACGGGTGGGTGGATTGGCTGGGGCGGAAGGATTCGAACCTTCGATCTCCTGATCCAGAGTCAGGCGCCTTACCGCTTGGCCACACCCCAACTTGTGCCGGCAGATTCTACCAAAGGGGGCCGATGCGACCGATCGCGAGGCTCGGACGCTTCGGTATGGGGCTTGCATGGGATGGGCGCATGGCCCACATCGCCCAACCCCGTGACGGACATCGTCCATTTATCGTCGGGCTGCTGGAGGACGAGGCACCTGGCGAAACGGTCATCACCTCGTCGACGCCGTCGCTGCCGCTCGTGATGCTGATCGGCGGGTCGCTGGTGCTGGCGGTCACGATCCTGCTGCTGAACCGCCCGGAGGCTCCTGCCGGCAGCGTACCGCTGGACGGTGCCGTGCAGGGAGAACGGGTCGCCGCCGTCCCCGGCGCGGTGGCCGTACCGGCCACGGGAGCGGCAGACCTGTCCGTCATCGTCCCGTCGACGGTGGGCGAGCAGCCCATGCAGATGGGACCCGCTCTGCCGCCCGAAGGTCGCGTGGCGCTGACGATGACTGTGCCGCAGGCCGGGCAGTCGGCCATCGTGGTGGAGCATGCGTGGCTTGGCGACGACGGATCGCTGCGCCAGGCGGAGCCGCTGACGCTGGCGGTCATGGCCGACAGCGATGGACGCGCCGCGGTCGAGATCCCGGTGGCGGCGCTCGCCCACGACCAGGGTCCGGGGCTGTATCAGATCCGCATGGTGTGGAACGGCCAGGTCATCGGTCAGACCGATGCCGCCGTCAGCCTGCACCAGCCCTCAGGAGTGGCGATCCTGGCCGAGCCGCACAAGGTGACCTTCGAGGCCGGCGAGTACACCGGCCGAAAGTTCAACGCGCAGGGTCGCATCGCGGGCGAGAAGGCGTTCGCCCTGGGAAATCCGTCGGGTGCGGATGCCATGGCGTACGGCGTCTTCAACGGGCAGCCCCATGCCCTCATCCTGAACGGCGTGTGGGCCGGATACTGGATCCCGCTGGCGGAAGGCGTCCAACTTCGTTAGCACTGCGCCGACCGCGTTGACCGGCGGCACTGACCCGGTCGGCGTGCTCCCCTCCCCTCCTTTCGGCTAGGACCCCATAGCCCGGTCGGGTCGTGGCGGTTGGCCCCGCCCATCGGTACGGTGCTGGCATGACGCAGGCGATGCAGCATCGCGAGTGGCGCAGATACGGGTTCGGCGGGCCGCCGGAGCCGTGGGAGCATGGCGCCCAGCGCGACCTCGATCGATTGTCGACCTCCTACTACCTGGACATCCTGGCCGCGCGCCGGGAGCTGCTGGCCAACCATCCTGACACCGACCTGACCGCGCGCCTCGACGAGCTCTTCGACACCGCCACGCGCCACAAGCACGAGATCGACTACACGCTGCGGCATTGGGCCACGCCCGCCGAGCGGGCACGAGTCGAGGATCGCCTGGGCACCCTGATGCGGATCAGCCGCCGCATGCGGACGATGACCGAGGGCTCGTATCCCGGCCCAATGGACGGCGTCGCCTAACGCCCTGACGCGAATAGGCGCCCGCTCAGCACCAGTAGGGCTGGCGGGACGCTTCATCGGCTGCGACCGGTCCTTGGTGGGCCGTTACCGACCCGACGAGCACCGGCAGGCATATTGCTGCGCGTTTCGTGCCCGCCTCGGCCCGCCGGAGATGCCGAGGTCGACCGATAGCGCCCGGATAAGCCTTCTCGTGCTACGCCGCGGCACGGCTGAGCGGCGCCCATCCCGTACCACGCGGCGGCTCATGAGCCGCCTGCTACGCTCCGCGTCATGCCGCGCTATCCCCTGCTGGGCGACGTCGTCGCCGCGCGCCACCGACTGCGCGGGATCGCGCTGCACACGCCGCTGGAGGCATCGCCGCCCCTGGCCGAGGAGAGCGGCGCGGCAGAGGTTCGCCTCAAGCTCGAGATGTTGCAGCCCACCGGTGCGTTCAAAATCCGCGGCGCCTCGAACAAGGTCGCGCTCATCGCCGCCGAGCAGCCGGACGCAGCCCTCGTCACCGCCTCGACCGGCAACCACGGCTTCGCGGTCGCGACCGCCGCCACGCGCCACGGAATGCGCCTCACCGTGCTGGTCGGCGCCACCATCAGCCCCGGCAAGCTCGAGCGCCTGCGGTCGCTCGAATCGGACCGATGCGTGGTCGAGATCTTCGGGCGCGAGCCGGAGGACGCCGAGGCCGAGGCCCGTCGCCGGGCCGAGGCCGGCCACGCCGCGTACATCTCGCCCTACAACGACGCCGACGTCGTCGCCGGGCAGGGCACCATCGCAGCCGAGATCCTGGACGACTGGGCGGAGTGCGACGCCATGGTCGTGCCTGTCGGTGGTGGCGGCCTGATCGGAGGTATCGGCCTGTATGCCAAGGCTGTCAAGCCCGGCCTGCGGCTGGTGGGCGTCCAGCCATCGGCCTCGCCGCCGATGTACGCGTACTTCGAGTCGGGGTCCACCAAGCCGATGCCCATCGCGCCCACGCTGGCCGATGCCGTGTCCGGCAACAACGAGCGCGACAGCATCACCTGGCGCATGTGCAAGCAGCTGGTCGATGAGATGGTAGTGGTCGACGAGGAGCAGATCGCCGACGCGATGCGCTGGGTGATCGAGACGCATCGCCTGGTCGTCGAGGGCAGCGGCGCCCTGCCGGTCGCGGCGCTCCGGGCTCGGATGGGCGGCCTCGCCGGTCGCCGCGTGACCGCCGTCCTGTCCGGTCGCGCCGTGGACCCCGCGACCCTGCGCCGCGTCCTAGCGGTGACCCCATGAGCCGGAGTCGTCCGAGTCGGGCGGCGAGAGGCCCAGCACGTCGCCATGGGTGGTGACGCCCAAGCCTGACACCGTTCGGTTCGCGTACGCGAAGTAGGCGACCACCTGGTTCACCTCCAGGATCTCGCCATCGTCCAGGCCGGCGCTCCGCATCGGCTCCAGGTCCGCCTCGGTGACCGATGCGGGCGCCAGCGTGAGGCGCTCGGCGTATCGCAGGATCGGGCCCTCGCGCGGGCCGATGTCGGCGTAGGCGCGTTGGCGCACGGCCTCCAGCAGTCCATCGGTCCGGTCGTCATCGGTCAGCAGTCGGCGCAGGCCGGCCAGGTGGTGCTCGACGCAGTAGTCGCAGCCATTGAGCAGGCTGACGTGGATGCCCACCAGCTCCAGCAGCCAGGTCGGCAGCCGGTTGGCGGTGTGATGGAGGACGTTCTTGTAGAGCGCCATGTGGCCATCCAGGGTGTGCGGGCGGAGGCTGTGGACCGCGAGGATGTTGTCGATCTCGCCGTTCGGACCGCGCACGCGGTCGTAGGCGCGACGCAGGCGGTCGTCGGCCGCTGCGTAGTCGATGCTGCGGATCCAGCTCATGGTGCTGAGCATACCGGCCAT
>Ga0299914_10003962_pt1 | contig 10580 bp, 8 predicted proteins | sample RVTome_10_FD_201361 | JGI IMG/M metagenome (GOLD analysis project Ga0299914, IMG submission 201361) | Soil microbial communities from uranium-contaminated site in the Upper Colorado River Basin, Wyoming, United States - RVT153D57 (version 2) ... | reverse complement strand
CGTCCCCAGGAAGGTCGCCAGCAGCAGCGAGTAGACGTACACGGGCGACGCCGGCCCCGACCGCTCCACCGGCTCGGCCCACTCGCTCCCCGGCTCGACCGAGCCGCCGTCCGCGATCGGCACGGCAGTTCCCGCCGGTAGCACGAGCCGCCCCGCCGGAAGGGTCCGCTCGGAACCCGCCTCGGCCCTGAACCGCCGCCCGTCCAGCGAGTACGACGCCGCCTCGGGGAACTCCACCTCCTGCGCCGACTCCAGCTCCACGACCAGCCCTGACGCAGGCGCCCGCGGCAGCTCACGCCCGAACAGCGCCGCCCGCTCCGGCAGCCCGCCGAGGTGGATCAGCAGCAGGCACGCCGGCAGAGCGATCCCGAACGTCTTGACCCAGTACTGGTACGCCTGCACGTAGGTCACGCCGCGCATGCCGCCCAGCGCCACGGTCAGGGCCACCAGCGCCGCCACCGCCACCACGCCCACCCAGTACGGCGTGCCCGCCACGCTCCCGATCGTCAGCCCTGCGCCCTTCAGCTGCGGCACCAGGTAGAAGCCGCCGATCGTGAGCACCACCGCCGCGGCCACGAGCCGCACCCGCGGGGAGGACAGCCGCGCCTCGGCGAAGTCCGGGATCGTGTACGAGCCGAACCGCCGCAGCGGCGCCGCCACGAACAGGAGCAGCGCCAGGTAGCCGGCAGCGAAGCCGAGCGGCAGCCACAGCACGCTGGCGCCCAGCTTCATCCCGAGCCCTGCGATTCCGAGGAACGACGCGGCCGACAGGTACTCCCCCGAGATCGCCGCCGCGTTCCACCACGGAGTGACCGCGCGCGAGGCCACGTAGAGGTCGGAGGTGGTCCGCACCAGCCGGACTCCCCAGATGCCCAGCCCGATGGCCCCGGCGGCCACGGCCACCACCGCGACCGCGGCGATCATTCCCGCGAGACGACGTCGCGGAACGCCTCGTCGAGGGCGTCCGCGCGGCGCTGGTACAGCAGCCCGATCACCACGATCAGCGGGAACAGCGGCGCCACGAGGATCAGGACCGGCAGCGGCACGCCGAGCGGCTCGATGTCTTGCAGCCCGGGGAACAGCAGGAACAGGAGCGGCAGCGATCCGATCAGCCCGCCGAAGGCACCCAGCGCCAGCAGCGAGAGCCCGAGCTGGGCGCGGATCAGGCGCCCGAGGTAGACGTCGCCGTGCGGCGTCCCCTCGGCAAGCTCCTCGCGCGGGGTCCGCGGCCGCCGCCCGGCCGCATCGTTCACGCCACGGGCTCCGTCCGCCTCACGTCACGAGCTCCTTCCGCAGCGCCGCCACCTTGCGCCGCGCGACGGGGATCTCGCGCCCGTCCGGGAACGCGAGCGTCGCCGTCCCGTTCAGACGGGGCCGCACCTCGACCGCGCGCCGCAGGTTCGCCACATAGCCGCGGTGCACCTGCACGAACCCGTGCGGCCGCCACCGCTCCGCCAGGTCCGACACCCGCCCGCGCATCAGGAAGCGCTCCTCGTCGCAGATCACGCGCACGTAGTCGCCGTCGGCCTGCAGGAACAGGATCGACTCGCGCGGCACCAGGCGCGTGCCGCCGCGCAGGGTGGGGAGGGGGACGACGTCGTCGGCCGTGCGCGGTGCGGCCGCGCCCCCGCGCGCCTCGCGCACGCGGCTGAGCGCCTCCGTCAGCCGCCGCCGGCTGACCGGCTTCATCAGGTAGTCGAGCGCCTTCAGCTCGAAGGCGCCCACCGCGCCCGTCTCGTAGGCACTGACGAACACCACCGCCGGCGGCGTCTGGAAGCGCCGCAGCACGCGCGCCAGCTCGAGCCCGTCGATGTCGGGCATCCGCACGTCGAGGAAGACCGCGTCGAAGGGCCGCTCGGCCAGCGTGCGGAGCGCCTCCTGGCCGCCGGCCGCGGTGCGAACCTCCGCGGTCTCGGAGAGCGCGCTCAGCTGCCGCGCGAGGTCGGCGAGGGCCGGTCCCTCGTCGTCTACGACGAGCACGTCGAGCCCGCGCTCGCTCACGCCGCCCGCACCCCCGGATGCGACTTCGGCACCGTCAGGCGCACCTCGGTGCCCTTGCCGCGGGCCGAGTCGATGCCCAGCCCGTAGCCGGGCCCGAAGCTCGACTGGAGCCGCCGGTGCACGTTCTTCAGGCCAACGCCGTCGCCGAGCCCCGCCAGGGCCGCGCGCGCCGCCTCGGGAGCCATCCCGGCCCCGTCGTCGCGGACGCTCACGAGCGCGTCGGCGCCGAGGTCCTGGCCCAGGATCTCGATCGTCACGCCGCCGCCGGCCCCCTCGATCCCGTGCCGCACCGCGTTCTCCACGAGCGGCTGCAGCGACAGCACCGGCACCACCGCCGGCAGGATCTCGGGCGCCACCTCGAGCCGCACGCGCAGCCGGTCCCCGAACCGGGCCCGCTCCAGGTTCAGGTACTTCTCGACGTAGTGGAGCTCGTCGGCGAGCGTCACGTACGGACGCTCGCGGCGGAACGCGTAGCGCGTGAACTCGGCGAAGTCGGTGAGCAGCTCGCGCGCCTCCTCGGGGCGCGAGTGGATGTAGCCGGCCACCGCCGCCAGCGCGTTGTAGATGAAGTGAGGCGAGATCTGGGCTCGCAGCGCGCGCAGCTCGGCGCGTGCCAGCCGCTCCTCCTGCTCCTCGACCGCCGCGAGCTCGAGCTGCGCCGACACGAGCGACGCGGCGTCGCCCACCACGCGCGTGTCCTCCGGCCGGATGCGACGCCCGCGCGCGTAGAAGGCGGCCAGCGACCCGACCCGCTCGCCGCGCACGGTCAGCGGCGCCACCACAGCGCCGCCGAGGTGCAGCTTCGGTAGCTCGAGGCGCGGGTCCACGTGCACGCGGTCGTCCGGGCCCTCCTCGATCAGCTCACCGAGCGGAGCGCCGGCCAGCGAGCGGATCGCGCCCGGGCCGTCGAGCGCGAGCAGCGTCTCGCGGTCGGCCAGGGCGAGCGCGGTGCTCTGGGTGAGGGCGCGCAGGTGCGGCACCGCCTTGGCGGCCGTGGACTGCGCCAGCCCGCGGCGCAGGTGGGGGAGGGTCGCGGTCGCCGCGTGCAGTGCCGCGCGCATCGCCTGGCCCTCCTCACTCACCACACGGCCCGGAGACGCAATGAACCGAGACGCGGCCCATGCCGAGGCCGCGACGACCGCTCCGAACACCACTCCCAGCGCTATCTCCAATCCGCTCTGACCCCTTATTCCCCCAAGTGGGATCGCTCACGCCGAACGGATGCCGCTCGTCGCACGAGAGGTGCCGCCCGCCGCACGCCGGGGCCGGTCGGCGGACCCGGCGTTTTCGCGTCCGGACGGCAGGGGACGCCGGGCCCGAGGACCTCTACGAGGGGAGTGAGAGATGGCAACGACCGAGATCGGTACCGGCGGCGGCCCGGATCGCCAGCCCGAAATCGACTGGGTGGCCGCGGAGCGGTCGCCCGAGTTCCGGGAGCTGATCAAGCGGAAGAGGTCGTTCGTGGTTCCGGCCACGATCTTCTTCCTGTCCTGGTACTTCGGCTTCATCATCCTGGCCGGGTACGCGCCCGACTTCATGGGCGAGGAGTTCATCACCGACGGCATGACGGTCGGCTATGCGCTCGCGCTGACCCAGTTCGTGATGGTCTGGGGGCTCGGCTGGTGGTACCTGCGAAAGGCCGACCGCGTCTTCGACCCGCTCGCCGAACGCGCCGCCGAGGTGGCGCTGCAGGCCGGAGCGGAGGGGCGTGCCCGGCGCTTCGAGCGCGGGCCGACCGATGAGTCCGTCCGTACCGATGAGGAGGCGAGGCCCCGATGACCTACTTCGCAGCAGACGTCAACGAGCTCGCGCTCGGAATCTTCGCGATCGTCGTCGCGATCACGCTCGGGATCACGTACTGGGCGTCGAAGCGGGTCACGACCGCCACCGACTTCTGGGCCGCCGGTCGCGGGCTGACCGGGGTACAGAACGGCTTCGCGATCGCCGGCGACTACATGTCGGCGGCCTCGTTCCTCGGAATCGCCGGGCTGATCTTCCTGTTCGGCTTCGACGGCTTCCTGTATTCGGTCGGCTTCCTGGTCGCGTTCCTCACCGTGCTGTTCCTGCTCGGCGAGCGAATGCGCAACTCGGGCAAGTACACGATCGCCGACGTGCTGTCGTTCCGGATGAACGAGCGGCCCGCGCGGGCCGCGGCGGCGCTGGGCACGCTCGCGGTGGCGGGCTTCTACCTGATCGCCCAGATGGTCGGCGCCGGCGTGCTGATCAACGCGCTGGTCGGCATCGGCTTCGAGCTGGCCGTGGTGATCACCGGCGCCTTCATGATCATCTACATCGTGGCGGGCGGCATGCTCGCGACGAGCTGGGTTCAGATCATCAAGGCCGTGCTGCTGATGACCGCGACCACCGTGCTGACGCTGTTCGTGCTCGGCAAGGTCGGCTGGAACCCGGTCGACCTGTTCCGCGAGGCCCGGGCCCAGTCGCCGGAGGGCGAGGCCTACCTGAAGCCCGGTCTGTTCCTGTCGAGCCCGATCGACACGGTGTCGCTTGGGATCGCGCTCGTGCTCGGCACCGCCGGGCTACCGCACATCCTGATGCGGTTCTTCACGGTCCCCGACGCCAAGGCGGCCCGCTCGTCGGTGATGTGGGCGGTTGTCTTGATCGGCGCGTTCTACGTCATGACGACCGCGCTCGGCTTCGGCGCGCGGGCCATCCTGGGCGAGGGAGCCACCGAGGCGGTCGGCACGGGCGGCAACCTCGCCGCTCCGCTGCTTGCCGAGGAGGTCGGCGGCGGCGCCGGCACGGTCGGAGGCGACTTGTTCCTCGCGATCATCGCGGCCGTGGCCTTCGCCACGATCCTGGCGGTGGTCGCCGGGCTCGTGATCTCGGCGTCCGGTGCCGTCGCGCACGACGTCTGGTCGAACATCGTGCGCAAGGGCGAGGACTCGGAGAACGAAGAGGTCTGGGTCGCGAAGATCGCGGCGGTCTCCATCGGCGCGGTCGCCATCGGGATCGCCGTCATCGGCGGGGCCGGCCTCAACGTGTCCTTCATGGTCGGCCTGGCGTTCGCAGTGGCGGCGAGCGCCATCTTCCCGGCGCTGCTGCTGGCGCTCACGTGGCGCAGGTTCAACACCTCCGGGGCGGTCACCGGCGTGCTGCTCGGTGTCTTCAGCTCGATCGCACTCGTGATCATCAGCCCGACGGTGTGGCCCGGGCCGGACTCGGAGGGCGGCATGCTGTCGTTCTACGACCTGGCCAACCCGGGCATCATCTCCGTGCCGCTCGGCTTCATCGGCTGCTGGCTCGGCACCGTCTTGACCCGGGAGGAGATCGCGGAGCGCTCGTTCGACGAGCTGTACGTCCGCTCCGAGACGGGCCTCGGCGCCGAGGTCGGCACCGGGCTGACCCTGACGGGTCGGCGCGCGGGCGACCGGGAGGCCGTGCCGGCCGGGACCACGACTCTCCCCCACCCGTAGCCCTCGGGAGGAGGCGGGCGCCCGGGTTCCATGGCCCGGGCGCCCGGTACCTTCCGTCGACCATGAGCGCCACCCTGCTCGTCCTCCAGCACATCGCATGCGAGCCGCCGGCGGCCTTCGAGGAGGAGCTCCGCGCGCGTGGCCTCGATCTGGTGCGGGTCGAGCTCGACGAGGGCGAGACGATCCCCGAGCGGGACGACTTCGCCGCCATCGTCGTGATGGGTGGCCCCATGGGCGCCTACGATGACGACGAGCACCCCTGGCTCGCCGGCGAGAAGCGCTACCTGCGCGAGGCCGTCGGGCGGGACGTGCCGGTGTGGGGCGTGTGCCTCGGTGCTCAGCTGCTGGCCGCGAGCCTGGGCGCGCGCGTGTATCGCGGCCCCGAGGCGGAGGTCGGGCTGCTGCCGGTGGAGTTGACCGAAGCGGCGGCCGGCGATCCCGTCTTCGGCGATGCCCCGCCGAGCATCCACACGCTCCAGTGGCACGGCGACACCTTCGACCTGCCGGAGGACGCCACGCTGCTCGCACGGTCGCCCGCGTACCGTAACCAGGCGTTCCGCGTGGGCCGCTCGTACGGGCTCCAGTTCCACGTGGAGGTCACGCCGGAGCTTGCCGCGCAGTGGGGCGAGGTGCCGGCCTACGCCGAGAGCCTCGAGGCGATCCTCGGCCCGGGCGCGCTCGACCGGCTGGTGGCCGACGTGGCCCTTCACGCCGATTCCACGCTGCCGCTCGCGCGCCGGCTGTTCGGGCACTGGCTCGAGCGCGTTGTCCGTGTCCCCGCACATTCCATCGGGTAGAAAGCGAGATATGGAAGCCACCACAAAGCCCTCCAGCGAACAGGTCGAGAAGGAGCTCGGCGAGCTCCTCGACCAGGAGACTTTCGACCCGCCGGCCGGGTTTCGCGAGAAGGCGCTGATCGCCGACGACTCGGTGCACGAGGAGGCCGCGCGCGACCCCCAGGCGTGGTGGGCGAAGCAGGCCGAGGCGCTCGACTGGTTCGAGAAGTGGAACACCGTGCTCGACGAGTCGGAGGCCCCCTTCTTCAAGTGGTTCACGGGCGGGAAGCTGAACGCGTCGCACAACGCGCTCGACCGCCATGTCGAGGCGGGCCGCGGCGACCGCGTCGCGTTCCACTGGCGCGGTGAGGAGGGCGAGGAGCGCGACGTCACGTACGCCGACCTCCTGCGCGACGTGAAGCGGCTCGCGAACGTGCTGAAGGAGCGCGGCATCCAGCCGGGCGACGTGGTCGGGATCTACCTGCCGATGATCCCCGAGGTGGCCGTGGCGATGCTGGCGTGCGCCCGCATCGGCGCGCCGCACAACGTGGTGTTCGGCGGCTTCTCCCCGGACGCGGTCAAGGAGCGCATGGAGTTCTCCGATGCGAAGGCGCTCATCACGGTGGACCAGGCCCGCCGCAAGGGCAAGGCGGCGGACATAAAGCCGGCCGTGGACGCCTTCCTCGGCGACGTGCCGTCGATCGACACGGTCGTGGTGGTGCGCAACACCGGCGCCGACGTCGACATGCAGGACGGCCGCGACGTCTTCTACGACGAGGCGATCGAGGCCGCGTCGGAGGACTCGCCGGCCGAGCCGCTCGACGCCGAGCACCCGCTGTTCGTGCTCTACACGTCCGGCTCGACGGCCAAGCCGAAGGGCATCCAGCACACCACCGGCGGCTACCTCACCGGCGTGGCCTGGACCACGAAGCACGTGTTCGACCTGAAGCCCGACGAGGACGTGTTCTGGTGCTCGGCCGACGTGGGCTGGGTCACCGGCCACTCCTACATCGTCTACGGGCCGCTCATGAACGGCATGACCTCGGTCATGTACGAAGGCGCTCCCGACTATCCCGCGAAGGACATCTGGTGGGAGCTCTGCGAGCGGTACGGCGTGACGGTGTTCTACACGGCGCCGACGGCGATCCGGGCCTGCATGAAGTGGGGCGTGGCGGAGCCGAACAAGCACGACCTGTCGACGCTGCGCCTGCTCGGCACCGTCGGCGAGCCGATCAACCCGAAGGCCTGGCTCTGGTACTGGAAGGTGATCGGCGGCGAGCGCTGCCCGATCGTCGACACCTGGTGGCAGACCGAGACCGGCCACATCATGATCTCGCCGCTGCCCGGCGTGACGCCCGCGAAGCCCGGCTCCGCGACGAAGCCGCTGCCGGGCATCGATGCGACCGTGCTCGACGAGGAGGGCAACGAGGTGGGGAACGGGGAGCAGGGCCTGTTGGCTCTCCAACGTCCCTGGCCCGGCATGCTGCGCACCCTCTTCAGAGACCCGGAGCGCTTCAAGGAGACCTACTTCTCGAAGTGGGACGAGAGCAAGTACTACGTCGGCGACGCGGCGCGCAAGGACGAGGACGGCTACATCTGGGTGATCGGGCGCGCGGACGACGCCGTCAACGTGTCCGGCCACCTGCTCTCGACGGCGGAGGTGGAGTCGGCGATCGTGTCGCACCCGAAGGTGGCCGAGGCCGCTGTGATCGGCATGAGCGACGAGGACACGGGCCAGGCGATCTGCGCGTTCGTGATCCTCGAGGGCGACCTCGAGGGGGGTGAGGAGCGCGAGCAGGAGGTCCGCGAGCAGGTGGCGCGGCGGATCGGCAAGCTCGCGCGCCCGAAGCGGATCATCTGGACCGCGGACGTGCCGAAGACCCGCTCCGGCAAGATCATGCGGCGGCTGCTGCGCGACATCGCCGAGGGCCGCGAGCTGGGCGACGTGACGACGTTGCGCGAGCCCGGGGTGATGAAGGACCTCGAGTCCAAGTTCGCGGGCGACGAGTAGATCCGCTCGCAGCCGGCCGAGCCGGCTGCTCACGGCCAGCGGTCCCGTAGTCTCCGCGCCCATGCGCTACGTGATAACCGGCGGAGCCGGGTACATCGGCTCGCGGCTGGTGGAGCTCCTGTCCCGCCGCGAGGAGACCGAGAAGATCGTCATCTGCGACCTCGCGCAGCCCGCGGCCTACCGGCCGAAGACGGAGTTCGAGCGCGTGGACGTGCGCGACCGCGACGCCGTTCGCGCCACCCTGGAGCGCTCCGGCGCCGACGCGCTGATCCACCTCGCCTTCATCCTGAACCCGGCTCACGACGAGCACTTCATGTACGACGTGGACGTGAACGGCACGCACAACGTGCTGGAGGCGGCGGCAGCGGCGGGCACGTCGCAGGTGCTCGTGGCGTCGTCCTCGACGGCATATGGCGCGTTCCCGGACAACCCGGTGCCGCTCACCGAGGACGATCCGGTGCGCGGCGTGTCGGCGTTCCCGTACGCGCGCGACAAGACGGAGTCCGACCGGCTCTGCCAGCTCTGGGCCGCCGCGCACCCCGATCGCGTGATGACGATCGTGCGGCCGTGCATCGTGTTCGGCCCGAGCGTGGACAACTACCTGGTGCGGCTCTGGACGAAGGCGCCCTTCTCGCCCGACGCGGGGCAGCTCGACAACCCGATTCAGTTCGTCCACGAGGACGACGTGGTCGAGGCGATGTCGGCGCTGCTGCTGGGCCGCCACGAGGGCGCGTTCAACGTGGCGGGGGACGGCCTGATGACCCTGCGCGAATGCTCGGAGATCATCGAGGCGCCGATCAAGAAGATGCCGCTGCGCGCCTACCGCGGCCTGGCCCGGACGATGTGGGCCGCGCGCGTGTCCGAGGCGCCTCCCGGTCAGATCGAGTTCGCGCTGCACCCGTGGGTGGTGTCGAACGAGAAGCTGAAGCAGACGACGGGCTGGAGCCCGCGGTACACCAGCCGCGAGACGTTCGAGATCACGATGCGCACGCACGGCAAGCTGCCGCCGGCGGGGGAGCCCGCCAAGGATCCGCCGTACGTGACGTTCTAGGGCCGGCCGACGTCCCCGCGCGAGTAGTCGCAGACTCCCGTCGGGAAGATCTCCTTCAGCCGCGCGCGCTCGGCGCTCGACGGCCTCCAGTCGCCGTACAGGCGGCGTGAGATCGCCCTGTCGACCGACTGCAGCGCGCACTTGTAGACGCCGCCGCGCAGCGGGCCGCCGGCCACGATGCGCGAGGTCGAGTGGAGCGGGAACGCCTGGGTGCAGGCGCCGGGGTCGTCGTCGTCGAGGATGCCGTCCCAGACCCGTGAGCCGCGGGCGATCTCCTGGCCCTGGGTCGTGAAGCATCGGTCCGTGGCGAGCGCAGGCTTGTTGCCGGCGACGCCGCGCTTCGGGTGGCGGCGGATGTTCGCCATCCACTCGTCCATCACCTCGAACGCCTCGGGCGTCTGGTCGAACTGCTGCGACGGGCGGGCGTCGGTGAACCAGATCACCTGGTTGGAGGCCTTCCGGTCGTGGTCGAGCATCCGCTGCCGCGACGCGAACGACTGGTGGCTGTTGTGCATGTCGAGCTGTTCCTCGAGGTAGTGCCGCCAGTCGATCAGCGGGATGTCCACGTCGCCGTCGAAGTAGAGGCCGCGGTCGTAGGCGGCGCGCATTGCGGCGAGGTCGCCCTGGCGGCGCGGGGCGGGCGTGACGCCGCCGTCCGGGCTGAGCCGGGCGTTTCGCGAGCTCCACGGGTCGAACCCGCCGACCGGCAGGAACGGCTGGCCCTCCTGCACCATGTCGCCGGGGTCCTTCCAGCTGCCGACGCGGGCGTTCAGGTCGAGGAACTCCTGCGGCGTGATGTTGCCGTCCTTCAGGGCCTTCAGGCCGTACTGGACGCCCACGTTGTCCCAGGTCTGGCGGGCGTACCCGTCGTGCCCGACGCCGTAGACGTTCTTCACGTCCTCCCAGTGGGTCCAGTGCACGGCGGCCATGACGGCCGGGTCCATGCGCTCGGTGCCCGCGCCGGCGGTGCCGAACAGCGGATTCATGGCGAGCGGCAGGAGGCCGCGCCAGCCGTTCACGCACTCGGTGTTGCCGGGCGCGCCGCCCCTGTACGGGTTCGGCCGCGTGGCGTGCCCGTTGAGGCCCTCGAGCCACTCGCGGTCGTCCCAGTTCTGCCACTTCGGGTTGGCGCTGTCGGTCACGTCCATGTAGTACTCGAGCAGCTCGCAGTCGCCGACGTGGATGGTCTGGGTGACCATGTCGGGGTACGAGTACTGCGGGATGCCGGCGTCGAGCAGGCCGCGGTGGTTCTGGCCGTACACGTATTGCTGGATCGCGCCGCCGGAGCCGCCAACGCCGACCGTGTA
>Ga0299914_10003961_pt1 | contig 10581 bp, 7 predicted proteins | sample RVTome_10_FD_201361 | JGI IMG/M metagenome (GOLD analysis project Ga0299914, IMG submission 201361) | Soil microbial communities from uranium-contaminated site in the Upper Colorado River Basin, Wyoming, United States - RVT153D57 (version 2) ... | reverse complement strand
CGATCGCGTACCCGTGGAGGTCGCGCCGCTCACCCGGCCGAATCCGCGCGTCGCCCAGGAACGCCTCGGCCGACAGCTCGACCTGTCCTTGCTCGTCGACGCACAGACGCCAGGTGCCGTCGTGCTCGGTCCCCGCTTCGAAGCCGGCGAGGATCACTGCGTCGGCGGCGTCCGCCAGCACGGTCACCCACTCCGAGCGCAACTCGCCCTCGGCGGCGCGCCGCTGATCGGCGTGATGGATGCCTTGCATCATCTCCAAGGAGCCAGGAGTGGTCGACGGGTCGCGGTCCACACCGAGCGTCGCGACGGCGGTACGGGACCACGACTGATAGCCCTGGCGCAGCATCCGGACGTGGCCCGACGCTTCCACCGCGTGCACGACTCGCACCGATCGCACGCGCACGGGTGCGTCCCCACGATTGGCGAACGCCCAGGTGACGGCGCCGTTCGTCTCCTCGTACGACACCTCGATCGGTCCCAGGTATACGGCCGACCCCGCGAGAGGGGCGCTCAGCGTCCGACCGTCGACGTAAGCCTCGACTCGCTGCGCGTACACCTCCACGAGGCATCGAGCCTATGAGAACCCAACACCGCGTCGCGCGGTGGGGTCACGGCTGGGTCGAGAGCAGCTGGATCGCGTCGTCCACCGGAACCGGTCGGCTGAACAAGAATCCCTGGGCGAGATCGCAGTCGAGCTGCCGAAGCGCCTCCATCTGGAACAGCGTCTCGACGCCCTCAGCCACGACGGTGAACCCGAGGGACTTCGCCAAGGCGATGGCGGCCGACACGATGGCAGCCTCCTCGGAGCCGGGGCGTTCCACGCCACCCACGAACGAACGGTCGATCTTCAGGTAGTCGGCCATCGAGAAGTGGCGGACGTAGTCGAGCGTGGCGTAGCCGGTCCCGAAGTCGTCGATGGCGATCCGCACGCCGAGGCTCTTCAGACCGAGCATCGACTTCTTGGCGGCATCCACATCGCGGACCAGCGCGTTCTCCGTGACCTCGAAGCACAGCCGTGCTGCCTCCAGGCCAGTACGAGACAGCACCGCCGCCACGACATCGAGCAGGTTCGGCGCCGCGAGTTGGCGAGCCGAGAGGTTCACGGCCACCTGCACCAGGTCACCGGATGGCAGCGCGGGCCAGGCTGCGGCCTCTGTGCACGCTTCTTCGAGCACCCACCACCCGAGCGGCACGATCAGCCCCGTCTCCTCGGCCAGGGAGATGAAGCTGCCCGGCAGGACCAGGCCGTGCCCGGGCCGGTTCCAGCGCAACAGCGCCTCGACATGGGTCATGCGACCGTCGGCGAGCTGCACGAGTGGTTGGAAGTGGAGCTCGAACTCGCCGTGATCGACGGCGGTGTGCAACGCCTGCTCGAGGGCGAGCTGTTCGACCGCGTGATGGTCGACGACCTCCTGGAACACCACGTGCTGGTTCCGGCCCTGCGCCTTGGCCCGGTACATCGCCACGTCGGCGTCGCGGATGAGCGCTTCGGGCAGCCTCGAGCTGTCGGTGGTGAAGGCGATGCCGATGCTGGCGGAGAGGTGCACCTCGCCGGCGCCGAGGTCGAACGGCTCGGACAACACGGTGAGGAAGCGGTCGGCGATCCGTGAGGCAGTGGCCTCGTCCGGGACCCGGGGACAGATGAGCATGAACTCGTCACCGCCGAAGCGCCCGAGCGTGTCGCCGGCGCGCAGCGCCGACTCGAAGCGGTCGGCAACCTTGCGCAGCAGTTCGTCGCCGTGGGCGTGGCCGACGCTGTCGTTGACGACCTTGAAGCGGTCGAGGTCCAGGAGCAGCACCGCCACACCGGCGCCGACGCGACTCGACCGTTCGAGACCCGCGCCGATGCGCTCCAGGAGCAGCACCCGGTTGGCCAGCCCGGTCAACGGGTCGTGTCGGGCGTGGTACTCGATGGTCGATTCGAAGCGATGACGCTCGATGGCTATGGCAGCGATGTCGACCGCGCGGCGTAGGAGCGCGCTCTCGAACGGGTCTGGTCGGAATCCCTCGCGATGGAAGATCGACAGCGCTCCGAGCAGATCTCCGCCGGCCCGTACTCGAATGGGCGCCGAACGACACGACGCAATGCCAAACCTACGGAAGAGCACCTGTATGTCACCCGCCGTTCCCATGCTCGTCATGTCGTACTCGACGAAGTCCTCGGCCGACTCTCGCAAGCGTTGTGCCGGTCGCGACGTCGCCGGCACGTCATCGAGCAATGTCACGAGCGGGCGCGGAACGCTCACGGTCGAGCGCGTGCGGATGACGCCATCGACATCGAGCGTCCCCACCAGCGCGCACACGCCATCGAGCGTGTTGTCGATCATCTGCACGACGCGCTGCAAGGTGACTTCGAGCTGTTCCCCGCGAGCGATGGCCTCGAGCAAGCCAGCCTGCTCCTCGAGCAGGTCCTCGGCGCTGGCGCGCTCGGTCACGTCCGACAGCGTGATGATCATTCCCTGGATCGCGGGATGGTCGAACTGCGGCGAACCGGTCACGTGCATCACCCGCCATCCGCCGTTCGCGTGGCGGATCCGATATCGAGACGGCTGGCCGAGCGTGCCGGTTTCGGCGACGTCGGCCCAATCGTGCGCCGCGAGCTCCAGATCGTCGGTGTGGACCAGCTCCCATGCCGAGCGACCAACGAGATCGGTGGGGGCATAGCCGAGCCGGCTCACGACCGACGGACTCACCCAGCGGATCACGGCGTCGGTGTCCGCGACGGCGAGTACGTCGGTGAGGTTGTCGACCAGCGCCGACGACCATGCTTCGGCCCGCCGTTGCGCCTCGGTCGCAGCCACCTGCTCACTGATGTCGCGATAGCTGGCAACGAACCACGGAGCCTCACCGTCACGCGGGAGTGAGTAGTACGTCGCCTCGACCGGTACCTGGGTGCCGTCCATGCGCCGAAGCCGCACGACGTCCGTGACGGTGCGACCGGACCGGATCGCCGTGATGACACGCTCCACTCGGTCCGGCTCGGGGTGATCGTGCAACAGCTCGAGCACCGAGCGGCCGTCGAGGTCCTCGCGGGAGAGACCGAGCAGGGCAACCAACGCGTCGTTGACGAAGACGACTTCGATGCGACCGTCGACCTCCTGGCAGGCGATCACCGCGTTCGAGGCGCGCGAGGCCAGAGCCTCGTACAGCTCGGCGTCGACGCGTTCGTGCTCGCGGTTCCGGCTGATGGTCGGCTCCCTCGTACTCGCCGCGACCCCTGACCATCGACCACAGGTAGGCGCGAATTGAGGAGATACGGTCACGCAGATGGATGCGGGCACGTTGACCGTGGGAGAGCTGGCCCGGGGCGTCGATGCCGCCCTGACCACCTGGTTCGCAGGCGAGCTCTGGGTCACGGGCGAGATCGCCGACCTGCGACGATCCAACCACGGCCACGCGTACTTCCAGCTGGTCGAACGCGAAGGCGGATCCCGCAACCTGGCGTCGATCGACGTGGCGTTGTTCGATTCGGCGCGACGGTACGTGAACTCGCAGCTGAAGGCGGGCGGTGGCGTCCGCATGACCGATGGCATGCAGGTGCGCATTCGCGGCCGAATCGAGTTCTACGCACCCCAGGGCCGTGTGCAGCTGCGGATGTCGGGCATCGACCCCGCTTACACGCTCGCCTTGCTGGTCTCCGAGCGCGATCGCGTGGTGGCACGACTAGACGCCGACGGCCTGCTGTCTCGGAACGCCGCCACCACACTGGTCCAGTTCCCCCTGCGAGTCGGTCTGGCCACCAGCGACGGCAGTGCCGCCATGGCCGACTTCGTCGATGAACTTCGAGCCAGCGGATTCGCGTGGCAGATCCGACTGGTCCACGTGCCGGTCCAGGGTCATGGCGCCGACGAGCTGATCGCCCGCGCCATCGATCAGCTGATCGACGAGGATGTGGACGTCGTCGTCCTGGTGCGCGGGGGTGGCTCGCGACTCGACCTGTCGACCTTCGACAGCGAGACGTTGGGCCGCGCCATCGCCGCGTCACCCGTGCCCGTGCTCACGGGCGTCGGCCACGAGATCGATACGAGCGTGGCCGACGTCGCCGCCCACACCAGCTACAAGACGCCCACTGCCTGCGCGGCTGCTCTCGTCGGGCGGGTCCGTGACGGATGGAGCCGGGCGGATCAGCTCTGGTCGGCCATTCCACCGAAGGCGCTGGCGTCGAGTCAGCGACTCGACTCGGACCTCACCCGTGAGCTGCGGTCGCTCCCGCGCGTCGCGCGAGCTCGCGTGCAGGCTGCGCGCGCACGGATCGACGCCAGCTCGCGAGCGGCCGGCCCGGTGGCGATGCGTCGCCTCGGCGACGAGCAGGCGCTGCGCCAACGTCAGGTCCACCTCCTGGCACCATCCGTGCGGCGTTCGCTCGAGCGGGCCGAGCGCCGGCTCGACGTCCTCGCGGCATCCGCCGACGGCGCCGATCCATCACGGCTCATGCGCCGCGGCTGGTCGATCATGCGAACGTCCAAGGGCACGGTCGTTCGCAGCCCCCGCGACGTCACCATGGGAGATCGGTTGACGACGTCGATGGCCGACGGTGCCATCGAGAGCGACGTCGTCCGCGTCGTGGCCCCGGCCGACACGAACGAAGGCGAGCCCGATGACAGCCGATGAGCCACCCGTCGAGGACCTGCCTTACAGCGAGGCTGTCGAAGAGCTCGAAACCATCCTCGCCGAGCTCGACGCCGACGAGCTCGACGTCGACGCGCTGGCGAACAAGGTGCGCCGCGCCGCCGATCTGATCAGAGCGTGCCGCGCACGGATCGCCGGCGCGCAACTCGAGATCGAGCGCGTGGTCGCCGAGCTGGAGGCCGAAGCAGGCGAGGCCGGCGCATGACGAGGCCCCGGTTTCCTGGGCCCGACCACTGGGCCAAGCGGCCCAGGTCGCGCACTGCCTGAGCCAGCTCGCGCACTGTATGAGACGTGCTGACCACGGAGAGCAGGACTCGGCGGGTCTCAGGCTTTACCATTGCGGGATCTGTCCGGCGGAGACCCAGCGATGACGACACTCGACGACCGACTCTCGGTGCCCTCGCGCATGCCCGGCGACGTCGTGTGCCTGCTCGCGCCCGACGGCCAGGTGCGCTACGTGTCCGCGTCGGTCGAGCGCACACTCGGCTTCGGTGTCGAGGCGTTCTCGGAGATGACGCTGGTGGAGATCATCCACCCCGACGACGTGTCGCTCTGCACCGAGCAGTGGCGCCTGGTGCGCGACACCCCGGCCGAACAGGTCCTGTGGGAGGCGAGGATTCGCCACCGCGAGCACGGCTGGCGCTGGATGGAGGTGTTGGCGGCCAACCGGGTCGACGATCCGGCGATAGGCGCGCTGTACCTGAACTTCCGTGATGTCACCGAACGCAAGGAGGCCGAAGCAGCGCTCCGGGCCAGCGAGGAACGCCTCCGGGCCCTGCTGCAACACAGTCGCGACGTGCACGGGTTGCTCGATGCGACGGGCACCGTGATCTGGGCCAGTCCGGGTCTCGAGGACATGTTGGGCTGGCGGGCGGACGACATCATCGGCTGCAACGGGTTCGAGCTGGTGCATCCCGACGATCTCGACGCGGCCCTGACCCGCTTCGTCCAATCGCTGCAACCCGAGCAGCCGGACCCCGTCGAGCTCCGACTTGCCCACGCCGACGGACGATGGGTGCCGATCGAGGTGGCGGGTTCGCTCTGGCCGACCGGTGACGGCGAGGACATCGGCCTGGTCATCAACCTGCGCGACATCAGCTGGCGCGTCGACGCCGAACGGGCGCTCCGCCGCAGCGAGGAGCGCTTCCGGGCGCTGGTCCAGCACAGCCACGACGGCATCGTCGTGCTCACCGCCGACCGCGGCGTCACGTTCGCCAGCCCGTCGCTCGAGCACCTCTTCGGCCGGCCGGCGAGCGAGATGATCGGGCTCAGCGGTCTGGAGCTCGTGCATCCGGATGACCTGCAGGCCGCGGCCGAGGCTCTCTCGGTCACGGCCTCGACCGTCGGTCACCGAGCCACGCTGCAGGTGCGGGTCCAGCACGCCGACGGAGGCTGGCGCTGGGTGGAGTGCACGGCAGTCAACCTCACCGACAACGAGGCGGTCGAGGGCGTCGTCATCAACATCCGCGACATCACCGATCGGCGCGAGGCCCAGGAGTCGATTCGCGAGAGCGAGCGGGTCTTCCGTTCCCTCGCGCAGTCCTCGCCGACGGGCGTCTATCTCATGCTTCCCAACGGCGAGTGCACCTACGTCAACGAACGGTTCCAGGAGATCACCGGCTACTCACCCGACGATGCCATGGCGTTCGGATGGCATCGCATGGTGCATCCGGACGACCGGGAGGAGGTCGGCGCAGTCCCATCGCTCGACGAGATCTCGCGCGAACCACTCAAGCTCGAGTTCCGCGTGGTTCGACCGGACGGCACCGTTCGTTGGGTGTCGGTCAGCACTGGGCCGATGTTCGACGACTCCGGAACCTTTCAGGGGTCGGTCGGCACGCTCGACGACATCACCGATCGCATGGAGGCGACTCAGGATTCGCGTCGTCTGACCGACATCTTCGAGGCCACCCATGATCTGGTGGCCATCGCAGACCGGCATGGCGCGCTGCTGTACCTGAACCAGGCCGCCCGCCGGTTCTTCGGAGTGGGTGCCGACGATCCACTCGACTCGTTCGACTTGGTCGGCAGCTTCGGTCCGGAGATGGTCGACCGGTTGGCCACGCAGGTGCAGCCCTCCCTCGAAGCCGAGGGGATCTGGTTCGGGGAGCTCCCGATACAGCGACCCGACGGCACCGTCGTGCCGCATCGTGCTCAGTTGCTGGCGCACCGGAACGAGCACGGGCACGCGGAGTTCTTCTCCGCCATGCTCCACGACATCAGCGAGCGGAAGGCCATCGAGCACCGCCTCGCGCACCAGGCGACTCATGATCCGCTCACCGGGCTGCCGAACCGCACACTGCTGCTCGACCGGCTCGACCAGGCGCTGCGACGGGCTCGCCGGAACCAACGACGGGTGGCCGTCCTCTTCCTCGACCTCGACCACTTCAAGGTCGTCAACGACTCGCTCGGCCACGGGTTGGGCGATCGACTGCTGATATCGATTGCCGGCCGTCTGCAGAAGACACTGCGACCGGCCGACACGGTGGCGCGTTTCGGTGGTGACGAGTTCGTCGTGCTGTGCGAGGACCTCGTGAGTCAGCAAGACGCGGTTGCGATCGCCGAACGCGTGAACGATGCGATCAGCGGTCCGTTCGTCATCGACGACGCCGAGGTATTCGTCGGCGTGAGCATCGGCATCGCCTTTCCCGACGACAACGAGGCCGATCCCGAGACCCTCATCCGCGATGCCGATGCCGCCATGTACCAGGCGAAGGACCGCGGTCGGGCCCGCTGGGTCATCTTCGACAACGCCATGCGCGCCAGTGCAGTCGATCGTCTGGACATCGAGAACGCCTTGCGACGAGCCATCGACCGGCGCGAGCTGCGCGTGTACTACCAGCCGATCGTCGACCTGCAATCCGGTGTCATCGCCGGTGTCGAAGCGCTCCTGCGCTGGGAGCATCCCGAGCGCGGCCTGCTGTTGCCCAACGATTTCATCGGGGTGGCCGAGGAGACCGGGCTCATCGTGCCAATCGGCTCGTGGGTGCTCGACCAGGCGTGCCGGCAGGTGCAGCGTTGGCACGCGTCACAGCCCGACCTGCCGGCGCTCGTGCTGGCGGTGAACCTGTCGGGTCGCCAGCTCGGCCATCCGCGCCTGGTCGACGACGTCGCCACAGTGCTGGCCGACACGGGAGTCGACCCGAGCCACGTCGAGCTCGAGATCACCGAGAGCGTCCTCATGGACGACGTGGAGATGTCCGAGGACACGCTCGGCCGGCTCAAGACCCTCGGGGTCAAGCTGGTCGTCGACGACTTCGGCACCGGGTACTCGTCGCTGAGCTACCTGCGGCGGTTCCCCGTCGACGTGCTGAAGGTCGACCAGTCGTTCGTCGACGGGCTCGGACGAGATCCAGGCGACTCTGCCATCGTCACAGCCGTGGTCACCCTGGCCCACACGCTCGGGCTCCACGCCGTGGCCGAAGGTGTCGAGACGACCGAGCAGCTCTCGGAGTTGCGCCGACTCGGGTGTGACAGCGCGCAGGGGTTCTACTTCGCCAAGCCGGCCAACGGGCACGACATCGGCGAGCTGCTCGAGCGTCGTCACCGCTGGTAGTCGGTCGACCAGGCCGCGGTGCGCGAAGCTTGGCGCGTGGCTGAACCCCTCACCCGGGCACGGATCGTGGAGGCGACTCGATCGATGATCCAGTCTGGAGGCCTGGAAGCGGTGTCGCTTCGACGGGTGGCCACGGCGCTCGGCGTCACTGCACCGGCCTTGTACGCCTACGTGAGCGACAAGCACGACCTGCTTCGAGGCGTGGCCGAGGGCGAGTTCGATCGGCTCATGGCCGCCTTCGACGGCATCGACGACGTCGACCCGATCCAGCGGATCCGCCGACTGGGTCGCGCCTATGTCGAGCACGCCGTGGCCGATCCCGAGCTGTTCCGCACCATGTTCCTGTTCCCACCGGAGCTGGCGATCAGCGAGATCACCGGCCAGGAACTACCGGCGGCCACCAAGGCATTCGAGATGGCGCTCGGCGCCACCACCGATGCCGTGGAGCAGGGCATCTTCCCGAAGGTCGACGCGCTCACCGCGGCCCTCACGACGTGGACCGCCATGCACGGTCTGGCCGACATCCTGCTCCTCGGTTTCGTATTCGACGACAAGGCCCGCGAGGACCTGATCGAGACCGTCATCGACACGATGATCAGGGGCCTGCAAGCGCGGTGAACGAGCGCGGTCAGTCGACCGCGGCGAACAGCTCGAGTGCGGCGCGCAAGTCGAGTTCCACGACGCCCGGTTCGGCGACCACCGCGTCGAGCCATTCCGGTCGTGTCACCGTCGCCACCGCGATCGGATGTTCGAGCCCGGACCACTGCATGATCTGGCGGACGTACTCCTGCGCATAGTCCGGCGGACGTACGTCCCGTGACAACTCGAACAACGCGTACGAGTCGGGCGCGGAATCCTCCGCATCCGGGACAAGGCTCAGGACGTACGGGCTCCCCGGGCGGATGCCACCCCCGACCAAGCCGGGCCCGTCGGCCAGCACGATCCCATGTACCAACTCGGGGCGGGCACCGGCGGCCAGGAGGGCGATGTACGCACCGAGGCCGCGTCCGAGGATCGTCACCTCACCGAGGTGAGCGAGCGCCGCGTCGACGTCGGCCATCAGGATCTCGGCGGTGTACCCGCCACCGACCGGCCTCGTCGACCGTCCATGGCCGGTGAAGTCGAGTCCGAAGACCGGGCCCGGCCAGACGTCGAGATACCTCGGCGGGGTGTCCGGGGTGCGCTCGCCCAGTCCGTGCAGCATCAGCAACGGACGGACAGCGCCGGCGCCGGCGCGCACGGTGTGCAACGCCAGTTGGGCGCGGTTGTGGCGAAGCTCCACGATCCCGTTCACAGGTGCGCCTGCAGGAAGTCGAGCACGAGCCCGGCGACGAGCTGTGGCTGCTCGATGTGCACGAAATGACCCACACCGTCGAGCGCCTCGAGTCGGGCGTCCGGCGGCAGGTACGGCTGCACGTCCTCGGGTCGCGTCCCCCATCCCATTGCCTCGTTCTCGAGGCCGAGCACACCGAGCACCGGCACCGGCAGACCCGGCATGCGCTGCATCGACCACTCGGGTCGCCACGGCCCGAATCCACCGAACCGCAGCGTCGGGTCGATCTTCCACCGCCATCCGTCGGGGTCCTGACGTCCGCCGATGCTCACCAGGTAGCGCAACCAGTCGAGCGTGAGGCGCGGATTCATGCGTTGGCGCCTCTCGGCCAACTCTTCGAGCGTGCCCGGGCGGCGCATCGCGTCGGCACAACGACGTCGGTGATCGAGCCACCCGGTCAACTCCGTATGGAGCATCTTCGTGCGCTCGTGCTCGGAGACGTCGGGCCAGTTGTTCTTGGACGGCAGACCATCGAGGTTCACGAGGGCGCGCACGCGATGCGGGACGGCGTCGGCCAGTTCGAGCATGATGCCGCCGCCCTTGGAATGTCCGAGGAACACGGCGGGCTCCGTCGTCACGGAGTCGAGCACGGCCAGGGCGTCGCGAAGATCGCCAGCCCAGCTGTAGAGAACGGCATGCTCGGAATCACCGTGGCCACGCGCGTCCCACGACACCACTCGCCATCCGGCATCCACGAGCAACGGGGCGAACACATCGAAGGTGCCGGCGAAGTCGAAGCCACCATGGGCGGCCAGGACGACGGGGGCGTCAGGCGGTCCCCACTCGTAGGACGCGATGCGCAGCCCGCTCGACGACACGAACCTCGATCGGTCCGGCCGGCGCGCCCCCGGGTGGTCGTCGAGGCCGGACGGGCGCTCGATCGGTGGTGCAGGATCGGTCGGCATCGGGGCGCAGCCTAGGAGTTCGGCCGAATTGGGGGCATACCATCCCCGTGAGTACCGTTCAGCCGAGAGCGAGCACAGGGGGCAGCCGTGACCGAGATCCACGGAGAGGTCGCACCGGGCTTCGAGAGGGTGCGCGACGCTTTCCAGAAGAACTTCGA
>Ga0299914_10003960_pt1 | contig 10586 bp, 9 predicted proteins | sample RVTome_10_FD_201361 | JGI IMG/M metagenome (GOLD analysis project Ga0299914, IMG submission 201361) | Soil microbial communities from uranium-contaminated site in the Upper Colorado River Basin, Wyoming, United States - RVT153D57 (version 2) ... | reverse complement strand
CATCACTGCACGGAGCCGCTCATGAGGCGTTACGGGATTCTAGGGACGGTCCGGGCCTCCTTTGCACTCTACAACACGAGAGCCGACGTCGATGCGCTGATCGACGGCGTAAAGCAGGTCAAGAAGATGTTCGCCTGATCAAACCCACTACGCAGCATGGCAGAGGCCAGTATTCGGGAGCGCGCGCAGGAAATCGTCGACGAATTCAGTCTGTTCGACGACTGGATGGGCAAGTACGAATATCTGATAGAGCTCGGAGAATCCCTGCCCCAGCTCGATGAGAAATACAAGACCGGCAGGTACAAGATCAAGGGATGCCAGTCTCAGGTCTGGATACGACCACATTTCGAAGACGACCTCGTGTTCTATCAGGGAGATAGCGACGCGATCATCACGAAGGGGCTCGTGGCGCTGCTCATCCGGGTGATGTCCGGACAGCCGCCGCAGGCGGTCGCCGAGGCTGAGCTGTCCTTTCTCGACCAGATCGGCATGAAAGATCACCTTTCCTCCACGCGCAAGAACGGGCTGGCTTCCATGGTCAAGCAGCTCAAGCTGTATGCGCTTGCGCACGCCGGGGCGGAGCGCAATGGAAATACCTTCAACCAGGCGACACGGTAGTCTCACGATGACTGAAAAAAAAACCGACGCAGCAGCCATTCCCAAGGACGACCTCGAGAAGGAGATCATCGAGGTACTCAAGACGATTTACGATCCTGAAATTCCCGTCAACATCTACGACCTCGGATTGATCTACGAGATCAAGATTCACGACGACCGTTCGGCTTTCGTTAAGATGACGCTTACGGCGCCGAACTGCCCCGTAGCCGACATTCTGCCGCAGCAGGTGGAGTCCGCGGTCGCTACGATTCCAGACGTGCAGAGCGCCCGCGTTCAGCTGACGTTCGACCCCCCCTTTACGCCGGACATGATGTCGGAAGAAGCGCGCCTGGAACTCGGTTTCATGTAGAGCCCGCGAAGACGTATCCCGTGCACCACTCGAAGACAATAGCGATCGCAAGAGATGTCCTCGCAGAAGGGCGCCTCCTTGATGCTGCATGCATGATCGAGCCGCTTCTGGAGGCGAACGGTGCGGCACCCGCTTCCGGCGAAATCGATCCGGGCCAACTCGTGTTGCGATGTCTGACGGCGAGAATCGCTCTGCAGCGCCGTGGCGACCACGTCCGCGTCTTCGACCTGCTTAGCCCCTACGATCGGTCGGACCGCCGTTCGACGCTCGATCGTGCGGTGCGTGCGGAGGTGATGCTCTGGCTAGGATGGGCAAGCGTATGGCAGGACGACGCACGCTACGACGACGCGCGCGCGCTGAATCTGCTGGATGCGTCGGAACAGGCCTTCCGGGAAGAACTGAATCCGTCCGGGCGCTGCTGGGCGCTTCTCGGGCAGGCCCAGGCGTATTTTACGATCGACGAGCACCGCCTGATGCTGCAGGCCCTCCAGGAGGCGGGCTCCCTGCTCGACAAGCTCGAGGATGTGAGCGCCGCGATCTGGCTGCACGACCTCTCTGCGGCCGCTGCCCGCTTCGACGGGCGCTACCGGGTGGCCGCCAAGCATGCCGATGAGCTCGAGCGGCTTGCCGAGACGACGGCCGACGATTTTGCGCGCGCACGCGCGCTGGCCCATCGAGCGGTCATCGGTTACGAAACGGGGCGGAACCCGAAGGAAGTCGTCGAAACGGCAGGCCGCGCTGAAGCTCTCCTGATGAAGTCGGCGGACCACCCGGGGTACGCCCTCTCCAGCGCCTTCGATGTCCATGCCGGTGCCGCCGTCCGGCAGGGCGACTGGATTGAGGCCGAGCGGATCATCACCGAAGGCCGCCGCAGGATCGGCAAGACGGGAGCGATGCCGGATGGCCTGACGCTTCACCGGGCTCGGATGGCGATCCTCCGAGGCGATGCGGCGGCGGCGCGCACCCTGCTCGACGAGATCGGCGCACGCGTGCACCGGCACCAGCGGCTTCTCCGCTCAGCGCTCGAACGCACCGCCAGCGAGTGCGCCCTCCTCATGGAATCGCTCGAAGAGGCGTCCACGACGGCTGACCGTGCGTTTCGACACGCGCGCGAGGCGGGGCATGGAGGATACCAGCTGGCCGCTCTGCTTCAGAAGGCGAGGACGGCTCTTGCATCGGGCGACGAACCGGCTGCACGAGAGACGGTCCGACAGGCCGAGTCGTACGGAGACTACTTCAGCCTCCTCCCCTTTGCCGCCGAACGGTTCACGATTCATGGCCTCCTCTGGGAGCTTCGCGGCCGATCCGACGAGGCCCGCGCTTCCTTCGCGCAGGCGCTCTCGGCCTATTCGCTGATCGGAGATGCGCATGCCACCGCGCGTACGCAGCTCCGCCTTGCCCGTCTGTCTTCTTCGGACGCGACCGGAGAGGGCAGGCCGCTCGCCGCCGCCGCCCTGGATACATTTGATGCACTCGAAGCCGGAGCGGACGCCGCAAAGGCGCGAGCAGCGCTCCGTCTCACGCCGTCTCCCGCGCCGTCTCCGGGGGCCGGCACGGAAGCGGATATCGGCTGCGTGCTCGCTCGATCGGCCTTCTCCGTCGAACTCGTCGCCGAATCGTGGCTCCAGGCTGCCGAGGCGCTGGCTCCCGGCCGATGGCTCGTCGTCGTTCGAAGCGGCGGAGACGAAGACTGGTCGCTCGTGCATCGCCGCGGCGACCTACCGGGCGAGCTTCCCTTCCCCGAGCCGTCTATGGAACGCCTCTGTAGAGACGGGGTGGACTGGATGCGGTTGCGCGGCCTTCCGGCTCCGGCGTTCTTCTTCGGCATGGAGTGCGGAGGAGACGACGACCCCGCGTGCGCCGCCATCGAGAAGAAGCTGATGCCCTGGATCCCGGTCGTTGGGCTCGCCCTCGAGCATGCACTGCTTCGGGCGGATCGGCTCGGCGAAGTGGTCGCACATGACGACCTTCGCCTCGCCTCCTTCGATCTGGACGGCTTCGTCTATACGAGTCCCGGCATGCGCCGCGTGGCGCTTCAGATCCTTCGCGTGCGTTCCGGGCACGCGCCGGTGCTCGTCGCCGGGGAGCCCGGTGTGGGCAAGAGCGTCGTGGCGCGCACCATTCACGAATCCGGCGATCGGAGCGACGCCCCATTCGTGCCTCTGGAATGCTCCGGCATCTCTCCCGCGGGCGTCGACACGGGCAGGTTTGCCTCCGCGTCGCTCGAGGAGGCGCTGCATGCGGCGCAGCATGGCACGCTCTATTTGAATGACATCGGGGAGCTGCCGCGAGAGATTCAACCGCGTCTACTGCGCTTCATCGAAACAGGCTACGCGCACACCGGCGCTGCCGAGCGGCTTCCGCTGGACGTGCGCGTGATCGCCTCCACGCGGAGCGATTTGAAGACGCTCGTTCGCGAGGGTGCCCTGCAGGAGGACCTCTTCTATAGGCTGAACGTCGTGCCTATCCGGGTTCCTCCGCTTCGGGATCGGCGCGAGGAAATTCCACTGCTCGTGCACCACTTTCTCAGGGACATGACCCACGCGCGATCCGGCAGCGCCTCCGTTACGAGCCGCGCGCTGGATGCGCTCATCAGATACGATTGGCCCGGCAACGTTCGGCAGCTACGCAACGAGATCGAGTGTCTGCTTGTCTTCGCAGCCACTGAGCCGGTCTCCACGATCGACCTGGACGACCTCTCGGAGACGATTCGAAGCGGACCGGGGATCGATACGCCGGTCATGGATGCTGACGGTGCGCTCGACGGCGTGGCGCTGAACGGGCGAGGGCTGGACGAGATTCTGGCCAATGCCGAGCGGTCCGTAATCGCACAGATCCTGGCCCGTCACGACGGGCAGGTTTCTGCGACCGCGGAGGCGCTGGGGCTCTCGCGCCAGGGTCTGTACAAGAAGATGAAGCGCCTGGGCATACACCCGGCAGCCGTCACGCGGCGCTAAGTACATTAGAAAAGGCATCATGGAACGTGCACGACTTGCGGCGGGATCGCTTCGGTCTCCCATACGCCTTACGCATGCCGCCGTGATGACGACCGACATGGAGACCTCCGTCGCATTCTACCGCGACATTCTCGGTTTGATCGTGGGCATCATAGAGGACGATCCGATCCGGAAAGGCCGCCAGAGAGCCCTGCTCGAAGATGCCGCAGGTAACGCCGTCGTCGAGATCGTCGAGATGACCGAGATGTCACACCCCTCGATTCCCGGCCGCGGCGGCATACATCACATCGGTTTCAGCCTTCCCAGGCGTGACTGGCACGCGCTGCGCTCGAGAATGGATGCCTGCCGCTATCGATACGAAGAGGTGGCCGGGCGATTGTTCGTCCGCGATGCGGACGGGCTGGTCCTCGAAATCGAGCAGGCGTAAGGGTCGGCAATCATGGTCCGCGGTGCGTCCGGAGCTCGTCGGGCAGCTCGTTTGCATCATCGCGGCGAAGCTCGACCCCGCTCCTCTCAAGCAGGTCGCCGCACATTCCGACGGCGTCCACGATTCCGTCCGTGATCCGGCCGCTTCGAATACCCCCCCGCAGACGGGCGACCACGTCGGCCCATTCGTCGGGTGACACTTTTTCATGGATGCCGGCATCGCCCAGCACTTCGATCCGGTGCTCCAGCATGGAGATGAAGATCAGAATGCCCGTTCGCTCTTCCGTATCGAAGACCTCTTCCTCGACGAACGCCTTCATTGCCCGGCGATGTACGGCGCGCGTCATCGTGTCGCGCCCGGCAAGGACGCGTCTGAGCGGCGGCACGAAGGCGCCGAGCAGCCCGCCGGCGAAACCGGCTGCAAGGGTCACGCTGGCAGTCCCCCATCCCGTGTGCAGCCAGGCCATTCCCCATCCTTCATAGAAATGAAAGATCAGCATGGTCACGACGAGCGCGAGGCCGGCTGCCATTCCTCCCCCCTTCCATACGACGACTTCATAATCGTCGCTGCTCCGGACGATGAATGGCACGATCTCACCGGAGGTGCGCCGCTCCGCCGCTCCCACAGCTTCCTCAATACGCCGCCGATCCTCCTCCGAAAACATGTCTTTCATCGTCGTCAACCGCATGTCGCAGGCGTTCAAGGCTGGGCGGACTGCTGCTCCTGGATGGTCCGAATCCAGGCCCGGGCCTGGCGTGTGTAAAGCGACCCCTCGTCGGCGAGCTCGACGACGCGCTCGAACTGCATCACGGCCTCTTCGATGCGGTTGATGCGAAGCAGAAATACGCCTCTGTTGTAGTTTGCGGCGAGATGGTCCGGCTCCTGCTCGAGCACCTGGTTCGTATGCTGGATGGCCTCCATAGGATTCTGCGGATCATACTGATACGCCCAGCCGAGGTCAGCGCGCACGTCGAGGTCGTCCGGGGCTTCTTCGAGCACCCTCTCGTAGGCATCGATCGTCAGCAGGGCGACGTCCGTCTTGCGCTCGACGTTGACGGACTCCATCCAATCGTAGAGGAGGTCTCCGGCGCGCCGCCAGTCGTTCACCTGGCCGATCTCTCGAGCCAGCCGCTGCTGCTCGATCGCGGCTCTGTCCACCCGGCCGATGTCGATCAGATACGCGACGAGCTCGCGCCGCGTTGAATAGGCATCCTGTCCCGCACCTGCGGCGATCACGGCACGCAGCGAGTCCACCGTCGGGGCGAAGCGCTCTCCGATGGGGATGGACTCGACCTCGTCGATGACGGCCGCGCTCCGGATATCCGCCGGTGCGGCCACCCTGTCGATGTCGTTCGTTCCTACGCGCTGCTTCGAGATGACGGTGATCATGTAGAGGGCGATGACGACGAGTACGGACATCCCCACGATGATCGAGACGTGCCGGCCGATACGAGCCTCCCCACTGCTCGCATCATCTCCGCCGGGCACGTGTACGGGATCGACGGGTCCGCCGCCTGCCGAGGCGTCTCCTGCATGAGCGTCTCCCTCAGGGGCGGATCGGGAGAAGGCGGGCCTGGAGGGAGCGGCGGACGGAGAAACGGCTCCGGGTTCCCGCAGCGGCGCTCCGCACCGGCTGCAAAAGTTGGCCTCGGCGGCATGTTTTTGTCCGCACGCGCTGCAGTACGCGCCGGCGTCCGGATCGAAACCGGTCTGCGGTTCGGGAATGTCGCCATCTCCGAGTTCGCCGGAGAGCGCTTCGTCCCCCTTCTGAACGGGTATTCCACAGAGGTCACACCGCTCTACGCCCTCTGCGAGCCGGGCCCCGCACTCCGGGCATGCCAACGTACTCATCCTCGTCCTACCCGTTGCTGTCTCGGTGCTCTCGCGACTTCATTGCACGGTCGACGCTCCCGCGCAGGTCTTTCGAAGGCCTGAAGACGGGGACGTACCGCGGGCCGATCCGAACTTCCTCGTTCGTCTGGGGATTACGGGCCTTACGCGCCTTGCGATGCTGCACGCGGAAGGAACCGAAACCTCTCAGTTCGAGCCCATCGCCAGTCTCGAGCGCATCCATGACACAGGTTATGAAGCCATTTACGACCGCCTCCGTCTCGATCTTCGTCAGTCCCGTGCCCGTCGCGATGCGATCGATGATGTCGGCCTTCGTCACGTCTCAGCGTTGCTATGGTGACCGTCGAATTGGAGGGTGAACACTTTACGCCGCGTCCACGTGCATGATTCCACGCGCGGATTGACAGAAACGCGGGTCCTTTCTCACGCGTTCTTTTCCCCGCAACCCTCCTAGATCCGATCGCTTACTACATGCCGCCACATTATCGGCTCCTCGGCCTGTCCATCCTGCTCCTGTTCACTTGCCCACCTGCTCTCGGCCAGGGCTCCGTAGATTGGCAGCAGGAAGTGAGCTACGAGATGGACGTCACGGTGCATCCTTCGAGACACCGGATCCTCGGCCGCCAGACGCTCCACTACATCAATCATTCTCCAGACACGCTCCACCATGCCTTTTATCACCTCTACTTCAACGCGTTTCAGCCGCATTCGATGATGGCGGAGCGCAACCGGGAGCTCCCCGATCCCGACGCGCGGATCGTCCCACGGATCTTCGACCTGGGTCCCGATGAAGTCGGCTTCCACCATATCGACACCCTCACGCAGAACGGGATCTCCGCCGAGTTCAGCATCTTCGATACGGTCATGAAGGTCGAGCTCGCCGAACCCATTCCACCCGGAGGAGAGGCGGTTTTCGAGATGTCGTTTCGGTCGCAGATCCCCCTTCAAACCAGACGGAGCGGCCGGGACAATCTCGAGGGCATCGATTATTCGATGAGCCAGTGGTACCCGAAAATGGCGGCCTACGATCGGCGGGGATGGCACGCGGATCCCTACGTCGGCCGCGAATTCTATGCGCCCTTCGGAACCTTCGACGTGCGCATCACGCTTCCGGCAGAATATGTGATCGGCGCGACCGGCGTGCTGCAAAATCCGGAGGATGTCGGGCACGGGTATGGATCCGCGGCTTCCGCGCAGGAAGGCGATTCGCTGACGTGGCATTTTAGCGCAGAGAACGTGCACGACTTCGCATGGGCGGCGGACCCGGACTATCTGCACGACGTGCTTGAGACGGAGGAGGGGACCATCATTCACCTTCTCTATCAGCCCGACGTCGCCGAGGCGTGGAGGAGCCTTCATAACGCCGTGCCTGAAATGATGACCTTCCTCGGCCGCGAGTATGGACGCTATCTATATCCCCAGATGACCGTGGCACAGGCCGGGGACGGAGGCATGGAGTATCCCATGATCACGTTCATCACCGGGCGGCGGCCGCCCGCGTCACTGCTGGGCGTGACCGCACACGAGATCGCGCATATGTGGTACTACGGCATGCTTGGCTCGAACGAGGCGGACTTCGCCTGGATGGATGAAGGTTTCGTCAGCTATGCCACGACTGAGCTGATGGCCCACCTTCAGGGCAATCCGAACCCTTCGCACATAGGTGCCTTTCTAAACGTGCTCCAGGCCAGACACCTCGGGCTCTTCGAGCGCTTGAATACACCCTCGGACTGGTTCCAGACGAACTTCGGGTACTCGATCGCCTCCTACGCCGGCGGTGAGATGCTGCTCGACATGCTCGGCTACGTCATTTCCGATTCACTGCGCGACCGGTTTCTCGACGTGTACTACGAGCGCTTCGCGCTGCGCCATCCTCAACCTGACGACGTCGAGAAGGTCGCCGAAGACGTTTCCGGGTTGCGGCTGGACTGGTATTTCGAGCAGTTCGGCGATTCGATCCTGGAGCTCGACTATGCACTCGCGGGTCTTCGATCCACCCGGGAGAACGGCGGATGGCGCACCGTGCTGACGTTGAAGCGCCGCGCTCCGGCAGTCATGCCGGTCGACGTGCGCCTCACGCTCGAGAACGGTTCCGTTCAGTGGGTGAACGTGCCGCTAGGCATCATGCAGGGCAGCAAGCCGGTCGCGAGTGACTGGATCGTCGCCGATCCCTGGCCGTGGACCTCACCGGAATATGCGTTGGAGCTCATGCTGCCCGATCGGGTCGCAGACGCCGAGATCGATCCCCTGCTTCAGACCCTCGAATCGACCCGGATCAACAACACGCTCGGGCTTCCCGTTACGACGGCATTCCTCGAGCCGCCGGGCCAGAGCTGGAGCCGCTACCGTGTCGGATGGCGACCTCTCCTGCAGGTGGCGCACGGCTGGGGATACGGCGGCGGCCTTCAATTCCGGGGGGCGTACCTCTTCAATCAGCATGCCGCGAGGGCCACGCTCAAGCTCTGGCCGGAAGTCCTCTTCTCGAATGGGCAACAGCCCGACGTCTGGACGATCGAACAGCAGGCGGCAGCCGGCCGTGCCGTTGACGGCATCGACTACGACCTCTTCGTCTCCAACACGACAGCGGCCGGGGGCCTCTTGGACTGGACGCTACGGAGCCGCAGGCATTTGGGCATCCTCCAGAGCGATGCGCAGGTGTCGCTGTTGGTCGACCCGACGGACCTGCTCTCGGGTCGGCAGCATAGGGTGACGCTCGGCCTGCGCCATCAGCATCGGACAACGGACCGGGCCCTTTCAAATCGCATGACGGAGGGCTTCGTCCCGCAAGGCATCCTGTCCGCACACGCCCGCGCGAGCATCTCCGGCCCGCTCTTCCGGCACGTGCTTGCCGGTGAGACCGGCGGCACCCTCGGCGGTAGCGGCGAAGCGTGGACTGCAAACAGGGTCTGGATGGATGTCGCCTGGGGGATGGCGCTCGGCCGCTTCACGGGCACGTTCCGCTTGATGGCGGGGATCGGGGACGAACGCCTTGCACGGCACAAGCGTTTTCAGCTCGGCACCGCGCCGTTCGAGGAGCGCTGGGGCGATGCGGCGTATCGAAGCATCGGGGCGATCTTCGAGGATGCCCGCGAGGAGGTGCACTGGACTGCGTTCAGCGGGCCGGGACCGGTCGCATACCTGCAGCACGAGGCGAGTGCTGCAGGCGCGGCGGGGCCGCATCTGGCCGCCCTGAGCGCCCGCATGCTGACGCCCGGGCTCGGCGGGGGCACGCTTCTCGGGCCCCTCCGCGCCGAAGCGTTCGTCGGCGCCGGGGAAACGTGGAGCGGATTGTGGCTGTCGGACTTCAAACCGGACGACTTCGTCGTGGACGCAGGCGTCGGCGTGCGCTACGAGCTCGAGGGGCTCTCGGGACTGGATCGGTGGCTGGACCAGTCCGACGTGCTTTCGAACCTGACGCTCACGGCCCGCTTTCCTCTCTGGGTAAGCCACCCTTCCGAGACGGACAGGTCCGGGAAGCTCGCCTTTCGCTGGCTCGTGGGCGTCCAGATCGACGAACTGCCCTGGCATTGATCGGGGGCCGTCGCGACGTTATATAGGCGACTAGTCCTTCACCGGCGCACGCAGGCCGCGCAGACTCGACTCGACGCTTCACGAACAGCTCGCTGCAGCCATGCGAATTCCTCTCTATACGCTCCTGCTCACCCTCCTTTGCATCGGGGCCTGCGGCGGCGAACCGGATCCGGAGGCCATCATCCGGCGCGCCATAGACGCGCACGGAGGCGACCACCTGGACGGCAAGCGAATCACGTTCGATTTCCGTGAATATCACTACACCATCGTCCTGGACGGCGGGTGGTTTCAGTACGAACGAGAACGGCCGGATTCGATCGGCTACCTCCATGACGTGCTCAACAACGACGGCTTTTACCGCCATTTCGATGGACGACGCGTCGAGCTGCCCGAAGAACGGTCGGCCGCGTACTTTTCATCCCTCAACTCGGTCGCCTACTTCATGCTGCTGCCGTTCAAGCTGGAGGATCGAGCCGTGCGGACACGCTATCTCTCCGCAACGGAGATTCGAGGAGAGCCCTATCACGAGGTCGAAGTGACCTTCGCTCCGGAAGGCGGGGGTCGAGACTATCAGGATCGCTTCGTGTACTGGTTTCATAGAGACGAGCACACGATGGACTATCTGGCCTACGACTACGTGACGGACGAAACGGGGACGCGCTTCCGCGAGGCATTCAATGCGCAGACGGTCGGCGGCCTCCGTTTTCAGGACTACTACAACTACACTTCTGAGGAAATCGTCGCCCCGGGCGATTCCATCGAACGCTTCGATGCACTGTTCGAGGCCGACCGCCTCGACCTGGTATCCACGATCGAGGCGAACAATCTGACGGTCGAGTCCATTCAGAGATAG
>Ga0299914_10003959_pt1 | contig 10587 bp, 7 predicted proteins | sample RVTome_10_FD_201361 | JGI IMG/M metagenome (GOLD analysis project Ga0299914, IMG submission 201361) | Soil microbial communities from uranium-contaminated site in the Upper Colorado River Basin, Wyoming, United States - RVT153D57 (version 2) ... | reverse complement strand
GCCCTGCCGGGCGCACACCAAGAAAAAAGGTACCCGCCGCATTCGGCAGGTACCTTTCCAACCTGTGCTTGCCAGGTCACGGGCGAGGCCATCTAGTTCGATCCCGTCGCCTGCGTCTCGTCCACCTCATCTACGTCCAGACCCAGGTTGCGCGCTACGGGAAGCGTGATGTCTTCAATCGTCTCTTCGTTTACGTAGAGCAGAAGCGGCTGCGTTCCTACCTGTGAGCGAAGCACGATATCGAGCCCTCTGGCAGCCGCCACCTCGTTGATCGCGGTCTGAACCCTCTCGAGGAGGGGCTGCATGAGCTCGCTCTCGCGCTGTGCCAGCGCCTGTTGCTGCTCCTGCTCCTGCAGCTGCAGCTGCTCCTGCAGCTCCATCAGCTCCTGCTCGCGCTCCTGTCTGCGCTCCTGGGAGAGCAGGGATTGCTGCTGCTGATACCGCGCCAGCCGGTCCTGAAAATCCTGCGCGAGGGTCTGCAGTTCCTGCTGGCTGCCTTCGTAGGCTGACTGCAGGTTCTGCTGAACCTCCTGATACTCGGGCATATTGACGATGATGATCTCGTGGTCGGTGTACCCGACGCTCAGCGCCTGAGCGACACTATCCTGCACGAACGAGCCCGGCAACGAGGACGCGACGAGCAGACCGACGAATATTGCGGATACTCGGTGGAGCATTTGGATGGTCATGTTGATTGGGTGTAATGGCACTCGAACGCGAGGCGATCGGAAGTTACCGCGCTCCGGTTGCATTGTTTTCAATATCAATGCCAAGTTCCTGCAGTACGTCGTCGCTCAGGTCATACTGCTCTCGAGCGTACATGAAGAGAAAATCGCCTCCCTTATCGAACACATAGTCATAACCCTCGCGGGCGGCAACTTCTTCGATGGCCGCAAGCACGCGCTCTTGAATCGGACGCATGAGCCGTTCCTGCTCCTGAAAGAGCTCGCCGTCTGGGCCGAAATACTGCATACGGAGCTGCTCGGCTTCCTCCTCGGCTCGCACGATGGCTTCCCTCTCTCGCTGGCGCTCTTCGTTCGTGTAGAGCAGCTCTCGAGCCTGGTATTCTCTAAACATCTCGTCGACCTCCGTTCGACGCTCCTCGAGCTCCTGCCTCCATTCCTCTGCCGCCCTGTCCAGCTGCTGCTGCACGGTGGCGTATTCCGGCGTCTCGCTTAGGATATACTCCGAGTCGACATAGCCGATGCTCTGCTGAGCGTGAACGTCCGCTGCCAGAAGGCACAGCGCCGCGGCCACGGTGGAAACGAGGAGACGTGCTTTCATAGCGTCTTCATGTGAGGTAGTGGGCCCGCGGGGATGCGGCGCCAACTGTTTAGATATCTGGACAGGCGTATCGCGCGGACTGAACGGATCCGGGCGCGAGCGCCTCAAAGGGAGGAGACCGCAGCGGCCGCGGGGCGGCTACTGTCCGAACCCCTGACCCAGGGAGAACTGGAACGTCCACTTTTTCGAGCCGTCGTGGCTGCCGCTGATGGCCTGGAAGGTATCGAAATTGTAGCCGTAGGTCAGTTCGATCATGCCCAGGATCGGCAAAAATAGTCGCATGCCAACGCCGGATGATCGGTATAGTTCTGCCGGGTTGTAGGTCTCGACACTGTTCCACGCGTTCGCCGCATCGAGGAAGATGTAGGGCTGGGCGGAGAGCTGCGGCGTCTGGATGGCCAGCCAGTTTATCTCCGACGTGTACTTGTTCAGGATCGTGCCCCCGACCGGTTCGTCGTTGCGCCGCGGACTGATCGAAGCGGCGGGATAGCCGCGCATGTAGACGATGTCGCGACCGAAGTAGCTGTAGAAGCCCTGCGTGTCGAAGGGCGACCCGCCGACGATAAAACGCTCGAAATCGACGCGATCCCCGGTAAGCGAACCCACGTAGCCGTAGTCGGTGTTGAAGGCGATCGAGAGGTTCGTGGCGAGCGGTACGTTCCAGCTCGTTTTGAATCGCGATTTGTGATACTGGACGAAGTTGCCGATCGGCGGTGCAATCTCGAACGAGAGCTGCATAGACGACCCTCTCGTAGGGAAGACCGGATGGTCCAGCGAGTTGCGAGACAGACCCTGCTGGAAGGTGACGAGCTGGCTGATCCCCGGAGGAATCGTGGAAAATAGGCCTTGATTGCTGTAATACTGGTACCGTATGGCGCTCGACGTGCTGAACATGTCGTCCGGCCACTGCAGGCGGCGCTCGTAGAAGAAGCGTCCGGAGCCCGTCTCGAAGGAGCCGTTGGAGCTGGATCCGAAACCTGGGAGCCGGCGACCACGCCCGCCAAAATTCGAATAGGAAAGCGCGAAGCCGATCGGGGTCGGACGTCCTCGGAACCAGGGCTCCGTGAAGGAAACGGAATAGTTCTGATAGATCGTCCCGCTGGTCTGCACGGCGAGCGAGAGCTGCTGACCGTCCCCCGCGGGAAGGGGGTCCCAGGCATCACCGTTCAGCAGATTTTGCGCGGAGAAATTGTTGAAACTGAACCGTAGCATCAGCACGAGCCCAAACGATCCCCACGTGCCCGATAGCTCGAGCTGATCGCTGCTCTGCTCCGATACCGTATAGCCGAGGTCCACGGTGCGCTCGTCCTCGTTGATCTCGACACTCGGTCCGCCGCCCAGCGACTCCTGCGTAAAGTAGCTGAGCTGACTGAGGCGCCGGATGGATTCCTGGATGGCGTCGCGACTGAAGGTCTGACCGGGAACGGTATACAGCTCTCGCCGAATGACGTGCTCTTTCGTCTTCGTGTTTCCGGCGATGTCGACGTCACCGAACTCGTACACATCCCCCTCCATGACGTCGAAGTTGATGTCTAGAGAGTCGCCCGCGACCACCTGGATGGACGGCTCGACGTTGAACATCATGTACCCCCGGTTCATGTAGAGGCTCGTGACGTCGCTGCTGTTTCTGTTCTGGTAGAGATTCTGTTCGAGCTTCGTCCGGTTGAAGGGCTCCCCACGCCCGATCCCCAGTGCGTCGCGGAGGTACTCGTCCGCGTAGACGGTGTTGCCCTCCCACTCGACGTTGCGCACGTGATAACGCGGGCCTTCTTCGATCGTCAGCTCAACGACCATGCCCGGATCGCCGCCGCTTTCCACGAAGACCGTATCGCTGAGAATGCGGGCGTCATAGAACCCTCTGTCGTTGTAGGTTCGAATGACGTCCTGCAGATCCCCCTCGAACTCGTCGCGATCGAAGGTCGCCGAACTCCAGAAGCGCCACCATCTGTCTTCATCAGTCTCCATGCTACGCTTGATGCGAAAGTCGGAAACGGCCTCGTTTCCACGAATCCGGATCTCCTCCACCTCGACCCTCGGTCCCCGATCGATGACGAAATCGAGCGACACCTGGCCTTCGGCCGGCTCGTTCCGCAGCACCTCGACGGTGGCCAGCATAAAGCCTTTCTCTCGAAAGTAATTCTTGATCTCCTGCTTGGAGCGCTCGACGTCGGAGGGTCGTAGGGGGCTTCCCGTCAGCAACGGAACCTCGTCTCGAAGATCGTTGCGGTGGCCCCGCTTGACACCCGAGAACGTGTACTCCACGAGGCGAGGCTCTTCCTGTACCTGAATGGCCAGGTAGACGCCGTTGCCGACGCGTCGGTCCTCCACGATTTTCACATCCGAGAACAGTCCGAGGCGATAGATCGAACGAAGAGCCTCGGCGATAGCCTCATCCCCGGGCAGCGTAACCGTCTGGCCGACCGTCAGTCCGCTCGCCTGCGAGACGATCGAACGGGCACTCTCGCTCTCGATGCCCTCGACGGCGATGCCGAGAATCTCAACAGGCTCCGGCGTCTGCGGATAGGCGCCCTGTGCCGGCGATGAGAAGACGCCCTGCGCTGCGACGGGAATGAGCGGCGTCACGAAAAGGACCAGCAGAAAGGACAACCGTAAGTGCATAACAAACAATAACTAGCCAGTAACGGTGCAGGGAGATGCCGATCTCTTTACCGAATCATGACCACGGAGTTTCCCGAGCAGCGGGCAATTCGCCGCCCGTCGACGCGAGACCGCAGGATGCGTCGAAGTAACGAATCTACTCCGTCGTTAGTACCCGACCGAATCGTCGCTCTCGATTCTGATAGTCTCGAATCGCTTCATAGAGCGCGCTTCGACGGAAGGCCGGCCAGTAGCAGCCGGTAATGTAGATCTCCGTATAGGCCAGCTCCCAGAGCAGAAAATTGGAAATGCGGAACTCGCCTCCAGTTCGTATTAGCAGATCCGGATCGGGGATGCCGGCCATCATGAGTGTCGAGCTGAACACGGGTTCATCGATGTCGTCCGGGGCGAGCTCGCCGTCCAGCGCACGCCGGGCGAGCGCGCGCGCCGCCTGAACGATCTCCAGGCGACCGCTGTAGGAGATCGCCATGATGAGGGTCATGCGATCGTTCTCGGACGTAGCCTCCATCGCTTCGTGCAGCTCCCGGCGCGCTTCGGCGGGCAGCTTCGAGAGATCACCGACGGCGCGCAGACGGATTCGGTTCTTCTTCAGCGTCTCCGTCTCACGACGGATCGTGTGGACGAGCAGGCCCATGAGGGCCTTCACCTCCCTCGCCGGCCGGTTCCAGTTTTCAGTACTGAACGTATAGAGCGTCAGATATTCGACGCCGAGCTGCGCGCAGCTCTCCGTGATGTCTCTGACGGAATCCACACCTTCGTGGTGTCCCACGACACGGCTTTTCCCCCTCTCTCGTGCCCAGCGGCCATTGCCATCCATGATCATCGCAATGTGGCGCGGAATATCTCCCCGCTCCTTCAGCGACTTCTGAAGCGCGTGGTCTTCGGCCGTGCGCGTATCCCCGTTTGCCGTCATATGGTCGGCAGTGTCTTGCTTCACCAGACAGGTCCTACAGACGCAGAATGTCGTTGAAGATGACGAACGTCATGAAGGCCAGCAGCAGGACCATTCCCACCTGCTGCATGATCATTCGCAGACGCAGCGAAGGCTCCCGACGAACGATGCCTTCGTACAACAAAAACACGAGATGCCCGCCGTCGAGAACGGGTATCGGCAGGATGTTGATAATGGCGAGCGTGACCGAGAGGATGGCGACGATGTTCCAGAAGAACGGCGCACCCGCGTCGGCCGCTTCCTTCGTCACTTGCGCGATCATAATCGGGCCGCCCACATTCTCTCGGAAATTTTCCTGACCCGAGAAGACGCGCCCGAGGCTGACGGCGATGCCCTTCGTGTTGAGCCAGGTATCCGAAAGCCCGACGGCGAGGCCTTCGAAGAAGGAAAAACTGCGCCGGAGCTCTCCGAAAACCTGCGCGCGTACCTGCGCCGTTGGACCATAGACGCCCAGCAGATAGGCGCCCTCCTGTTCGTCCGGCCGCACCGAGGCCTCGTAGATCGTTCCCACGTCCGTCGCCCCCGCAGTCCGAACGAAGGGCAGCACGTCTGCATCGCCCGCCAGCGAATCGGGCCGCATCCACCGGACCTGCACCGGGGCACCGCTCGATTGCTGCATGAGCCCGTTCATCGCGGCCCAGTAGCGTACCTCTTCGCCTCCGACGGCCAGGATGCGGTCGCCCCCCCGGAGACCGATCGAGTCGGCCGGCGAGCCTTCCATGACGCCGCTGATGATCGCCGGATCGATGGAGATGCCGAGCCCGCCCCGGCGGTTGAGCTGCGTGAAGATGTCGGAGGGGCCCCGCATCGACAACGTGTCGCCGCCTCGCAGGACCGCGATCGTGAAGGGGTCGGCGATGAGCGATTCGATGCTCTGAATGTCCTCGTACTCCTCAAACTCGTTCCCGCTCACTTCGAGGATACGGTCACCCGTGCGCAGCCCCATGTCGTAGGCGATCGACGTGTCTGCGACGAAGACGGCATCCACGTTCTCTGCGGGTATATACGTCTCGCCGTAGGCCAGCTTGAGCCCGGTAAAGATGAAGAAGGCCAGTATGACGTTGAATACCACCCCGGCGGAGATGACGATCATCCGCTGCCAGACCGGCTTCGACCGAAACTCCCAGGGCTGGGGCTCCGATTCGAGGTAGTCGGTATCCATGCTCTCGTCAATCATCCCGGCTATCTTCACGTAGCCCCCGAGGGGCGTCGCTCCCAGGACGTATTCGGTCTCTCCGATCTTCTTGCCGAGAATCTTCGGCGGGAAGCCGACGGAAAATCGCTCGACGCGCATGCCGAACAATTTCGCGAACAGGAAGTGACCCATCTCGTGAACGAACACCAGGATCGTAATGGCCAGAACGACCCAGAAAACGTACGAGAGGATCTCGAGGACCGACTCCATAATGACGGGTTTGAAGTTCGGGGCAGAGCCGGCGACCGCGCGATGCGTTCCGACCGTGCGGCCGCCTTGATGAGGACGAGAGGGCCGCGCTAAGCTGCAAACGTCGTTAAATAGCGCCTACCCGAGCGTGTTCCAGCACCGCTGCGCGGGCTGCCTCGTCACAGGCGACGAGATCCTCGAGACCCGGTGCATGCTCGACGGAGATTCTGGCGAGGGCTTCACCGACCACTTCCGGGATGTCTACGAAGCGAAGCCGATCCTCTAGAAAGAGGGCGACGGCCTGTTCGTTTGCCGCATTGAGGATCGCAGGTGCGCTGCCGCCGGCACGGAGGGCCGCATAGGCGAGCCCCAAGCATGGAAACTTGCGCTCGTCCGGTGTCTCGAAATCAAGGCACCGAACCTCCGACCAGTCCAGCCGCTCGTGGGGTGCGGGCCAGCGTTCCGGATAGCTCAGAGCGTATTGAATCGGCAGCTTCATGTCCGGCACGCCGAGCTGCGCTTTCGTGGAGCCGTCGCGGAAGGTCACGAGCGAGTGAACGATGGATTGCGGATGGACCAGCACGGAGATGCGATCCGCATCGATACCGAACAGCCATCGGGCTTCCACCACTTCCAGGCCCTTGTTCATCATGGTGGCGGAATCCACGGTAATCTTCGTACCCATCTCCCAGTTCGGATGATTCAGCGTTTCCTCCCTGGTGATGCTGTCGAACGTTCCGGCCTCCCGCGTACGGAAAGGCCCTCCCGAAGCGGTCAGTATGAGCTCCTCGACGCTGTCCTCCGGCTCGCCGACCAGACACTGAAAGATCGCGGAGTGCTCGCTGTCGACCGGCAAGAGCACGCCGCCAGCCTCTTGCAGGAGCTGCGTGACGAGCTCTCCAGCAACTACGAGCGTCTCTTTGTTTGCCAGAGCGACCTTTTTCGCCGCTCCGAGGGCGGCGAGAACGGACTCGAGGCCGGCATACCCCACGAGCGACGCCACGACCGTGTCGACCTCCGGAAGCGTTGCAGCTTCGCAGAGCCCCTCCGTCCCGGTCAGAACGCGCGTCTGCGTGCCCCGGAGCGCAGCGGTGGCCCTGCCACGGCACGTCTCATCGGCGATGACGACGCACCGCGGTCGAAACTCGCGCGCCTGTGCGATGAGCAGGTCGACATTGGACCCGGCGGTCAGCGCCTCCACCTCAAAGCGGTCACGAAAGAGCCGGACGACCTCGAGCGTCTGCGTGCCAATCGAGCCCGTCGAACCCAGCACGCTGAGATGCTGCACGTCCGGATCCCTGTTATGTGACGGTGCGCGATATCCCACAGCATTCGGACGAACGCCCCTCCTATCTGATCCCGGTGAACGGTCGCCGAACGAACGGTTGCCGAAATTCGCTGCACGGCGGCCGAGCAACCCTCCTGCCGGCGTCAGAGATCGTTCCTGCAGATCGCGCGGAGCGCCCGTCCCTCTCCGGAAACCGTGCCGGTGCACCGCGCGCGAGCTCCGTGCTGGTGAAACCGCCCGGTGAAACTTAGGATGAATGAGAACAATACTAGAGAATCGATTCGCTCCCCGCACTTCACGGACGTATTGCAGCAGACGTATTTGCAGCAGACAGACGCAGTTCCCCACTTCGGTATGCCTCTCGCGCTCGACGTCATTCCGGCACGTTCACACCTGCCGCTCCTGTCCGCCCTGCTCGTGGCCGCCGCACTCTTCGCAGCGCCTCGCGCGGCTGCCGCTCAGCAGATGGATAGCACCTACGTGGAGCGGTTTCAGCTGGCCGACACGTTTCTTCGTGCGGGACAGTTCGACCGCGCCATCGTGCTGCTCGAGGATCTGTTCGCCGCCGACCCGGATAGCTACGCCTTCTATGCCAAGCTCAAGGAAGCCTACGAGGGTGTGAAGCGGTACGACGACGCCGTCGAGCTCGTACAGGGTCGCCTGTCCACCTCCCCGAACGCTTCGCTTCAGTCCGACCTCGCCCGGCTCTATTATCTGCAGAACGATGGGGAACGGGCGTACGATGCATGGGACGAAGCCATCGCCACGGATCCCGCCGAGCCGACTACCTATCGCGTCGTCTACCAGTCGCTGCTCGACGTACGTCAGTTCGACCGCGCTATCGATGTCCTGGTGAAGGCACGCGAGGCGACCGGTCGACCGGAACTCTTCCGGCCCGATCTCGCCTATCTGAACAGCCTGACCGGCCGGCACGGAGAAGCCATGGCGGAGTACCTGGGCATGCTCGGGGAGAATCAGCAGCAGCTTGGATTCATTCGCAGCCGGTTGAGCCGGTTCGTAGAACAGGAGGAGGCCCTCCGCGCCAGCATTGCAGCCACGGAACGAGCCGTAAGGAATGAACCGCTCAACCGGGCCTACCGTGAGCTGCTCGGATGGCTGTACGTCGAGGCGGAGGATTACCCCAACGCCTTCGCTGCCTATCGAGCCATCGACCGACTGGAGAGTGAGGACGGACAGGTGTTGTTTCAGTTCGCCCGGATGGCGGCCGATGCCGCCGCCTACGACATCGCGGCGGAGGGCTTTCAGGAAGTGCTGGCCCGGCATCCGAGTGCCCCTTCGGCCCCGCAGGCGCTATCTGCCCTCGGCGAGATGCACGAGCGCTGGGCGGAACAATCGGCCGAGCGAGCCTACGACGATCTCGGTAACCGCGTCGAGGCCGTGCATTACGACGAGGCCCTGGCCACCTATCGGGCCTTCTTGCAGCGCCATCCGAATCACGACCTATATCCCGAGGTCCTGGGCCGCATAGGGCGGCTGCAGCAGGACGTATTCTTCGATCTCGGATCCGCCGAAGCAACCCTCGAGCAGGTCGTCGCACGGTACCCCGAGACGCGGGCCTCCGCGGAAGCCGCCTTCAACCTTGCTCGAACGTCCCTCATGCGGGGACGGCTGGCGGAGGCACGCCTCCGCTTCAGTCGACTCGTCGACCGCCTTCGCACCGGAGACCTGGCGGAGAACGCGCGGTACGAGCTGGCCAGGATTCATCTCTTCGCCGGGGAGTTCGATGCCGCCGCATCGCTCGTGGACGTCATCGATGCCAACACGTCCGCGGATGTGTCCAACGACGCCATCGAGCTCAAGCTTCTATTGATGGAGAACCGGGGGCCCGACTCGCTGGACGCGCCGCTCCACAGCTACGCAGAGGCGCTTTTCGCCAGAGAGCAGCGTCAGGCGGAGGCCGCCCTCGATACGGTCAGCCGCCTGCTGGAGACGTATCCCGCCCATGCCCTCGCGGACGACGCCCGGTATCTCCGGGCGGAGATACTCAGGTCGATGGGACGCACTGAGGAGGCCTATCAGGTCTTCGCCGAGTTCCCCCTGCTCCACCCCCGCAGTCACCTTGCCGACGAGGCGCTCTTTGCCGCCGGGGACATCCAGCAGCACGAGATGGCCGATGAGGAGCTCGCCGTAGACACGTATCAGAAGCTCCTCTCGGAATACCCCGGGTCGCTACTCGCCGGCCAGGCCCGAGCCCGCATACGCCGTCTACGGGGGGACGGCGTATAAAGCCGGCCCCCTCTCACCGGCCTGACTGTAGACATTCCATAAAGCGACCACGCATGATGACCCGTCCCACACACGCCACGCTGCTGCTCCTGACCTCCGTCCTGCTCGCCGCGACGCCTGTCCGGGGACAGGACATCCTCATTCCGATGGACGCCAGCCAGTCTAACCACCTCAAAGGCTACGGTGCTGCGTTCTGGGCACTGGAACAGGGACAACCCGTCGACTGGCTCTTGAACTACCGGGGCGGTGCCTTCCTCATCGTAGCTTCCGACGGTCTTGAGCGCGAGCTTCAAGTCCGGGGCGTTCACTACGAGCCCGTCGGCGCAGGCGCCTCGGCCCAGATCGTCGCCGAAGTGGAGAGCGAGGGCAGCAATACGTCTGTTGTGAGGTTGGAAACCGCGCCTAGAATCGCCGTCTATGCGCCCGATCAGACGCTTCCCTGGGACGATGCCGTCCTTCTGGCGCTCGAATATGCTGAAGTGCCGTACGACATGCTATACGACGGCGACGTGCTGGAAGGTGGGCTGAGAGACTACGACTGGGTCCACCTCCATCACGAAGACTTCACCGGTCAGTTCGGCAAGTTTCTGCAGTATCGAAGCATGCCGTGGTACATCGAACAGCAGCGCGACGCCGAGGAGACGGCTCGGAGGCACGGCTTCCGCAAAGTGAGCGAGCTGAAGCTCAGCGTGGCCGAGCTCATCAAGGAGTACGTGGCGGAGGGCGGCTTTCTCTTCGCGATGTGCTCCGGTACCGACACGTTCGACATCGCGCTGTCCGCCCATCAGACCGACATCGTTCCCGCCGAGTACG
>Ga0299914_10003957_pt1 | contig 10588 bp, 11 predicted proteins | sample RVTome_10_FD_201361 | JGI IMG/M metagenome (GOLD analysis project Ga0299914, IMG submission 201361) | Soil microbial communities from uranium-contaminated site in the Upper Colorado River Basin, Wyoming, United States - RVT153D57 (version 2) ... | reverse complement strand
CCCTCGCCGAGCAAATTGTAGGACAGCACGGTGACGAGGATCGCCATGCCCGGATAGACCGACATCCACCAGGCCAGCTCGATGGCGTCCTTGCCCTCGTTGAGGATGTTGCCCCAGGTGGCCCGGGGCGGCTGCACGCCCAGGCCCAGGAAGGACAGGCCCGACTCGGTGAGGATGGCGGCGGGGATGCCGAGCGTCATCGCCACCAGCACCGGCGCCATGGCGTTGGGCAGGATGTGCCGCCAGATGATGCGGAACGCGCTGGCTCCGGTCGACTGCGACCACATGACGAACTCGCGCTCCTTCAGCGCCAGGAACTCCGCGCGCACGAGCCGGGCCACGCCCATCCACCCCGTGAAGCCGATGACGGCCATGATCGTCCAGATCGAGGGCTTGAGGAAGGCCAGCACCGCCAGCAGCAGAAAGAAGCGCGGGAACACGAGCATCAGGTCGACGAGCCGCATGATGGCCGCGTCCACCAGGCCGCCGTGGTACCCCGCGGCGGCGCCGAGGAGGATGCCGATGGTGGCGGCGATGCCGACCGAGATGAAGCCGACGGCCAGCGATATCTGCGAGCCGTGCAGCATGCGCGAGAGCACGTCGCGCCCCAGGTGGTCGGTACCGAGGAGGTGGCGGCCGGAGGGAGGCTCGAGTATCTTCCGCACGTCCGGGCGGTTGGGGTCCCAGGGCGAGATGGACGGGGCCAGCACCGCCAGCACCGCCAGGCACGCGACCACGGTGCCGCCGATCACCGCCAGCTTGTTGCGCCGGAACGCCTTCCAGAAGCTGCCCACGACTACCGCCGGCGCCGGCTCACGCGGATCCGCGGATCCACGAGGCTGTAGGCGAGGTCGGCGGCGAGGTTGGCGAACAGCGTGAGCGTCGAGACGATGACGAGGTTGCCCATCAGCACCGGGTAGTCGCGCTCGAAGGCGGCCTGCACCATGAGCTGCCCCATGCCGGGGATGGCGAAGATCCACTCCACGATGACGCTGCCGCCGATGAGGCCGGGCAGCGACAGGCCGAGGATGGTGACGATCGGCAGCAGTGCGTTGCGCAGCGCGTGCTTGCCGACGACCACCCGCTCGGCGAGCCCCTTGGCCCGCGCCGACTGGATGTAGTCCTGCCGGATGACTTCCAGCATGCTCTGCCGCATGTAGCGCGAGAACCCGGCCAGTCCTCCGAAGGTGGCGACCAGGATCGGCAGGAGCAGGTGGCTGAGGAAGTCCCACTGCTGCTGCCAGAAGGACATGTACTCCCAGTTCATCGACCGCAGCCCGGAGATGGGCAGCCAGCCGAGCTGGACCCCGAACAGGATCATGAGCAGCAGGGCCAGCCAGAAGTCGGGCGTCGCGAAGCCGACGAACACGAAGACCGTCGTCACCTTGTCGAAGGTGGAGTACTGCCGGGTCGCCGACAGCACCCCGATCGGGATCGCCAGCGCCACGATGATCAGCATCTCGATGACGTTGAGGAGCAGCGTGATGGGCAGCCGCTCGCCGATCATCTCGAGGACCGGACGGCCGTGGGGCGCGAACGAGTTGCCGAGATCGAGCCGGACCAGCCGGCTCAGCCAGGTCCAGTACTGCACGGGCAGCGGCTTGTCGAGGCCGAACTCGATCCGGAGCTGCTCGTATGCCCGCTTGGCCTCGGCCGGCATGTCGCCGGTCTGGATCTCGACGGGATCGCCCGGCGCCAGGTGGATCACCAGGAACGACACGAAGGTGATCCCCACGAGCAACGGTACGGCGAGCAGGAGCCGCCGGAACGCGTAGGCGAGCATGGGCGGCTATTCTACGTCAGGGCACCGCCGGTCAACCGGCGGTGTAGCGGTGCAGGTACTTCGGAACGAACCACTCCTCCTGGTTCCACTTGATGCCGGCCGCGCCCGGGTCGACACCGAAGACCCGGGAGGAGACGGCGGGCAGCACGTCGCGCCAGTACAGGAAGACCAGCGGCTGGTCCTCGGCCAGCACCTCGTGGAGCCGGTGGTAGAAGCGCGTGCGGTGGGCCTGCACGCATGACGAGCGGCCGGCCTCCAGCAGGGCGTCGACCTCGGCGTTCTTGTAGGAGATGTGGTTCAGCTCGTCGGGGCCGGTCTGCGACGAGTGCCAGACGACGTACTGGTCGGGGTCGGCCCCCGTCCCCCATCCCAGGATCATCGCGTCGAAGTTGCGCTTCTTCACGTGCTCCTTGAGCAGGGCGGCCCACTCGAGGATCCGGATGTCGACGCCGATGCCGAGGTCCCGCAGGGTGGCCTGGATCATCTCGGCGATCTTCTTCCGCTCGTCGTTGCCCTGGTTGGTCAGCAGCTCGAAGGTGAACGGCCTGCCGTCCTTGACCAGCAGCCCGTCGGCGTTGCGCGTCTTCCAGCCGGCCGCGGCCAGCAGGGCCGCCGCCTTCTCGGGATCGTAGGGGACGCCCTTGACCCTCGGGTTGTCGGCCCACGTGCCGGGGCGGAACGGCCCGGTGGCCTCGCGGCCCAGCCCCAGCACGACCCCCTCGAGCAGCTCCTGCTTGTTGATGGCGTGCGCGAGGGCCAGGCGCACGCGACGGTCGGCGAAGCGCGGGTCCTTCAGGTTGAAGCCCAGATAGGTGTAGCCGCTGCCCGGGTACCGGTACTTGTTGTAGGCCTTCTCGAAGGCCGGATACTCCGTCTGCCGCTTGTACTGCAGCGCGGTCAGCCCGGCCACGTCCACGCCCCGGGCCTTGAGCTCCAGGAAGATCGTCGCCTGGCTGGGGATGATCCGGTAGACGATCCGCGAGACGTGCGGCCGGCCCTTGAAGTAGTCCGCATTGGCCACCACGACCACCTTCTCGCCGCTCTTCATCTCCTGGAACCGGTAGGGGCCCGTTCCGACCGGCGCGGTCCAGTTCTGGGGCGCCTCCCGGAGCTTGCCTTCCTTCACGTAGGGCTCCAGCAGGTGGCGCGGCAGCATGTTCAGCGACCACGACAGCAGCGCCTTGGCGTACGGCCGCCGGTAGGTCACCCGGACCGTGAGGGGATCGAGCGCCACCACGCGCTCGACGTCCTGGTAGTCCGACCGGTACGGGCTCGGCGTCCGGGGGTCCATGGTGGTCTTCCACGTGAACACCACGTCGTCGGCCGTGAACGGCGCGCCGTCGTGCCAGCGCACGCCCTCGTGCAGCTTGAAGTCGAGCGTCAGGCAGTCCTCGCTGAACGCCCACGAGGCGGCCAGGTCCGGCTTGATCTCGAGGTCGCGGCCCAGCGTGACGAGGCCGTTGTACATGTAGCTGCCGACATCGCGCGAGGCCTGGTCGCTGGTGATGTTGGGAATCAGGCTGGAGACGTTGCCGATCGACGCCTCGATCAGCGTGTCGCCGTAGGCCGGCGTGTTGGCGCCGGTCTGCTCGTTGACGGCGGCCTCGCCCGTGCACCCGGCAGCCAGCCCCGCCAGAGCAAGGACCGCGCCGAACCGGGCCAGGCCTGGCCGCCGCACTAGCGTGACGGAGCCGGGGAAGCCGGCGTCGCGGGCGCGGGGGTGGTGGGTTCGGAGCTCGCCGGCGCGGCCGGCGCCGGCGCCGAGGGCGCCGCCGTGGTGGGCTCGCGCACCACCGAGCCCGCCCGCTCGCCGCCGATCAGGGCCAGGCTGAACGAGGTCAGCGTGAACACGATGGCGACCACCGTCGTGATCTTGCCGAGCAGGGTCGGCGTGCCCATGGAGCCGAACACCGCCTGGCTGCCGGCGCCGCCGAAGGCCGAGCCGATGTCGGCGCCCTTGCCCGACTGCAGCAGCACGATGGCGATGATCGCGAAGCACATGAGGACGTGGAGAACCGTGAGCGCGATGACCATGAGAACCTACTCCCCTCTCGCGGCAGCGCCCCGCGCCGCCTTCCTGACGATCCCGATGAAGCCGGGTGCGGCGAGGCTGGCCCCGCCCACGAGCGCGCCGTCGATGTCCTGCTCGGCCAGCAGCGCGTCGGCGTTGTCGGCCTTGACGCTGCCGCCGTAGAGGATGCGCATGCCTTCGGCCGTGTCCTTCGAGCCCAGCTCGGACAGCAGTCCCCGCAGGTAGCCGTGCACCTCGGCCGCCTGGGCCGGGGTGGCGTTGACTCCGGTGCCGATGGCCCACACCGGCTCGTAGGCGAGCACGCAGCGGCCGAGCGTGGCCGCGTCGAGGCCGGCCACGCCCGCCCGCAGCTGGCCCTCGACGGTCGTGAACGTGAGCCCCTGGCGCCGCTCCTCGGCCGTCTCCCCCACGCACAGGATGGGGGTGAGACCGTGGCGGAGGGCGGCGCCGACTTTCTGCGTGATCTGCTCGTCCGTCTCCCCCATCTCGCGGCGGCGCTCGGAGTGACCGCACAGTACGAAGCGGCAGCCGAGCTCCACCAGCATGGGCGGAGCGATCTCGCCAGTGTGGGCGCCCGACGGCTCGTGGTGGCAGTTCTGGGCGCCCAGCAGGATCGGCCCGCCGGCCAGCACCTCGGCGGCCGTGGAAAGCGCGGTGAACGGCGGACACACCGCCACCTCCACCCGCCCCGGGCGCTTGAGGCCGTCGCGCAGGGCCGTGGTCAGCGCCCGGGTCTCGGCCAGGGTCCCGTGCATCTTCCAGTTACCGACGATCAGCGGCGTGCGCATCAGGCCTCCGTCAGCGCCTCCACCCCGGGCAGCGCGCGGCCCTCCAGGAACTCCAGGAAGGCGCCGCCCGCGGTGGAGATGTAGCCGATGCGCTCGGTGACACCGGCCTGGTTGACCGCCGCGACCGTGTCCCCACCGCCGATCACCGAGAACGCGGGGGACTCCGCCACGGCCCGCGCCAGCGCGACCGTGCCGGTGGCGAACGCCGGCTTCTCGAACACCCCCATCGGCCCGTTCCACACGACCGTCTTGGCCGTCCCGAGCACCGCGGCGAAGCGCTCGACCGTGAGCGGCCCGATGTCGAGGCCCATCTGGCCGGCGGGGATGTCCCGCACGGAGACCGCGCGTCCCGACGGGCTGTCGAGCCCCGCCGCCACCACCGCGTCCACCGGCAGCGCGATCTGCACGCCACGCCGCCGGGCCGCCTCCAGGGTCGCGCGCGCCGTGTCGATCCGGTCGACCTCGACCAGCGACTTGCCGACGCCATGGCCGAGCGCGCGCAGGAAGGTGAACGCCATGCCGCCGCCGATCACGAGGGCATCCACGCGGGCGAGCAGGTGCTCCACCAGCGCCAGCTTGTCGGAAACCTTGGCGCCGCCGAGCACGGCCACCAGCGGGCGGGCCGGCGATTCCAGGATCCGGCCGAGGGCCTCCAGCTCCCGGCGCATGAGCAGGCCGGCCGCGGCCGGCTGCAGGTGGCGGGTGATGGCGGCGATCGAGGCGTGGGCGCGGTGGGCGGCCGCGAATGCGTCGTTGACGTAGACGTCGGCCAGCGCGGCCAGGCGCCGCGCGAAGGCGTCGTCGTTGGCCTCCTCCTCGGGATGGAAGCGGAGGTTCTCGAGCAGGAGGAGCTGCCCGGGCCCGAGGCCCCGGGCCAGCCCCTCGACGCGCTCGCCGACGCAGTCGGGGGCCATTGGCACGGGTCGCTCGAGCAGCGCCTGCAGCCGCCCGGCCACCGGCCCGAGCGAGTACCTCGGGTCGGGGCCGCCCTTGGGCCGGCCCAGGTGCGAGGCCAGGACCACCGCGGCGCGGTGGTCCAGCGCGTGGCGGATGGTGGGCAGCACGGCGGTGAGCCGGGTGTCGTCGGCGACGGCCCCGCGCTGCAGGGGCGCGTTGAGGTCGGCGCGCAGGAACACGCGCCGGCCCTCGAGATCCACCTGCTCGATCGACAGCTTCACCGCAGGGGTTACAGCGTCGTGCCGATGAAGCGAATCAGGTCACGCACCCGGGACGAGTACCCGTACTCGTTGTCGTACCAGGCCAGGACCTTCACCATGTTGCCGTCGACCAGCGCCGTCGACGGCAGGTCCACGATCGAGGAGTGCGGGTTACCGTTGAAGTCCACCGACACCAGCTCCTCGTCGGTCGCATCGAGGATCCCCCGCAGGCCCCCGGCCGCGGCCTCCCGGAACTTCTCGTTGATCGCCTGCACGCTGGCCGGCTTGTTCACCTCGACGGTGAGGTCGATCACCGAGACGTTCGCCGTCGGCACGCGGATGGCGATGCCGTCGAGCTTGCCCTTGAGGTGTGGCAGCACCAGCCCCACCGCCTTGGCGGCGCCGGTGGTCGTCGGGATCATGCTCACCGCCGCCGCCCGGGCGCGACGCAGGTCCTTGTGCGGGAAGTCGTGGATCTTCTGGTCGTTCGTGTAGGAGTGCACGGTCGAGGCGAAGCCCCGCTTGATGCCGAACGCGTCGTCGAGCACCTTGGCCGTCGTCGCCAGGCAGTTGGTCGTGCACGAGGCGTTGGAGATGATGCGGTGCTTGGCCGGATCGTACATCTTCTCGTTCACCCCGAGCACGAGCGTGACGTCGGGGTCCTTGGCGGGCGCCGTGATGATCACCTTCTTGGCGCCGGCCTGGATGTGCTTGGAGGCCGTCGCGGTATCGACGAAGAGCCCGGTGGACTCCACGACCACGTCGACGCCCAGCTCCCGCCACGGCAGGCTGCCGGGATCCTTCAGCGCCAGCACCCGCACCTCGCGGCCGTTCACGAAGATCGCACCGTCCTTGGCGGTGACCTCGGCCGCCAGGTTGCCGTGAACGGAGTCGTGCTTCAGCAGGTGGGCCAGGGTCTTGGCATCAGCCAGATCGTTGACGCCGACGACCTCGATGTCCCGGGCTTCCAGCGCCGCGCGGAAGAACACACGACCGATACGGCCGAAGCCGTTGACGCCGACTCGAATACTCATGGAAGGGCTCCTTGTGGGGCGACGGGACTCAGTCCAGCCAAAGTCTCGTAAATTCGCTCAAGTATACGGTGAATCAACGGACCCGGGCAACTGCCAGCACCCCCACCCGGGCCGCACCGGCCACCCGCAGCGCCAGGGCGCACTCCGACGCCGTGGCGCCGGTCGTCAGCACGTCGTCCACGACGATCACGTGGCGCCCGGCCACCGCCGGCGCGGCCAGGAAGGCCCCGCGCACGTTGGCGCGGCGCTCGGCCGCCCCGAGATCGCTCTGGGGCCCGGTCGCCCGCACGCGGGCCAGCCACCGCGGCCGCACCGGCACGCGCAGGGCGGCCGCCAGGCGCTCGGCCACCAGGGCGGCCTGGTTGAAGCCGCGCGCGTGCTCGCGGTCGCGCGCCAGCGGCACCGGCACCAGCACCGCGGTGCCGGGCTCGCTCCAGCCTGCCGCCGGCTCCGGCTCGAGCAGGAGCGCCGCGAGCGGGCCGGCCAGAGCCCGCTTGCCCTGGAACTTGAAGGCGTGGATCGCGTCACGCACCGTGCCCGCGTACTCGGCGCCCGCCCGTGCCCAGTCCCAGGCCGGCGGGTCGGCCCGGCACGACACGCACGGCCCCGGCGGCTCCGGCAGCGGCGGCAGGGTGCCCGTCGGCGCTCCGCACCGCTCGCACCAGGGCGGCCGGATGCGGGGCATCGCCTGCCAGCAGGCGCCGCACAGCGGGTCGCGGCGGCCGGCCGCCAGCGGGGCCTCGCACACGGGACAGAGCGCGGGAAAGACCAGATCGAGGGCGGCGAGCGCCCACGCGTGCATCGCGGGATCAGCGGTTCAGCGACGGGCGCAGCGTGTTCCAGCGCTGACACTGCGGGCAGCGGTCCTGCCAGGTCGGCGCCGTGGCGCTGCAGGCCCCGCACCGGTGCGGCCAGTCGAAGCCGTGGCCCAGGCGCAGCGCGCGCCGGTACTCGTCGAAGGCGTCGCGAGTGTCGCCGCGACGCTCGAACACTGCGCCCAGGAACGCGTGGACGACCGGCAGGTCCGGCGCCCGTACCTCCAGCTTCTCGAAGACGTCGGCCGCCTCGTCGAGCATCTCGAGCTCGAAGTACACGCGCCCGAGCGCGGCGGCCAGGGCCAGGTCGTCGGGCACCCGCTCGGACGCCGAGCGATAGAGGGCGATCATGCGGGTCGGCCGGCCCTCCTGCCGGTACACGCGCTCCAGGCGGGCCAGCAGTGGCAGCGCCGGCCGCGTCTCGGCCGCCCGCTCCCAGGTGCGCATCGCCTCGCGGTGATCACCCGACGCCTGGCAGGCATCGCCCAGGGCGAGCACGGCCGGCAGGAACTCGCGATCGGCCTTGAGCGCCGCCCTGAACTGGGCGATGGCCGCGGCAGTGTTGCCGCGGGCCAGCTCCAGGCGCCCCAGCTCGTAGTGGCCCACCGCCAGCCACTCCGACTCGACCGCCCGGTCGGCGGGCGGGGCGGCCGTGAAGAGCCGTTGCTGGATGGCGACGGCCTCGTCCCAGTCGCGCGCCTCGATGGCGAGATCGCGCAGGCCCCGCAGCGCCTCGGCGTGGTGGGGCCACCGCTGCACGACGTAGCGATAGAGCGTGCGCGTCTCGTCGAGGCGCCCGGCCTGCTGCGCCTCGCGCGCCCGCCGCATGGCGTCGACCGCCTGCGGGTCGTCGACGACCGCTGGCGCCGGCCGGGCGCCGAACCAGCGTGCGAGCTGGCCGCCGGCGGCTTTCAGGGCGTGCAGGGAAGGGATCATGCGGCGGAAAGGGCGTGCCCGAGACCGCGACCGTGCGACGTCATCCGGCCGCGGTCCGCTCCTCCTCCTCGACGAGCCGCTGGCAGTCGATGCAGTAGCGCGCGAAGGGCAGCGCCTCCAGCCGCTTGTCGCCGATCGCGTCGCCGCAGCGCTCGCAATTGCCGAACGAGCCGTCGTCGATCTTCTGCAGGGCGGCGACGACATCGCGGAGCAGCCGCCGGTCCCCGTTGCCGAGCTCGAAGAAGAACTCGCGGGTGTAGGCGGTGTTCGCCTGATCCCCGAGGTCCTTGATGGCGTCGTCTTCCTGGTCCTTGCCGTACGATGCGGAGCGGCCGACTCCGTCGGCGAGCTGTTCGCGCTTCTCCTGCAGACGCTTCTTGAAGCTCGCCAGTCGTTCCTTCCTCATCACGACCTCCCTGGCGACCGTGAGTCGTGACGGACACGCTAGCATGCGGTCCGGGAGGGTGCAACACACGCATCACGCGCCGTCGACGGGAACGGACGGTGCATCGCCCCAGAGACGCTCGAGGGCGTAGTACGCGCGCGTGTCCTCGAGAAACACGTGCATCAGGACGTCCCCGTAGTCGAGCAGCACCCAGCCGCTGTCGGTCGCGCCCTCGGCGTGCAGCGGCCGCACGCCCTCCTGCTTGAGCTCGGCACGGATCGCCTCGGTGATCGAGGCCAGGTGGGTGGTGGAGCGCCCGCTGCACACCAGAAAGTAGTCGGTCACGCTGGACAGCCCCTGCACGTCCAGCACCACCAGGTCGAGCGCCTTGCGATCGAGCGCGGCACGGGCGGCGCGCTGGGCCTTGCGCTCGGCCGACAGGCGCGCCGTCACGCGGGCTCCGTGCGGTAGAGGCGGTGCGCCCGGATATACTCGACGACCGCGGGCGGCACCCGGAAGGCCAGCGAGCGCTCCTCGCGCACGCGTCGGCGCAGCTCGGACGCCGACAGCGGCAACGAGGCCGCGTGCACGACGATTACCCCCCGCGGGGGGACGTCGTGGCCCTCGGCCGCGTGCACGAAGCCCCCCTCCACGCCGATGGCCCGCAGGACCTTCTGGGCCGCCTCGCTCTCGGGGTCGAACGCGCTGCCGGCCCGCGGGATCACCACCAGCCGGGCCAGGCTCGCCACCCGGCGCGGCTCGCGCCAGGACAGCAGGTCGAGGAAGGTCTCGGAGCCGATGACGAGGAAGAGCGCGTCGCCCGCGGTGGCCAGCGCCTGCAGCGTGTCGACCGTGTAGGAGAGGCCGGCTCGCCGCACCTCGAGGTTGGACACGGCGAAGCGCGGGTGGCCGGCGATCGCCAGCCGCACCATCTCCAGCCGGTCGGCGGCCGGCGCCAGCTGCGCGGCCGGCTTGTGGGGCGGGGCGCCGGCCGGCACGAACAGGACCCGGTCGAGACCGAGGCGCTCGCGCACGTCGTCGGCCAGCAGCAGATGCCCGTAGTGGATCGGGTTGAAGGACCCACCGAGGACGGCGACGCGGGCCAAGCTCAGTCCCGGACCTGCCCGTCGCCCTGGACGATGAACTTCGTCGTCGTCAGCTCCCGCACCCCCACCGGGCCCCGCGCGTGCACCCGGGAGGTCGAGATCCCCATCTCGGCGCCCATGCCGAACTGGTTGCCGTCCACCAGTCGCGTGGAGGCGTTGACGAGCACGGCGGCAGCGTCGACCTCGCGGGTGAACCGGCGCGCGCGCCCCAGGTCGTTGGTGACGATGGCCTCGGCCAGCCCGCTGCCGTGGCGGCGGATGTGCGCGATCGCCTCGTCGAGCCCGTCCACGACGCGGACGGCGAGGATCAGGTCGCCGTACTCCTCGTCCCAGTCGGACTCGGCGGCGGCCCGCACGCCGGGCACGCGCGCGACGGTCTCCGGGCAGCCGCGCAGCTCGACGTGCGCCTCGGCCAGCCGCGCGGCCACGCGGGGCAGGAACCGGTCGGCGAGGGCCCGGTCCACGAGCAGGGTCTCCAGCGCGTTGCACACGCTGGGCCGGTGCGTCTTGGCGTTCAGCACGATGCGCGTCGCCATCTCGAGATCGGCGGCG
>Ga0299914_10003956_pt1 | contig 10589 bp, 10 predicted proteins | sample RVTome_10_FD_201361 | JGI IMG/M metagenome (GOLD analysis project Ga0299914, IMG submission 201361) | Soil microbial communities from uranium-contaminated site in the Upper Colorado River Basin, Wyoming, United States - RVT153D57 (version 2) ... | reverse complement strand
TGCAGGTGCACGTGCAGGTGCAGGTGCAGCTTAGCTTTTCGCCGGTAGCCGTACGACCTCGAACCAAAACTGATAGAGCACCTTGAATGAGGAAGCCAGCTCCGCAAACCGGGCGGGTTTGGTGATATACGCGTTTACGCCTGCTATATATGATTGCTCGACGTCCACCTCCGAATTCGACGTCGTCAGAACAACGACTGGAATCGTCTTCAGGTCAGGATTACCCTTGATTTCCACCAAGGCCTCTCTACCATCCTTGCGCGGCATATTGAGGTCCAACAGGATCAGAGCGGGACGCGGCGCATCCTCCTCATCCAAATACTTGCCTTTGCGACCCAGGTAGTCCATCAACTCCTCCCCATTCCAGACGGATCGCACGTCACTCACAAGTAATTCCTTCTCCAAAACCCGAGTCACGAGCATTCGATCATCCGCATCATCCTCCGCAAGAAGGATTACTCTCCTATCTGTTCTTGGGCTCATGGGCCGAGATTACGACGTTACACTTCCTTTGTTGGCAGTCCATGCCGGACAAAGTTAGCGAAGTGCTGCAGCGTATAGCTGCAGGAGGACCGGCTGAAACGTTTTTGTTACGTAGTGGAAGTAATGCAACGAACTTATGCCTTTTGCACCACCATCGCAAAACCGGTACAGAAATAAATGCGAACTACGCCTGCTTGTAATTCTCGTTCACCTGCTGCCAGTTTACGACCCCCCACCATCTGTCGACATACGTTCCACGGTCGTTCTGGTATTTGAGGTAGTAGGCGTGCTCCCACACGTCTACTCCGACGACAGGAGTATCGCCCTTCATGTAGGGACTATCCTGATTCGGCGTCGAATAGACTTTGAGTTTGCCCCCCGATACGACAAGCCATCCCCATCCGCTTCCGAACTGTCCGGTGGCTGTCTTGGAGAACTCCTCCTTGAATTTTTCGAAGGATCCGAATGTCTCGTTTATCGCATCCCCAAGCTCTCCTGTGGGCTCGCCACCAGCATCACGGGCCATGGCGCGCCAGAAAAGACTGTGATTGGCGTGTCCGCCCCCATTGTTGCGAACGGCAGTGCGAATCTCTTCAGGTATGCTGTTGATTCCACCGAGCAGATCTTTAATCGACTTATTCTGCAGATCAGGATGCCCTTCGAGAGCTGCGTTCAGCTTACTAACGTAACCCGCGTGGTGCTTGCCGTGATGGATCCGCATCGTTTGCTCATCGATGATCGGCTCGAGTGCGGCATGGGGGTACGGTAAGTCCGGAAGTTGGTGCGCCATGGTCCTCCTTTGTCGTTTAGTTCGGCGTGTTGCATCGGGTGAAAGCACGTTGGTGCCGATTCCTGGCAAAATTAACGGAGTCACCCTCGAGAAGTTTTCGAAAATACAGCCTTGATCGATCCTTCACACATCGCGCAAAAATCACCTCTGCGTTTTCTCAAACGGGACTTTGTGCCTCGAACGAACTTCAACAACTGTGACGATTTCGTTTGGGAGATCCGGCATTACGGGAGAAGGATGCGCCTCATCTCTTCGAAATCGGATGAGGCGAGCAGCCCTCGGGTTTTTAAATCATTGAGCGCGGCCATGACGGCCTCAACATCGGTGTCTCCCGGTGCCGCGTTCTCGGTCACGGTCTCGCCCCGAAGCATGGCCTCTCGCACGAACCGCAGCACGTAGTCCGCCGCATCCGGCTTTCCGGAAAAATCCATCTCCAGCTCGAAAGTTGCCCGGCCTCGATTAACCGTCAGCAAGAGACGTCGTCCGCCCAGCAGTTTACGTTTTGAATCCGCCTGAACGATGTCCTGATAGCGAATATCGTGTGCAGGCTCGAGATCATTGTTCTGGAAGACGAAACCGTCTTGCGTGAACACGGCGCCATCCTTCGCACTGCCCATAAGCGTGGCATCGAAGAGTGCCAACACGTCTTCTCGAGCGACCATGTACGCGTAGTCGTCGAGCGCGTTCTTGAGTTTGTCCCCGGGAATATGAGGCGTGACGTAAAGCCCGATCTGCGGAGCGTTCGGGATCAGGTCTTTTATTAATGAGCGCATGGGTTTACGGAAGGAACGTCATCTCAGGCGCAGGAAGCGTCGCGAAAAAAGAGGCGGTGACGTCGAGTAGCCCCGGGGCGACGCCGAGTACAAGCAAAGCTACAGCGCAGAAGACAAGCACTGCCGCCGACGCACGCGGCACGGGAAACGACATTCCGGACGATTTCGCGGCGGCAGGCTCCTCCCCCGGTGAGCGCATGAAGAATACGAAGAGTACCCGAAGATAATAGTACGCCGAAATGGCGCTCGCGAGGACGGCGATGATGACCAGCCACGTCAACCCTTCGGCGACAGCGGGTGCGAATATGGCATACTTACCGAGAAATCCGCCAAGAGGAGGAAAACCGGTCAGGCTGAACATGAAAAAGCCCATGGTGACTCCCAGCAGAGGCTTTCGCAAACCGACTCCTGCCAGAGAATCGAGGGTCTGTTCACGCCCGGCTTTTTCGTCCCACTCCAGCAGCGCCATGACGCCGAATGCTCCGATGTTCATCAGGGTGTAAACGAGCAGATAGTACAACGCTCCCGAATACGCCGCCGCAGTTCCCGCCGCCAATCCAACGAGCAGATATCCGGCATGGGCGATCGATGAATAGGCAAGCATCCGTTTCACATTTGCCTGGGCCAGGGCAAGTAAATTCCCCAGCACCATCGTAACGACGGCAATGACGGCGAGCATCATGTCCCAGCGCTCTGTGGGAAGCGCGAAGTACAGCACGAGGATGAGCGAGGCAAATGCCGCGGCTTTCGTCGCCGTCGACATCCATCCTGTCAACGTGGTCGGCGCACCCTGGTATACGTCGGGAGTCCACATGTGAAATGGCGCGGCGCTGACCTTGAACAGAAAACCGACCATTAGCAAGGCGACGCCACCCCAGAAGAGCACATCGTTTCCGGATTGCAAGAGACCGTCCGCCATCTCCGGCAAGTACATGGTCCCTGTCGCGCCGTAGAGCAGCGCGATGCCGTACAGAAAAAATCCCGTAGAAAAGGCACCCAGAAGAAAATACTTCAGAGCCGCCTCCATAGCTCCGACATCCTCTCGAATCAATCCGGTCATGATGTACAGGCAGATCGACATCGTCTCAAGTCCGACAAATACTGTCACGAGATTATTTGCCGTTCCTAGCGTGATCATACCGACAGTCGCGAACAGTAGAAGTGCATACACCTCTCCGTAAGCGTGCTTGACCTGATCGAGATACGGAACGGACAACACTACGGTCAAAAACCCACTCAAAAGCACCATGATGTTGATGAATGACGCGAAGCCGCCGCTTCGGAGCATGCCGTAGAAGATCGTACCCGACTCGACATCTAATCTCGTGATCTCAACGAGGATTGCGATAAGGAAGGCTCCGCCGACAATCCATGGAATTTCGCGCGCGTTGTTGCGGAACGCGTCCCAGACAACGATCCACAGCCCGACGAGCGTCACGATGATCAGCGACGCTGCATCGCCCAGATCCGCGGCGAATGTCTGATATACTTGAGTTAGTTCTATCTCCATTCTCTAATCGAAGGTCTTACGCCGGACTCAATGGGCCTTGTCTCGCAAGCGGACCCTTCACAGCGCATCAATCTTCTTCGCGAGCTCGACATCCGTCGCCGTTACTTTGCCCCCGGCGTCATGGGTGCTCAGGCCGATATCCACTGTGTTGTAGACGTTGAATATTTCGGGATGATGATTCAACTCTTCGGCCTCAAATGCTACACGCACGATGAAGGAGACGGCGGAACGGAAATCTTCGAATTCAAAGCTGGTCACGAGTTGATTGTCTTCGAAATTCCAGTCTTCGAGATCCTTCAGCGCTTGATCAATCTGCTCTTTAGAAAGCGGTTCACGCGATGACATTTTATTTCACCAGATTTATTTACAAATGTGCAGCTAGACGGCGAATACCCATCCGCTGTAGAAGACCACGTAGATAATGAAATAGACCGGTAATAAAATCGGAAGCGAATACTTCACGATATAGGCGACGAAGCTCGGGGCGTCGGCGCCGCTGCTCTCGGCGATCGCCTTGACCATGAAATTGGGTGCATTTCCAATGTATGTAAGTGCACCAAAGAAAACGGCTGCGACTGAGATCGCCTGTAGGAAATGCCACGAGTCCGGATGTGCCATTTCAGGAAGTGCAAAATCGACGACGTCGGCGACCTGGTTCACGTCGAGGCCGAACTTACCCATTGCTGCCGCCATGAAGTTCAGGTAAGTCGGAGCATTGTCCAGGATGCCGGATAGGGCTCCGGTACCCCAATAAAACGTACCGACAGAAAGGACATCTGCATTATCCGAAGCGAACTGACTGATCAACTGCAGGGCGGGCTGCATCGTCGCGAAAATGCCGAGAAACAGCCAACCCACCTCTCGAATAGGTTCGAACGTGAACTCGTTTTTCTGCAGCGCGACTTTGTCTGCCGTCTTGTAGGCAAGGAAACAGACGGCGAACATAATGATCTCGCGGATGCCGATCGGCAAATGCACGTCACCGAAGTCGAGCGTCGGAACCCAGTCAAAAATGTTCGGATCGATGAAAACCGAAAGGATGATGACGAGGACCCAGAAGAAATTCTTTTTGCCGACGAATCCGACCACGGACGCACCCGGATCGGGATCTGCGCTGACGTTCTTATTCCGGGAATCGATTACGTAAAAGATCGCCAACAACATGATCATTGTCGGCAGCCAGATATACCAGACGTGCGCTAGCGTCCAGAAAAAAGGAACTCCGCGAAGAAATCCCAGAAACAGAGGCGGATCGCCGATCGGCGTCAGCGCACCTCCAACATTCGCCACGAGAAAAATAAAGAAAACGATGTGATACGGCTTTAGACGTCCGCGATTCAACCGCATATATGGGCGGATGAACAGCATTGCAGCACCGGTCGTCGCAATGAAATTGGCCATGACCGACCCGACGAAAAGGAGGATCGAGTTAGTCATGGGCGTCCCACGAGCGTTCACGCTGAGGAAGATGCCGCTGGCGGCGATGAATAGGGACGCAACCAGCGCAATAAAGGAGAAATACTCCTGTAGCGCATGCAGTATCGGGGTAGGCGCATGCATGCCGAACAGGTAATACAGTGCAACGACAAGCCCGAGACCGACAGCATACTTGGGATAGTGATGATGCCAGTGGTGCGGGTAAAACAGCGGACCAGTGGCAATCATCAGCAGAATGATCACGAATGGCAACACGAGCCAGACCGGCGGGATAGGGCCGTGAGCCTCGTCCTCCTCCCCCTCCTGAAATTCCGCCACCGGTGGATCGGCCGGCGAATTATCGAGCCCGGGGTCCTGCTGCGCTTCTTGAGGCGCAGCGGCCGTCACGTCCACGGGCGCGTCTTGAGGCGAGGCGCTGGCGCGGGGCGACGTCGCCATTCCGAATAGGAAAATCCCGCAGATCAGTGCCACATAGGCTAGAGAAAAATCTATACCTGGCCGGCACCGGCCGCAGATACTATTACGCATCATCATGGACGACTACCGGCTTCGAACATCACGCTAACAGAAGGAGCATGCTCGACTGGCTTCTCACCGGCCTTATCGGGCTCTTGAGATGCATAGACGGATGCCGCACTCTCCGCTTCGATCTTGAGAACGGCCAACCTCTTCTGTTCTATCGTATCGAGGAGAAACTGGGTGGTGGGCTCGGATCTCTCAAGAAATGCATTCGGCGCAAACCCGAGCACGAACATAAGGACGGCGAGAGGAGCCATCAGCACGATCTCCCGCAGGTTCATGTCCGGCATACTACGGTTCTTTTCGTCACGAATGGGACCAAAAAACGTCCGGTACAGCAGCCACAACAGGTAGACGGCCGCGAGAATTACTCCCGACGTGGCCAGCGCGATCAGGAACGGGCTGCCGACCACATCACTCTTGAAGGACCCCAACAGTATCAAAAATTCGCCCACGAAACCATTCAAACCGGGAAGACCGGCGGACGCCAGGACGGAGAAAACCATGAAGAAGGTCAGTATGGGAACGGTCTTCGCAATACCACCGAAATCAGCCATTTCACGGGTGTGACGGCGTTCGTAGAGCATGCCGACGAGAAGGAACAATGCCCCGGTGGAAATCCCGTGGTTCACCATCTGGATGACGGCACCCTGCATCGCTTCGGCGGTGAACGCGAAGATGCCGAGTACGACGAAACCGAGGTGGCTGACGGAAGAGTAAGCCACCAGCTTCTTGGCATCCGTCTGCACGCGAGAAACGAGGGCTCCGTAAATAATTCCTATTACGGCTAGCACGGCGAACAGCATCGCATATTCTTGTGCCGCATTCGGGAAGAAGGGCAAACAGAAGCGAACGAGTCCGTACGTTCCCATCTTTAGCAGGACACCTGCAAGGATAACCGACCCACCCGTCGGCGCCTGGACATGCGCATCCGGCAGCCAGGTGTGCAGCGGAAAGAGGGGGACTTTTATCGCGAAAGAGAGCGCGAACAGAAAAAAGAGCCAGGTTTGAGTTCCGAGTGGAATATTGAACGATAGCAGCTTATACCAATCCGTGGTGAAAACACCTCCGTTCACTGCGTCCCCGGCCGCATGACCCAAATATAGAATCGCGACGAGCATGAGCAGCGATCCGACGAGCGTGTAGAGTACGAACTTAACGGCAGCATACACGCGCTGCTCGCCTCCCCAGATGCCGATAATGAAATACATCGGAATCAGGGTGAGCTCGAAAAAAATGTAAAAGAGGAAGACGTCGAAGGAGCAGAAAACGCCCGTAACGCCAGTCTGGAGAACGAGGAGCAGGGTGTAGTATGCGTTCCGCTGCTTGCCGATGTAGTGCCACGAGGATAGCACCACGATCGGGCCGAGAAGAGTGGTCAACATGACCAGGAGGAGACTCAGCCCATCTACGCCGACGAAGTACTTGATGTCGTACTGATTCGGAAACCATGACGCCGACAGATCAACCAGCTGCGGCATTGTTTCGGTGCTCACCGCCGGGTCGAACCCCGCGAATAGAAAGAGGGACAACAGGAACGTCAGAGTGGTCGTCCCCAGCGCTGTCCACCGGACAGCGTTTACGTCGCGGAGGGCCATTATAGCCAGCGCTCCCAGAAGAGGGAGAAAGATCACGACGGACGTGAGATAAGGGATCGACATCTATCTTAAAGCCTGCTATATATTGGTCCGCCGAAACTGTTTATCCGAATAGCATCAGCGCGATTACAAGAACAACGCCGATGACGATCGCCGTCGCATAATTCTGCACGAAGCCTGTTTGTATGAATCGCAGCACGCGGCTTGTACCACTCGCTAATCGGCCGATCCCGTTAACGGCACCGTCGACAACATGCCTGTCGAACGAGGCGAAGCCGCGATCGGCGAGGCCGAGCATCGGCCGGACGATCGTTCGGTCGTAGAGCTCATCCCAATAATATTTCCCACTCGCCCAGCCGTAAACGGCTCCAAAACGACTCCTCAGCTCTGCATCGTAAGCGAGGCCGTGCCGTCTGTAGGCGGACAGTGCGAAAAGGACTCCCACGACCGCAATTGCCGCCCCGAGGAGGATGAGAAGCCATTCAATCAAGACGAATCCTGCTCCATGTTCGGCGACCGAAGCCTCTGCAACCGGGCCGCCGTACGAGGAGCCCAGCCAGTGATGGATCCAGTTGAGTTCCCCGTGGCCCACCACGGCCGGGAGGCCGATGAATCCGCCGACGACCGAGAGACCGGCAAGAATCCAGAGAGGGATCGTCATTGTCCGCGGGGATTCGTGCGGATGAATCCGGTCTGCGGCAGGCCAACGCTCCACACCCTGAAAGGTGAGCATGTACGAGCGCATCATGTAGACGGCCGTAAGAAGTGCGGTGATGAGTCCGATGATCCACACGAAATAGGCCCATGCGTGGCCGTCATATCCGTACTCGAAGGCCTTGAACAAAATTTCGTCCTTCGAAAAGAACCCGGCGAGCGGTAGGATTCCGGCGATGGCCAGTGTGGAGAGGAAATAGGTCAGGTGCGTCGAGGGCATGTACTTCTTGAGCCCTCCCATTGTCCGCATGTCCTGGGGATCAAACGGCTCGTCGTAGCCGTGACCCGACCAGTCCGTGTGCGTCTCTCCTGCAACCGCCGCCTGTCCCTTACCGGCTTGCGATAGACCTTCATGCTCCAGTTCGTGCTCGACGTGGTGCATAGCGTGGATGACACTGCCTGATCCCAGGAACAGGCATCCCTTGAAAAATGCATGCGTCACCACGTGAAATATCGATACGAAGAAGGCGCCGACGCCGGCAGCCATGAACATGAAACCGAGCTGCGAGACGGTTGAATACGCAAGTACCTTCTTGATGTCGTTCTGCGTGACGGCAATCGTCGCGGCCATTATCGCAGTCACGGCGCCTGTGATCGCAATCACCGCCATCATGGTCGGAGCACTGAGCACCATCGGAGAGAGGCGTGCCAGCAAATAGAGTCCGCTCGTGACCATCGTTGCAGCATGAATGAGCGCCGAAACGGGCGTCGGACCTGCCATGGCGTCGGGAAGCCAGGTAAACAGCGGGATCTGCGCGCTCTTCCCCGTCGCCCCGATGAACAGAAGCAGCACGACCCAGTTGAGCATCCCGCCGCTCATCGTATCGACGGCTGCAAGCAGCGGCTCGAAATTCAGCGACCCTACCTCTTTATACAGCACGAACATCGCCATGAGAAAAGCGAAGTCGCCAACGCGGTTCATGATGAACGCCTTGTTCGCCGCCGCGCTGTTATTCAGATCCGTATACCAGAATCCGATCAGGAGATAGGAGCAGAGGCCGACGCCCTCCCACCCGAGAAACAAAACCGGTAGGTTGTCGGCCAACACCAGATTAAGCATCGCAAAGATGAAGAGATTCAGATAGGCGAAAAATCGCCAGTATCCTGAATCGCCGTGCATGTAGCCGATCGAATAGAGGTGAATGACGCCGCCTACGCCGGTGACGATGAGCGTCATGATCAGCGAGAGCTCGTCTATTCGATAGGCGAAATCGAGCGTAAATTCGCCGGCGGACATCCACGTGTAGAAGCTCGCGATGAGCGGCTCACCGGCATAGGTGGCGAAGAGGTACGCCGTGATCGCGAATGGAACGGCGACCAGAAGCGTCGCCAGTGATCCGATGAGGGTCTCCCTCTTCCGATACTCCGGAGCGAAGAGTCCGACGAGCCCTGTGAACGCCGCCCCGACCAGTGGCAGGCAGACGATAAGTAAGACGAGCGTATCTATGTTCATATTAAACAGAACTGCCGACCCTCGGGCCGGCAGTCAGTCGCTCAGCTAGTGCTTAAAGAGATTGAATTGGGTGATGTCCACCGTCATCTTCTTTCGGAAGAGTGCGATAACGATGGCGAGCCCGACAGCTGCCTCCGCGGCAGCCACCGAAATCACGAAGAAGACCAGGATCTGCCCGGCGGCGTCACCCATCGACTGGCTGAAGGCTACCAGTGTCAGGTTCACCGCGTTGAGCATGAGCTCTACCGACATGAGCACAACGATTACGTTGCGCCGTAGCAGCACGCCCATAACGCCAATGACGAACAGCACCGCGCTCAGCGACAAGTACCAAACTATGGTTACTTCCATATTTCTTGATTCTGGATCCCAGAAACCCCTCTGCTGGAGGCGACGCGGCCAGGCATCATCTTACTCGTGCCTGGTAATGTCCCTCTTCAACGTCTATACGAATCTCCTTTTCGCCAGCATCACCGCCCCGATCGTCGCCACGAGCAAGAGAATGCCGATCACTTCGAGGGGGAGCGCATATCGGGTGAACAGCTCCTGCCCGATCAGATACGCCGAGCCGGTCTCCGCCGACGCTTCGGCCGTCGTGGGTTCGGGCAGCACATCGAGGCCCTTCGCGATCATATAAACGAGTTGTGCCAGGACGGCCATCGCCAGCACGAATATGGCGCCCACCTTCCAATTCACGGCCTTCAGATGTGGAAGCTCCGAGAGATTCAACAACATAATCACGAAGAGGAAGAGCACCATAATGGCGCCTGCGTAAACGAGAATCTGGATGACCCCCAGAAACTGTGCGTTCAGCGTGATATAGAGTATGGCAATGCAAAATAGGTTTAATACCAGCCATAACGCGCTCGATACCGGGTTTCGCGAGATTACGAGACCGATTCCCGCCGCGATTGCGACAGCCGCCACAAAGAAAAAAAGGATCTGGCCGAACATGAAAACGGGACTACTGACACGGGGCAAGACGGAGTTGACACCGTTCCGCACAGCGAGAAAAGGTAGACAAATAGGCACGCGTGGGCAAGGTGACGCCTCGTAAAGCGCGTGTGAATACGGGCGCGCCTAGTTCAGAAGATGCGTCGCCTTTACGGCCGCGGCAGAGTCTATCATGGGAGACTCGATTATTGCCGCCGTGATCAACACTTCTCTCTGAAACGTGTCCACGAAAAGGTCGGACGCCCTGCGTGCGCTCCATATTTCGAGCTGGGGATCGCCTTTCGTCTCAATCAGGATGTTCATAGCCCTCTCGTCAATATCGGCGCGCAGACGAATTACATTCTGATAGTGACTCCGA
>Ga0299914_10003955_pt1 | contig 10591 bp, 6 predicted proteins | sample RVTome_10_FD_201361 | JGI IMG/M metagenome (GOLD analysis project Ga0299914, IMG submission 201361) | Soil microbial communities from uranium-contaminated site in the Upper Colorado River Basin, Wyoming, United States - RVT153D57 (version 2) ... | reverse complement strand
GCCGAGGTGCTGCAAGAGGCCGAACGTGCGCTCGGCGGCGAGCGACGAGCCGAGCAGCTTGTACCAGAGCATCAGCACGTGGAGCGCACCCGGCCCGTAGAGGTGGAGGAAATCGACGTTGGGGACGTCGCCCTCCCACATCCGCATCGGGAAGTAGAGCATGAAGCCCTCTTCCATCGTTCCGCCGGTCGCGACGTACAGGCCGCGCAGTGGAGGCACGATGAACGCGGCGACGATGGCGATGGCCACCCATGTGCGAACGGCGCCGTCGCCGCGCCGCCGCATGCCGCCCGATCCCCCCAGCGCGAACGAGGTGCCGTCGACGGCGCCGGCGCAGCGACCCGTGCCGCCACCTGGAAGATCGGTCATCGCGGCGAGCACAGTAGTCTGCGACGCTCGTGCGCCCCCGCCTCGTCTGCGCCGCGGCCGCGGCTGCCGTGGTGCTGCCGCTGGTGGTCGCGCTGATCGCGCTGCGGGGCGACGGGTGGCACCCGGTGCTCGACCTGGCGATGACCGAGCTGCGGGTGCGCGACGTGTTCGGCCTGCGCACGCCCCTGATCGGGCTGCCAGGCCGGATCGGTGAGTACCCGGACCAGGGCAGCCACCCCGGCCCGCTCGGCTTCTACCTGCTCGCCCCGCCGTATCGCCTGCTCGGCTCGTCGGCGTGGGCGCTGCAGGTGGCGACGGTCGTGATCCACACCGCCGCCGTGGTCACCGCGCTGTGGATCGGCTATCGCCGCGCCGGTTGGCGCGGCGCCGCGGCGGTCTCCGCCGTGCTGGCCGTCGTCGTCCGCGGCTATGGCCAGCTGCTGCTGACGCAGCCGTGGAACCCGTACCTGCCGCTGCTCGCCTGGATCGTCGTGCTCCTCGCCGCGTGGGCGGTCGGCTGCGGGGACACGCTGATGGTCGTGCCGCTCGTGGTCGCCGGGTCGTTCTGCGCGCAGACGCACGTTCCCTACCTCGTCCCGGCGGGCGCGTTGACGATCGGTGCCCTGCTCGTCGCCGCCCGTGGCAACCGCCGCCACGCGCTGACCGGCGTCGGCCTCGGCGTCGCCCTGTGGATCCCACCGCTCGTCGACCAGGTGACGAACGATCCGGGCAACATCCGCAAGCTGCTCGATCACTTCACGTCACCGCCGGACGAGGCGCTCGGTGTCGTCGAGGGCGGCCGCCTGGCGCTGCGCCACCTCGACGTGTGGGCCGGGTTCGCCGGGCAGCTCGCCGGCAGCGGCCGCTTCGTCTCGCCGTCGTCGGCGTGGCGTGGCCTGCTGATGCTCCTCGTCTGGTTGGCCGCCGCCGCGGTGGCGTGGCGGTTCGGCTCGCGTGCGCTGCGCGCGCTCCACGCCACCGTCGCCGCCGCGCTGCTGCTCGGGTTCGTATCGATGAGCCGCATCTTCGGCCTCGCCTGGTACTACCTGTCGCTGTGGGCGTGGGGGATCACCGCCGTCGCTGCCGGCGCGGTCGTGTGGAGTGCCCTGACCGTCTCCCGCCGCTTCCGCCGGGTGGCGTCACGACAGCGCACCGAGCGGCTGACGGGCCGCCTTGCCATTCTCGTCGCGGCGGCGGCGTCGCTGTCGTCGGCGGTCGCCTTCGCCGACGCCGACGTGCCCGAGGAGCGCCTCAGCGACGTCGTCGCGGCGGTCGCCGGGCCGACCTACGCTGCCATCGCCGCCGGGGCCGGCGCCGCGGGCGAGGGCGCGGCGACTGGCACGGGCGGCGTGTACGTCGTGCGGTGGAGCGACGCCGCCGACATCGGGAGCCCTGGCATCGGCCTGCTCAACGAGCTCGAGCGTCGCGGTCTCGACGTGATCGGCGACGAGTTCTGGCGGACCCCGCTCACGGCCCACCGCACGGCTCCGCGGTCCGCCGCGACGGCGCAGATCCACCTCGCCACCGGTGGTTACGTCGCGCGGTGGCGCGCCGTCACGGACGCCGTCGAAGTGGCGATGTACGAGCCGCGCTCGGCCGCCGAGCGGGCGCTCTACCGCCGGACGAGAGCAGCGCTGATCGAGCGGCTCGGCAGCGAGGGGCTCGACGAGATCGTCCCGCTCGTCGACACGAACCTCTTCGGTGGCTCGCTGGACCAGCGCATCTCCGCTGCCGACCTCGCCGACTTCGAGCTGCTGCTCGAGCTCGGTCAGCCGACGTCGGTGTTCATCGCCCCGGCGTGCGCCGAGCCCGGCCTGCCCGACGCCTGCTGACCAAACTCGCCGCGGCCTGCGCCGGTGGTCGAGCTTGCCGGAGCCACCGGGGCGCTCCGGCCGCGGCGGGCGAGCGCTCCGACGAGCACCGACACGGCGGCGAACAGACCGAGGTGATGGAGCGCGGTGAAGTGGCCGGGAAAGCTCGGCGTCGGAGGCGGGTCGTGCGCGTGGACGAAGCGGACGACCTTGGCGGCGATGTAGGCGAGCGCGCCGAGAGCGACGTACACGGCAATCCTGACGCGGCGGGTGACCACTACGAGGCCCGCGCCGACGAGGCCCCACAGCGCGTACCGCGGGGTGACGAAGGCGGCGGCGGCGGCGACGTAGACCGCGGCGGCGATCGCCGCTCGGCGCAGGCCGTCGGACGGACCGAGGAGGCGCAGCCGGGCAGGGGCGAGCGCCACGGCGGGCAGGGACCTGCGCTCCCGCGCGAGGAGCACGATGGCAACCAGTCCACCGATCCCGCTGACGACGAGGGCGGCGTTCAGCGGCCCCTGAGCTGTCCACGCCAGCTCCACGGTCGCCGTCCCGTCGGTCACCGCGGCCGCCGGGATCCACCAGCCGTTGAACCCTCCGGAGATCAACTCGGGAGGGCCCAGCGACCGGCCCCCGGACCGCGCCTGCCAGGCGTCGTGGTGACCCTCGCCGAGGATCAGCCAGCAGCCCTCGTCGCACCGGTCGAGCTGGACGGTCCGGCCGAGGCGGCTCGACCCAGTCACCGTGGCGATCGGGTCGGTAGCGCTGGCGTCGGTGCGCTGGCCGCCGTCGACGACGATGCGGTCGGTCTGCAGGCCGCTGAGGCGCGTGCGCTGCCCGGTGACGCGGTGGGTGCCAGCGGTGAGCTCGAGCGCCTCCCGCTCGCACACGGTGGCCGTCAGGGCCTCGCCGGCGAAGGCCGCGGCGACCGTGCCGTCGACTCGGACCGGGATCGGTGTGCCGTCGACGGCGACGAGGTCGTCGCGGCAGTCCGTGGCGAACGAGTCAGGGAGCTCGGCAGCCGCGACGTTGCCCAGCTCGACGATCGCCGCCGGCATCTGCATCGGGTCGGCGAAGCGGCGGTCGCGCGTGGTGTGGCTGTCGACGGCGGCGATCTCGATCCGGGCCCGCCCGCGGGTGAAGCCGGCGGGCAGCGGCACGACGGAGGCGACCTCCCCTGCTTCCGGTGGGGGAACGGGCAGCTCGGCGTTGCGGTCGCCCTGTGTGACCCGCAGCGCCGTGATCGTCGTGTAGTTGCCGCCCGGCTGGTGAACCGTCAGCGGTGCGGCGGGGTCGACGAGCTCGACCTGCAACGTGGCCCCGAGCGCCTCCCCGAACGCGGAGCGCCAGGCCGTCGACGGATCTCCGTCGGCCGCCGCCCAGCCGCCTGCGGCGGGTACGCCGGTGAGGCGGCTCGACGCCGTCGGGCCCTCGATGTCGAGCAGCGCGGCGAGCGCGGTGTCTGCCGCCCTCCGGTCGAGGCGGACGTCGACGGTGACGGACGCCGCCTGGTCGAATGGCACCTCGACGTCGCGGACGATCGTCCACTCCGGGTCGCTGCGCCAGCGCCCAACCGCGCCGACGCGGTCGCGGGTGAGGACGTACGTGACCGGGCGCGCGACGCCGGCGGCGCGCATCGCCGCGGTCAGGTCGGTGGGCACGCTGATCACCTCGGGGCTCGGGCCGAGGCCGAGATCGGCCTCGGCGAAGCCGACCGGCGTGCGGTCGGGCAGCCCGCTCGCCGGCGGAGGGTTGAGCCGGCCGAGCTCGATGCGCACCGTCGTCGGGCCGTCGGTCGGCGGCAGCTCGATCCGCTGGCCGGCGAGCCGCGAGCGCTCGTCGAGCACGACTTCGAAACGCCGGCCGCCGTTGACGGAGATCAGCGCCGTGATGGCGTGACGCCCCGACTCCGGGCCTCCGGGCTGGAGCAGCGTGACGTGGTCGACACCCTCGTCGGTGCTCAGCTCGAGGTACTGGAACGCCGGGTCGAGCACTCGCCAGGCGGTGTTGGGGTCGCCGTCGATCGCCAGCGCGGGGCGTGACTCCGGCTGGTACGAGAAGCGCTCGCCGTACGAGGTCGCCCGTGCCGACACGGGGCCGTCCGAGCGCGAGGTGGTGAACGCCGCGACCGGCGCGTCGGGGAAGACCTCGAGGCGGGCGTCGCCGGGGTCGGGCCAGATCAGCGCCGATCCGCCGACGCCTTCCGTGTAGCCGGTGACGTCCTGCGAGCTGCGCCAGTGGTGAGCGCGGCGGCGGTTGGAGTCGGTGACGATCACGATGTCGGCCGCGTCGGCTGCCGCAGCGAGCTCGTCGCCGCGCAGCGCGGCGCTGTAGCGGATCGCCTCGTCGCCGCCGAGCAACCCGGCGGCGGCGGCGTCGACGAGACCGTCGCCGCTTCCCGAGACGAGCAGCTCCTCGGCGCTCGCCCGGATCACCGGGAGCGGATCCTCGACGGCGACGAGCTCGACGGGCGCGACCGGGCGACCGATGTCGGGGTGCGACAGCGCCTGTTCGTCGACCATCGGGACGTCGGCGAGGTTGGGCAGCGGGATTCCGTAGGCGACGGGATCGCCGAGATCGAGCCCCGCGTCGTCGTCCGCCCCGGCGAAGAGGTTCGAGGTGACTTCGGGACGCGGCGTGCGGAAGCGCTCGAACGCGGCGTCGCCCGTGAGCCAGATGACGTCGGCGCCGAGCAGGCGGGCGAGCGGGGCGACCGCCTCGAGCTCTGGCCGCGCCGTCTGGAAGCGGTCGTCGAGGGCGTAGAGCAGGTCCATCGCTGCGGGCGAGCCGAGCGGGAGCAGGTCGCGTGTGACCAGCGGTCGCTCGATCAACCCGGGCAGCGGGGGGTCGACCGTGTAGCCCCAGCGGAACGCGCCGAACTCCTGGCCGGGCAGCTGCAACACCCGGTAGCCGTCGGGGAGCTCGTCGAGCGCGGCAGCCGCGTCATACCAGCCCTGCGGCGGGAACTGCTCGCGTTCCAGCGCCGGATCGACGAGGCGGTGCCCGGTGAGCGCCGGCAGGTTGCCGACCGCGAGCAGGCCGACTGCCGCGGCAGCGCCGTACCGCAGCGCGCGTGACCACGCCTTCCGGGGCGTCGCGGCGGCGAGCGCGTCGACGAGGGCACCGGCACCGAGGCCGAGCCCGAGGGTCAGCAGCGGCAGGGCGCGCGTGCTGGACCGCAAGGCGAGGGCGAGCCCGGAGCGCCCGTCGTCGGTGAGCAGCGCGGCGGCGGGCGACGGATCTTCGAAGGGATGCACGCCGACGGCGAGCACGACGCCGGCGAACACCATCACGATGGCGAACCGGCGGGCGGCGAAGCGCGTCGCCGCGAATCCGGCCAGCCCGACGGCGACGATGGCGAAGCCGAAGTAGAGCGGCCGGCCGGAGCTCATGTAGTCGGCCCCGGCCGTCGTCGTCGGGGCGTAGGCGTCGCGGACGTACATCAGCCAGTAGCCGAGCGACCGCCACACCTCCACCGATGTCGCGGTGAGGCTGACGTCCTCGAGGGACTCGGAGAAGTCGAGCAGATCGGCGCCCTCGCGTCCTTGGATCGCCAGCATGACGATCCACCACGCCGCCGTCGCCAGGATCAGCGCGCCGATCCTGGCGGCGGCGCCGACCGCGCGGCGCACCGTGATCGTGCGCTCGGCGACGGCGACGGCGAGCCACATCACCGGTGCCGGGGCGATCATCACCAAGGCGGTCGCGTTGACGTTGCCGACGGTGGCGACGACGAGGGCGCACAGCGCGGCATCGCGCCAGCGGGTGCGGGTGGCGGCGCCGACCGTCAGGCCGACGATCCAGCCGAGTCCCGCCCACGGGAGCAGCATCGAGGACGTGCGCGAGATGTACGGCACGAGGTAGGGGGAGCACTGGTAGATCAGCCCGGCAGCGATCGCCGCGGCCAGGCTGAGGCCGAGGCGGCGCCGCGCCGCCCAGGAGACGCCGGCTCCGGCGGCGAAGATGATCGTGCCGATCCACAGCCGATGGGCGACCCAGTCGGGCAGGCCGAGCGCCTGGGCGACGACGTACCACGGTCCGCTCGGCCACAGGTAGGCGATGACCTGGTGCGGCACCCAGCCGGCGAACTGGCGGGCATCGAACGTCCACAACGAGTCAGCGACGAGACGGCCGGGATCGAGGTAGAGGTAGAGCTTCGTGTCCGCCGGCATGCGACCCGGCGACGACGTCAACGCCGGCACGTAGGCGAGCAGCGCCAGCACCACGGTGCCGCCCAGCCGGCGTGGCGAGAGCCAGCTGCGCGACGCCGCCCGCAGGCTCAGGGCAGCCACCGGGTGAACGTCTTGACGGCCGACAGGAGCACCGACGACGAGGCGCGGCGATGCGGCGAGCCGGACGCGCCGCGGGCGGCGAGCCTCCGGTTGGCGACGTACCAGTCGTAGCTCTCGGCGAGCATCTCCTCGTTGGAGTAGCGCGGCTGCCAACCGAGGCCGGCGGTGACGTGCTCGATGTCGAACCACATCGGGCGGCCGTACATCAGCCAGTGGTACGGGGCGAACGGGGTGAGCCCGGCCGCCGCGCTGAGGCGCATCAGCGCGGCGGCCGGCCGGGCGGGCAGCGAGCGGACCCGTGCGCCGGTTCCCGCATGTGCGCAGACGTGTTCGATCGCCTCGCGCATGGTGCCGAAACGGTCGGTGCCGACGTTGAGCACGGCCGGGCCGGCGGCATCGGCGGCGGCGAGGCAGAGGCGGGCGAGGTCGTCGGCGTGGACGAACTGATAGCGATTGCCTCCTCCGGCGAGCACGAACGGATCGGCGCCGTCGGCGATCCAGTCGAAGAGGATGCCGAAGATGCCGAGCCGGCCGTGGCCGACGATCGTGCGCGGCCGCACGATCGTCACGTCGAGACCGCGCGTCGCGGCCTGCAGGCACGCCCACTCGGCGGCGAGCTTGGCTGCGCCGTAGGCCTCGGCCGGCTCGGGCACCGTGTCGGGCAGCACCGGGTTGCGCGCCGGGACGCCGAACACCGCGCTCGACGACGTGTGCACCAGCTTGGTGACGCCCGCATCGCGGCAGGCGTCGAGCAGGCGGTGGGTGCCCTCGACGTTGACGCTGCGCAGCAGCGATGCGTCGCGTGCCAGCGGCACCTGGGCGACGTTGTGGAAGACGACGTCGACGCCATCGACGGCGGCGCGCACGGCCGCGGCATCGCGGACGTCGGCGGTGATCCGCTCGACGTCCGGCGGCTGCGTGCCGGCCGGGTCGATGTCGAGCACGCGCACGGCGTCCCCGCGTCCGAGCAGGTGGCCGACGAGCAGGCCGCCGAAGTACCCGTTGCCCCCGGTGACCAGCGAGACCGTCACAGCTCGATGCCCTGGTCGAGGCACCAACGAATGCTGCGGCGCATGCCCTCCGGCAGTGACACGGTCGGTTCGTAGCCGAGCTCGGCGCGCGCCGCGGTGATGTCACAGGCGATCGTGTGGCCGAGCTCGCCGAGCACGTGGAGCTGGGTGTTGTAGCGGCCGGCGCGCTGCAGCACCCGATCCGCCCGCTCGGCGAGCCGCGCCGCAGCGGCTGGCAAGCGCAGCTGGCGGGGCGAGACGTCGAGCCCGCAGTCGGCGAGCGCCTCCTTCACCGCCGCCACGATCGTGCGCAGCTCGTAGGGCTCGGCGTCGGCGATCCACCACCCGCGCCCTGCCGGCGTCGGGGTCAGCTCGGCGAGCACCACACCCTGCACGAGGTTGCCGACGTACACCATCGAGCGGCGCTGGCGGCCGTCGCCGACCAGAGGGAAGCGGCCGGTGCGCACGAGCGTGAAGAACGCCGTCTGCCGTGCGGGCTGGTCGGGGCCGTAGAACCATGGCGGCCGGACGATGACGGCGTCGAGACCCTGGCTGACCTCGTCGAGCAGCCGCAGCTCGGCGAGCATCTTCGAGCGTCCGTAGCCGAGGTACGGGTCGTACGGCTCGTCGTTGCGAAAGCGGTCGCCGGGGTGCGGGTTGGTGCCGAACGGGCTGTTCGACGAGACGTGCACCAACCGGCGGACACCGGCACGGCGCGCAGCAGCGGCGACGTTGTGTGTCCCGCGGGCGTTGACGGCGACGAAGTCGCCGATCGCGTGCGGGTGGACGACGCCGGCGGCGTGGACGACGTCGGTGCCGTCGGGGATGCCGGTGAACAGGGCTCCGACGTCGCCGGTGTTGCGCACGTCGCCCGTGACGACCTCGACGCGGGGGTCGGAGGGGAGCAGCGCCGGGTCGCCCGACTCCGTGACGAGGGCGCGGATCCGGCCGGCCCGGCCGTAGCGGCCGGCCTCGTCGAGCAGGGCGGTGACGAACGCGCGGCCGAACCAGCCGGTGGCGCCGGTGACGACCGTGAGCGGGGGCGGCTCACGCAGCGCGCCCACGCCGCTCCCACGTCACGAGGAAGTGCCGGGCGTTGCGGATCGCGACGGCCATCACCGAGGCCTGCGGGTTGACGCCCGGGGCGTCGGGGAGCAACGAGGCGTCGTTGACGTGGACGTTCGAGGTGCCGTGCAGCCGGCCGAACGAATCGGTCGCGGCCCACCGCTCGTCGCCGCCCATCGGCACGGTCGAGCAGAGGTGCACGGTCATCACCGCCGCCTTGGCCGCCGAGAAGCCGCCACGCATCGCCCCGATCTCCTTGCGCCCGCGCACGACTGGCGCGCCGCGGTACGACGGATAGACCTCCGTCGCCCCGGCTTCGAGCAGGACGAGCGCGAGGCGGGCGAGACCCTGGCCGAGCAGCGCTCGATCGCGACGGGTGAGCCGGTAGGTGACGATCGGATCACGCAGTCCCGGCACGGCGCGCACGCGGCCGCGTCCCTCGCTGGTGATCGCCGCGTAGTACACGGCGAGATGTTGCCAGTCCTCCACCGCCGGGCCGAAGCGCGCCCAGTGGTCGCTGAGGGCGAGGGCGATCAGGCCGGGGTTCGACGCCGAGCCGCCGAACGAGAGGTCGGGGGCGAACTCCTTCACCTGATGCACGGGCACGTCGTCGGGCACGTTCATCTCGTCGCCGAAGCGGGCGGCGAGCTTGACGGTGGGGTGCACGGCAAGGGCCCGCCCGACGCGGTGGCGGAATCCCGAGCGCTGGAGCAGCGCCGGCGTCTGGATCGCTCCGCCGCACACGAAGACGGCACGGGTGCGCACGGTGGTGACCACTCCCGACCGATCGCGGAGCACGACCCCGGTGGCGCGACCGCCGTCGACGACGATCCGTTCGGCGCGGTGGCCGGGCAGCAGCCGGGCGCCGGCGCGCTCGGCGCGGGGGAGATAGGTCTCGGTCATGCTCTGGCGCCGTCCGCTCGCCACGTCCGCGCCGTCGTACGTCATCCAGCGCGGGATCTCGTCGTGGTCCCACCCGAGGCGACCGGCACCGCGCTGCAGGGCGGCCCCGGCCGCGATCGGCGCGGCGGGCAGCAGCTGCACGTCGAGTTCCCGTTCGACCTCGTCGCAGATCGCCAGGAGGTCGTCGGTGGCGAAGCGCTCGATCCGATGCTCCGTCCGCCAGCGCGCCAGCACGTCCTCCGGCGGGCGGCGGTAGAGGCCGGAGTTGATCTCGCTGCCGCCACCGATGCAGCAGGCCTCGGTGTAGGCGATCGACGGCCGCCCGAGCGCCGCCGTCACACCGCCGGCGCGGTACTGGCGCTCCATCTGTTCGAGCGAGAACGGCACGACCTCACCCTGGCGGACGTGCTCGCCCTCCTCGACCACGAGCACGCCGAGGCCCGCCTCGGCCAGCAGCGCGGCGGTCGGGGCACCGCCGGCCCCTGAGCCGATGACGACGACGTCGGGGTCGGACTCGGTCAACGCGCCGCTCCCGCGGCACTCGTCGTCGGCCAGCGGTCCCACACGTAGGCGTAGGCGAGCGAGCGGACGAGCCGCACGTACTCCCCGGTGAGGGGGAGCGGGAAGCGGCGCAGCACTGCGGCGACCCGCCCGTCGCCGACGACGGCACCGAGGCCGCCGACCACCGCGGCCACGGCGCCGACGCCGAGCCGCATCGGCGACGGCATCCCGCGCACCCGCCGCACGACGAAGACGATCGTCTCGGCGAGCCGTTCCTCGGGAAGCTCCGGCAGGTCGGCGCGGAGCACGGCCCCAGCGAACCGCCCCACGACCAGCGCCACCACCGACATCGAACGCGGCAGCGTAGTTGCCCCCGGTCGGGCGGGCGATGAAGCCGACGCAGCCGACGGTCTCGGGCCGGTTCGCGTACCGTGCCTCGCTGTGGCGAGGCCGATCGAGGAGCTGGCGGGGGAGATGATCTCGCTCGGTGTGCGGCGGGTGCACGTGCTGGGCTGGCGAGACCTCGACGATCCTGATGCGGGCGGCTCCGAGGTGCACGCCGACCGGTTCATGGGCCGCTGGGCGGACGCCGGGCTGGAGATCACGCATCGCACCTCGTCGGCGGCCGGGCTGCCGGCCG
>Ga0299914_10003954_pt1 | contig 10591 bp, 10 predicted proteins | sample RVTome_10_FD_201361 | JGI IMG/M metagenome (GOLD analysis project Ga0299914, IMG submission 201361) | Soil microbial communities from uranium-contaminated site in the Upper Colorado River Basin, Wyoming, United States - RVT153D57 (version 2) ... | reverse complement strand
CCGGCTCGCAGAGCAGCTTGAAGAGCAGCGAGTAGGCCTCGCTGGTGCTCGCCGTCAGCACGACGCGCCCGGGCTCGACCATGACGCCGCGCCTGGCGTCATCGCCGGCCACGGCCTCGCGCGCGCGATCGAGGCCGAATGGAGTCGGGGTGTACACTAGTGCCGGCGCCGACGCGAGCGGCGCCAGCACGCCGTCGGGATAGACGATCCCGACCGCGGTTGGATTCGTGACGGTCAGATCGACGAGCGCGCGGCCGCCCGCCCGCGCGGCCCCGACGGCGCGGGTGAGCCGGTTCGGCTGGCGGTGCGGCGGCACGCGTGACGAGAACATGCTCGTCCACTATAGAACGGCGCGGCGGCTGCCGCCCCCGTTGGGGTGCGGCCTTCGGTGGGCTGGTGTCGAGTGGCCGGGCGGCCGTTTGCTCGCACCGGCGCCCGGCCGATGCACCGGGGTCTTCACCGCAACCGGGCTCAGGATGTGATCGCCATGATGCTGGCGTTCGAGGAACTCCTCGGCTACACGAACGAAGAACGGGACAAGTGGCGGGCCTGGTTCGAAGCGCACCCCGCGGCGATGGAAGCGCCGGTGCAGCCCGAGGGCGCGCGGCTCCCCACCGTCGGCAGGCTGATCGATCACATCTTCCTGGTCGAGCAGCGCCACCTCCAGCGGCTCCGCGACGAGCCGCTCTCCACCTCGACCGGACTGACCGCGACCAACGCGCCGCCGCTCTTCGACTACGGCGCGTCCGTCCGGCGCGAGCTCCAGCGCTTCGTCAGCGAACTGGACGACGAGCTGGCCGACCAGGTGCGGACGTTCGAGGTGCGGGACCGCGCGTGGCCGATGACGCCGCGCAAGCTGCTCTTCCACATCCTCCTGCACGAGACGCGGCACTGGGCGCAGATCGCGCTCGCGCTGCGGCTCGCCGGCTTCGAGCCGCCCGGCGATCACGACCTGTTCTACAGCCGCGCCCTGCGGTAGCCGCTGTCCACACCGACCGCCGCCTGGGCCGACGGCCACCACGATGGTCACGCTGACACCAAGGTCGCGATGAAGAACCTGAAAACCTCATCGTGTTCATCCTGTCATCGTCGATGCCGTGTGCTCGCGGCCTGACAAACGCAGGTGACGTCCGGGGTCGGCCGGCGTGACGGCGTTCGTGCAGCTCCGCCCGCCGCTGCGCCGGTAGGCATGCGCGACGCTGAAAAACAGGTTGGCCGCCGTGCGGCCCGCAGCGCGTCGTTCGACCGGATCCGCCTTCCGTGTAATATCCTGTCTAGAGTGCGACGGCCCCTCACCTTCTTCCTGGCTCCCTTTGCCGCGGCGGCGCTCTGCACGCCGGCCGCCTGCCGGTCGGCCGGGTCGGGCCAGGCCCCGCCGCTCGTGCAGCCGGGCGCGCCCGGGGAGCCCTCGCGCGTCATCACCGCCGAGGAGGCCACCGATCTCTCGAACGTCGGCCACACGCCGGCCGACGTCCGGTTCATGCAGGGCATGATCGCCCACCACGCGCAGGCGCTCGAGATGACCGAGCTCCTGAAGGCGCGGACGAGGAGCGAGGACATGCGGATGCTCGGCCTGCGTATCGAGCTGTCGCAGGCCGACGAGATCGAGATGATGAAGGCCTGGCTGACCCACCGCGGGGAGGCGCTCCCGGATCCGCACGCGCACCACGCGCGTGGCGCCCTCATGCCCGGCATGCTCATGCCCGAGGAGATGCAGAAGCTCGCCGCCGCCACGGGGCCGGCGTTCGATCAGCTCTTTCTCGAGTACATGATCCGCCACCACGAGGGCGCGCTGGTGATGGTGGAGGACCTCTTCGCGCAGCCCGGCGCCGGCCAGGAGGCGGACATCTATGCCTTCGCGTCCGACGTCGACGCCGATCAGCGGATGGAAATCGCGCGCATGGGCGCGATGCTCGTCAGATCCAAGGAGCCCGAGATATGAAAGCCGTAGCCGCGAGAATTCTCTGTGCCGCCTCCCTGTCGCTCTCGCTCGCCATCGCGGGAGGGGCGCAGGAAGGCCAGCCGGCCGCCACGACCGACCCGCGGGTGGGGCTCGAGGCCGGGTTCAAGGACGCCGGCGCGGCGGCAAGCAACCTGGAGCTGGTCGCCACCCTGCCCAAGCCGGAAGGCTTCTTCGACCCGAAGGCGCCCGCGGGACCGCCCACGCCGCCCGAGCGCGACAACGACAACGATGACGAGGCGGCTGCGAAGCCGGGATCGGCCGAGGCGAAGGCGAAGGCCGACGCGGAGGCCAAGGCGAAGGCCGCAGGCGAAGCCGGGCGTCCGGACCCCGCGCGCGGGAACCAGCTCGGGTTCGCGAACACGGACCTCGCCTTCAGCGGCAACCGGCTGTTCATCGGAAACTATTCCGGCTTCAACGTGTACGACATCGAGAACCCGGCGAACCTCCGCCTGATCGCGTCGGTCGTCTGCCCCGGCGGGCAGGGCGACGTGTCGGTCCACGGCAACCTCCTGTTCATGTCCGTCGAGCAGACGCGCGGGCGGATCGACTGCGGCACCGGGGGCGTGCAGGAGGCGGCGAGCGCCGAGCGGTTCCGCGGGGTCCGCATCTTCGACATCAGCGATCTGCAGAACCCGAAGCAGCTCGCCGCCGTGCAGACGTGCCGCGGCTCGCACACCCACACGCTGCTGGTCGATCCGGACGACCAGGCCAACGTCTACATCTATGGCTCCGGCACGGGTGCGGTCCGCGCGGCCGAGGAGCTGGCCGGCTGCTCGGACATCGATCCCGAGAAGGACCCGAACACGTCGCTCTTCAGCATCGACGTGATCCAGGTGCCGCTCGCCTCGCCCGGGAAGGCGCGCATCGTCAACCGGCCGCGCATCTTCGCGGATCCCGACAGCGGCACGATTGCCGGCCTCTGGAAAGGCGGCGATCACGGGCCCGGCACGCAGCGCAGCCGGGCGACGGACCGGTGCCACGACATCACGGTCTACCCGGAGGTGGGGCTGGCCGCCGGCGCGTGCTCGGGCAATGGCATCCTGCTGGACATCTCCGACCCCGTGAACCCCGTCAGGCTCGACGCCGTCACCGACAAGAGCTTCGCGTTTTGGCACTCGGCGACGTTCAACAACGACGGGACGAAAGTGATCTTCACCGACGAGTGGGGAGGCGGCACGCGGCCGCGCTGCCGCCCGGAGGATCCGGCGACCTGGGGCGCCAACGCCATCTTCGACGTCGTCGATCGGAAGCTGCAGTTCAGGAGCTACTACAAGCTGCCGGCGCCGCAGACCGCGACCGAGAACTGCGTGGCGCACAACGGATCGCTCGTCCCGGTTCCGGGGCGCGACATCATGGTCCAGTCGTGGTACCAGGGCGGCATCTCCGTGTTCGACTTCACCGATTCCGCGATGCCGTTCGAGATCGCGTACTTCGACCGCGGGCCGCTCGACGCGAAGCAGCTCATCACCGGCGGCCACTGGTCGGCGTACTGGTACAACGGCTACATCTACGGCGCCGAGATCGCGCGCGGCCTCGACGTGCTCCGCCTGAAGCCGAGCGAGCACCTGACGCAGAACGAGGTCGACGCGGCGCTGGCGGTCCGCACGAGCGAGTTCAACGCGCAGCAGCAGCCGTCCGTCTCGTGGCCGGCGACGCCGGCCGTGGCGCGGGCGTACCTCGATCAGCTCACGCGATCGAACGCGATCGGGCAGGAGCGGGCCGCCGCCGTGCGGAAGGCCGTGGACAACGGCCGCCCGGCGGCTTCCGAGGTGAGCGCGCTGGCCTCGCAGCTCGAGACCGACGCCGGCACGGCGAGCGGGCGCAACGCGTCGCGCCTGCGGGCGCTCGCCGACACGCTGCGCCGGATGGGCGACGGAGCGCGCTGACTCGGAACAGCCAGGCAGGGGAGAAACGGGATGCTGAGGGCCCGCGGCCCCGGCAGCATCTCTCCCCTGCTCATGCGGTCCTCCGCCGGATCAGGGCCGCCATCCCGGCACCGAGCAGGACTCCCAGGAGGCCGGCGACGATCGCCGTTCGAACGACAGCGCGGCGGGCGAACTCCGTCACGAACGGGTTGCTGACCGGATCCATCGAGCCCTGAACACGCCGGAGCGTCCAGCGCCCGCCGTGCTTCTGCAGCACGGCGGTCCAGAAGCTCTGAAACCTGAACTCCTGTCCTTCGCTCGTCACGACCACGTCGTCGGTCGTGCCGCGGGCGAGCGCGACGTCTCCGAGGAGCGTGCTCCACTCGGGCCTGACCGTCGTGGTGTAGCGGCCGTTCTCCCCGATGAGCTCGCGGATATCCCGCCAGTACGACCGCACCTCGTCGAAGCTCGTGACCTCGCGCCCGGTCATCATCACGCCGGTGAACTCCGGGTGCAGCAGCGGTTCGAGCTCGTCGACCCGGTTGTCGTTGACCGCGCGTTCGTACACCGCCCGCAGCCCGCGGATGGCTTCGTGCTCCGCTTCTTCCTGGGGCGTCGACGGCTCCTGCGCCCTCGGCCCCACGCCTCCCAGGACCGCCACGGCCACGATCGCCAGCGCCCTTGCCCGATTTCGCATCAGCATGGATGACTCTCCTCCGTCTGGATTCCCGTCCGAACGGGTCGTTCTGCTCCGGATCCCCGCGGGATCCGGGCCGGCGACCGGGTTGCGAGGCGAACTCCCGGCCGATCAGCAGCGTGCGCGCCGGGCCGCCAGGCCCATCGGTGGCAGATCCACGCGAGCGCTGCGCCCGCCGGCACGTCGGCGACGAAATGCTGACGAATCGCCACGGCCGCCCAGGCGATCGCGCAGATCCAGAGGCCGAGCAGCGCGAGCAGCGCGCGCCGGCGCACGGGCGGCATCCGGCCTCGCAACACGCGCGCGCCGAAGAGCACCGTGTACACCGAGAGCCCGACGTGCAGCGAGGGAAACGTGTTGAGCGGACGATCGTAGGTGACGAGAAGGCCGTACATGCCGGCGCCCGGGGCGTCCGACGGCCGGGGACATTCGATCGGGACGAGCAGGAAGCAGATGAACCCGATGCTCGACAGCAGCACGAACCCGCGGGCGTACCGATGAAGATCGCGGGCGCCGGATGCCGCCAGCCACGGCACGAGCGCCAGCAGGACGTAGGCCGACTGGTAGGCCCACACCCACTCCGGGTGGAAGCCGATCGCCTCTTCGAGGCGGCCCGGCGCCGGGCGCCAGACGGGCGCGAGCGGCAGCCGCTGCAGGAGGAAGTAGGGCACGCAGAAGAACGGCACGAGCACGGCGGAGAGGCGGACCTTCAGCCGCCATTCGGCCAGGGCCAGCGAGACGGGTTGGGCGATGGCGCCGTTCATCGCAGGGCCCGAGCCAGACCGGCGCGGGTCTTCGTGGCGTGCCGCCCGCGCTCCCATCTCGAGAACGGATGAATCGTCCGCAGCGGCGGCGTCCGTTCTCCCCGCGCGACTTCACAGCCGGGCAGCAGCAGGGAATACCCGCCAATCATCGCGTCGTCGCCGACGGTGACGGCGCCGAGGAAGAGGGCTGACGGTTCGTCCTCCTGCTGGGCGATCGCATGGGCGTTGAGCCGCACGCCCGCGCCGAACACGACGCGCTTGCCGATGCGGAGCCATTGGCGATCGAGTATCGTGACGCCGGGAGACCAGTAGACGAGCCCACCGATGCGGGCGCCCCAGAGACGGAGCCACGTGGAGTAGAGCCCCGGCACGAGCCGCAGACACTCCTCGAGGAAGGGCAGCCGGCCGAAGATCACCTGCCACTGGGCGCTGAACCACCATCTGAAGAAGGTCGCGCTCCCGATCCCGGTGCGCGGCGGAGGCAGGCGGCCGAGCCAGGCAAGCCTCACCGCCAGGGGCGGCAGCAGGTAGAGGATCGCCGCGGCCGCCGCGACCGCCGCGGGCCACGGCAGCCGCCCGGCCGCCGCCGCGGCAACCGGCGCCGCGACGGCGGCAGCGTGGAGCAGCGGCGTGAAGCCGAGGGCGGCCAGAAGGATTCGGCCGCGGCTCGACAACTCGAGCGCTCGGGGTGCGGGGAACGCGGCGGCGCCCGCTCCCGTCGCTTCAGCGGATGACGCGTCCGGCATAGCGGTTCTCGACGTGCTGGGTGGCCCGCCGCGGGCCGCGCCACATGCGCAGGTAGTGCCACGGCAGGAAGCCGCGATCCGGATCCTCGCGGCGGCCGAGACGCGGCAGGTGAACCCACGGCACTGTCGGATGCTTGTGGTGGGTGAGGTGCCAGTTGTGATTCAGCCAGACGGCGTCGATCGGCGCGCCGATCCAGAGGTTCCTCGCGCCTTCGAGCACATGCCGCGTGGTGCCGAAATGATGCACGTACTGCATCGCCGACCAGGAGAAGCCGAACGCGGCGTACATCGCGAGATAGGTCCAGAGGGGCACCGACGCCAGCCAGAGGATTGCACCGTGCAGGCCGATGACCGCGAGCGCCTCGAGCCTGATGATCTGGTTGTAGCCCGGGTTCAGCGCGTCCATGAACGCAGCGGACGGGCGATCGAATCGGAAGAACTCGCGCTTGAGCACGAAGGGAAGCACCAGCACGACCAGGTTGCTCACCACCACCATCAGCCAGTACAGCCCGGTGAGCGTGCCGTACAGCTGCATCCATTTCCAGACGGGATGTTCCCCCTCGAAGTAGAAGTCGAACGCCTCGTCGTCCGATCGGTTCCTGAGATGATGCCCGAGGTGCCCCTGCCGGAGCAGGTGAAACGGGGCCGGAAAGAACAGCGCCATCAGGGTGCCGGCCGCGTCGTTCACCCCCCGGCGCGAGAAGAGCATGCGGTGCTCGGCTTCGTGAACGGTCGCGTAGACGGAGTTCATCACGAGCGCGAAGGCCGCCGAGAGCGCCAGGACGCCTGCCGTGGTGCCCGCCTCCCGTGCGAAGTAGAGACAGCCGCCGATCGCACCGAGCTGCGCGATGATGATCGCCGCATTGAGAGCCGAAGGGATCGGGTAGGGCGAGCGGGCCCGGGATCGTGTCATGACAGCCTCGCGCGAACGGGATTGTACGCCTGGAGCAGGGATTGGAGCCTCGCGAACTCCGGAAACCGATCGAGCAGCTCGAAGGTGATCGGCGTGGTGTCTCTCGAGTACATCATGCGCCGGTAGTCGGGATCGCGCGCCACGTCGCGCAGCTCGCGGCGGAAGACCGGCAGCAGCGGGAGCAGTTCGGGGCATTCCTCGATCAGTGCCGCTATCACCCGGCGGCTCGATCCGCCGGGAACCATGAACGGCCCGTCGAGCAGCCGCTCCAGCAGCCGGGCGGTCGTCCAGCGAACCGCGGCGGATCGCCCCGCGTAGAACCGCTCGATGAGGTGGCAGTCGATCCGGACGTGCCGGATCTCGTCGCGTCCGTGCGCACGGTAGACGGCGGCATACCGGGGCTCGATCGCCTCGGCTTCCATCAGCGCGCAGCGCCTGGAGATCTCAATCGACCGCTCTTCCTGCGCGAGCTGGAGCCAGAACACGACTGGGACCGCGCCCGGGTGCCGGGCAGCCAGCCGCGCCAGGCGCAGCAGGACCGCCGGCACGCGCAGAAAACACCGGTCTGTCCCGGCGTACCGTTCGGGATCGCTCAGGCGATTCAACCGGCGCCACAGCGCGACGTGCCGCCGCTCCTCGCGCCTGAACTCGTCCGCCGTCTCGCGCAGGCCGAGCCCGGCGCGTTCGGTGACCGGCGCGGAGCGGACGGCGTTCAGCACGAGGTCGAGGAACTCGCGCTCGAGGAATGCGATGAGCTCGTTGGCGTACATCCCCGCGAGCTGGTTGTAGCGCCGCCGGTGCCCGGGGGACAGCTGGTGATAGATGCGGGTGTAGTAGAGCGGGGTCAGGGTTTCGCACACGAACCACCGCGAGCGGTCTATTGGAGACGTCCAGTCGAGCCCGGCGATGGCGCCGGACGGCCTGCGCGGGACGCCCAGCCGCTCGACTGGAGCGCCGGTTGCAGCGGTCGCGCGCCGCATCACGATGTCGGTTCCCGATCGTTCGCGCGCCTCACCGGTACTCCTTCCTGATCATCAGCGCCGCCACGTCGCGCGGCCCGAAGGCATGCGTCCACGTCGGCCCGTCCGGGCCGGCGACGAAGTGCACGGACGTGCCGGTCTCGAGGTTCAGCCAGATTGCCTCCGGCGTATCCGGCGAGAAGGTCAACGTGACCTGCCGCGGCGTTTCCGCGTGATTCATGATGATGATCACCGTCGCCTCGGACGACTCGAGATAGCGCGCCTCCACCAGACCTGCTCCGCCTGAGATCCGGACGTCCGGCGCGGCGCCGGCGTCCTCCGCGAGCGCCGCGAGCAGGTCGCCGCTCGCGCGAAACTCCGCCGGATCCTCCTCGAAGGCCGCACCTGGAAGGGCCCCGATCAGGATCGCCCGTCCTTGCCCGTGACGCGACATCACGATCGCCGGGTCGCCCGGCGCGCCGTTCTCGCCGGCAAACCGCGCGACGACGCGGACGCTGGCGCCGCTGATCTCCAGGTGCTCGGCAGGGCCCCGGGCCGCGATGGTATGCCCGGCGAGCGGGGAGAGCGAGCCATCCAGCTCGCGCTCCATGCGGAACTCGGCACGCGCCGCCGGGTAGACGACCCGCTCACGCGCGCCGAACACCTCGTCCAGCCCCAGCCCGGGGATGCGGGCCGACGCGTCGCCCCGCTCGTCGCTCCAGGCCGGGCGGGCCTCGCTGATGAGCGTGCCGCCGGCCTGCACGTACGCGGCCAGGGCGCCGGCCACTCCGCGCGGCAACATCAGCGGAGCCGGCAGGAAGATCGCGCGATACCGCCGGCCGGCGCCGGCGGCAATCTCGTCCGCGTGCACGAAATCGACCTGGATGCTGCGCTCGAACATCGCGCGGTGGAACCCCAGGGCCGACGACGTGATCACGCGCGCGGTCGCGGCGCGGCCGCCGGCGAGGCGCGCGAGCGGATTGTAGACGATCGCCACGCGCGACGGGCGGGGGCGGAGCGGCGCGAACAGCGCCGGGTTCCGCGAGACGATCGCCGCGAGCCTGCCCGCGGCCCGGGCACGCGGGGTGATCCGGCCGTCCAGGTCGATGAGGCCGTAACCGTGGGCGTCCTCGCCCGACCGCATCGGGTACCACGCGAAGAAGCCGACCGCGCGAGCGCCGCGCGAGAGCGCCGCCCAGGTCCAGAGCCGGACGTCCTCCGCGGTGACCGGGGCGGAAACCCGCGCGCCGGACGTCCCCTGCCCCGCCTGGAGCCGCGCGGCCCACCATCCACGGTCACGTCCGGCCGATCGGATGCCGTCGAGCGCGGCCGCGAGCGTGGAGGGCGGCCACCCGCCGGACGCCGCGGGACGCGGGAGGATCGCCGCGCCGTAGTGATCGACCGAAGAGCCCATCCACCAGTCGTCCGGCCCGCCGGAGCCGGTCGAGAGACCACGAACCACCGTGGGCTCCGCGGCATGGCTGGCCGTCAGGCGCGCGCCGCGGGGCGCGGAGGCCAGCGCCATGAACCGCAGATCCTCCTGCTGCTTCACGGCGGCGAACGAGGCCCGGTCGATGGCGTCGGCGTAGGTCGACGGTGGCCCCGGGCCGGCGGCGGCGACGTCCTCCCAGTCCGTGAACGTCCGCTCCCATGCCGCGTTCAACGCCTCGAGCGTCCCGTACTTGCGCTGGAGCCACTCACGGAAGCGGCCTCGTGTATGCGGGCACGCGCACAACGTGGCGCCTCCATCGTCGCGCGCCCGCGCGTCGGCCGGCGAGTCGGACCGTGGCGCGCTCCAGAGGTCGAGCGCGTGGAACGCCTCGTGACCCGCCGCGCGGCGGCTCACGGCCGCGATGAACGACGCGAGGCTGGCGCGAACATCAGGATGATCGAGGCAGTAGGGGGGCGTTGCGGCCGGGGCCGGCGCGCCGCCGGAAGGGCTGGCGATGAGAGCATCCGGATAACGGCGCCCGAGCCAGTCGGGCGCCACGTCCGGATAGAGCTGGACGATCGCCTTCAGCCCGGCGTCCCCGGCCAGCGTCAGGAGCTGGTCGAGCGCGTCGAAGCGATACTCGCCCGGCCTCGGCTCGGCGCCCGCCCAGTCCACCCAGCCCGTGATGCTGTTGAACCCGAGACCGCGGATGGCCTCGAGGTCCGCGCTCCAGGCGTCCCGCCCGGAAGCAGGGCCGCGCGGCGCGATCGGCGGACGCGCCGTGCCTCCGCCGTACCAGACGCCGACCGGCACGAACGGGGCGGGACGCTGCCCGCCGGCTGGAACCCAGGCGAGCAGCAGCACCGCACACGCCAGGACCACTGCGCTGCGCATGCCGTCAATTGTAGGCCCGAGCCGCGAGGGCGCGGAGCCGGAGCGTTATGCCGGGCGCTTCGCGCGCGAAGATCACAACGAACCCCGACGACCACGACGTTCTGATCTACCTGCTTGCCGTCGTGGTCGTCGTGATCGCCGTGGTCGTCGTGCCTGTGCCGTATTCGTGTGACCTCGCCCTGGGGGGTCCGGTGCCTGACCGTGTGCTCCCCGGGGCCGGACCTGGCGCCGCGCGCTACGACACGTACGGCGTCGCGCCTTCGCGCTCCGGCTGAATGCCCGGGATCGTCCCGGTTGTGCGCCGCTCGGAGCGCCGGCGGCTGGCCGCGGCGAGCGCCAGGCCCATCGCCACGAACGG
>Ga0299914_10003953_pt1 | contig 10592 bp, 8 predicted proteins | sample RVTome_10_FD_201361 | JGI IMG/M metagenome (GOLD analysis project Ga0299914, IMG submission 201361) | Soil microbial communities from uranium-contaminated site in the Upper Colorado River Basin, Wyoming, United States - RVT153D57 (version 2) ... | reverse complement strand
GCAATGCCAGGTGTTTCAGCTTCTTCTCAAGTTCCGGCTCGATCTCTGCCGGGCAGACGTATCCCGGGGCGCCCTCCTCGCCCACATCCTTAGACTTGGCTGCCTGACTGTACACCATCGGCGTGACGGAACGAGCCATATCCAATTCCAGGACCGGGAAGCGATGGAAACCATCCTTCTCATACCACTCGGGATGGCGCGAATACAACTTCGCATCCGCGCGCCCCAGAACGCCAACCGTGAACTCGCGCCCCGGTAAAAAGGTTTCAACGAGCGCAGGTTGCTGGTATGTGTTGATGATGTAGTGTATGCGCTCGCGCAATTCCTTTTCATTGTTGACAATGGCATTCATGTCCACGCCCATGCCTGTCCCTTCGCGGGCGGGCTTGACGAAGAGTGGGAATTCCAGGTCCGTCCGCAAGGGTTCATCACCAAAGGAAAACTCCTGGAACGGAGCCACTGGCAGGCGCCGGTCACGCCAGATGCGTTTCGTCAGGGTTTTATCGAGGGAGACGCCATTGGTCAGAACTCGCGAGCCGGTGTAGGGGATTTGCAGCATTTCCAGCAAGGCAGGTACCTGTGCCTCGCGTGCATCCCCACTGATCCCTTCGGCGATGTTGAAACAGATGTCGGGTCGCTCGTCGCGCAGCGCGTACGGAAGATTTGCATTTGCCTGGATGAAGACGGTCTGGTGGCCATCCGTTTCGAGGGCGGCGCGGATCGAGTCAACCGTCTCGATGTGATCGAAATCAGCGAAGGCGTCCGGCGGGACTCCTTCTGGTTTGGGAAGAGAATCGTCCTTGATATTGGCAAGGACCGCAATTTTCCAGTATCTTTTTTTGCGAGGACTGGGGGGCTTATCTTCTCCGTGAGAAAGCATTTTTTCTCCTTGGTTGAGCAGAATTTCGTGGCTAGTATACGCTATATAGGACGCTTGACAAGGTTTTTATGCTTAAAAGACGAGAGTAAGAGCTCTGCCAGGCTGCGCCGCAAGGGTGAAAATCGATTGTAACTAGACAATGAAGGTTCTTTCAGGTATCATTGGTTTGATTGTGCTGCTCCTCACGAAGGCTTGCCCCAAGCCAGTCGAAGGGGCGCGTATCTGAAAATAACACATCCGCCCGGATAAATACCTTATCCGGGCTATTGTACGTAATCAGAATTTTGGCGTGGAGGAATTGATGTCAGATTTGATCAGGCAGATCGCGGGAGATTTGCAGAAGCAAATTGAAGGGTTTGAACCCGAGCTCAATATTAGCGATGTTGGGACAGTTACTGAAGCCGGCGATGGGATCGCACGTGTGCACGGCCTTGCCAATGTAAGGGCACAGGAGCTTGTCCAGTTTGCAAATGGTGTGATGGGGACGGCTTTCAACCTTGAGAGGGACAGTGTGGGTGTCATCATCATGGGCGACTATGGGGGAATCACAGAGGGCATGTCGGTGCGGGGCACGGGGCGGATCGCTTCGGTGCCGGTAGGGGATGCTATGATCGGACGCGTAGTCAATGCTCTGGGCGAACCGATCGACGGCAAGGGTCCGATCGCCTCAACAGGTTTCCGACCGATTGAGCGGATTGCGCCAGGTGTAGTGCAGCGCCAGGATGTGGATACACCCGTCCAGACCGGTATCAAGTCCATTGATGCGATGATCCCTATTGGTCGCGGCCAGCGCGAGTTGATCATCGGCGACCGCCAGACCGGGAAAACAGCCATCGCCATCGATGCGATCATCAATCAAAAAGGACAGGACCTCATCTGTATCTATGTGGCGATCGGACAGAAGAAAGCTGCCATTGCACGTACCGTAGGGATTCTGGAACGAAATGGCGCTATGGACCACACGATCGTTGTGGTCGCTTCGGCGGATGAATCGGCGGCACTGCAATACATCGTTCCCTACTCCGGTACTGCCATCGGCGAAGAGTTCATGGAGACGGGCAGAGATGCACTGATCATTTATGATGATCTTTCGAAGCATGCCTGGGCATACCGCCAGGTCTCCCTGCTGTTGCGCCGCCCGCCCGGACGCGAAGCCTACCCTGGCGATGTGTTCTACCTCCATTCGCGTTTGCTCGAGCGCTCCGCCCGGCTGGCGAATCAGTACGTGATCGTAAAGAAAGACTACAGCGAGTCTATGGCATCAGAATCTGATGCGGTGGATGGCAAGGTGTATACAGGACCCATCTCAAAGGATGAAGCCGAGGAAGCCCGCCAGCAGATGGACAATGCTGACGAATATAAGATTGCCAAGGTCCGCGGCACCGGCGGCTCTCTCACGGCGCTTCCGATCATCGAGACCCTGCTCGGCGACGTTTCTGCCTATGTTCCAACGAATGTTATTTCGATTACCGATGGACAGATCTATCTCGAGACCAGCCTGTTCAACGCCGGCATCCGTCCGGCGGTGAACGTAGGCATCTCGGTCTCGCGCGTGGGCGGCGATGCACAGACCAAGGCGATGAAGCAGGTGGCAGGACGTCTGCGCCTCGATATGGCTGCCTACCGTGAACTGGCAGCGTTTGCGCTGATGGCGTCTGACCTGGACAAAGCCACCCAGCAACAGCTTGGACGCGGGCAGCGCATGCAGGAAATCCTAAAGCAGCCGCAATATTCACCGATGTCTCTTTTAGATCAGGTGATCGTGATGTTCGCAGGCACCAACGGTTACGCCGATCAGGTGCCTGTCGCCAGCATGGCGCAGTGGCAGACGGATCTGCTCAAATTCATGGCGACTTCGTACCCTGAGATTGCGCGGGATATCACCGAGAAGAAGCAAATCACGGATAGCACCCGCGCAAGCATGATAAAGGCGCTCGATGCATTCCGTCATTCCTGGCAGGCGGCTTAAGCTATGGCATCTGCACGTGAGATGCGGCTCCGCATCAAGAGTGTCAAGAATATTTCGCAGGTGACGCGCGCCCTCGAGGCAGTCAGCGCGGCAAAGGTACGTAAGGCGATCCAGGCTCTTAACGCGACGCGTTCCTATGCTGCAAAAGCCTGGCAGGTGCTGACGCATATTACGAACCAGCCGGGCAGCCTGAACCTGCACCCGTTACTGACGGCGCGTACCAATCCGCAAAACGCACTTGTCATCGTCATGACCGCCGACCGCGGTCTGGCGGGCGCGTATAACACGAACGTTATCCGCTATGTCTTGCAGCGCTTCGATAACTATCCTCTTCCCGTCAAGTACATTACGGTGGGGCGCAAGGGTCGTGACCTGATGGCACGCATGCGTAAACCCATCCTGGCGGATTTTAGCAACCTGCCCTCCGCGCCCAAGTTCAGCGCGGTCTCCGCCATCGGCAGGCTGGTTGTGGATGACTTTATCAAAGGCGAAGTGGACGAAGTCTACTTGGTCTACACGGACTTCGTAAGCATGGCTCGCCAGGTGACCAACGTGAAGAAACTGCTGCCGCTCGAAATCAGCGGAGATCAGCTCGTGACGGATTTCGGCGAACATCATACAGCCGCAGCCGCAGCGTATGAATTCGAGCCTGACCAAAAGGAAATCCTGAATGAAATGATCCCACGCTTCACGGCGCTACAGGTCTATCAGGCAGTTCTCGAATCGCAGGCGAGTGAGCATGCGGCGCGCATGGTTGCCATGCGCAACGCCACCGATAATGCCAAGGACCTGGTCGGTGCATTACAACTGGCGTATAACAAAGTTCGTCAGCAGGCGATCACGAACGATATCTTAGATATTGTGGGCGGCGCAGAAGCGCTCGCCGCTGAATAAGTAGAGGAGAAATCATGGCAAATCATGATGCGACAGGTCGTGTCGTACAAATTCTTGGGGGTGTGGTGGATGTCGAGTTCCCGCTGGAGGATATTCCTGAGCTTTACGAAGCGATAGAGGTGGAGCGCGCAGGAAAAGAACCGTTGATCTTGGAAGTTCAGAAACATATTGGCCATAACTGGGTCCGTACCGTGGCGATGGACGCGACGGATGGACTCCAGCGTGGCGTCCCTGCCAGGGCGACCGGCGCACCCATCATGGTCCCCGTCGGCCCATCTACACTGGGACGTATCTTCAACGTGCTCGGACACCCTGTGGATCAAAAAGGTCTGGTAGACGCCGCGACTCATTATCCCATTCATCGCGCCGCACCCACCTTTGAAGACCAGTCCACCCGTGTGGAAATCTTCGAAACGGGTGTAAAAGTCATCGACCTGATCGCCCCTTTCACCAAGGGTGGCAAGACGGGCATCTTCGGCGGCGCGGGCACCGGCAAGACTGTCATCATTATGGAACTGATCCGCTCGGTGGCGACCGAGCATGAAGGCAACTCGGTATTTGCCGGGGTGGGTGAGCGTACGCGCGAAGGCACGCAGCTCTATCGTGAAATGCTCGAATCGGGTGTGATGAAGGATACCGTCATGGTCTACGGACAGATGAACGAGCCTTCCGGCGTCCGCCTGCGTGTAGCCCTCACTGCGCTGGCGATGGCGGAATACTTCCGTGATCAGGGTAAGGATGTCTTGCTCTTTATCGATAATATCTTCCGTTTCTCGATGTCCGGCTCGGAGGTTTCCGCGTTGCTCGGGCGTATGCCCTCGGCAGTGGGGTACCAGCCGACGCTCGCCACGGAGATGGGCGAATTGCAGGAACGCATTACCTCGACGCGCACCGGCTCGATCACATCGATGCAGGCAGTCTACGTGCCGGCAGATGACTACTCCGATCCCGCGCCGGTGGCGACGTTTACCCATCTCGACGCGACGATCGCCCTCGAGCGCTCCATCGTGGAAAAAGGTATTTACCCGGCAGTGGACCCGCTCGGCTCCACCTCCCGAATCCTTGACCCGAACATCGTGGGTGAGGAGCACTACCGCACGGCGCGCGAAGTCCAGCGTGTGCTGCAGCGCTATAAGGACCTGCAGGATATCATTGCGATCCTCGGCATCGACGAATTGAGCGAAGACGACAAACTCGTGGTGGCGCGTGCCCGTAAGATCGAGCGCTTCTTCTCCCAGCCATTCTTCGTGGCAGAACGCTTTACCGGCATCGAAGGACGCTATGTGCCGCTCAGCGAGACCGTGCGCGGCTTCCGCGAAATCCTTGACGGAAAATGTGATGACCTGCCCGAGCAGGCATTCATGATGGTGGGCAGCATCGACGACGCGCGCGAAAAGGCAGATCGAATCGCAATGGGTGCGTAACACGTTCAAAAGCGTGAACGTTGAAACGGAATTGGATCATGACTATTCGATGTGAAATCGTTTCTCAAGATCGAACCGTCTTTCAGGGAGACGTAGATATTGTCATTCTGCCGGGGGCAGCCGGAGAGATGGGCATCCTGCCGCATCATGCCCCGGTTCTTGCCATGCTCAAGTATGGAGTGATCAAGATCCGCCATAATGGCAAGGAGGAGTTGTTCACTGTGGCGGGAGGCATGGCTGAAGTCCAGCCTGATATCGTTACCATTCTTGCCGATGCGGCCGAGAACGTCGAAGATATCGATATTACCCGCGCCCAGGCTGCCAAAAAGCGTGCAGAAGACGCGCTTGCCCAGGCCACTCCTGAAGATCAGGATACTTATCTCAGGATGGAGGCTGCGCTGCGGCGCTCCAACCTGCGGCTCGATGTCGCCCGCCGCTATCGCAGGAGCAGAGATACGTATACTGAAAAAGACGCTTCGATGTAACGAACGGCGTTTCCAGCATAGAAACTATTTCAAAGAATTGTAGGCACTGTGGCAATGTTTTCGAAAGACCTGGGCATCGACCTGGGCACCATGTTTACCCGTCTTGCCGATAGCACACAAGTCCTTTCGGAAGAGCCGACCATCGTAGCCATTGAGGTTGCCGACCAAAAGATGGTGGCTGTGGGGCAGGAGGCGCGCGATATGTATGGCCGCGTCCCGGAAAGTATCGAAGTGGCGCGCCCCCTCAAGAATGGGGTGATCGCTGACTACGAAATTACCGAGACGCTGCTTTCCTATCTCCTCCAGCGCGTCAGTGGGTCGCTGCGTATCTTCCGGCCGCGGGTCATGATCTCCGTGCCATATGGGGTCACCAGCGTGGAGCGCCGCGCCGTCTACGAGGCGGTGCTGGAGGCAGGCAGCCGCGAAGCGTACCTGATCCAGCAGCCCCTCGCCGCGGCTTTAGGCGTGGATCTGCCGATCAACTCGCCCTCAGGCAACATGGTCATCTGCCTGGGCGGTGGGTGTACCGAGGCTGCGGTCATGGCGATGTATGGTATTGTCTCGGCGGAAACATTGCGTTCCGGCGGCATGGACCTGGACGAAGCCATCGTTAACTACGTGCGACGCAAGTATGGGATCGTGATCGGGCAGGCGACGGCGGAACAGCTCAAGGTCCGCATCGGAGCCGCCGTCCCGCAGGATACTGAAAATAGCATGGAAGTGCAGGGGCAGGACCAGGTCACCGGTCTGCCGCGTCCGGTCACGCTGACGACGGGTGAGATCGTCGAAGCGCTGCAGGACCCCCTCAAGCAGATTGTGGAAACCGGACGGCGCGTCCTCGAGAAAACTCCACCGGAACTGGTGGCAGACATCATCGACCGCGGCGTGGCGTTGTGCGGTGGTGGAGCGTTGCTGCGCGGCATCGATAAATTGCTCACGAAATCGCTGGGCATCCCCGCCTACCTGGTGGATAACCCCACCACTTGTGTGGTGGAGGGAGCCGTCAAAGCGATCCCCATGTACAACATCCTGCGGCGTAGTCTTCCACAGGTATAGCTTGGAACGAAAAGGCGTCCGCAAAACGGACGCCTTTTGTATTTTTACCGATACTCAGTCAAGATAATATGTCATTCGCTGCAGGTGGGTCACCGGATCGATATACTGTACATGAACATTGCGTGGGACGTTCAGGCTGGTGGGCGCATAGTTCAGGATCGCCTTGATTCCGGCTTTTACGAGGTGATCTGTCATCTCCTGTGCCGAAGAGGCTGGGACGGTGAGCATTGCAACTTTGACCCTGTTCTGTTTTAACCTTTCGGGGAGCGTGGCGATGTCAAGGATTTCATACTCGCCCGCTCTTTGCCCGATCTTCTCCGGATCGTTGTCGAACACCATGCTGATGCGAAAGCCGCGGTTGGTAAAACCGTTATAGCGGGCGAGAGCGTGCCCAATGTCGCCCATGCCCACGATCACCACATCCCAGACCCGATCCACCTTGAGGATAGTCCTCAGGCGTTCGATCAGAAACGGGATCGAATAGCCGGTACCCTGTTTCCCGAACTCACCAAATTGGGAGATATCCTTGCGGATCTGTGCCGCAGAGATACCAATGATCTCACCCAGTTCCTGGGAGGAGGTCGTGAGGATGCCCTTTTCAGAGAGCTGCTGTAACGCGCGTAAATAAACAGGCAAACGACCAATAATAATATCGGGGATTTTGTTCGCGTTCATCGTTGTGACCCTCGAAAATGTGAAATTCTGCATTAACTCTACCATAAAAGGAGGATTTTGTACAAAGGAGCACAAGTCATACAAATGCCTGCAATGAAACTTTAAGGTGAGGCAGATGCTACATATTCGCAAAAACTCGGCTGATTGTAGACCACTACACAGTCCACCCAGGTGTTTCCAAACCGGACAAGAACATGGATCTGATCGAGGAACTGGTCATAGCTGCCTACGATCAGCTTACGCGGCTGGCTGATGACTGGCTGCACCGCGCGCAGGGAGGACATGCGCATGGTGCGCGCGGTCGCGCGGTCCACTTCCTCACCCTGGTGTTCCACGGCAAATTGAATCGTGTTCTCCAGGTGAAGCACCGCCGTGCGTAACGGTTCGTTGTTCAGGGTGTCGACGATGACCCCGTTGATGAACATAATCACGGTACACACCAGCAGAGGCGCTACTTTCCCGAAGAGAGACGTGGAAAACGCGGCAGGCTCCGTGAGGGGAAGCTGCAGGATGCCAACCAGCGCCACAAACAGGGAGACCCAGGCAATGGCGATCACAAACCGTGAACCGAACCCCTCGTAGAAAGTGTAGTTCAACAAATTCCCTGTTTCAGGGTCCAGCCATTGCAACACCGCGGGCAATATGCGGAAAGGTAGTGCCACGATCAGCCAGGAAAATACAAGTCCGACGATCAGGTAAATGAGCAGTGCCAGCACGCCTTTTTCGGAGCGGGCGACCAGCCAGCCGGCGCTGCCCCCGACAGTCATGCAAATGACAGCCCCGATGATGAATTTCAGCCAGGGATAAAAGGCGTGCGCCTGACTCAACAGAAATCCATCGATCCCCCAGGTGGCGGCGGCAAACGAGAGCCCAACCATCATGCCATAGGCGACCCCGCTGCGCAGTTTCATCCGGAGTACATCCGGGCGATGGCGAATATCTTCGTAGACGATGCTTTTCATGGAATTGCTGTAACCTTTAGGGTATAGGATGAATAATGCAGATCACCCTCGGTGAGCGCACTCAGATGTACGAGCAGCGGAGTATCGGGTGCTGCGAGGATCACCTGTGACTTGGAGCAGGCAACCTCTTCTAACGTTTGCCCATTTTGGATAAGCTCGATGCGAAGCTCATCACTGGTACAAGTGATCTCCAGCAGGCTGCGTTCACTGAAGGAAGTAAACTGGATCCAATCGTCTGTGTCTCCATCTGGTGCGGATACATCTCCATTGTATATAAATGTCTGTGTGCCGCTAGGGTCGAATGTCACACGTACCAGAGGGCTATCGGCAGAATCATTATCTACGCGCGCCGGCACGAGGGTCACTGTGGGCGTGGCAGGGATGACGGTGGGCGTTCCCGTCCCGATGACCGCACCGGATTCCGCGACGATGGGCAGGTTTTCCACGCCCTGCGCCTGGACAAACGCTGCATTGACCCAGCCCTTGCCCTCGGGTCCTGCCCCCTGCGGGAAATCGATCTGCAGCCAGGCGCCATCCGGATCCTTGCCGGTCAGGCTGACCACATCCTGCGGGTTGAGCGTGCCCAGCGAATTGTAATCGGTCCCCGGTCCGCTGCGGACATTGATCTGCTGCTGGATAACGGCGACGCTCCCACTATCGGGACCTGACTCCTCGCCGCCGATTACCGGGATCTCTGCCGCGTTCGCCGTAGTGACGTATTGCGCGGTGACCCAGCCTTTTCCGTCAACCGCTTGGGGATGCGGGTAATTGATCTGCCACCAGTTCTCACCTGGGTCCTTGCCTGTAATCTCCACCCTCATCTCTGCTGGGATGACGCCCAGTACCTCGCCGGTGGTGGAGGGCTCGGCGCGCACATTGACCTGGGTGGACGTCACGCCATCAACGGGAGCAATTGTCGGCTGCGCGGATGGCGGGAGCGCCGTTTCGGAAGAGAGTGGCGTCCGAGTCACCGGGAGGGTCGCAGTCACCACGAGAGGGAAAGGGGTGATTGGGACTTCGGTCTGAGTGTTCGAATTGCAGCCTGTGGATAGGAGTGCCAAAATTGCTAAAAAGGCACGTATCGGTCGGTTGGACACAGTGGGATTCTAATCTAAAACAAGACAGGGTTTACATATTCTCAGTCCTGCCTTGCAGGGATGGAATAGATTTGAACGTTTGCATATTCGAAGACCAATTCCACCGAATTCAGGTCCAGCGCCTGTTCCAGCTTGAAGAAATCCACCACGCTTTCCGGGGTTTTGTAACTCGAGTTTTTTCGGAGCATGACCAGCGCGTTCTGGATCTCCACTGGATGATCCCGCTTGTAAAAACGGTCAAACGAGATATTGTGATGGCTCAGGTAATACGCCGTCTGGATGTCCACGGGTCCCGCGGCGACGATGGTATCCTCTGGTTTCAGGTGCTCTGCCAGGTAATCGGCGGCGTAGTACTCCGGGAGGAGGTCGCGGTCCTGGAAGACCGGGTTTTGTGCGCGTGCGATGAGCATATTTGCAAAAGCCCCGAGGATGACCAGTGGAATGGCAACAGCAAGAATTCGTCCCGTATGGGTAGGTCCGGCAATCTGTTGAAGCGGCAGACTTACCAGCCAGACCAGCCCGGCTGCTGCAAAAATCAAATAAAAGGCTGCCAGATACAACCAGATTCTGGGTAAAGGGGACACGCGTTGCAGAGCAAGCAGGATTGCAACTGCCAGGACCAAGAAGACTTGCAGTGGCAGCTTCTGGTTGGAAATCTTCCGATAAAAAAATAACGAGACGAAAAAGCCGCCCATAAACAGATATTCGGCTGCTGTGCCGAAGCCGATCATCCATTTGTTCCAGGCGCGGATGATCCGCGGGTCAAGGTTTTCGAGGAACGTTGACCAGCTCAAGGATCGGACGATTTCGTTCCCGATGATGGAGGAAAGCCCGCTGCCGAAGATGATGACCGGGAAATATAAAACAACTGTTAGCAACAGCGACAACATGCACGCGCCGAGAAATATCCCCAGCCTGCGCCACTTGATCTGAAGGGGTTCGTTTTCGAACAGATATGTTACCCCCACCCACAGGGAAATCCCTGCCATGGGGTAAAGAAAAATGGGGATGGTGTAGAACCCGAGGGCGGCGGTAAGAGTAAACGCGACCAGAGCCGGTTTGCTATCGTGCCGGCTCACCAGTATTCCCGCGAAATTAGCGAGCAGCAAGGAGAACAGAGCCAAAAAGGTGTACCCGCGGGCGTTTGCAG
>Ga0299914_10003952_pt1 | contig 10592 bp, 5 predicted proteins | sample RVTome_10_FD_201361 | JGI IMG/M metagenome (GOLD analysis project Ga0299914, IMG submission 201361) | Soil microbial communities from uranium-contaminated site in the Upper Colorado River Basin, Wyoming, United States - RVT153D57 (version 2) ... | reverse complement strand
ACGTGGCCGCGATCGCCTCGCTGTTCGGCTCCGAGGACATCGCGCTGCTCGACCAGTACGCCCACGCAAGCATCGTGGAGGGTGTGCGCACGTCGGGGGCCGAGATGCGCCGCTTCCGGCACAACGACATGGAGGACCTGGAGCGGCGGCTACGCCAGGCCCGCAACCGCGGCTACAAGCGCATCCTGATCGCGGTCGACGGCGTCTTCAGCATGGACGGGGACCAGGCGCCGATGGCCGACCTGATCCGGCTGAAGAACGAGTACGGCGCGTTCCTGCTGGTGGACGAGGCGCACAGCCTCGGCGCCATCGGCGAGACCGGCAGGGGCGTTTGCGAGGCGCAGGGCGTGGATCCGCGCGAGGTGGACATCCACACCGGCTCGCTGTCCAAGGGCATCCCGTCCTCCGGCGGGTTCGCCGCGGGGAGCGAGCTGCTGAAGATCTACCTGCAACACGGCTCCAACCCGTACATCTTCTCCGCGGCGTTGACCCCCGCCAACGCCGCTGCGTGCCTGGAGGCGATCCGCTTGCTCGGCGAGGGCGGTGACCTCATGGAGCGGCTGCGCGAGAACACCCGCCTGCTGGACGAGGGCCTGAGCCGGCTCGGCCTGAACCCGGACACCGCCGAGTCCCCGGTCATCCCGGTCATGCTCGGCCAGGACCGGCGGGCGTTCCTGTGGTCGAAGTGGCTGCTGGAGGATTTCGGCGTCTTCACGTCGGCCGTCGTCTTCCCCGCCGTCTCGCCCGGGCAGGCACGCCTGCGCATCTGCGCCACCGCGTCCCATCGTCCCGAACACTTCCAGAGGCTTTTCGAGGGGCTCGCCGCGTGCCTGGAACGGGAGAAGGCGGCGGCCGGGTCCTGACGGGGAGCGCGGCTGCGGCCCGATCGGCGGTGCGGCGCGATCTCAGGCCGAGAGTGCACCGGCCACGCGCAGAAGAGCGCGCGCCTTCGCGAGCGTTTCCTCGTATTCGCGCTGCGGATCGGAGTCGATGACGATCCCGGCGCCCGCCTGCACGGTCGCCCGTCCCTCCGCGATGGACATGGTGCGGATCGCGATCGCCGTGTCCATCACCCGGCCTCCGCGCCCGATGTAGCCTACGGCGCCCGCGTAAGGCCCGCGCCGCGTGGGCTCCAGCTCGTCGATGATCTCCATCGCGCGGATCTTCGGCGCCCCCGATACCGTGCCGGCCGGGAAGCACGCCCGCAGCACGTCGACCGCCCCCAGCCCCTCCCGCAGGCGCCCCTCGACCTGGCTGACCAGGTGCAGCACGTGGCTGTAGCGCTCGACGTCCCGGAGCCGCGTCACGTCCACCGAGCCGTGCGCCGCCACCCGCCCGACGTCGTTCCTGCCCAGGTCGACCAGCATCAGGTGCTCCGCCAGCTCCTTCGGATCGGCGAGGAGCTCGCGGCCGAGCGCCTCGTCGGCCGCCGCGGATGCCCCTCGCGGGCGCGTGCCCGCGATCGGTCGGAGCGTGACCTTGCCGCCTTCCAGCCGTACCATGACCTCCGGCGAGGACCCGACGAGCGTCAGGCCGTCCAGCTCGAGGTAGTACAGGTAGGGCGAGGGGTTCAGCGATCGGAGCAGGCGGTAGACGTCGAGCGGCGCGGCCCGTAGCGGTACCGTGAGACGTTGCGACAGGACGACCTGGTAGGCGTCTCCGCGGGCGATGTAGTCCCGCACGCGCTGAACCGCGGACCGGAAATCCGAAGGGGAGAAGGTCGAGTCGAACGCCGGATCGGCATCGGGGCCGGTCGCGCGCAGGGGCGGGAGGGCCGGGCCGTGCTCGAGCCGGTCGATCGTCTCCTCGATCGCGCGTACCGCTTCGTCGTAGCGCGCGCGCAGCTCGGCTTCGGGGCTGTCGGGCGGCGCCTCGACGTGCCGGATCGCGCGCGCGCGGCCGAACAGGTTGTCGACCGCGACGACCACGTCGGTGAGCATGAAGACGCCGTCGGGGAGCCCGGCGTCGTCGGGCGGGGCGTGCGGCAGCCGTTCGACGTAGCGCACGGCGTCGTACGCCAGGAACCCGACGAGGCCGCCGGTGAAGCGGGGCAGCCCCTCGATCTCCACCGGCACGCGCGTCCCGACGAGCGCGCGCAGGGCCTCGAAGGGGTCGGCGTGGCGCGCGGGCGCGCCCCAGCCCGACGCCGGCGACCACTCGCGCACGAGGCCCCCCGGGTCCACGCGCCACGCGGCGCGGGGGGAGGTGCCGAGGAAGGTATAGCGGGCCCAGGTTTCGCCCCCGACCACGGACTCGAGCAGGAAGCCGAACGGCGGGCGCGCGATGCGGCGGTAGGCCCCGACGGCCGTGTCGCGGTCGAAAAGGAACTCGCGCCACACGGGGACCACGTCTCCGCGGGCGCGCAGGGCCAGGAAATCGTCGAAGCTGGGGCCGGTCACGGGAGGCGAATGTCCGGAAGCGGCGGCGGGGTGTCAATCATCGGGGTGGACACCGGCGGCACGTTCACCGACCTGGCCGGATGGATCGGCGGGGCGTGGAGGCGGCTCAAGATCCCCTCGACGCCCGACGACCCGGCGCGCGCGGTCGTGGAGGGGGTGCGCGCGCTGCTGGGGGGCGCGCGCGGGAGCCCCGGCGCCGGCGGGCAGCCCGTGCCGGGGGAGCACCCCGCGGCGGCGGGCGGCGGCGCGCCGCGCCGCGTCGTCCATGGATCGACCGTCGCGACGAACGCGCTGCTCGAACGGACCGGCGCCCGCACGGCGCTGGTCACCAACCGCGGATTCGAGGACCTGCTGGAGATCGGCCGGCAGAACCGCCCCTCCTTGTACGCCCTGAGGAACAGCCGACCGCCGCCGCTCGTGGCCCGGGAAGACCGGGTCGGGATCGGCGGGCGCCTCGGGCCGGCGGGCGAGGTGGAGGAGCCGCTGTCCCCGCACGAGCTGGCCACGCTGGCGGAGCGGCTCGCCGGCGTCGACGCGGTCGCCGTCTGCCTGCTGCACGGCTACGCCGACCCGTCCCAGGAGCGGCGCGTCGCGGACGCCCTCCGGCCGCTGGGCTGCGCGGTGACGCTTGCGGCCGAGCTGGTCCCCGAGTTCCGCGAGTACGAGCGCCTCTCCACGGCGGTGGTGAACGCCTACGTCACGCCCCTCATGAGCCGCTACCTCGGCGCGCTGGGCGACGCCCTCGGCGCGAGTACGGTGTCCGTGATGGGCTCGGGCGGCGGCTGGCTCGGCGTCGACCGCGCCGCCGCCGAGCCCGTGCGCACCGTCCTGTCGGGTCCGGCGGGCGGGGTGATGGGGGCGCGCGCCATCGCCGCGCGCGCCGGGCTCGACCGGATCATCACGCTCGACATGGGGGGCACGTCAACGGACGTGGCGATCTGCCCCGGCGAGCCGCTGCGCACGCGCGACTTCCGCATCGGGGCGCAGCCGCTGGCGATCGACGTGCTGGACATCCACACGATCGGCTCGGGCGGCGGCTCGATCGCGTGGGTCGACCCCGCGGGGGCGCTGCGCGTCGGACCCCGCAGCGCCGGCGCGGTGCCCGGCCCCGCGTGCTACGGCCTGGGTGGCCGGCACGCCACCGTCACCGACGCCAACGTCGTGCTGGGGCGGCTCCCGCCGGACGCGTTCCTGCTCGGGGGCCGGCCGCTCGACGGCGGCGCGGCGCGCGCCGCGTTGGAGCGGCTGGCGGAGCGGATCTCCGTCGATGCCGAGCGCGCGGCGCTCGCCGTGGTGGACGCGGCCGACGCCGCGATGGAGGCGGCGCTGCGACTGGTCAGCGTCGAGCGCGGATACGACCCGGCGGGCTTCACGCTGGTCGCCTTCGGCGGCGCCGCGGGTCTCCACGCCGCCTCCCTGGCCGCCCGCGTGGGCGTGGGCGGCGTCCTCCTGCCTCCCGACCCCGGCATACTCTCCGCCTACGGCATGGTGGTGGCGCCCGCGCGCAAGGACGCGTCACGGTCGGTGCTCTGGACCGGGGGGCCGGACACGGAGGCCCGGGTGGCCGCCGCGCTCGATGCCCTCGAGGAGGAGGCGACCCGGGCGCTCGAAGCCGACGGGTTCGCGCGCGCCGCGATGGCGACACGGCGCCGAGTGGACGCGCGTTACCTGGGCCAGAGCCACGAGCTGACCGTCGACGCGGCCGGCTGGCCCGACCGGTTCCACGCGGCCCACGAGGCCGCGTTCGGGTACCGCCGGCAGGCCGACGCCGTGCAGGCGGTCACGCTGCGGGTCGAGGCGACGGCGCGATCGGAGACCTCGCCGCCCTTCGATGCGGGGACGGCGGAGGCCGCGGGGGGCCTCGAGGCCGTCGACGCGGAGCGATGCGCTCCGGTGCTGACCGGCGCCGGAACCGTCGAGGCGATCGTGCGCCCCCGCGGGGACCTGCGCCCGGGGGACGTGCTGGACGGCCCCGCCGTCCTCACCGAGTACTCCTCGACGACCTGGGTGCCGCCCGCGTGGCGGGTGCTGGCGCTCCCGTCGCTCGCGCTCGAGCTTCGGAGCCGATCCCGCCCGGCGGCGGCGAACTCCGCGCGCCCCGTCGGGTAGGGGAGGGCCGCCCGCACGGCCGCGATCGCGTCCACGATACCGAGATTCGATGCCTTCGAACCGAACCAGCTCGCGCAGGAAGCGCGCGGTGGCGACGCGCGCCGCCAGCGGGGATCCGCCGGCCTCGACCGCCGCGCCCGCGGACGCCGCCGCACCCCCGTACCGGTGGGCCGTGCTGGCCGGCGTGCTCGTGTTCGCGCTCTACGTCATCACCCTGGCCCCCACGACCGCGTTCTGGGATACCAGCGAGTACATCGCGACCGCGCACATGCTCGGCATCCCGCACCCGCCGGGGAACCCCATGTTCGTCGTGTTCGCGCGCGCGTGGGACCTGCTTCTGACGCCCATCGTCGGCTCGACCGCGGTGCGCCTCAACCTGTTCAGCGCCCTGATGTCCGGCCTGGCGCACGGCTTCTGGTTCCTCGTCGTCCACCGGATCCTGTCCGACTTTTCGGAGAGCCGCACCTTCCGCCTCGTCGGCGCCGGCGTCGCCGTGCTCCTGAGCGCGACCGCCTTCACGGTCTGGAACCAGAGCAACGTCAACGAGAAGGTCTACACGGTGTCGCTGCTCACCATCGCGCTGCTCTCCTGGCTCGCCTTCCGGTGGCGGGACCAGCTGGGAAGCCCGAAGGACCACAACCTGATCCTGCTCGGCGCCTACATCCTCGCTCTGTCCGTCGGCAACCACCTCATGGCCTTCCTGGCCGCGCCGGCGCTGTTCGTCTTCATCCTGTTCGTCGACCGTTCGGTGCTGACGAACTGGCGGCTGTACGCGGGGGTCGTGCTGGTGGCGGTGGTCGGGCTCTCGATCCATCTGTACCTGCCGCTCCGCGCCGTGCTGGATCCGGTCATCAACGAGGTCGACCCGTCGACCCTGACCGCGTTGAAGGAGGCGATCCTGCGCGAACAATACGACAAGCCGTCGGTGTTTTCGCTGCCGTGGGATCCCCGCCTGCCGCGCTCCCCCGAGCTGTTCGCGGCGCAGATCGGCAACTACCTGCAGTACTTCGACTGGCAGTGGGCGCGCTCGTTCGCGGGCAACGACTCGACGTTCGGCGGCCTGCGTCCGCTGTTCACGCTGCTCTTCACGGCGCTGGGGGCGGTCGGCGCGTACTGGCACTACAAGCGGGACCGGATCAGCTTCGCCTACATCGGCATCCTCTTCGCCACGCTTTCGCTCGGCCTGGTCGTCTACCTGAACTTCAAGTACGGGTACAGCTGGGCGCGCGACCGCTTCCCCGTCCAGGATATGCACGAGGTACGCGAGCGGGACTACTTCTTCATCGTCAGCTTCTCGCTCTGGGGCCTGTGGGCCGGGGTCGGCCTGACGGCCCTCTGGCAGCGGCTCGGAGAGCGCCTGGGCGGCGCCGCCCGCGGGCTCAAGCGCGCCGCGCCCGTGCTGGCGCTCGGTTTCGTGCCCCTGCTCGTCAACTGGGGCTGGGCGGACCGTTCCCACGACTACGCGGCGCGTGACTGGGCCTACAACCTCCTCAACAGCGTCGAGCCGTACGGGGTGCTGATCACCAATGGCGACAACGACACGTTTCCGCTCTGGTACCTGCAGGAGGTGGAGGGCATACGGCGCGACGTGCAGGTCATCGTGATGAGCTACCTGAACACGGGCTGGTACGTCCGCCAGATCCGCGACCTGACCGACCCGTGCGGACCCGGGGAGGACCCGGACGAGGATCCTACGCGGATCGTGTGCCAGCGTCCCTACGACGTCGAGGAGGGTCCCGGAATCTATCGCACCCGGACGCTCAGCGCGGACCCGCCCCCGCAGATGGCCGACGCCGATCCGGGGCCCGGCCGGCGGCCGCCCACCCGCTCCATCATCCGGCTCGACTCGGCGCAGATCGACACGATCGCGGGGACCGGGTTCCCCGTGCGCCAGAACCAGGAGTTCGCCGCGGGCGACATCCTGTCGATCATCCCCGCGGGCACGTACCTGTACCCGGCCGACGTATTTCTCGCCCACATCATCGGCAACGCGATCGACGACCGGCCGATCTTCTTCGCGACCACCACGCAAGCGTACCAGAAGCTCGGCCTGGCCCCCTACCTGGTCCGCCAGGGAGTGGCCTACCGCCTCAACAACGGGCTCCCCCAGGACGGCGACGGCGTCGTGCAGGTGCCGGACCCGACCGGCGGTTTCGGCGTCGGGGAGTCCGTCGACCTGGAGCGGACGGACTCGCTTCTGTGGAACGAGTTCGTCCACCGTGAGGGCTTCCCGGACAACTGGGAGTTCTGGGTGGACGAATCCACGCAGGGGATCCCGTACTACTACGGAACCGCCCACCTCCGGGCCGCTGAGGCGCACGTGGCGCGGGGCGACACCACGGCGGCCCGCCGACATATGGCGCGGGTGGAGGAGTGGTACGAGCTGGCGAACCAGTAGGGGCCGGCGGCGGGGCGGAAGCGGCGATCCCGCCGGGGCCGGTCCCGCGGTCGAGGAGGAAGCGCCGCGCGCTCTCGCCCCCGCCTGGCGGCCCGGAGCGGCGCGCCCGCTGCTCGTGCTCGCCGCCGCCGCGCTCTGGGCGACCACCGGCCTGTGGGCGAAGGCCGCGTACGGCCACGGTGTCGGCCCGGTCGAGGCAGCGAGCGCCCGCGGCGCCGCGGCGTTCCTGATCCTCACCGCATGGGCGCTGGCGCGGCCCCGGCGCTTCCGCGTACCCCGCCGCGACCTCCCCCTCCTGATCGGGTACGGCGTCGTGGGCCTGGGGGTGTTCTACGCGGTCTACCTGTCCGCCCTGGACCGGCTGAGCGTCTCGGTCGCGGCGGCGCTGCTGTACACGGCGCCGGCGTTCACGGTCGCGCTCGCCGGGGTCGTGCTGGGCGAGCGGGTGACCCGGCGGCGCCTCGCCGCGCTGGCGGGCGCCCTGCTCGGGGTCCTGTTCGTCACGGGAGCCCTCGGCGCGCGCGCCGCGGGCATCGACCCCGTCGGCGTCGGCCTCGGGCTCCTCGCGGGACTCACGTACGCCGGCTACACGCTGTTCGGGCGCGCCGCGCGCGGTCGCATGGACGCGGTGCGGGCGCTCTACTGGCCGACGGGCTTCGGCGCGGCGTTCCTGGCGCTGCTCGCGCCGCCCTGGCAGACCGTGCTGGACCACCCCGGCGCCGTACCGGCACTCCTCGGCATGGCCGTCGTGGCCACGCTCCTGCCCAACCTCTGCTTCCTGATCGCGCTGGGACGGATGGAGGCGGGCACGGCAGCGATCCTGGCCACGCTGGAGCCGGTCATGGCAGCGCTCTACGGGGTGGTCCTGCTGGGGGAGGCGCTGAGCGGCGGCCAGGGGTTCGGCGTCGCCGTGATCGCCGCGTCGGCGGCGTGGCTCGCGATCAGCCGCTCAGCGCCTCGACCGGTGGCGGACGCGCCGGTGGCGACGGTGCCTCGGCGCTGATCCGGCTCCCGCCCGTGCGTTCGTCGTAGTCCACGCGCAGCACCTGGTCGACACCCTCGCGGATGTCCTCCACGTGGGTGATCAGGAGAACCTGGTCGAAGCGGGAGCGGAGCCGCTGGAGGAGGTCGAGGACGCCGCTCCGCCGCTGGCGGTCGAGTGAGCCGAAGACCTCGTCCAGGATGAGGACGGAGAGCGGCTGGCCGGCCCGCTCCGCGATCATCTGGCTCACCGCGAGGCGCAGCACGAGGTTGGCCACGTCCTCCTCGCCGCCGCTGATCACCGGCTTGGCGCGCCCATCGTCCAGGATGCGGACGTCGTAGGACTCGTCGATCTCGACCGCGGCGTACCTGCCGTCGGTGACCAGCGCCAGGAAATCGCCCGCGAGCGCCCCCAGCTCCGGCCGCACGCGCGTGTTGAGCTCGGCCCGCAGGTCGGTGAAAACGCGGTCGAGCTCCTCGTGGAGGCGGCGCTCCCGTTCCAGCGCCTCGAGGCGCGCGCGCCGGGTGGCGTCCTCCGACAGCGCGGTTTCCGCCGCGGCGAGCCTCTCGCGGGCGGCCCGCTCCTCGGCGCGCGCTTCCCCCAGCGCGATCTCGGCCGCGCGCGAATCGGCCTCCGCGCGCTCGTGTTCGCGCAGCGCGTCCTCGTACTCCTTCTCCTCGAAGGCGAGCTCTCGACGCCGGGCCGACGCGGCGGCGTGCGCCTCGCCGGCCGCACTCGCGGCGGCGTCCGCGGAGCGCGCCTCCGCGTCCCAGCGCTCGCGCGACGAGCGCGCGTTCTCCAACGCGCTGGCGCGGCGTGCGTCCGCGCGCAGACGCTCCACCTCGGCCTCCGCCCGGGCGAGTTCCAGCGGGTCGAAGCGCGCGGGCAGCGACGCGACGTCCTCGTCCGCGCGCGCCAATCGTTCGCGCAGCGCCGCGACCTCGGCGCGCTCCCGCTCCAGGTCGCGCACGCCCACCGCGCAGCGCTCGTGTCGCGCACGCAGCCGCTCCACCTCCGCGGCCGCTGCGGACGTCGCGGTCGCCCGCGCGACCAGCGCCTCCGGCTCCTCGGCGAGCTGCTCGGCCCGCTGCCGGTAGTGCTTGCCGTCCTGCGTGAGCCGGAAGCGCTCTTCCTGGAGGGCCCTCAGCGCGGCCTCGAAACCGTCGCCGAGCGGGCGGCCGCAGGTTGGGCAGGGACTCTCGGGACCGACCTCCTCCAGCTTCTCGATGCGGCGGAGCAGGTCCTTGTACTCGCGGTGGTAGACCACGAGCTGGGCGTCCACCTCCTGGCGGCGCTGGCCCCACGCCTCCCGCTCGGCACCCTCCGCCACGGCCGCCGCGGCGTGGGCCTCGACCGCGGCCTCGAGCTGGCGCTCGCATTCCCTCAGAAGCGCGGGGGCGCGCTGCAGGCCCTCCAGTCGGCCCAGCCGGGCCTCCAGGTCGCGCGCGATGTCCGCGCGCGCCTCGACCAGCGCGCGGCGCCGCTCGTGCTTGCGGGCGGCGTCCTGGAACCCGCGCACGGCCTCCTCGGCCGCCGGCAACGCCGCCAACCGGACCGTCAGCTCCTCGAGCTCCGCCCCGGCCGAGTCGGCGCGCGCCACTTCCTCGCGCGCCTTCGCCCCGGCGCGCTCCGCCGCCTCGCGCTCGGAGGCGAGGGTCTCGGCGCGCGCGTTCAGACGGGCGTGCTCGTCCCGCGCGCGCTCCAGCGCGGCGCGCCGGGGCGCAACGCGCTCCAGCACGCCGGCCGCCTCGCGCTCGCGCGTCGTGGCCGTGCCGACCGCGGCCACGGCTCGCTCCACCCGCTCCCGGGCGTCGTCGCGCTCCCCCTCCAGGCCGCTCCGTGGAGGCAGCGCCGCGCTCAGCCCGACCGCCTCGTGGCGCAGTTCCGAGCGCCGCCTCCGCGCGAGGTCCTGGGCGATGCGCAGCCGCTCGTAGCCGAGCACCTGGTTCAGGAAGCGCGCGCGTTCGGTGGGTCCGAAACGCGCCAGGAAGTGCAGATCCCGCTGGCTCGTGTAGTAGGTGTTGAAGAACTCCTCGCGGCCCATCCCGAGGCGGCGCGCGAGGTACTCGGTCGCGCTCCCCACGCCGCTCGCCACCGGCTCTTCCGCGCCGTCCACGAACACATCCGCCGACGACAGCGACCGGCGCACGCGGTAGCGGCGCAGGCCGAGCCGGAACCACAGCTCCGCGCGCACCCTGCTGCCCGGCGCGGCGTGCGCGTGCCGGATCGTGTCGTTGGTGCCTCGCACCGCCGGCGCGCCGTAGATGGCCCAGCCGACCGCCTCCACGAGAGACGTCTTGCCGGCGCCGTTGGGGCCGATGATCGCCGTGACGCCGTCGTGGAAGGTGATGTCCGCGCGCGCGTGCTGCCGGAAGTTCTCCAGCGCGAGGCGCTCGAGCCTCACGCCACTTCCTCCTGCGCGGCCCGCGTGAGGTACGCCTCGGCCAGGCGGGCCAGGCGCGAGCCGTCCAGGTCGGCGGCGGACGGCTGCCACGCGCGCAGGAACCGGCCGACCTCTTCTTCCAGCGACAGGCGGCGCTCCGGCGCGACGGCCTCGGCGAGGCGGCTCCCGGCCTGCTCCGGCCGCCGCACGTCCAGGTGGAAGTGCAGGGTCCGCGAGCGCAGGGACCGGAGGTGGTCGTGGTCGAGGGAGCGCTGCAGGTCGCGGGGCACGTCGCGCACGACGAGCCGCACGACCTTGCCG
>Ga0299914_10003951_pt1 | contig 10592 bp, 11 predicted proteins | sample RVTome_10_FD_201361 | JGI IMG/M metagenome (GOLD analysis project Ga0299914, IMG submission 201361) | Soil microbial communities from uranium-contaminated site in the Upper Colorado River Basin, Wyoming, United States - RVT153D57 (version 2) ... | reverse complement strand
CCGACCGTTGCCACCGTCGCGGTCGCCAGCATCCCGAGCCCGATGAGGAACACCAGGGCCGGGTCGAAAGGGTCTCCGTCGACGATCAGGGCCACGGTCCAGGCCAGAGCTGCCACCAGGCCCGACGCGGCGAAGAGGGGTGACTTCACACGTCAAGTCTGCCAGCGGTGAGAGTCAATTCGAATTCCCGCCGCCGCAGCGACGGGTCAAGCCGAGCTAGGTCCCTCCGGTGAGCCGGCCGTGGTGACCACCCGCAACTCGGACTTCTCCCCGAACCGTGGCGAGTCGCCAGGCTCCCAAGAGGTCTCCTCGCGCCAGGTCGGCCCGGGTCGAAGTGTCACGACGGCACCATGCGTGGGACGGTCGTGATGTAGCGTCTCGAGACCGGCGCCGGTCAGGTAGAGACGGGCTGCCTGGATGGGGTCTTCGTGAGACACGATCACGACATCGCCATGGGGATGCTCCTCGTCGAGTCGACGGGCCACCCCGGCCACCCTCTCCGCGACATCGAGGATCTGCTCTTGGACGAAGTCGAGATGGGTTGGTCTCTCCAGATACGACTCCAGTTCGCCCGGGAAACGTGAGGAGATCGTGTTCCAGGGGTGGCCCCTCCAGCGCTCGATGACCTCCCAGTCGGTGAGATCGGGATGCACCCGGACCGGCACCGTGGAGCGGGCGGCGATCTCCTCGGCGGTGCGCAGTGCTCTCTGCTGGGGTGACGACCAAATGGCCACCACCGGTCGCGGCCCCAGGTAGCGACCCACCCGACGCGCCTGCTCCAGACCGTGCGGGGAGAGATCGAACCCGGGCATCGAACCGGTGACGAGGTGATCGGGATTGTCGACTTCTGCGTGTCGTACGAGATGAACCAATGCGGCCATGTGGCACCAGTTTGGCGCCTCGCCCCCGGAACACCGGGTAATCGCCGGTAACTTGACCCCCACAGTGTGGACCGAGCCCATCCTCCACGTCGACATGGACAGCTTCTTCGTCGAGGTGGAGCGTCTCGACAGACCAGAGCTGGTCGGCAGACCGGTGGCCGTCGGTGGAGCCGGGCCGCGCGGGGTGATCGCCAGCGCCTCCTACGAGGCACGCCGCTTCGGAGTGCGTTCGGCGCAGCCGACGGCGACGGCGCGCCGTCTCTGCGACGACCTTCTCGTGGTCCCTCCGCGGCACGGCCGTTACGGGGAGATGTCCGAGCGGGTCTTCGAGGTGTTCAGGGACTTCACCCCACAGGTCGAAGGCCTCAGCCTCGACGAGGCGTTCCTCGACGTGAGCGGTCTCCGTCTCCACTATGGGTCATCGGTCGCCGTCGGTCAGGCGGTCAGACGGAGGATTCGCTCCGAGCTGGGTCTCCCCGCGTCGGTGGGGGTGGCATCGGTCAAGTTCCTCGCCAAGTTGGCCTCGGAGGCTGCCAAGCCCGACGGAGTGCGCCACATCCCCGTTGCCGACCAACTCGCCTTCCTCCACGACCTCCCGGCACGAGCGATGTGGGGAGTGGGGCCAGCCACCCTGGCGGCCCTGGCGAGGTTGGGCGTGGAGACCATAGGAGACATCGCCTCGCTACCCGAGGAGGCTCTGGCCAGTGCAATCGGCCCGACTGCCGGCCATCACCTCCACGAGCTCGCCGCGGGACGAGACCCTCGGGTGGTGGTTCCCGACATCGGCGCGAAGTCGATCTCGGTAGAGGAGACCTACGACGAGGATCTCGAAGGCCGAGACCTCGTCGAGACGGCGCTGCTGGCGCATGCCCAGCGGCTGTCCAACCGCCTGCGCCGCGCCGGTCTCAAGGCCCGTACGGTCACCCTGAAGATCCGCTATCCGGACTTCACCACGGTCACCAGGTCACATACCGCGCCGGCCCCCGTCGACGGGTCACGCCTTCTCTTCAGGATTGCGGTCGAGTTGTTGGGCAGTCTCGACGAAGATGACCGCCCGGTACGTCTCGCCGGTCTCGGCGGAAGCGGGCTCGAGCGCGCCACCGCCCCGACGCAACTGGATCTCGAGACCGAGGCGGAGTGGGAGAGAGTCGAGGACGCCGTCGCCGGGATCAGGGAGCGTTTCGGCGAAGACTCGGTGGGACCGGCGAGATTGATCGGTGGGCGAGATCAACCCGAATCCGGTCTCGAACCCTGATGTCTGTCTCCTCAGGCGGTGTATTGTTTCAAGTGAGCGCCTCGCCGGATCAGTGTGGGTGACTGAATGCCATTGGACGACAAAGAACAGAGGATTCTCGCAGAGATCGAGAGACAGTTCTACGAGGAAGATCCCGAACTGGCTCGCGCCGTGAAGAAGATCGAGAGGCCTTCCCGGATCGGCGTCAAGCTCTCCCTGCTCGGGGTGATCGTGGGTCTGGCCATCGTTATCGCCTACTTGAGCGTCACCTGGATCGCCATCGTCGGATTCGCTCTCATCGTTGCTTCGGCCACTTCATTGGTCAACGCGTTGCGGATTCGCGGGTGGCGCTACGAGCGCTCGGAGTCCGACTCCATCCCCGAATAGAGGGACTGCAACCCGATCTGCGGCGCGCATCGGAAGCCGCTAGTGTTCCCGCCCCGTCGGCCGTCTCTCCGGGTTGTGCCGGCCGAGCGAGTAGGTGCGAACCATGCCCCGGTTCGCCTAACGAGGTTTGGAAGGACAGAGTGGAGCAAGCGTTCACCGCCGAGCAGGCATGCCGGCTGAGTAATTGCACGCATCATCAGCTTCGTTACTGGGACAGGGTGGGGCTCGTAAAGCCATCAGTTCAACCGACCGGGGGGCGCCCCGGGGTGAGACGTCTCTACAGTTTTCGCGACCTCGTCGCCCTCCGGGTGGTGAGAAGCCTCCTCGACAACGGCATGTCTCTACAACGAGTACGTCGTGCCTGGGACTACCTGCGTCGGGAAGGGGACATGGAGACACACCTCTCTGACGTGAAACTGGTCACCGACGGCCAAAGCATCTTCCGGGTCAGCAGCGACGAGGGTGAGCTGATGGACGCACTGCGCGAAGGGCAACTCGCCTTCTTCGTCGCCATCGACGAGATCGCCCGCGAGGTCGAGGAGGATGTCAGCCGGTTCGAGCTGGACCGGGACCAGTTCCTCACCATGCTGCGGCGTGTGGAAGACGACATCGCAGAGGAGCGCCGCGCCTCGGGCCACTGACGGCTAGTCCCGGATCAACAACGAGCGCAGGCTGAATGCGGCCATCAGCCGTTGGGGGCTCTCGTAGTTGTTCTGGATCCACCATTCGACTCCGGTGAGATCCACCTCGCGGGCTTGACCGGTTCGGCCCCCGTAGATCGTCGACGCATAGCTGTGGGCCAGGGGCAACAAGACTTGGTCGGTCGTGCGCGCCAACTCCACCGGCGTCTTGGCCGGGGAGACGTCGACACCGAGGTCGGTGAGACGGTCGATGATCTCGTCCCACGCCGCAGTGATGTCACCCTTGCGCACCATGGCGAGCCGGCGTCGTCGACGCCAGGTCTTGAAGACGGGGATGGAACCCGCCAGCGGCACCAGGACCACCAGACCGATCAGCCACCACCGTGGTGTTCCCCCAGAGCCGACGTCGAAGGTATCCGGCGCCAACTCCTCCAACGACTCCGGGCCGATCCCCGGTGGGACGGTGACGACGGTGGGATTGTCTTCCGGGTCGTCCAGGAAGACGGTGGGGTCCAGACCGGCTGTGATGCTGGGTGGCTGGGAGTCGAATCCTGTCTGCTCCGCTCGCGGAGTGGGATCGAAGGGAAACCAGCCGTAGGGCTCGATCCACAGCTCGACCCAGGCGTGGGCATTGGTGTCGCGGACGGTGACGACACCGTTGCCGTCGACCTCTCCGGGGGTGAATCCCCACACCACCCGGGACGGGATCCCCAAGGAGCGGGCCAGGACCGCCATCGCCGCGGCGAATTGCTCGCAGTAGCCGGTTCGGTAGTTGGTGGAGGTCGTGTCGTTGAGCCAGTCGTCGAGGATCAAAGCGTCGTGGCCGGTGCTCACCTCGACCGAGTACTCGAAGTTGCCCTGATCCCGGAACCAGGACTGCAGCATCCAGGCCGCTTCGAAGTCGGTGCTGCTACCCGCGGTGACGACCCGGGCCCGGTTACCGATCCCGGCCGGGGTGTTGTCGGGGAGTTCGAGGTAACGCTGGCGGTCGTCGAGGCTCGCCCGTCCCGCGGCCGTCGGCCCCGGCTGGTAGGGGAAGGCACCCTCGGCCTGGGCGGCGGAGAAGATCGGGCTCAACTCGCCGCTCCCGTCGGTGGCGAGCGCACCGAGATCGGTGGTCCGGTCGATGACGGCCGTCCGAATCTGATATTGGTCGAGCCTGTCGAGACCCCCGCTGACGGCGAGGGACACACCGCCAACCGCGTAGAACTCGCTGGCGAGGCGGGGGCTGTCGACACCTTCGGCCGGGTCCTGGACCTCGACTGGGATGCCCGCGGTGGGGGCGAGAACAGAGTTCAAAGCCTGGATTTGGACGGTCTGCAACACCTCCACCGTCGTCCCCTGGTACTGATTCTCGGAGTCGACGACAGGCGAATCCGACTGGTAGCGCCGGCTCGTCGTGTCCGACCGGCTCCACTCCACCCCGTCGAAGGCGTCGAGAGTGTCGACTTTCCAGTAAGGGTTGACTTCGTCGGGGGTGTCGCTGGCGAAGCGAGCGGTGAATAACGGCACCTCGCTCTGATTGAGGATGCGCTGACGGAGCTCGACCAGACCGTCGTAGCTGACACCGCTGCCCGGGCCGGGCCCGAGGCCGTCTCCTCGACGCCACGGTGCGTTTCCGTACTCATTGACGACATCGGCGGCGCTGCTCGCCACTGCGATCGAGACGATACCGAGGATCGACGCCATGGCCGCGGCGACGGTCACGGATCGTCGTGACAGGGGACGTCCCTTGTCGTCACGGGCCCGCCCGGTCTCTTCCCGCCGCTCGAGGGCCAGAGACATCACGGCGAGGGCGAGAGCCACGGTCGAGAGGAGCATCCAGCCGAACCCGGCCCCGGAACGGTCGAATACGGCGAACTGGTAGTAGAGGACGAGGGCGGGGACGAACATCGCGGCGTTGGGCCCACCGGTCCTCCCCCACGTGTATAGAGCGCCCCCAACCCACATCCCAACCGCGATGACCGCCAGCAGCCCGGCGAAAGGCTCCACCGGGGGTATGCCGGTCTGGATGGTCCGCCATGCGAGATCGAACTCGGCGCCCAATGCCCCGGGTGTGCTCGTCGACGGGAGGAAACCGGCGATCAGCGTGGACGGAACACTGATCCGCAAGACGAGCAACACCGCCCCGGCCCCGAAGACGGAGAGCTCGACGCCACGGTTGGAGGTCAGTTGGCTGAGCAGCCACCAGGCCACACCACCGAGGAAGGCGGACGCGACGAGGATGAGTTGCCACGGGGCCGTCTCCTCCCCGCCCTCCAACAGACGACCAAGCCGGCCAAGGGCGAGGGCGAAGGCGAGCAGCCCGCTCAGCTGGCCGACTCGACGTCCCATGTCTCTCCCATCGACGTCAGCCACTGGTTGCCCCAGCTCCCGCCGGGCGGGACGATCACGGTGGCGACCCCCAGCCTGTGAAAACCTGCGAGTGTCTGGGGTGTGGTGCTCGACACGCCGAGCAGAGCTGATGTCGGGTAGTCGCGTGAGAGCAACTGCTGCACCGAGATCAGTGCCCGGTCGGCGGTGCCGGTGACGATCACCAGGGCGCCACCCCCCCCGCGATGCCGGATGCGGGTGGCGACCGAAACGAGGTCGATCGAGGTGCTCATCTCCACCAGGGCGAGACGCTCCATCGCGGCGCTGTAACGCGAGGCGTCGATGGCGTTCGGGTCACCGGCCCAGAGGTCGGCGTCGAACCCCGATCTGACGAGATGGGTTGTCACCGAGGCAGCACCAGACACCGCCGTCTCGAAGGCCTCATCCGACTCGTAGACCCCGGCCCGGACGTCGAGGAGGACCAAGGCGCGCGACTGCCACGGTGTCTCCAGCTGGCGGATCATCAGCTGGTCGGTCTTCGCAGACGAGGGCCAATGCACCCGCCGCAGGTCGTCTCCTCGCTGGTATTCACGCAAGGTGTAGAAATCCTCTCCACCGCGTTGGGAGTGCTCGGGTTTGGACGCCGCCATCGAGGGGTCGCGGCCTCGAACCAACGGAAAGCCCTCGAGCACTTCGACGGTGGGGTAGACGACCAGGTTGTCGATGGGGCCATCGGGTGCAGGGAGCTCGGCCAGACCGAGCGGGTCGGAGGCGGTGGCCCGTGCCGGGCCGATTCGGTAGAGCCCTCGCGGCCGGCACAGCACGCGGTATGTCGCAGTGGCGACGTCGTTCCCGGCGATCCGCGCCAGCTCGAAGGAGGCCACACCGAGACTCTCCACCTCGTCGATCACCGACAAGTTGCGCACGGCCTTGCGCCCCGGGTTCCTCAGTGAGAGGGTCACCTGGACCGTGTCACCGTTGTGGACCGCAGTGGAGCCGAGCCTCCGCCCGATCAGAAGCACCGGTTGATGCAGTTGCACGTACGCCAGCGCCCCTCCGGTGCCGAGCATGAAGAAGGCGCCCGCCAGCAGCAGTTCCTCGTCCCCGAGCAGCCACCAGAGGATCACCAGCGCGAGGCCGGCTCCGAGAAGAGCCCAGCCACGCGTGGTTGGCATCAGGTGGCTATCCGGGAGGTGGTACCGGGGACACGGAGACGTCCGAGCACGTCCTCGATGATCCCGGTGATGGTCTCGCCGCGCATTTGAGCCTCGGGGCGGAGCCCCAGCCGGTGCTCCAGGACCGACCCGGCCAGCTCCTTGATGTCGTCGGGCATGACGTAGTCGCGACCCGAGGCCGCCGCCCGGCTCCTTGCGATCCGCTGCAGGAACAACGCCGACCTGGGGGAGGCCCCCAGGAGGATATCGGGGTGGAGCCTGGTCCCTTCGACCAGGTCGACGATGTAGTTCTTGACGGAGCTGGAGACGTTGACCCTCCTGGCGATGTCGACCATCTCCAACACCTCTTCGAGCGACGCCACCGGGTCGAGATCGAGGAAGGTGGAGCGAATACCGTGGGTATCGAGGATCTCCAGCTCCTTCTCGCGACTCGGGTATCCAATCACCACACGCATCATGAACCGGTCGAGCTGCGCTTCGGGCAACGGATAGGTTCCCTCGTGCTCGAGGGGGTTCTGGGTGGCGATCACCATGAACGGGGGCTCGAGAGCTCTGGTGACCCCGTCGGAGGTCACCTGCCTCTCCTCCATCGCCTCGAGCAGCGCCGACTGGGTCTTGGGGCTGGCCCGGTTGATCTCGTCTCCGACGACGACGTTGGCGAAGATCGGCCCGGGCTTGAAGTCGAAGCGGCCGGCGGTGCGATTCCAGATGGAGACCCCGGTGACATCCGAGGGGAGGAGATCAGGGGTGAACTGGATCCGATGGAACTCACCATGGATCGACCGTGCCAGCGACTTGGCCAGCTGGGTCTTGCCGACCCCTGGCACATCCTCGATCAGCACGTGGCCCTCCGACACCATCGCCAGGACCAGCAGCTCGATCGCATCCCGTTTTCCCTGGATGACGGTCTCCACGTTGGAGACGATCGTGTCGAACCTCTTCCCGAACGTGTCGATCGCCATGGTTGACATGTCGGCCAAGCCGCAACCCTCCGGTCGAGTGGAGTGTCGAACTCTAACGGTGATCCCGTTATGTGGGGCAGGGTGACAAGGCGGAGACTGACACGCGAACATCACTACAATCTGGGGTCACGACGCCAGGGAGGCACGTGTGGGTTTCGAACGAGGTGTGGTGTTCGCTCTGCTGCGTCACCCTGCCCTCTTGATCGAGGCGCTGAGAGCCCGGGCGAGTCTGCGTCGCAGCGGCGGGCTCGCGGTCGCGGAGGGCTATATGAGCTGGCGACGCGCCACTGCATACGGTGATTCCTTGACCACCATGAGCGCGCACGATGTGGTTAACTATCTCTCGTGGCGTAGGGAGATGCGCACTATCCGAAAGTGGGAGCGGATGGCATGAAGTCCAGTCTGGCGAGCCGGCTGGGGGAGATTCCAGGGGTAGCCTCGGTCGTCGTCGACCTCGAGGGGTTCGGTCGGGGCATCGACGTTCGTCTCGAACCCGGCGCCGATGAGTCAGCTGTCATGGAGGAGTTGCGTGCCCTCCTCGCAGCCTACGGGGTGAGACGGGAACGTGAGCCCTCCATGAACCACGATCAGCCCCGTGTTCCGCTACCCGACGTCGGCGTGCAGGTGAGCATCACACCGATCAACAGTGGCGCCCGGATCGAGGTGGCTACCTCGTCGGTGAAGTCGTTCCGGATCGTGGCAGCCACACCTCTCGCCATCGCCCAAGGTCTCACCGATGCGTGGTGCCAGGTCATAGGGCGGGTCCCGGTCGAGATCGTCGGTGTCGCGGTCGACGAGAACCGTCTCAGCGTCACAGCATCCGACGGCGAGCGGGAGACCAGTGGGACCGGTGAACTGACCGGAGGGTGGATCGATGCTCTGACCGCCGCGGTGGGCACGGTCCTCGATGACTCCGGTCTCTCCGATCTGCGCAGGGCGGCCAGCTGAGCCCTGGATGAGCCCTGCAAGTCGGAGCTGGTATTACTCTTCCCTTCGGTAGGACTCATCAGATGACACGAGCCCTAGTACTGAACGCAAGCTTCGAACCGCTGTCTGTGGTGAGTGAACGGCGGGCGGTCATCCTCGTCCTCAACAAGAAGGCCAGCGTCGTCGTCGGCCGTGATGAGATCTGGGCGTCGGAGTCGACGTTCGTCGAGCTCCCTTCAGTGGTTCGGCTGAACCGATATGTGAAGGTTCCCTATCGCAGGGTCGTCCCGGTGACCCGTCGCGCGGTCTTCGGCAGGGATGGGCACGCCTGTCAGTACTGCGGTGGTCCCGCCGAGTCTCTCGACCACGTCCAACCCCGTTCCCGCGGTGGCGACCACAGCTGGGAGAACGTGGTGGCTTGTTGCCGCCCCTGCAATGTGCGCAAGGGCTCCCGAACCCTCGCCGAGAGTGGTCTCAATCTCCGGAGCCAACCCGGTCCGCCACGACGTTTCGCCTGGATCTACGCCTCGACCGGTTTCCAGGTCGACCCCTCCTGGCACCCCTACCTGTTGGCCGAGAGCGCGTAGGCAAATAGCCGCTGCCTGCTCTTCGGTGCCTCGTCTTTGGTACCCGTCTCGTTTGCGCTGCACGGGGTGACGGATGTCGCCACGGCATGCAGCGTGGTGGAGTCGACACGGCAGGCTTCTCGTTTGCGCTGCACGGGGTGACGGATGTCGCCACGGTGTGCAGCGTGGTGGAGTCGACACGGCAGGCTTCTTGTCTGCGCTGCACGGGGTGACGGATGTCGCCACGGTGTGCAGCGTGGTGGAGTCGACACGGCAGGCTTCTCGTTTGCGCTGCATCGGGTGACGGATATCGCCACGGTGTGCAGCGTGGTGGAGTCCCCGGCCCCGGAAACCGATCATCCCATCGAATCAGTCATTGTGGGGCATGAGGGTTGACAAGTGGGGCGAAGTGGGTCATAGTGGCAGCTGTGCCCGACCGTTGGGCGCAACCCCACGCAAGGGGGGAAACGGACAGTGAGGACGAACGGAAAAGAGCAGAAGTGTTCCTCGGCGAGTACTTCCACAGCCTCGACGGCAAGGGAAGGGTGGTCATGCCCTCCGGTTTTCGCCGTCGTCTCGAAAACGGTTGTGTCATCACCAAGGGACAGGACGGTCAACTGGTCATCTGGGCTGCAGACGACTTCGAGCAGAAGGCCTCCGAAGTGATCGAGCGTCCCCAGGACAAGGCCGGCCGTCGTTTCTCCCGAACTCTCTTCGCCGGCGCCGACCTGCAGACCCCGGACAAGTCGGGTCGCGTCCTGGTCAAGCCCGATCTGCGGGAGTTCGCCGGGTTGGAGCCGGGCAACGAGATCGCAGTGCTCGGCCTCTTCGACCACATCGAGTTGTGGGAGAAGGTGCGGCACCTCGAGGACAGGGCATCGAGCGACGAGATGTACCTGGAGGACGAGGAGGACTAGCGATAGACCAGGTCTGGGCTCATTGCGAGCCCTCCGGAACCAATTGGAAGGCCCCTGACTCCGCCCGCCTCTAGTTGGTACCAGCGCCCGGAGGGCTCGCAATGGACCAGGACCCACCGAACGAAACGGCCGCCTACCACCGGCCGGTCCTGGCAGAAGTCGTCGTCGAGATGATGGCGCCGGTGATCCCCGGGGTCGTGGTTGACGCCACGTTCGGGGGTGGGGGTCACACGAGACGGATGTTGGATGAGTTTGGAGATGAAGTGACCGTGATCGCCATGGACCGGGACCCCGACTCTCTGGCCAACGCCGGAGGGCTTCGGGTAACCGCGGTCCAGGCGAACTTCGCCGATATCGACACTGCTGTCGCCTCGGTGACCGACGAGCCGATCTCCGGTGTCCTCTTCGACTTCGGGGTCTCCTCACACCAACTCGACGAGGCACGTCGTGGCTTCTCCTACCGCCAGGAGGGGCCGCTGGACATGCGAATGGGGCCCGACGCAGAACTGAGCGCCGACGTCATCGTCAACCAGTGGCCCGCCGAGGACATCGCCCGCATCGTCCGCGAATTCGGCGAGGAGCCGCTGGC
>Ga0299914_10003950_pt1 | contig 10594 bp, 8 predicted proteins | sample RVTome_10_FD_201361 | JGI IMG/M metagenome (GOLD analysis project Ga0299914, IMG submission 201361) | Soil microbial communities from uranium-contaminated site in the Upper Colorado River Basin, Wyoming, United States - RVT153D57 (version 2) ... | reverse complement strand
TCCAGCTCCAGCCGGCCGGACTGGCCGAAGAACTCCACCGGGTTGCGCCACAGCACCCGGTCCACGTCGTCGTCGGAGAACCCGGCGGCCAGCATCGCGTCGCCGGTGGCCCGGGCCAGCAACGGGTCGGACTTCCCCCAGTCCGCCGCCGAATTGACCAGCATCCGCTCCAGCCCGTACTCCGCCAGGATCGCCACCATCCGGGGCGGGGACATCTTCGTCTCCGGATAGATGGAGAACCCCAGCCAGCAGCCGGTGTCGCGGACCAGAGCGACGGTCACCTCGTTCAGGTGGTCGAGCACCACCCGGCCCGGGTCGATCCCGGACTCGGCCACCACCGCCAGGCTGCGCCGGCTGCCGGCCACCTTGTCCCGGTGCGGGGTGTGCACCAGCGCCGGCAGCCGGTGCGCCACCGCCAGCGCCAGCTGGGCCGCGAACGCCTCGTCCTCGGCCGGGGTCTGGTCGTCGTACCCGATCTCGCCGACCGCCACCACGCCGTCCTTGTCCAGGTAGCGCGGCAGCAGCTCGAGCACCCCGGCACAGCTCGGGTCGTTGGCCTCCTTCGGGTTCAGCGACAGGGCACAGTGGTGGGCGATCCCGAACTGGCTGGCCCGGAACGGCTCCCATCCGACCAGCGCGTCGAAGTAGTCCACGAAGCTGCCGACGCTGGTGCGGGGCTGGCCCAGCCAGAACGCCGGCTCCACCAGCGCCCGGACCCCGGCATCGGCCATCCGCTGGTAGTCATCGGTGGTCCGGGAGCTCATGTGGATGTGCGGGTCGAAGATGCGCATGTCAGGCCTCCTGCCGGGACTGCCGCAGATCGGTGAGACTGGCCAGCAGCGCTACCGCGTCGGCCGGCAGCTCCCGGCCGGCCGCCCGCCGCTCGGCGGCCAGGTCGGCCAGCATCCGGGCCAGCTCGGCATCGGCCCGGCCGGCCAGGTCGTGCACCACCGCCAGCGGTACGCCGAGGAACACGCACTTGAGCACCGCCTGCCGCCAGGCCGGGGCGGCCAGGTGGGTGGCGTACCGGCCGAGCGCGGCGGCCAGCAGCCGCGGGTCGTTGGTGCGGACCGCGTCGGCCAGCAGCCCGACCGCGCCCGCCCCCACCGGCAGCCACGGCAGCGCCCGCAGTACCGCCCGCTTCTCGGCCGCGTCGCCGTACCGGTACAGCAGCGTGACCTGGTCGAGCAGCGCCGGGCCGGGCGGCAGCGCGGCCAGCAGCAGCACCCGGGCAGCGTCGTCGACACTCCACCCCGGCGCGCCGGGCAGCTCCCCGCGGCCGCAGTGCCGGCCGGCCGCCGGGAACAGCCGGACGATCGCGTCCGGCTCCCCGGCCACCCGGGCCAGCGCGGTGGCCAGCCAGTCCCGGTCCCGGACCGCGCCGGCCAGCGCGGTCCGGAGCTGATCGAGCTCCATCCGTACCTCCCTCACCGGCCCGGCATCAGCGGCGCGAGGCCGGCGGCCGCCACCTCCCGCAGGAACCGGATCGACCGCCCGGCCAGCTCCGGGGCGGCGTGACTGTGCCGGGGCAGCTCGACCGAGACCAGCCCGCGGTAACCCAGCTCCGCCAGCGCGGCCAGCACCGGGGGGAACTCGATCTCGCCGGTTCCCAACGGCAGGTGCTCGTGCACCCCCCGGCGGGCGTCGTCGATCTGGACGTTGACCAGCTCACCAGCCGCGTCCCGGACGCACTCGGGCACCGGGCGCGGCTCCAGCACCCGGCAGTGACCGATGTCGAGGGTCAACCCGAACCGGTCCGGCTGCCCCAGCTCGGCGGCGAGCCGCCGGTAGCCGGCCACGGTGGCCACGAACATCCCCGGCTCGGGCTCGAAGCCGAGCCGCACTCCGTGCCGGTCGGCGGCGGCCAGCACCTGCCCGCAGCCGGCGACCAGCCGGCGCCAGCCGGCCGGCTGGGGCAGGTCCGGCGAGCCGGTGCCGCTCCAGAACGACACCACCTCGGCGCCCAGGTCGGCCCCGACCTGCACCGCCCGGCGCAACAGCTCCACCCGCCGGGCGGCGCCGGCCGGTCCGGACAGCAGCGTCGGCTGGTGCTTGCGCCACGGGTCGAGCAGGTAGCGGGCGCCGGTCTCCACCACCACCGCCAGCCCCAGCTCGGCCAGCCGGGCGGCCACCCGGGCGGTCCGGCCGGCCAGGTCCGGGCCGAACGGGTCCAGGTGCTGGTGGTCCAGGGTCAGCGCCACCCCGTGGTAGCCCAGGTCGGCCAGCACCGCCAGCGCGTCGGCCAGCCGGTGGTCGGCGAACCCGTTGGTGCCGTAGCCGAACCGCAATGAGCTCATGTCGGTGACACCCGGCGGGCCAGCCAGCGGGCCAGCGGGAACCCGGCGGCGATCGGCAGCGCCGCCCGGAGCGCACCGGCCCCGGCGGCCAGCCCGGCCTGCAGCGGCATGGTGCCGAGAATGCCGGCGCCGACCGCCCGCCGCACCGGCACCGGCCCTGGGTCCCGGATCGCCGCCAGCTGCGCCCGGCCGACGGTCACCGCGTACCCGGCCAGCAGCGCCGCGCTGGCCGCCGCCTGGACCGGCCGCCAGCCGGCCGGGGCCGGCAACCGGCGGGCCGCCCGGTAGCCGGCCAGGCCGGCCCCGGCCGCGGCCGCGGCGGTGCCGGCCAGCGCCGCCCCGACCACCGGTGCCGAGCCACCGGACACCTCGCCCCGGCTGGTCACGGTGACCGCCAGGGTGTGGGTGCCGACCGCCAGCGCCGCCGGGCCGGCCGCCCGCAGCCGGCCGGCGCCGGCGCCGAGCAGCACGTCCAGCCCGCGGCAGGCGGCCATCCCGACCGGACCGGCCGGAGTGGACTTCAGCACCAGGTCATAGGCCCAGACCGCGCCGGCCAGCGGTACCGCCACCGCCAGCGCCCGGCGCCCGCCGGCCAGGCCGGCCAGGCTCAGCCCGGCCGCGGTGAGCCCGGCGGCCAGCCCGAGCGCCAGCCCGGGCGGCACCCGGCCGGACGGGATCGGCCGCTCCGGCCGCTCGGTGCGGTCCAGTTCCCGGTCGGCGAAGTCGTTCAGCGCCATCCCGGCCCAGTAGAGGCAGCAGGAGGTCAGCGCCAGCGCCGGGGTCCGGGCACCGAACGGCCACCCAGCCACCGCCGCCCCGGCCAGGCTGTCCCCGGGGACCGTGAGCGCGGCCGGGGCGCGGACCAGCTCCACCAGATCCGACAGGGTGGTCACGCCGCCGCCCCCCAGCTGGTCACGCCGCCGCTCCCAGCCCGGCCGCCCACCGGCGCAGCGCGTCGAACTGGACGCTGAGCCGGTGCTCGTCGCTGCCCACCGGATCCTTGAAGAAGAAGCCGAGCGCCGGCAGCGGCCCGGCCCGCCCCGCCTGCTGTGCCCGGGCGGTGAACCGGGCCAGGTCCAGCACCAGCGGAGCGGCCAGGGCCGAGTCGCAGCCCTGCCACACGAACTGCATGGTCATCGCCACCCCCAGGAAGCCGCGGAACCGGATGTGGTCCCAGGCGGTCTTCCAGTCCCCGAGATCGGGTACGAAGTCGATGTGGACCGCCCCGGCCACCGGACCCAGCGTGCCGGCCAGGATCTGCTGCTTGGAGGCGGTCTTGCTGGCCGCCACCGCCGGGTCGGCCAGGTTCGCCCCGTCGCCGCCGCCCAGCAGGTTGGTGCCCGACCAGGAGGTGACCGCCAGCGCCCGGTCGGCGAACATCGGCGCGAGCACCGACTTGACCAGCGTCTCACCGGTCTTGCCGTCGCTGCCCGCGTACGGCAGCCGGCGGGAGCGGGCGAGCTGGTCCAGCGCCGGCAGCCGGGCCCCGGCCGACGGGGTGAAGTCGACGAACCCGGCGCCGGCGGTCAGCGCCGCGTAGGCGTACAGCGAGCTCGGCGGCAGCACCGCGCCCGGCCCGGCCAGCGCCCGCTCCAGCTTCGCCAGGTCGGCGTGCTCGGCCAGCGGCCGGGGCACCGGTTCGGTGGCCGACACGTTCACCACCACCACCCGGTCGAGCCGGTGCCGGGTGCGAAACTCGGCGATGTCGCCGGCCAGCCGCTGCGCCTGCGTGACCTGGACCGGCCGGTCCGGCCCGGCCGGAGCCGGCACCCCCGGCCGGACCTCCGCGTCGGCCGCCGCCAGCGCGGTGCCCAGCAGCTCCGGCAGCCCGGCCGGTAGCACGCCGTTGTGCACCAGCGCCTCGGCCCGCTTGGCCAGCGAGCCCTCCACGATGTCGTGCCCGCCGAACACCAGGTCCCCGACCGCCGGCAACCCGCAGCCGCGGAACTCCGGCAGCTCGCTGACCAGCCCGGTGGCCGGCGCCAGCCCGGCCTTGACCGCGGCCGCGCCCACCATCGCGGTGGTGGCGACCGAACCACGGGCGCCGACCAGCCAGACCCCGGTACGGCCGGTGGCGTCGGTGTGGTGCGTGCTCGTCCCGCTCATGACCCATCTCTGTCCGGCAGCCAACTCGCCCCAGGGTCCCGGCGTCCGGTCGTGGACCACCAGTCACCATCGGCGCACCCGCCGCCACCGCGCTGAGGCTCGCTCGCGATCCTCCCTCGCGCACCCGGAACGGTCAACTCGGACGTTCGGGCCGCTACCGCTATCGACCGACCGGCCGGGGGCCGGGCTGGTCGGCCAGCCCCCGACCGTGGCGATCCGGCTCCGCCGGGGTCCGGGCCTCACTGGTCAGGCGGGTCGGCCGCGCCGGGCGGAGTCCCGGTTCCGTCCGGCGTAGCCGGCCGGCGGCGGCGGACCACCCGCCGGCCGGCCCAGGCCAGCGCCACCACCCCGGCCAGGCCGGCCAGCACCGCGGTGGTCAGCTGCCCGAGCCGCTCGGCCGCCTCCTGGTAGGAGGCGCCGGCCAGGTAGCCCAGCAGCACCGAGGAGCCGACCGCGGTCAGCACGCCGATCGCGTTCCAGCCGGCCAGCTGCCGATACCGCAGCCCGGCACTGCCGGCCAGCCGGGGCAGCAGGGTACGCACGAACGGCACCCACCGGGCGACGAACGCGCTCTGCCCACCGAGCCGGTGCAGCATCCGGTCGGCCCGCTCCCACCGGTGCTCGCCGACCCACCGGCCGAACCGGCTGGCGCGCACCCGCGGGCCGTACTTGCGACCGCTGCGCCAGGCCAACGCGTCGCCCACCAGCGCGGCGGCGAGCATCAGCAGCAGCGCCGCCAGCAGCGGCACCTCCCCCAGGTAGGCCAGGAAGCCGACGAACAGCAGCGTGATCTCGACCGGGAACAGCAGCCCGACCACCACCCCGGTCTCGCCGGTCACCAGCAGCACCGCCACCGCCAGCACCAGCACCGGTGGCAGCCGCTCGAGCACCTCCACGACCCCCGCCACACCGCAAGCATGCCAGGCGAGCGCCGGCCGCCAGCCGGGATGACCGGCCGGCCGGCGGCTACCGCCGGCCGGTGATCGCCCGCCGGCCGCGGACCGAGCTGATCAGGCTGGTCATGGTGGTGATCGCCAGGATCGTGACGATCACCGGCAGCGAGATCCAGATCGGGAAGTGCGGCGCCCAGGACACCGGCTCGCCACCGTTGAGGAACGGCAGGTTGTTCTCGGCCAGCGCCTCCACCACCATCTTCACCCCGATGAAGCACAGCAGCGCGGCCAGCCCGGCGGGCAGGTGCACCAGCCGGCTGACCAACCCGCCCAGCAGGAAGTACAGCTGCCGCAGCCCCATCAGCGCGAACACGTTGGCGGTGAAGACCAGGTACGGCTCCCGGGTGATCCCGAAGATCGCCGGGATCGAGTCGACCGCGAACACCACGTCGGTAGTGCCGATCGCGATCAGCACGATCAGCATCGGGGTGACCAGCCGGCGCCGGTCGACCACCGTGGTCAGCTTGGCCCCCGCGTACCCCTGGCTCATCGGCAGCACCCGCCGGGCCAGCCGCACCAGCACGTTCTCCTTGAACGTGCTCGGGTCCCGGCTGGTGTCCTGGCCCCGCACCAGCTTCAGCCCGGTGTAGATCAGGAACAGTCCGAACACATAGAAGATCCAGCTGAACCGGCTGATCAGCACCGCCCCGGCGGCGATGAACACGCCCCGGAGCACCAGCGCGATGAGGATCCCGATCAGCAGCACCTTCTGCTGGTAGTCCCGGGGCACCGCGAACCGGCTCATGATGATCATGAAGACGAACAGGTTGTCCACCGAGAGGCTGTACTCCACCAGCCAGCCGGTGTAGAACTCACCGGCGGAGTCGGCGCCGTACCGGCCAAGCACCCACAGTCCGAACCCGACCGCCAGGGCCACATACAGCACGACCCAGCTGGTCGACTCGCGCAGCGACGGCTCGTGCGGCCGGCGGCCTACCACCACCAGGTCGACCACCAGCATGCCGGTCAAGCCGACCAGGGTAACGGCCCAGACCAGATACGACACGTCCATGCGGGAGAACAGACCTTCCGAGCGGAGAAACGGCTCCGGAGGTCTCTCCCGCCCCCCGGGCTGGCTGGACCCGGGGGGCCGACGGCACCGGGCCGGGCGCGAGTGTGCCAGGTCCGTGTTGACGACGCCGTCGCGAGGGAATACTCCCCTCCCTGTCGGCTTATGATCTCGCCCCGCCAGACCGTGGTCAACTCCGGCCCCGGCGGCTGTGATCCGGCTCGCCCCCGGACCCGGCACCGGGTGCGGTAGCGCGGGGCTGGCGCCGCTCACGTAACCTGAGCAGGAATCCGGTCCGAGCTGAGGGAGCGGCGATGGAGTGGCTGCTGGCCTGCGCCGGCGTGGTGGTGGTCGGGGCGATCGCCCTGTGGCTGATGTCGGTCTACAACGGGCTGGTCCGCGCCCGCAACGCGTACAAGAACGCCTTCGCCCAGATCGACGTCCAGCTGACCCGCCGGCACGACCTGATCCCCAACCTGGTCGAGGTCGCCAAGGGCTACATGAAGCACGAGCGGGAGGCGCTGGAGGCGGTGGTGGCCGCCCGCAGCGGGGCGGTGAACGCCCAGCAGACCGCCGCCGCCAACCCCGGCGACCCGGCTGCGATGCAGCAGCTGGGCGGGGCGGAGAACATGCTCACCCAGACCCTGGGCCGGCTGTTCGCGCTCTCCGAGGCCTATCCGGACCTCAAGGCCAACCAGAACATGATGCAGCTCTCCGAGGAGCTCACCTCTACCGAGAACCGGGTGGCGTTCGCCCGGCAGCACTTCAACGACGCCGTGATGCACTACAACAACCGGCGCGAGACGTTCCCGGCGAACCTGGTCGCCGGCATGTTCGGGTTCTCCCCGGCGGCCCTGTTCGAGGTGGACGAGCCGGAGCAGCGCCAGGCGCCGCGGGTCCAGTTCTGAGCATCCCGACCCGACCGCTGGGAGGAGCCATCCGGCCATGAACTTCTTCGAGCGGCAACGGCAGGTCAAGCGCCTGTCCGCCCGGCTGGTGCTGCTGTTCGGGCTGGCGGTGCTGGGCATCGTGGCCACCATCGACCTGGTCGTCTTGCTGGTGTTCAGCGGCCGGCCGCCCGACCAGCTGCTCGCGATCGTGCTGGCCACCAGCGTGATCGTGGTGGCCGTGATCGGGCTGGCCTCGCTGGTCAAGTCGCTCGGCCTGCGCGCCGGCGGCGGCGGCCGGGTGGCCCGGTCGCTGGGCGCGGTGGCGGTGCCGGAGAGCCCCACCGACCCGCGGCTGCGCCGGCTGCGCAACGTGGTGGAGGAGGTCGCGATCGCCTCCGGCACCCCGGTGCCGGAGCTGTTCGTGCTGCCCGGCGAGCCGGGCATCAACGCCTTCGCCGCCGGCTGGTCTCCGGCCGACGCGGCGGTCGCGGTCACCGAGGGGGCGCTCGAGCGGCTCAACCGGGACGAGCTGCAGGGCGTGATCGCCCACGAGTTCAGCCACGTGGTCAACGGCGACATGCGGCTGAACATCAAGCTGATGGGGTTGCTGTTCGGCATCCTGGTGCTGGCGATCGTCGGCCGGATCCTGCTGTACGCCCGGGGTGGCAGGAACAACCCGCTGCCGCTGGTGGGGCTGGGGATGGTGGTGGCCGGGTTCGCCGGCGTCCTGGCCGGCCGGGTCATCAAGGCGGCGGTGTCCCGGCAGCGGGAATACCTCGCCGACGCCGCTGCGGTGCAGTACACCCGGCAGACCTCCGGGCTGGTGGGGGCGCTCAAGAAGATCGCCGGCGGGCCGGCCGGGTCGCAGCTCGGCAACCCGCGGGCCGAGGACGTCAGCCACATGCTGTTCGGCTCCGGCAAGGGCTTCTCCGGGCTGTTCGCCACCCACCCGCCACTGCTCAAGCGGATCCAGGCGCTGGAGCCGCAGACCAGCCTGGCCGAGCTGGTACAGCTCCGGCAGCGCTGGGCGGCCGCCCCGCCCTCGGGCCTGGCCGAGGATCAGGCGCTCGGGCTCGCCCCGGACGCCCGGCGGCGGCCCGCTCCGGCCGGCCCTGGCACCGGTGCCGCCGGTGGTGCGGCCGCACCCGGGCCGCAGACCCGGGTGCCGGCGGCGCCGGAGGCGGTCGCCGCCAGCGTCGGTGCGGTGGGTGAGCAGGCGCAGCAGCGGGCCGGCGCGATCCTCGGCCAGCTCCCGGAGGAGCTGCTGGAGCGGATCAGGAACACCGAGGCGGTGGTCCCGCTGGTGTTCGGCCTGCTGCTGTCCGAGCACGAGCAGGTCCGGACCAGCCAGCACGCCGCCCTGGCCGCCCGGCACGGTCCGGCGGTGGCCGACGCGGCCTGGCGGGAGGCCGGCGCGCTGAGCACCCTGCCGCCGCTGCTGCGGCTGCCCGTGGCCGAGCTGGCCTTCCCAGCCCTCCGGTCCCGGCCGCGGCCCGAGCAGGACGCGATCATGGACAGCGTGCATGCGCTGATCAAGGCCGATGGCCGGCTCAGCGTCTCGGAGTACTGCCTCTCCCGGCTGCTGCACGAGGAGCTGTACGAAGCGGTGCACCACCGCCCGTCGTGGGGCCGGCGGCGCTACTCGCTGCCGGCCAGCCGCGGAGCCGCCAGCACGCTGCTGGCGACGCTCGCCGCGGCCGGCCACACCGAGCCGGGCGCGGCGCAGCGGGCGTACGAGGCCGGCGTGGCTCGGCTGCTGCCCGGCCAGCGGCTGCCCTACTCACCCCCGGCGGCCGGCGTGACCGCGCTGGAGCAGACCTGGCAGGCGCTGGACGGGTTGAACCCAGCCGACAAGGAGCTGTTGCTGCAGGCGATGGTGACGGTGATCGGCCACGACGGGCAGATGACCGTAGCCGAGCTGGAGCTGCTGCGCACCATCTGCGCGATGCTGCACTGCCCGCTGCCCCCGCTGGTGGAGCCGTCCGGCCAGGCGGCCGAGGCGTAGGCACCAGGTCAGGTCAGCCGATCCGGAGCCGTTCCACCGGCCGGTCCGCATCGGAGAGCCGGTTCACCGGGTGCCGGCCGCGTCGATCGCGCGCAGCTCCTTCTTCAGCTCGGCGATCTCGTCCCGGATCCGGGCCGCCACCTCGAACTGGAGCTCCCGGGCGGCGGCCAGCATCTGCTCGGTCAGCTCCTGCACCAGCGAGGCCAGCTCGGCCCGGGCCATCCCCTCCGTCTGCGCCACCACTGCCCGCCGGCGGGACCGGGTCTCCGGCACTGGGCCCTTGCCGCGCGACATCTGCCGGCCCGCGCCCCCGACCACCGCACCACCCGGGCCGTGCCCAGCCAGCGCGCCAGCGGTGTCCTCGGCCTCCCGGTAGATGTCGTCCAGGATGTCGTGGATCTTCTTCCGCAACGGCTCCGGGGAGATCCCGTGCGCCTGGTTGTGCGCCACCTGCTTGGCCCGGCGCCGGTTGGTCTCGTCGATCGCGTCCCGCATCGACGGAGTCACCTTGTCCGCATACATATGGACCTGGCCGGAGACGTTCCGGGCCGCCCGGCCGATGGTCTGGATCAGTGACCGGCCGCTGCGCAGGAAGCCCTCCTTGTCGGCGTCGAGGATCGACACCAGCGACACCTCGGGGAGGTCCAGCCCTTCCCGCAGCAGGTTGATCCCGACCAGCACGTCGAAGTCCCCCTGGCGCAGCTCCCGCAGCAGCTCCACCCGGCGCAGCGTGTCCACCTCCGAGTGCAGATAGCGGACCCGGATCCCGTGCTCCAGCAGATAGTCGGTCAGGTCCTCGGCCATCTTCTTCGTCAGCGTGGTCACCAGCACCCGCTCGTTCCGCTCGGTCCGCAGGCCGATCTCGTGCATCAGGTCGTCGATCTGGCCCTTGGTCGGCTTGACCACCACCTCCGGGTCGACCAGTCCGGTGGGCCGGATCACCTGCTCCACCACCTCGCCCCCGCACTGCTCGATCTCCCACGGACCGGGGGTGGCCGACAGGAACACCAGCTGCCCCACCCGCTCCAGGAACTCGTCGAACCGCAGCGGCCGGTTGTCCTGCGCCGACGGCAACCGGAACCCGTGCTCGACCAGCACCCGCTTGCGGGAGGCGTCGCCCTCGTACATCCCGCCGATCTGGGGCACCGTGACGTGCGACTCGTCGATCACCGTCAAGAAGTCGTCCGGGAAGTAGTCGAGCAGGCAGAACGGCGGCTCACCATGATCCCGGCCGTCGATGTGCATCGAGTAGTTCTCGATCCCGGAACAGAACCCGACCTGCCGCATCATCTCCACGTCGTAGCCGGTGCGCATCCGCAACCGTTGCGCCTCCA
>Ga0299914_10003949_pt1 | contig 10596 bp, 6 predicted proteins | sample RVTome_10_FD_201361 | JGI IMG/M metagenome (GOLD analysis project Ga0299914, IMG submission 201361) | Soil microbial communities from uranium-contaminated site in the Upper Colorado River Basin, Wyoming, United States - RVT153D57 (version 2) ... | reverse complement strand
TCCATGACAGCGCGGCCGAATCGGGCCAGTTTTCCGGCGACGTCGACGGCGGCCTCGACCTCGACGCGCGTGCGTGTTTCGCTGAGGGCCGTCAGTCGTCCGGTCATCGACATCCTGGCCGAGCCTGAGCCTCCCGTTTCCTTTCCTTCACCCTGCAGCCGAACGACGAGGGCGTCCACGTCTTCCTCTTCCCGCCGGACGACGCCTTTGTACTTCGCCGTGACAGGTCCCACCTTAACGCGGACCCGGCCCTCGTACGACCGGTCATCGATCGTGCCGGTCACTTCGGCGCCCGGCAGGCATACGACGACCCTTCGCGGGTCTGAGAAGAAGGCCCACGCATCCTCCACGGAGGCCTCCACTTCGAAGCTTTCCTCAATGTTAAACGCCATTGTCTGTCGTACCTGCGAGAGAATTGCCCGTGCCGCACCCGAATGACTTGAAAAAGCGGGCCGGTTCCACGGCGGCCCTGGGGGCGGGATACCTCCCAGCACCGGCGCCGGACTACCGCGCCGTCTGGCGCGAGCCCTCAATCGAGCCGACCGGCAGCGCCTCTGGTGGTATCTTTATACGGCCGATTCAGAATACGGCCCGTCCCGGAAGGCACCGCGCGAACATTTTTGGCAATGCATGGCGGATGTTTCGAACGGCGCACGACGGTCACGGGTCCACGGACGTGTAGGCATCGATGACCACCTGCTCGCCTTCCCGCCCGGACTGCGAGTTGCCGTGCTCCATACCGAGGATGCCGTCGAAGCCTCGATCGTGAATGTGCGCGAGCACGTTTCCGTAATTGATCTCTCCCGTAGTAGGCTCGTTTCGCCCCGGATTGTCGCCGATTTGAAAGTAGGCGATTTCGTCCCAGCTTCTGTCGATGTTGGGAATGAGGTTGCCCTCGGTGATCTGCTGATGATAGATGTCGTACAGTATCCTGCACGACGGGCTGTCGACCTGCCGGCAGATCATATATGCCTGCGGCGCGCGGCTGAGAAACATGCCGGGGTGGTTGGTCCACCAGTTCAGCGGCTCGAGCACCATCACGATCCCGTGCGGCTCGAGGATGTCCGAGGCGCGCTTGAGCGATTCTACGACATTGACCGTTTGATACTCCATTTCGAGGCGCTGAGAAACGGTGCCCGGCACGACGGTCATCCACGTGGCATTCACGCGCTGCGCCACCTCGACCGCGCCTCGGATGTCGTCCAGGAACTCGTCCCTGCGGTCCTCATCGCCGCTGGCCAGGTTGGCCTCGTCCCAGTAGATCTGGTGTGCCACGAAGACGCCCATTCGCATATTTTGCCGCGCCATCTCCGCCGCGATCGCTTCCTGGACTTCCACCGGCCGGCCGGCCATGCCATTGTCCTCGAGCGACCGAAACCCCCTGTCCGCCATGAAGCGAATCTGGTCGATGAGGTCCTCGCCGGCATGCTCCTCGAACATGCCGAAATGCGGAGCGTAGTCGAGCGTGAAATCCGGGCGGACCGGCGCGGCGTGCGCCGAAACGCCGAGCGTGGAGGAAACCACCCCGGCCGCGGCCAGAGAGGAAACGAAGGTTCGGCGGTCGATGTCAGGCATGATCTCTAACGTGTTTGAAGACGAAGTCCACAGGGGCGCGAAGGTGAGGGCTCGAGATCCCGTGATCCCGCATCCTCTGCTGCGTTCGGTGCGTCGCCGGCTGCGTGACTATACCGTGTCCCACGTCGCCCGGCCGAGGCCCAGCCGTTCGATCTCGCCGTCCGGCGCACCCGTCCATTCCGCGACGAAGGTGTTGCCCATATAGCCCAGATCTTCCATGCCATCGCGGGTGGTCCAGAAGCCCGACGCCGTCAGGTCGCGGAAGCTATTGAAGAACGCGACGCCGTGCAGCAACTCCGGATCGGCGTCGTCCGGGTACGCGATCGCGTCCAGCAGCGCGCGCCGCTGCTCGTCGGACGCCTCGGCAAAGCTCACGCCGAACCGCTCTTCGGCGTAAGAATTCAGCCAGGCGAGGCCGCCGCGCATCGGCGTCTGCATGACGGGTCGGACGTTCATGATGGAGTCCATGAACGCCGGCACGCCGACGTCCGTCGCGCTGCCGGAACGATCGTCCGCGGGAATGATCATATCGACCAGGATCCGGACGGACTCCATCTCCTCGTCCGTGAAGAACTGGGCGGCGAATGAATCGTCCTCCCTGGCGACGCGCACCTTCCCCGCGGCCAGCCTGGCGTCGGACGGGCTCAACGTGAAGGCGAACGGAGCCAGTGCCAGCAACTTGAGTGTTTCGCGTCGATCCATCGTTCTTGCCAGTACCTCGTGCTAGAGCTTTCCTTCGTTTCTGAGTCGGACGATGTTCTCCGACGTCCGCCAGGCCATTGCGAGAATGGTCCAGGTCGTATTCTTGTGCGCCTGCGAAACGAACGGCGCCGCATCGGCCACGAACACGTTCGAGGCATCGTGCGCCTGGCAGTACGGGTTCAGCGCCGACGTGCGCGGGTCGTCGCCCATCCGTACCGTGCCAACCTCGTGAATGATACGCCCGGGCGTGAGAATTCCATAGCCGTCATCCCTGGAGGGCATTGGGTTCAGGACTTCTCCGCCCATGGCCTCGACCAGACTGCGCGCCGACTCCTGGGCATGCCGGATCTGGTTGATCTCCTGATCGCTCCAGGTGACATTGAATCGGAGAACGGGGATTCCGTGCCGATCGACCGTCGTCGGATCGATTTCGCAGTAGTTATCGTAGCGCGCGATCATCTCACCGCGTGCCGCGAAACCTGCGATGGCGCCGTAGAGATCGCGATAATCCTGCTTGAGCTGCAGGCCATACCCCCCTCCGCCCCTGGGCCGGGCGTCAAAGAGGTCGTTGTACTCGTGCATGCCGCCCATGAAGCCGTAGCTCGGCTGGCCGCGTCCGCCCCAGACTTCGAGATGGTATCCGCGCGCGAAGTCGCGCTCCTGGTCATATCCGAACCAGGGGATGTAGATGTGGGCGCCGCCGGCTCCGTCCTCGTTGTAGGACGGGCGTCCGATCAGCTGAGGGAACAGTCCGACGACGTCGGCCCCAGTCGAATCCATGAGGTACCGTCCCACCACACCGCTCGAATTCGCGAGGCCGTTCGGGTGACGCGGAGACGTGGAGTTGAGGAGCAGGCGCGCCGACTCGCAGGCGCTTGCGGCGAGCACCACCGCGCGGGCCTGAACCTGGTACTCCTGCATGTCGTTTCGGTCGACGTAGGAGATCCCCCTCGCAAGACCGTCGACGTCCGTGAGCACTTCCCGTGCCATCGCACTGTCGATGATGGTCAGATTGCCGGATTCGCGGGCGGGCGGCAGAAGCACGGACGGCGAGGAGAAGTTAGAGCCTGTCGAGCACCCGCGGCCGCACTGCGAGCAGTAGTGGCACGCGGGCCGGCCCCTGTGATTCTGGGTGATGACCGAGAGGCGATTGGCCAGCACCGGAATGCCGATCTTCGCGGCTCCCTGCATCACCAGCAGCTCGTGAAGGCGAGGCGCCGGGGGCAGCATGAAGTTCCCGTCCGGCTCGTTGTAGAATCCCGCCTCGTTTCCGAATATGCCCACGAGGTCGTCTACCTTGTCATAGTAGGGCGCCACCTCTTCATAGCGAATGGGCCAGTCGTCGCCGATACCGTCGATGCTGTAGCCGCGGAAGTCGTCCGGACCGAACCGGAGCGAGATCCGTCCCCAGTGGTTCGTCCGACCGCCCAGCATGCGAGCTCGGAACCAGTCCCACTCCGTGCCTTCCACGTGCGTGTAAGGCTCCCCCTCGATCTCCCATCCGCCGATGCATCCGTCGAACTCGCCGAACGGCTTCTCCGGCGAGCTGGCGCCGCGCGTCGGAGAGGTATAGTTCCACGTGAACATGTCACCGTCCGCGGCCGCACCCCACGTCGGTCCTGCTTCCAGCATCACGACGTTGGCGCCGGCCTGCGTGAGAACGTAGGCCGCCATTCCGCCTCCGGCGCCCGAGCCCACGATGGCTACGTCGTAGACGGTCGGGCTGTTGATGTTGAACATGCTGCGCTCGTTCTATTCCGTATCGTACCAGGAGGCGAAGGGCTCGAGCCTGCCGCCTCCCTGCCGTATATGAACGTGGCGGTTGCCGCCGACCTGCTCGAACCGGTCGACCTCTCCGTCGGGCCACGTCACGATGAGCGTATCGACGACCTCCGCCTCGCCCAGCCCGAAGGTGGCGACGCGCTCGGACTCGGAGAGATAGCTCGAACCGGAGCGAATGCGCCGCTCCATGTGCACAGAATCCATCACGGCTACGAGCACCGTGCCGATGCCGTCCCGGTTGACGCTGACGCTGTTTCCTTCCACGCTCACGCGCAGGAAGCCCGGGCCGCGCACGGCGCCCTCGGAAGTGTGCGCGCGCGTATCGTTGCGCCAGAGATGGGCCGTGCCATCGTTCTCCACGATCAGCACGTCCACGTCGCCATCGCGGTCGTAGTCGCCGTAGGCTGCACCTCGGCCGACGAGCGGCGTCGCCGGCGCGGCATCGCCCGCGCTCACCTCAGTATACGAACCGTTGCCCTCGTTCAGAAAGAGCTGTGCGGGCTGCGCGAAGGTCACGCCTTCGACGATCTCGGAGATGTGCTCCTGCACGTGCCCGTTGGCCAGAAAGAGGTCCAGATCGGTGTCCAGATCCAGATCCGCCAGAAAGAGTCCGAACGTGAGTGTAAGCAGGCTCGCGTGCCCTATCTTAGAAATCGTGGCTCGGTCGGTAAAGTGCCCGCTCGGCGTATTCGTGTAGACTCCGACCATTTCCTGCGAGAAGTTGCCGACGAAGATCGACACGCGGCCGGAGGTGTCCACCACGCCGGCGTCGACGCCCATCCCCGCGCGCGGGCGGCCGTGCTGATCGAACGACACGCCGCGCCGGATACCCTCCTCCGCGAACGTCCCGTCGCCTTCGTTTCGAAATAGGAGATCGCGTTCGGTGTCGTTCGCTACGAACAGGTCAGGCCAGCCGTCCTGATCGAAATCGAGCTCCACGACACCCAGTGCCTTGTCCTGTCCCGGCTCGATGGCGCCCGCGAAACCCGCCTCTTCCGTTCGGTTGGTAAAGGTACCGTCGCCGTTGTTGCGATAGTACGTGCTCGGCACGCCGTCATAGAGCTGAGGCGTACAGTAGCCCTTCTCGCCCTCATGCCCGCAGTACACGTCCGTTTCCGGCGTCCAGGAGACGTAGTTGGCCACGAACAGATCGAGCCATCCGTCACGGTCCGCATCGAAAAAGAGTGCGGAGGTGCTCCAGAGAGCTTCGTCCGCCAGTCCGGCCTCGCGGCTCACCTCGACGAAAGTCCCCCCATCGTTGCGGAGGAGCAGATTTTCGTGCAGTGTCGTCACGAAGACGTCCGTATCGCCGTCGTTGTCGTAGTCCGCCGCCGCGACGCCGAACGGATAGACCTCCAGCCGCCCGAGTCCCGCCTCCTCCGTTACGAGCTCGAAGGTGCCGTCCCCGCGGTTGCGGTAGAGCCAGAGCGCCGCCGGCCGCTCCGGCGTCTCCGGCCATGCACCGCCGCCCACGAGGAGGATGTCCTGCCATCCGTCTCCGTCGTAATCGAGGAATGCGCACCCCGGGCCGACGATTTCCGGCATCCATTTCTGCCCGATTCCGCCGTGGACGTGGCGATATCCAGCGAGACCGGCCTCCATCGTTGCGTCGAGAAGGATGGGACCGCGCTCACGTTCGGCGGCCGCATCGTTCGACGACGGGCCGCCGCATCCGATGAGGACCAAGACGGCAGCCGTCGTGGCGAGGCGGAGGAGTGATCTGACGTGACATGGAGCCATACTGGCGTGACGGTTCCGGCGGCCGGCCGGCAGGCCGCCCTTGCAAACTCTGCGTCGAGGTCGAAGAACAGAGCGACACCCTGCCGCGAACGGCATCCATTCCGGCGGAGGAACGTGCCCGAAGGCCGTCACTCGGGGCGCTTCGAAACCCCTGGACCTCGAAGCTCGAGCCGATCGACGCGCATGGCGAGACCTTCCGCCGGTGCGTCCCGCACGAGAAGGTAGAGCCTTTCGGTCGCACCGGCGCCGGAGACGGGCACATGGAGATCGCGCCAGCCGCGATAGGCCGCTTGCACGCCCTCCGGAAGGCCCGTCAGCCGCCCGGCGTGAAGCACACCGCCTTCGCCGGCCGGAAGGCCGCTAAGCGAATCGGCGACGATCTCCGCCAGGAGGACGCCGTCGGGGGCGTCCCTGCGGACTTCGAGCACGGCACCCGGCATCGGTTTTACCCGAATCACCAGTGTGTCGATCCCTGTCAGGTTCAGCGGTGCATAGCCGAGAAATCCACCCGCATCAACGCTCATGACGGTGAGCGCCGCGTCCGCGAAGTCCGGCTCGGCGGGGTGCTTGCCGAAGGTCTCACGTTCAGCCAGGCGGCGGTCTGCCGCATGCTCGGCTTCGACAATGCGGGGACGCAGAACGATCCGGTGCGCCTGCCCACGCGGCGTACGTGCTTCCAGGACGGCGAAGCGATCGACGTAATGGAGATCGGGCACGTGCGTGAGCTCCCGCGAGACGATCACCTCGCCTTCCCTGCCCTGCACGGGGGCGAGGGGGTGCTCGTGGGTATCGTGGCCGGAGAAGGGATAGACCACGACGTCTCCCTCCTCAGCACGCACCTCATACGGAATGGGAAGGTCGACCTCGAAAATGCCGCCGTGCGGCGGCCACACGAGCGACACGCCGGCGGCCATATTCGGCGGCTCGAGGGCAGGACGTGCTGCGCCGTCGGCCGCGGAGCTAGTCCCGGCATCAGCACGAGCGGCGGACGTGTCCGGGGGGACAGGCTGGGCGGATGCTGCGGCCGGACCGGGCGAGCCCGCGGAGCCGTGATAATCGAGGCGCACCACCTGTGCGTCCGCGTTGCTCCCCCAGAAGCTCTCGCCCCATTCGATCACGTAGAGACGCCCGTCCGGGCCGATCTCCATGTCTCCGGGGCGAGCGAACTCGATGCCCGGAAGGAAGGGATTGATCTCCAGGACGCCCCCCTGGTCGTCGAATTTGACCTCCTGCACCCAGTTGCGCATCCATTCATAGATGAAGAATGATCCGTCGTAATAGGCCGGCAGGCCCTTCGGTGAGACAGCCGATTCGTCGTAGCGATACACGGGACCGCCCATGGCGGACATTCCCCCGGAACCCATCTCGGGATATTCCTCGGATGGACCGTACGTGTACCAGATCATCGCCGGCTGCGCCGGCGGCAGCTCGCGTGCCCCCGTGTTGTTCGGCGACTCGTTCACGGGTTTGTCCGGATCGAAATAGGGCCCTGACGTCTCCGTGGCGCGGTCGTAGTCGCGGTAGGCGTCGTTGGGGCCCGCGAAATACGGCCAGCCATAGAACCCCGGCTCGCGCGCCTGATTGAACTCCTCCCACCCCCAGGGCCCGCGTGCTTCACTCGGCGCGTTCCCGATGCCGACGTCGCCCCAGTAGAGCCAGCCCGTCTGCGCGTCCACGGAGATCCGGTACGGATTGCGATGACCCATCGTGTAGATCTCCGGCCGGTGCAGCGAATCACCTTCGAAAAGATTCCCCGACGGGATCTCGTAGCTTCCGTCGGGCAGCGGTCGGATTCGTATGATCTTTCCGCGGAGATCGTTCGAGTTTGCGGATGTGCGCTGCGCGTCGCCGTCCTCGAACCCGGGCCGCTCGTCCATGGCGGATCCTCCGAGGGGGTACGGATTCGAGTTATCGCCCGTCGAGAGGTACAGATTCCCCTCCGGTCCGAACGTCAGCGAGCCGCCGCTGTGGCAGCATTCATTCTGCTGCGTCGGGATCTCCAGCAGAATCTTCTCGGTCGCCGGATCGAGCCGCTCGCCGTCGAACGTCCACCGCGCCAGCCGCTGCGGCCCGCCGTCTTCCGGCGCGTAATAGATATAGACCCACCCGTTTCGGTCGAAGTTCGGATCCAGCGTGAGGCCGAGCAGCCCGTCCTCGATCGTCATGCGCACCGGCACGTAGCCGACCATCTCCACCCGCTCGGAGGTCTGATCCCACATCTTAACCGGACCGGATCGTTCGCCAACGAACACGCGGCCCTCCGAATCGACGGCCATCTCGACAGGATCCGTGACAGCTGCCATCAGGACGACCTTTTCGAAGCTAGACGTGATCGTCGCCGCCGCGTCGCCCGGCACCACGCCGGCGGCCCACATGAGTCCTCCCAGCAGGTGCTCGCGAAATGCCGCGTCGTCGTACCCGTCGGAGGAGTGCCCGAGCCCCGTATACCAAGAGCGGCCGCCGTCGAACTCGTGAGCCCACACGATCGGATGGTCGTGGCCCATCTCACCGCCCTCGTAGGTCGCCTCCTCCAGCGTTGCGAGCACGTGTACCCCGCCCCTAGGGTTTGATCGGAAGTTGTACCACTCGTCGAACCGTTCCCACGCGACGGGCAGCTCGCGCGTCGAAGGATGGGCGCGGTCGAGCACCTCGACGACGGCCTGCTGCGGTGCCGGGTGGTTGTCGAAAAATGCGCCCACGAGGCGGCCGTACCAGCTCCATGCATACTCCGTGGCGGCCGCCCCGTGAATGCCTGCGAAGCCCCCTCCTGCCTGCACGTACGACTCGAGGCCGGCCTGCTGCTCATCGTCGAGGACGTCGCCGGAGGTGTTGAGAAACACGACGACGTCGTAGCTGCCGAGGCTGTCGGATGCGAAAACGGCGGCCTCCTCGGTAGCGTCCACCAAAAACTCGTTCGTGTGGCCCAGCTCCCGGATCGCATCGATGCCGGCGGGGATGGATTCGTGGCGGTATTCGGCGGTGCCCGAGAAGACGAGCGCGCGGAAAGAGAACGGCGCGGTCGCGGAAATCGATCTGGACGGTGATGCCGACCGTGTCACGGAGAGCGCCGACGAGACCACCCGCAAGGACGGCGTCAGCCCGGCTGCATGCCCCCGGTCTGCGCCGCCTCCTCCGATAGAGGCGTGCGTCGACAGGGCAAGGAGGGCACCGACGAGGCCGAGCGAGCGGAACATCCGTTGCATGATCAACTTTCTGACGGGGGGCGGAATCCGGCACGTTCTGCGGCCTCTCCCGGTGGAATCCACAGATGGGACATCCGGTATCCGGCGCCGACAAACCCAAAGCCGCTCTCGACATTCGTCATGACGCCGGGCTGCACGAGTATTTCCGCATCGAAGACGTCGTTCGGGGGGCTCCACGCCTGGTTGCCGACGATGAGCCGAATGGTCATGTTGAGCAGAATGATGCCTACCCGGGAATCGATCGACTCATCCACGCGATCGACCAGGGTTGCCACGACCTCTTCGTAGTCCTCGCGTAGATTGATGGGAACGCGCCATCCTTCCTCCACCTCCTGCGGTTCCGTGTTGTATTCGATCACCACACGGTCGGAGACGTCGTTCGGTGCCCCGATCGTCCGGTAGACGACGGCATAGTCCACCTCGACGCGGAGAACGCGCGGCACGTCGCCGGAGATTAGAACCGGCAGAACGACGCCGTCAGAGCGTATCTGGGCAGGCTCTATCATGATCTCCGACACCGGAGGAACGGTCGCATCCACGTGCGTGCTTCTGCCGTCGGAGCGGCGTGCTTCGATCCGATACGTGTGGCCGAACTCCGCCTCGAAGGGGGCCCAGAAAACGTGCGCGAACTGATTGGCGAAATCGACGATGATCGAGTCACGCCATTCGATCTGCTCTCCCGTGGTCAGGTTCGTCGAGGTTACCACCGCGTCGATCGGTTCGGGCTCGGCCGGCGTCAGGCGGCCTTCGATTGGGTAGACCCGCACCCACTGAGAATCGAGCTGCGGTGATAGGACGCCGTAAAGAGAATACGGCAGATCCGTTCCGACGACGGCGGTCACGTCCTCCTCGCAGGCGCTGAGATTTACGAGCAACAGCACGCCCAGCCACGCATGCATCGCGGCACGAACGCCCGTCCGGCTTGGATCGATCCAGGTCATAAGGTTTACTCGTAGGATACCTTGAGCCCGAAGGAGGGTACGACGGGAAGCTGGTCGACGCGCTCCAGCGTGAAAATATCCAGATAAAAGATGTTGCGCCGGTCGTAGACGTTGATGACGCTCCCCTGAAGGGCGACTTCGAGGGGCCCCACGTCGAAGGCGCGCTCAACGGCAAGATCCAGTCGGTGATACGCAGGAAGCAGGGCATTGAACGGTCGCTCGTAGATAACCCGCCGCGTTCCTGGGACGTCGGAGGCCTTTTCGACGTCGTCGACGAGGATGAACCCGTCGAACCCTATGGCCTGACTGAACGGCAGCCCGGATCCGAAGTCCCAGCGTCCGCTGATGTCGAATCCGAGAAGGGTCGTGCTCGCGACGATGTTCAGCTGATGGCGCCGGTCGTGGGGGGGTCGAAATGAGAGCGTCTCCTCCCCGTACCAGAGCTGAATAGAGGCATCTTCCGCCGCGTACCGCGTCGACGAGAGGCCGTAGTTCACAAATCCGTAGGCGTTTGCGCCTCGAAGCTCCACCCGCACGTCGACGCCGACCGACGTGCCGGAGGCGGGTTGAAGCATGGAAGTCAACCTCGGGAAGGCCGTCCAATCCGAGATGAAGAGATTGGACAGATCCTTGTAATAGCCCTCGACGGAGAG
>Ga0299914_10003948_pt1 | contig 10596 bp, 7 predicted proteins | sample RVTome_10_FD_201361 | JGI IMG/M metagenome (GOLD analysis project Ga0299914, IMG submission 201361) | Soil microbial communities from uranium-contaminated site in the Upper Colorado River Basin, Wyoming, United States - RVT153D57 (version 2) ... | reverse complement strand
AGGTGCCTTTGCCGTGCCCGGATTAAGCGGCGATGGCGCCGACATCTTCGTCTGCACGCCTATCTCCATCGGCAACAACACCCAGTGTGACTTTGGCACCTCGCTTTTCTGGGACGGCTCTGCCCATGGTTTGGGCGGGCTGCGGGTGGATGGCCTGGCCATCGGCCTGGTCACCACAGCCCCGGTGGCCGACTTTGAAGCTTCGCCGACCGAGGGTGCGCTGCCCCTGACCGTCAACTTCAGCGATGGCTCGAGCGGGCAGATTGACACCTACCTGTGGTCATTTGGTGACGGTAGCACCAGCACCTTCCCTTCGCCCAACTATGTCTATATCACCTCCGGTACGTACACCGTTTCCTTAACTGTCTCCGGTCCCGGCGGCCAGCATACGCGAGTGCAATCCGGCTTGATGACGGTCAACGCGGCCTCTCCTTGCTCCAGCCAGTGTCTGCGCGTCTCCAACATCCAGTTTGGCGCCAATGAGTTTGGCCAACCACTGGCCTTGGTCACAGTAGAAGATGAAAACGGGATGACGGTGACCGGGCTCTCGGTCACGGCCGTATGGACCTTTCCCGATGGCGACTCTGTGGAACTGCTGGCCAGTTCCAGCGATGCGGAAGCCAGCGTGATGTTTGTAGTCGAAGAGGCAATGCCAGGGCTGCATACGCTGACGGTCACGAATGTGACAAAGTCAGGCGCTATATTTGACCCGGCTAACAGCACGTTACGCAACAGTACCCTGATAGGAGAGCAGTTCAATCGATGGCTCAATATTCTAAAACCGGCCAACCTGTTTATCTGGTAGTAATGTAAAGGTAGCCGGCGGATTGTCAAAACGGCCCGGAGAGACTCCGGGCCGTTTCTTTGGCCTCACAATATTTTTTCCAGGTTACTCTGAGTCGCAAGTCAAGTATCAGGTAAGGAGGCGGCTTCGGCAAAATCTTCCCTAAGCCTTTTCCTGAGCTCAATCAGGCAATTTCCAGCCATTCGCCCCAGTTATTGGTATCGATAAAAATCTGGTCAGTGACGAGAAGATGATAGAAGCGGTGCGCATTTATCTGGAAAAAGCCAAGACCCTGGCCGAATTGGCCGGCGCCGCGCCCCTGGCGGCCGCGCTGGGAATGGCTGAGGCTATCAGGGGCAGAAAAATTGCGCTCATTCTTAGTGGGGGAAATATCACCCTGGAACAACTAAGACACATACTGGACGTTTGAAGGACTTAAATCGAAGGCGGGGGAGGGAATAAAGCATTGCATGGGGAGAGTTTATATGACTTTCGGTAGATTTACACAGGAGTTTCACAAAAAAACTTCTTCCACAAGCAGCGTTCCAAATAAAAGTCGAAATTGAAAGTATCCTGCAAGTAAGCAAAGTGCGGGAATGATTTCCTAGCCTCTCGGAAAGGGTGTTTGGGTGACAACTGTCGGACACCGGGAGGTAATAGAAGAACAAATGTGCTATAACGTTTTGTAACTTATTGGAATTGGGTGGCAGGCTCTCTTTTTAAGTCCCTCTGAATGAGCAGTCTCCATCCATAATGCACAGAAGAGGTGATTGATGGATCCGACACTCGCACTCTTGCTCGCTTTCCTAGTAGCTTTCTTCATTTCCTGTTTCTGCCTGACGGTGATTGCTCTCGTTGCCCTGGGCTATCGAAACAGTGAAGTAGCAGAAAAGGCTGTTGCCGCTTTAAGCGATTTCGGCCGAGAAGCAATCCGGAAGTTGAGCAGCTCCAAACCTGCTAAATAGAGCGTTTTACCCAATTGAGCGCACCTGCTACAGGTAAGAACCCAACTATTACGACGATTCATGCCAGAATGGTTTGAAACGGCCGAAAACAGGTCGTTTTCCAGTTGGGGACATCCGTACCACGGTTTCTCTGGCGAGTAACGCCCGATTACACAGTCAAAAGATATAGCGAATTACTCGACGTAATCGTACCTTTTTGTTCATTCGCAGTCCAAAATGCGAGCTGCTGATTTTCGGCCGTAATGCGATTGGCTGAGATAGAGAAGTAACGGCTAAGTGTACGGCCGCTTAGCTTGCAATCCGAAGTCTGTCTGCTCTTTATCTGGGTCCATTACAGTAGGGGATCCACAGTTTCCCCTATGGCTATCTTAATAGACCAGAATAATCCTAACTGATGCGCTCAACTGCCCCCATCCCCATGGTCGTTCTATGACCAACCCCGCAAACAGTAGCCAATGTCCCCAGCGCCTGCCAGACGCATAAATCAATCTCGTTCCCTCGCAATGCTTCAAACCACACTTCCCCAACAAAGCCTGTAAAACACTCTTTTGGACTGAGGTTGACTTGCACAGTCTCGATATTATGCTGTTTGATAAATACATCCCGGTTACACCTGTGGTGGCTACTTATTTCATCCGTTGAGCCAAATGCATTGACAACGGCCGTTTACGGCGACATATCAATTTGAAAATCAAAAATGGATGGTCATAGGGAATATTAGGGAAGTTATGGAGAACAATGGCAGATTTTACTCTGGAAAAACTAATGGATGGGTTGTGTAGCCACTACAGGCCAGCATCGTGCAGCGCTACCCGGAGCAGTTTATGGGCTTTGCTTCGGTAGATCCCTGGAAGGGAAAACTGGCGGTTCAGGAATTGGAACGGTCAGTAAAGGAGCTGGGTTTGCGGGGGTTGAAGCTCCATCCCACAACCCAGGCCTTCTTTCCAAATGACTCCCACTTTTATCCATTGTGGGAAAAAGCGGCCGAACTTGAGATTCCGGTCTTGTTCCATTCCGGCCAGACCGGGGTCGGTTCGGGAACGCCGGGCGGCGGCTACAAACTGAAATATGCCCATCCAATGCTGCTGGACGATGTCGCCGCCGATTTCCCTTCCCTGACCATTATCATGGCCCACCCGGCCGTTCCCTGGCAGGAAGAACAGTTAGCCGTGGCTCTCCACAAAGGGAACGTCTACATTGATTTGTCGGGCTGGTCGCCAAAATATTTCCGGCCGATACTGGTCAAGTACATTTCCTCAATCTTGAAGAACAAGGTGCTCTTTGGCTCCGACTACCCCATCTTACAGCCCGAACGCTGGCTCAGAGACTTTGAGACGCTGGAATTGAAGGAGGAAGTGCGGCAAAAGATATTGTTGGAAAATGCCAAAAAGGTGCTGAATCTGTAGGGTTCAGATATAGCTCTGCACCGATTCCAGCGTAAATTCCAGGCCGCTCGTGGCAATGAAGCTTACGGGGTCAAACAACTTTTCCTGCAGCGCGAACGTTTCCAATTCTGAAGACGAGCTAATCAGGTGCTGGATAACTGAGGCAACCAGGTCGCGAATTTCCGGCAACAGAAACATACCGTTTGCTTCGTCTGATGACAAAACTTGATCCGCATGAATACGCTGCCAGGGAACTATCCATTGCCGCACAACCTCAATTGCTTCATCCGCCACCAACAGCCCGAGCCGCACCTGGGCCGGCCGTTCCCCTGTCTGTATGTATAAAACCTGAATATCCTCAACAGGCTGGCCGCGAACCTCTCGAACAATTTTTTGAATATCGCTGATTGACTGGATATACGGAATAAGGATGGATTCAAGATAATCGGGCGTCAGGCGCCAGCTCTTGGTAGCCCGTTTATCCGTCAGCAACAAACTCTTTCCCTGCTCTCCCGGTTCGGCGGCAAAATACACCATGAGGCGAAGTTGGCCCAGGGCAAGTTGGTCAAACGGCCGTAAATTCTGGGAGCGAGCCGGGGGAAGATAACGGCCGTTCAGCGTCGTGCCGTTCGTACTCCCTAAATCCATCACCTTGAACGTCCCATTAACGTACGAAATCCGAATATGGCGGCGTGAAACGCCCAGCGTCACCCCCCCGTAATTCGTCAGGTCAAACGTTCGTTCAAACGGCATCTCCACCATCGGCCGTCCCAAAATAACTTCCTGCATATCCTCTAAAAGGACAGCCTCCTCCTCCCCATTCACAAACAACACCAGCGTATCCTTCGCCAGAGGGGCTAGTTGGTCAACATTCGGCAAAAAACCTGTCAGTTCTGGTTCAGTCTTAGTGATTTGGTCCGTCGTTTCATGTTGATCCTTAGACCCAGGAAACGGCTGGCCGCACCGAACGCAACGCTCAACATTTTGAGCGTTTCTTACCTGACAAAACGGACAAATCTTTCCTTCAACCATACCCAACAGATACCTGCTACATTTGCAGTCGTGTATAATCACACGATAATGACTGATCGACCTCCAACCACCATCTCACTTCAACAAACCTCATTCAAACGCGGCGATCGTTTGGGTGATATTACTCTCCTGGAGTATATTGGTCGAGGCGGTGAAGGCCAAATTTGGTCAGGCTTAGATAATCGTCGGAAGCGCATTGTTGCCCTCAAAATAGCAGCTCTCCTGGGGCAGACAGAACCAAATTTAAATCAAGTCTCTCACGAATTCGAACGCCAGTTTCACCTCATCGCCAGCCTCAATCATGCCAACGTTCTACCGCTTTATGAATTTAGCTCATCCGACTCTCATTTTTATTTCGTCATGCGCTACACTCCGCTAGGTTCGCTGGCAGATTTGCTCAAGAAACGGCCCTTAACTTTAGAGGAGACACTCCATTGCACCGCCCAAATTGCCTTGACCTTAGATTACCTTCACAGCCGGGGCGTCGTCCACCGTGACCTAAAACCGAGCAACACTTTGTTGGGCAGCAATGAACAAATTTACCTGGCCGATTTCGGCCTGGCCAAACGGTTATCCGAAGAAACACTGGCCCTTCACACCGGACGTGGAACCGGCCCATATGCCCCATATGAACAGCACACCCTGGCTAAATTAACCCCGAAAGCCGACATTTACAGCCTGGGTATTGTCATTTATGAAATGTTGGCCGGGAAGCTGCCCTGGGACGGAACCACCAACCTGGCGTTACAACAATATCATGACGCGGGGGAGTTACCCGATATTCATGAAATCCGCACCGATTTACCTGCGGCTATCACCCACGCCTTGCGCCGGCTGACTGCTTTTGATTTGAACCAACGTCCTGGTTCAGCCCTCGAAGCTTTCCAGCTGTTGGCGGCGGCCTCAGACGGAAACGCTTTCCACCAGGCGGCCGATTTCTATTCAGTGCCGCCAATATTGCCCGAGGACCTGGTTGAAGCCAATAATGCCCAGGCTTTATGGCAGCGCCTCCAGGCCGAAACGGCCGACCCGCTTCATGTCTCGTTGACCCACCTGGCCTTTCTGGATTCGGCCTATAGTAAAGAGGATATAGAAGGTCTTGTTCGTGATGAAGCCCTGCGAAGTTTTATGCTGGCCGGGACCATATACCATGACTATCACCTGAGCTACTGGCGGCGGCAGGTGACTGACCCCCAGGCACGGCTCCAAATTTGTGAAAGAATCTTGGGGGTAGAAGACAGCGCTGTCGCCAACCGGGCACTGGAATTATTAGCTTCGTTACAGAACACGGCCGGAATTACTCTTTCCGACAGGCTCCTCAATCATCTCATTGATTTATTCACCTTCGGCATTGCTTTTGGCACAGACACAGCCGCCCGCAGCCGCGCCTATGACATTTTGGCAACTGCCGTTCAGGAAAGACAAGGCTGGCGGCCCACCGGTTACACACCCGAAGGAGATGAAAAATTAGCCTGGCTGGCATTGAGTAACGGTACGGCCGCGGGTCGGGCGGCCCGCCTTATCGGCCGGGCAGGGAGCGAAACGGCCGTCCAAACTATCTTAGAAAAACGGGATGAGGTAGAACCGGATCGATTCCTGAACTTACTTCAAGAAATTCAGGCGGCAGCCGGAACGTTACCAGCCGTTGTTCCCTTCAACCTCCGCCTGCGCCTCCGGCTCTCATCCCTTCAAGAGCAGTTCCTGGAAGATGGAGCGGGTTTTTCCTGGTCAAGAGGCTTGCTGGGACTTTTCGCTGGTATTCTCTTTAGCATCTTCATGCTCGGCGGTCTTCTTTCTCCAATGGATGCCCGGATGCGTGACGGCCTGTTGACCCCCTATCCGGTCAGTAACATTTTGACCATTGTGGCTGTCGATAACGCCAGTCTGGACTTTTACGGCCGTTGGGATGAATGGCCCCGCTCCCTCCACGCCGATCTCATTGAGCGGTTGCAAGCAGCCGGAGCCAAAGTCATCGTCTTCGATATTCTCTTCAGCTCTGAAACAGCCAACGATGCCCCGCTGCTGAATGCTCTTCGAGCAGCGGACAACATCATCCTTTCTGTTTCCGGAGAAGACGAAGCTTATCGCACCAACCCGGGCAAGCTGCATTATGAAACAGGCGTTATTCCTGAGGCGGATTTTATGGAGGCGGCGGCCGCCGGCCATACCAATATTCTTAACGATCCCGATGGATATGTTCGGCACGTCCCCACCACCATAACCATAGGCAATCAATCATATGAAAGCCTCGCCATTCGAACCCTCGAGCTGTTTTTAGGCGTGGAGGAGCAACCGATACCGGAACCCCGAAACGGTTTCCTGCCGGCCGTAGGGCGGCAGATTCCAGTGGATGAATATGGTGCAATGCGCCTCTACTATGCCGGGCCGCCGGCCCGCCCCGGCTACACCACCTTCCCGGTTGTCAGCTACCTCGACGTTATACAAGGGGATGCAGGTCCGGATTTGTTCCGCGATAAGATTGTGTTAGTTGGCGTTACTGCCACGGCCATACCAGACCGGTATTCAACGCCTGTCAGCCAGGGCCGCCTGATGTATGGCGTTGAAATTTTAGCTAACACGATTGAAGCCATCTGGTCGAACAAATTTATCACCCGGCCCGGTGAAGGGGTTCGGATCGTAATCTTGCTCCTGTTGGGCGTCCTAACAGGGCTTCTTTGCGCCCGCCCCTTTTCCGGTCTGATTCTGGCCGCGGCCGTCGGCGCGATCTATTTTCTGTTCACCAGTTGGCTTTTCGATACCCGGGGTGTGATGCTCGATATTTTGCTCCCCTTCCTGACCATCGCCGCCGGCTACGTTGCCGTCACTACTTTTCGGTATGCCGTAGAAACCCGCCGCCGCCGAGTATTGGTGTTCCCCTCCTAAAGCCAGGAACCGGGTTTTTCCAAAATACCCGGTTCGTTCGTCAACTCACGCTTATTTGTTCTTACCCTGGCCCGGCGGTCCGCCGTCGCCATCGGGCGGATTGCCTTCTCCCGGGGGATCATCGGGTGGGTCGCCCGGCACGGAATCCGGCGGGCCACCATTGCCTCCGTTGCCGTTGCCGTTACCGTTTCCATCATCCGGCGGATCGCCAACCTCTTCGGGGGGCTCGTCAGGTGGAGGTGGATCGGCGGGCGGGTCGTCCGGCGGGGGGCTGCTGCCGGTGTTTTCGCCGTTGTCGTCATCGGCAGGCGGGTCGGTCACAACCGGGGGTGGGTCGATTATCACCGACGGCGCTTCGGGAATGTTGCCCCAAACCGGCGGCGGCGGGCCGATTCCGTCAGGCCCATTTTCAATGGGGAGCATTTCAAACGGAAACGGAATCGTTTCAGGTTCAACCGATGTCGTTTCCTGCGGTTTTTCCACCGGTTCAGGCCTGAAAGTGGGAAGTGGAACCGGCGTCACGATTTCAGGCGGGTGCTGGGATTTAACCTGAAGCGGCCGGCCGACAACGGCCGTCACTTCCATCCCTGCTTCCACCATCTGCGATTCCTGGCCGGCTAACGATACTTCAACCTGGCCCTCATCACAAGATATGTAGGTTTCATTAGCAGAGATATAGGCGACGGTAAATACTGTGCCGCGTACCGATGCCGTTGAGGAGGGGGTGCTGATTTCGAAGCGATCGCCCACCCCTAAAACAGTCTTTACCCGGCTCAGGGTGCGACCGGCTAATAATCTTAAGTGAACGCGGTAGGTGTCGTCTTCAATAACCAGTTCATCTACGTTTATTTCCGCTCCAGCCTCCAGGTCGATGGTGCTGCCGTCAACCAGGTGGATTCGGGCGGTCGATTCGGCCGCAAGAAAAATACGGTCGCCGGTGCTTACCACTAAAGCTTCGCCTCCGGGAACCAGCACCATTTGACCGGCATTTCGAGGGTTGGCGTGGACAATGGTTGCCTGACCTTGATTCACGACCAGGGTAGCTGCCGCGGCTTCGGTGGGCTGCGCAAAAACAAAAGCGCCAAGCATAACCACAATGAGAAGCACCGCCGCCGCAGCCCAGCCAAGTTTCTTAGGCAGAAAAGCCATTAAATTCCTTTTAGGGCCGCTTTTTCGCACTTTGGTGGATTTTTTCAACGGCCCAGGCGATTGATTTGGGACATCACCTTCGACCTCTGCCATAAAAGCATTCAGTAAAGCGCGATCCATACCAACGTAATCGGCAACCTGGAGCATCCCACCGTTATACATCGCCGGCTGAGGACGGCCGCACAATGCAAGTTTAGCCAATTGCTCTCTGCCGATTTGTAGGCTGCCGGCAACCTCTTCCCAGGAAAGCGATTTTTGAGAGGCATATTGTTGGATATAAGGCGCGAACAGCGTCTTGTCTTCTACTGCGGCCTGCGCCATTTTGATTAACAAATCGGACATATTATTGCCTGTTAGGGGACAGTCACCGGCATTCTGCCAAATCGCCTGTCCCCTGATTATCCTTTACATCTATAGTTCCGAGCCGGATGCCGAAGTTCGACAAAATTTTAAGGAGGATCAGAATTTGCTTTTGCCGATGCGCCGGCCGAATCGCTGTAACTGTTTGCCCAGCCGGTCTTTGGCCCGTTTTACCTCCACTCTTTGGGTCTCTTCGTCCAGATGCGATATTCCCATTACCTGGGCGAAGTGCTTTGTTTCCCGCACCCCTTCTAACATTAATAGTAGAATGGCTTTGTCGTTTGTCTCTATTTCCCGTTCCAGGGCAGCCAATATTTCCCGGCGCGACAGGTCTGTGTATTGTTCCAGCCATTCATCTAAAGCAAAATGGGCTTCAACAGGATTTTCCTCCGGCTCTGTTTCTAGATTTTCAAGAGCCGTCAATCTGTGGTCCCGGCGGCGGTTTATGTCGAGCAGATTCAGAACGTCTCCTCGGGCCGCCATACGCAGATAAGCCGCCAAGCTCAATTTCTTCGGGTCATATTTTTCCGGTTCAGCGCGAAAAGCTAACAGCACGTCAATGGCTACCATTTCCAGATGATGTTGGTCTTGCTGGGGAAATTGGCTCTGTAAAAAGCCAACCAGGTGCGGCAGAACCCGCTCGCAGAATTCAGCGAAAGCGGTAGGGTCATTTCGGAGCAGACGCTGGTACTTCTCGTCCTGCCAGGTTCGAGTTGGCTCAGGTAACATCATCTATTATATTCTACCACTTGTCCCGGCTGTTCTCTAGTATCTGCGTACTATTTAGTGCGGTTTAATGGCGACGACGTACCTGTAATCGGTTTTTAACCGGCCGTTCTAAGGAAAAAGGGAAGTGGTGACGAATCGCCATATGTGGGTTTTTAACAACAAGGGAAAAATTTAAGGTGTGCAAGGTGAGCAAGTTTGTGAGTTTTTTTTGCTGAACATCTTGATTTTATAGAGTAATTGGGATTGAAATAGGTGAATTTTGGGGGGCGGCGGATGTCTTATTGATACAAAGTATCAATGAGACGAGGGGAATGGGGGTTGTGGGGGCTACTTAACTCATCCATGTGCGACTTGAAGTCGTGTGTGTAGCTGTTACACCAACTTAACAATTAAAGCGGGATGTAACCTGATGTTCTGCGTGCGACTTGAAAAGCCGCGTGAGTAGCTGCTACACCAACTGTAAAGGGAGGATGTAGCCCAGTGTTCTACCATTGGTATCCTACCGGAGCATGCGCCGATGGCAACGTCGAGGTGTGAAGCCTCCGGGACAATGTAACCTCACGTATGTGGTCGTCGGATCGTAAGAAAAGGCGGCGACTGCCAGCACCAAGGCAGCCGGGTGCTAGGGTCGAATAGTACGGTCAACGAATGTGAATCGCTGATAAACATCGTTATCAGGAACAAGCCAAAGGTGCTGTTAGGCTTGGGCCAAAAGGCAAGTGGCCAGGCGCAGTTGCTGCAGAATCAACTGCCGTAGATGGAGCGCCACCGGTGGAGAAGCGAGACCTAACCCATTCTGGTACTCATGCGGAACAAGGTAAGCCCGATGCTCTCCCTCTGGGAAAGCGAGCTGTGAGGCAAGCCAATGGAGCAGCGGGTAAAGGATGATGGAGAAAGCGAAAGCCAGCCTGTAATGGGTTGGATAGGGGTTCAGACTTTGCCCCACGCGAAAGCGAGCAGACTTCCATCAGGTGTCTCATCACGAGAAAATATGGCAAACCGTTCAAAGTGGGAAAGCAAATGGCGGCAACGGTACATAATGCGGTTATATCGTTAGCTGGTGCGCCCACTCCTGTTTCCGTAGCAGGCGACGGCTCTAGGTGTGTATCGTGAAGCATGGGTACAACACTTATGCGGGTTTCCCCGTCAAGGAATGCCTTTGAGATGCTTGAGCCTATTGCGTTGAAAAGCGCACGATGGGTTCTTAGGAGAGGGGGAGACGGCAACGTCTCCTCCTTATCCGACCATCAGTACCCTACCAGAACATGCGCTGGTGGTAACGCCAGGGTGTGAAGCTTCTGGGACAATG
>Ga0299914_10003946_pt1 | contig 10597 bp, 7 predicted proteins | sample RVTome_10_FD_201361 | JGI IMG/M metagenome (GOLD analysis project Ga0299914, IMG submission 201361) | Soil microbial communities from uranium-contaminated site in the Upper Colorado River Basin, Wyoming, United States - RVT153D57 (version 2) ... | reverse complement strand
GCGCCGATCGTGCTGCTGGAGCGGGCCGGCGACGCGCTGGCCCGGTCGGTCGCGCCCGGCAACCGCCGGCTCGGTGTGATGCTGCCGTACACGCCGCTGCACCACCTGCTGACCGCGGCGCATCCCGGCGCGCTGGTGCTGACCAGCGGCAACGTGTCGGACGAACCCATCGCCTACCGTGACGACGACGCGCGCGCACGGCTGGGCGGCATCGCGGACGCGTTCCTCACGCACGACCGGCCGATCCACATGCGGGTCGACGACTCGGTCGTACGGGTCGTCGCCGACCGGCCGGTGCCGGTCCGCCGCTCGCGCGGGTACGCCCCCCAGCCGCTGACCACGGCGTGGGAGTTCCCCCGTCACGTGCTCGCCTGCGGCGCCGAGCTCAAGAGCACCGTGTGCGTGGCGAAGGGACGGCGCGCGTTCGTCTCGCACCACATCGGCGACCTGGAGAACTACGAGACCTTCCAGTCGTTCACCGAGGCGATCGCGCACCTGTCCCGCCTGTTCGCCGTCTCACCGGCCGTGGTGGCTCACGATCTGCATCCGGAGTACCTGGCGACCAAGCACGCGCGGGACCTCGACGGCGTCGAGCTCGTCGGCGTGCAGCACCATCACGCCCACATCGCGTCGTGCCTGGCCGACAACGGCGTCACGGGCCCCGTGATCGGTGTCGCCTTCGACGGGACCGGGTTCGGCACCGACGGCACGATCTGGGGCGGCGAGATCCTGGTCGCCGACCTCGAGCGCTTCACGCGCGCCGGCCACCTCGCGACCGTGCCGCTGCCCGGCGGCGCGGCGGCCATCCGCGAGCCGTGGCGCATGGCCGCCAGCTACCTGTCGACCATCCACGGCAGCGACATCCCCGACGACCTCGCCGTGCGCGCACGCAACCGCGACCGCTGGGACGGCGTCCTCGCGGTCGCGGCGGCCGGTGTGAACTCGCCGCCGACGTCGAGCGCCGGCCGGCTGTTCGACGCCGTCGCGGCGCTGATCGGCGTCCGCGACGCCGTGCACTACGAGGGGCAGGCGGCGATCGAGCTCGAACAGGTCGCCGATCCCGCCGAGCGCGGTGGCTACCGCGCCGCGATCACCGGCGGCGAGCCCTTCGTCATCGCGGGCGCCGACCTGGTGCTGGCGGCGGCCACCGACCTGCGCGCCGGCGTGCCGGTGCCGGTGATCGCGGCACGGTTCCACGCGGGAGTGGTCCACGCCATCGCGGACGCCTGCGAGCGCACCAGGGACGCGACCGGGCTGACCACCGTCGCGCTGTCCGGCGGCGTCTTCCAGAACGCGCTGCTCGTCGAGCGTGCGGTGGCGCGGCTGGAGGCCGACGGCTTCCACGTGCTGACCCACGTCCGGGTGCCGCCGAACGACGGCGGCATCAGCTTCGGTCAGGCCGCGGTCGCCGGCGCCCGCGACCGCGCCTGACGGGCCCGTCAGGCGCCGGCACGCACCCCATCGCGGTCCAGCGCCCGTCCGGTGAGCTCGCGCAGCACGTGGTACAGCGTGGTCTGCACCTCCTGGATGCGGTGCACCGACGCCGACGGCACGACGAACAGGTGGTCGATCGTGTCGGTCGCGGCCATCTGCCCACCCTCGTTGCCGGCCAGGCCGATGGTCAGCATGCCGATGTCCTTGGCGGCCTCGAACGCCCGGACGACGTTGGGAGAGTTGCCGCTGGTCGACAGCCCGATGACGGCATCGGCCGGTTTGCCGAACGCGCGCACCTGACGGGCGAACACCACCTCGAAATCGATGTCGTTGGTCAGCGCGGTGACCACGGCGACGTCGTTGGTCAGGCACAGCGCCGGCAGCGGCCGTTCGTCGTCGTGCGCGGGGTCGAGGAAGCTCTGGGCCACCTCCTGCGCATCGGAGCTGCTGCCGCCGTTGCCGAACGTCAGCAGCTTGCCGCCGCCCGCGAAGGACGCGGCGAGCGCGCCGGCGCACGCGCCGACGCGGTCGGCCTCCTGCTCGCCGACCGCGCTGCGCAGCGCGACGATGTCGGTGGCCTTCTCGGCGGTCGAGCGGGCGACGTCGGCCAGTACGGCATCCAAGCTGGTGGTGCCCTCGTAGAGGAAGGGGTAGAGCCCTTCGATGCCCCCCGCCGGCGCGGGCGCCGTGCCGGTGCCCTCCAGGAGACCGGGTTGCTCGATGAAGACATGCGCGAGCTCCCAGAGGATGTGATAGGTGGTGACGTGCACCTCCTTGACGACATGCGGGTCGTCGGAGGGGATGATCAGGGCATGATCGACCGCCGGGCTGGCCGCGATGGCGCCACCGTCCCCGCCGAGCAGCGCCACGGTCAGCATGCCCGCGTTGCGGGCGGCCTCGAGTCCACGGAGCACGTTGCGGCACTGCCCGTCCGACGAGATGCCCAGGGCGATGTCGTCACCGTCGCCGAGCACGCCCACCTGGTGGGCGAACACCTCGTCGAGGCCGGAGCGCCTGGCGACGCCCATCAGGGTCGCGGCGTCGGTGACCAGCGACAGGGCGGGCAATGCGCGCTTGCCGACGATCACCGGGTGCACGAACTCGACCGACACGTGCTGCGCGTCGGTGGACGGGCCGCCGTTGCCGAACGCCAGCAGCTTGCCGCCGCGCTGGAACCTGACCGCGATGTCGTGGCAGGCGCGGGCCATCTGCTCGGCGATGGCGGCCAGGGCCGTGCCCGGCGCCTCCCGCCTGGCGAACGCCGCGCCCGCCGCGTCGTGCAGTGGTCCAGCCGGAGTCACATCACGCATGGTCGAACCTTCTCGCAGACTGTGACCGAACGTACCCCCGCATCCCGGCCTCCGCCGCGGCGCACGACCGCGCCGCCATCACGCCGAACGGGTGGCCAGCCGTCCGCTGTCCCGTCGGCATGCCCGTCCGCGTACGCGTCAAACACATCGGGAGCGACGGTGCCACGGCCCCGCCACGTGGTGCCGCGCAGCGACCGTCCGGCACCAGTATGGTGACCTCTTCGACGTCGCCGGCGCGCGTTCCTGCCGGCGGAGCACCTCCGCTGATCGCAGGTCCGCTCCGCCTGGCCCCGAGCGCCGGAGAGGAGCACCCGGATGAAGTGGCGCGACCTGTTCACGGGACGCAGAGGCGGGTTGGAACGCATCGAACAGCACCTGCTCGAGATGCTCGACGCCGACCGCCACACGTTCGAGCTGGCGACCAGCGGGCTGCTCGGCTCGGCCGACCCCGCAGCACTGCGCCAGCAGGCCTCCGACAGCGACCACCGCGTCAACCTCCTGGTCCAGCAGGTGCGTCGCGAGCTCGTCGTCCACGCCTCCCTGCGCGGCGCCGACATCGACATCCGCACCATGTTCGCGACCATGTCGATCGTCAAGGACATCGAGCGCATCGGCGACTACGCCAAGCAGTTGCTGCGCGTGGCCCACGTCCGCGGCCCATTCACGACCGGCAGTGCCACCCACGCCGAGCTCACCGCCTACTGCGAGCGGATCTCCGGGTACCTCACCGCGGTCCGCGACGCCCTGTGCGCGTACGACTCCGACGGGGCCAGAGCACTGATGGCCGGCATCCATGGTCTCACCGATGAGCTGGGCGCCGCGATCGCCGGGCTGCTGGTCGCCGATCCGGCTCCCGCCGACGGCGCCGCCCGGGCACTGGCTTACCACTACCTGGCCCGCATCTGCTCGCATCTGAGCAACATCCTCACCTCGCTCGTCATGCCCCTCGACAAGCTCGACTTCTATGACGAGCAGCACCCGGACCCGTCTGATGATGCTGCGTGAGGCAGCCATCAGGCCGGCACGGTGGGCGATCGACAGCGGGCGGCCTGCTCAGAGCATGCGGTTGAGCAGGCGATCGCGGTCGACGAACTGGTGCTTGAGCACCAGGCCGACGTGCACGGCGAAGGCCGCGAAGAACGCCAGGTGGGTGGCGATGTGGGCAGCGAGGATGACGTCGTCGTCGGCCCACTCCCGCGGGGCCTCCCACTCCCGCCGGCCGAGATCCCAGTCCTCCCCGGACACCAGGACCAGCGCCAGCCCGGTCAGTGGGATGAGGAACAGCAGCCAGTAGAGGACCTGCTCGACACGCTTCGCGATGCGGCGTTCGGACTCCGACAGACCGTCGGCCCACGCCGGCAGTGGTGTCGTGGTGCGCCACACCACCCGGATGACGGCCAGCAGGAGGATGCTCACGCCGATACCTGCATGGACGATCAGCAACATGTCGTCCTCACCGCCCAGCCAGCGGTCGACCGGCCCGTCGAGCAGGTCGTCGGCGCGTTCCATGGAGTAGCCGACCGCGAACTGTGCAGCCAGGGCGACCACGGTCGTCCAGTGCAGGACCTTGGTCACGAGGCCGTAGCCGCCGGCATCATTGCGAAACCGCATCGTTGATGAGGCCCATCGTCGTCGCCCGGTTGCTGGCGCCCGACCATATGGCATGGCTGGCCGCGGCCGTCAGCACCCCGGCCACAGCCAAGGGGTGTGAGGCATGACGCCCTCGACCGCCACCTTCTGGGACCCCGACGTCCGCCACCTTGCTCCTCGATCGCAGGGGCGCGGACGATGGCGGCGTCAACGTCTGGGTCACCGTCGCCGAGAGCGAACCCCGCGTGACCGGAATGCTGCTGAGCATCTCCAGCGCCTTCGTGCCCGACGACGAGCGCAGCGAGCGCCTGCTGCACCATCTGCTCGGCGAGCAGATGGCCGCTGGGAACTGCCTGCGCCGGCGGACCGCATGTACCGCTCACACCGGACGGGCGCCTGGTCCCAGCGGCGGCGGTGACGTATGTCGAAGGTCTTCGCGGCGGCAGTGCCGTGGTCCGTGCCTGCCCTGTCGTGGTCGATGATCAGACGGCGGGCACCGCCCAGATGACGTAGGTGCCACCCTCGCGCCTCCGGCCGATGTCCATCGTGCCGTTGAGGCGTTCGGCGCGGGCACGCAGGTTGGCGATGCCGCTGCGACGGCCCGTCGGCGCGATGCCGCGACCGTTGTCGGTGACCTCAAGGCGGATGACATGGTTGTCGGCGCGCAACCGGACCTCCACGCGCGAGGCGTCCGCGTGGCGGCTCACGTTGGTCAGCGTCTCGCGCATGACGGCGAGGAGATCGGGGGCCAGTTCGTCGGAGACCACGGCGTCCAGCTCGGGGTCGATGGCGCACTCGGGCGCGAAGCCGAGCAGCGACTCGGCCATGGAGAGGATCTCCTCGATCTGGCGCGTGAGGCTGGCCATGCCGTCCCGCCGGGCGTGGAGACCGAAGATCGACGAGCGCAGATCCCCGATCGCGTCGTCGATCTGATCGACGGCCTCGCGGACCCGGACGCCGACGACCTGGTCGGTGATGTGCCCGCTGACGCTCTGCAGCGCGAGTCCCGTGGCGAACAACCGCTGGATCACCAGATCGTGGAGGTCGCGGCCGATCCGCTCGCGTTCGTCGTAGACCGTGACCCGCCTGCGCTCCGCCTGCGCGTCAGCGTAGTCCAGCGCCAGCGCGGCCTGCGCCGCGAAGCCCCCGGCGAGCTGGACATCCTCGGTGCCGAACGGCGGATCGCCCTTCTCCCGGGCGACGATCAGCGTCCCCAGGCGGTGCCCACGGGCGACCAGCGGCAGGCCCATCGCGGCTCCGAAGCGGTCCGTGGCGACCAGTGGACCGCCGTCGTCGACGCGCAGTTCGTCGCGCAGGACGGCCTCCCCCGAGTCCATCACGGTCCCCGACAGGGAGCCCTTGCTCTGGAACCGCTGCCCCCGGAGAGCTTCGGCGTCCAGACCGTCGGCCACCGCGATGGTCAGCTCGCCGTCGCCGACCGGTACCACCAGGATCGCCGTCGCGGCACCGGCGAGCTCGCGGGTGCGCGCGGCCAGCCGGGGCATGGTCAGCGAGGGATCCTGGCCGGACAGCAGCTCGCTGGTCAGGTCGCGCGTCGCCTCGAGCCAGCGTTGCCGCCGTAGGGCGTGCTCGTGCACGCGCGCGTTGTCGATGGCGACGCCGGCGACGGCGGCGAGCGTGGTGATGAGCTCGACGTCGTCATCCGTGAAGCCGTGCCCGCCCTTGCGGTTGGTCAGGTACAGGTTGCCGTAGATCGTGCCGCGGGCCTCGATGGGCACACCCAGGAAGGTGTCCATCGGCGGGTGACGCTGGGGGAAGCCGACCGCCGACGGGTGGCTCGAGAGGTCGTCGAGCCGCAACACCTGCGGTTCGTGGATCAACAGGCCGAGGATGCCGTGGCCCGCGGGAAGGTGTCCGATGCTGTCCACCACATCGGCGTCCATGCCCGTGTGCACGAACTCGCGCAGTCCACCGCCCTCTGCGATGACCCCCAGCGCGACGTACTCCGCGTCGACCATGTCGTGGGCGACGTCGACGATGCGGTTCAGCACGCTGGCCAGGCTCAGCTCGGTTGAGGCGATGCTGACGATGGCTTCGATCAGGCTCCACAGCCCGTCGCGCGCCTCCACCACCTCACGCGTGCGTCGCAGCAGCTCCGCGAGCAGATCGTCGAGCGCCAGGCGGGAGGAGGACGCCGGGCGGTCGTGCTCCTCCGAAGCCTCCACACGCCTCCGTCACTGGTCGGGCCGTCCGTTGGCGGCATCGGCGACCGTGGATCACGCAGCACGGGCGGCTGATCGTTCTCCACGCTAATGCACCTGTCAACGCTGACCGGCGCGCATCCGTGGCAGGCCGCACGCAGGCCCGGCGATCGCGGGGCCGAAGGCCTTGCGCGTCGATGCTGGCGGTCGCCTGCCCGTAGGGGTGGAACCGGCGGTGCGCGTCGACGGTGGCCGGAGTGCCACCGCGGGGCATCTCGTCGCCAGGCGTCCCCGTGGGACCGGGACCTTCGGCTCTGCGTGGCGTCGCGCGTTCGATGATGCTTGGCGCTCACACCGTCACCGGAGGGCAACGCGATGCCTGTCGCCAAGCACTGGACCGTCGACATCCTCATACGCGAGCAGCTCGGCGACGATGCCACCGTGACGCACGCCGAGGCGCGGCTGCGCACGCGGGATGCCATCGGCCTACGTGGCCATGGGCAGGCGCGCAGGCATCCCGATGACGCCGACCTGCCGGCGATCGCCGACGAACTGGCGATCGCGCGTGCGCTCTCCGACCTCGCACACCAGCTGTTGTGCACCGCAGCCACGGACATCGACGCCGTGACGCCGCGGCGGCCACTGGTGACGCTCGCCGAGTGACCGCCGGCGATGCCATCATGGCTGCCGATGCGTACCAGCCACCTGCTCCGTGCGGGACGCCGCGAGGTCGTCGACGATCTGGGTACCGGACTCGCCCGCGCGCGTGACGCCGGTGGCCTGCTGTGGGTCGAGCTCGACCACCCGGCGATGTCCGACTTCGCCGAGATCGCGGAGGTGTTCGGCCTGCACCGCCTGGCGGTCGAGGACGCGGTGAGCGCCCGCGACCGGCCCAAGCTCGACACGTATGACGGCACGCGCTTCCTCGCGCTGGTCACCCTCGGCTACCAGGACGCGACGACGCCGCTGGACGTCGGTCGGGTGATGGCGTTCGCCGGTGACGCCTTCGTCGTGACCGTCCGCCACGAGGACGGCCACACGCTCGACCGCGCGCGCCGCCGGCTGGAGCAGGGTGACGTCGCGCACGTCACGCCGCTGGGCGTGCTCCACGCGGTGTTCGACACCATCGTCGAGGACTGCTCGACGATCTCCTCCAGCATCGAGGCATCGGTCCTCGCAGCCGCGGACCGGCTGTTCGCGCCGCCCCGGACCGATGAGGAGCACCTGCTCTACCGGACGACGTTGCAGCTGCTCGCGATGCGGCACGCCGTGCAGCCGCTGGTCGAGCCGCTGCGTCACCTCAGCAGCGGCGTCCCCGACGGCGTCGACGTGGAGACGGCGCGGCGCTTCCGGGATGTCCTCGACCACGCGCTGGTCCTGAGCAGCGAGATCGCGGACTACAGCGAGCTCGTCGAGCAGTTGCGCGGCAGCAACGACTCACGGATCGCGCTGCAGCAGAACACCGACATGCGCAAGATCTCCGCCTGGGCGGCCATCATCGCGGTCCCGACCGCGATCACGGGCTTCTACGGCATGAACGTGCCCTATCCCGGCTTCGGCGACGCCAGCGGCGTCCTCGCCGCCGTCATCCTCCAGGGCATCCTCGCGCTGGCGCTGTTCGTCGTGTTCCGCCGTCGCGGGTGGCTGTGACCCGGACCTGACCCGTCCACAGAAGCCGGCGCGAAGGCCCGTCCACCGCGGGACCAGTGGCCCGGCCGGACCCCACCTCGTGGCGGCCGCGGGCCGCGCTCGGCAGCGCGGCGCCGACCGCTGTCCCGGCGGGGCTCCCACCGGAAGCTGAGCGTCGCCACGACGGCCCCCACGGCGCCCCACGCCACCATGACGGCCAGGTGGACCGGGCTGCTGCCACCGGCACCTGCCGCGGCGTCGAAGACGGTGACCATCGCGTGGACGAAGTGCTTGAGCGGGAACGCCCATCCGAGCGCGGCCATCGCGGCCGGCAGCTCGCCGAGCATGAAGATGTCGGAGACGAACGACAGGGGCAGCAGGATCGCGAGGGTGACCGCGGGCACGGCACCGGCGTCCGGCGCGATCGCGGTGACCATCAGCCCCAGCGCGGCCAGCGAGACCGTGCCCACCACCAGCGTCAGCACGGCCACCGGCACGCGGCTGAGCGGCAGGTCGATGCCGTACAGCAGCACGCCGGTCGCCATCGTCGTCGTGACGATGAACCCGGCGACGAGCAGGACCGAACCGAGGCGCCCGGCCAGGTACAGGCGGGCCGGCAGCGCCGTGCCCCGCAGCCGCTTGAGCACACCGGTGTCGCGCGCCCGCGCCACGGTCTCGGGCATGTTGACGAAGGCGTGCACGGCGATGCCGTAGACCGCCATGGCCGGGGCGTACCACTGCGGGAAGCGCATGTCCGCCCACGGCATCTGTCCGGTGCCGAACACGGTCGGGACCAGCGCCAGGAGCAGGATCGGGAACGCGACCGCGAAGAACACCGAGCCGGGATCACGCCACAGGGTCCGGGTCGCGTAACGGATCTGTCCCCACAGCAGCGTGGCCGTGTCGCGCCGGGTGGTCCGCACGACCCGGAGGGACCGTACCGCCGCGGGCGCGGGCGCATCCGCATCCGCGGCGCGGACGGGTGTCGCGCGGCGGCGCGGCGCCCATGAGAAACGGAGCACCGCCACCACCGACGCACCCACCGCCCACAGGCCCATCACGGCCAGGTGGCGCCAGCTCAGCGCAGCACCCGTCGCGAACGGGTCGAAGGCCTCGCCCAGGCCGGCGGCGAAGTGCTTCAGGGGGAAGATGTCGCCGACGGTCCGCAGCCACGCGGGCATGGCGTCGGACATCACGAACACGTCGCTGACGAACGCGAGCAGGATGACGGCGCCGTTGGCGACGGTCTCCATGACGGTGGTGCTGTCGATCAGCGCCACCAGTGCGAAGGCCAGCGCCCCGAACGCGACGACGCCGACGAGCAGCGTCAGCAGCGCCGCGGGCGCCGTGCGGGCGAAGACCTGGACGTCGAACGCGACGACCGCCACCAGCAGCATGACCGCGGCGGACAGCATCGCCGTGACGATCGCAGAGGCCATGCGGCCCGCGAGGTAGGCCCAGGCCGGCAGCGGTGTTCCACGGAGCCGCTTGAGCACGCCCCGGTCGCGCGCGAGCGCGATCGTGATGGCCGGCGTCGTGAAGGTCGCCATGGCGACCGCGAACGCGAGCAGGCCGGGCGTGGAGAACTGCGCGAAGGGGATGCCGTCGATGGTCGCGTTGCCGGTCGCCAGGCCGATCAGCAGCAGGAAGATGAGCGGCAGGGCCACCGTGAAGAACGCCGTGACCGGTGTGCGCCAGAACTGCCGGTTGGCGCAGCGGAACTGACCGGCGACAAGGCGCAGCGGCGATCGCCGCGACGGGCCGGCCACCGGCCGCGACATCGTGCTGTCAGCCACCGTCGGTCATCTCCTCGCCCAGCAGCCCGAGGTACGCCTCCTCCAGTGACCGCCGCTCGACCGCGAGGCCCGGCAGACCGCTACCGCGCCGCAGCGCCCACCCCGTCAGCGTGTGCAGCAGGCGCAGCGGATCCTGACCTACCACCTCGACGAAGTCGCCGTCGGCGTGCACGGCGCCGTCGAGGTCGGGCAGATCGGCGGTGGTCACGCCCGCGGGCAGGCGGAACGTGACCACGGCGAGCGCGCCGGCCCGCGCGATCAGCTCCTCGGGGGTGCCACGCCACGCCAGCCTGCCCGAGGCGATGACGATCACGTGGTCGGCGAGGTGCTGCGCCTCGTCCATGTAGTGGGTGGTGAGCAGGATCGTCTTGCCGAGCTCGCGGAGACGGTCGACCAGGTCCCATGCCCTGCGGCGAGCGGCCGGGTCGAACCCCGTGGTCGGTTCGTCCAGGAACAGCACGTCCGGGTCGCCCACGAGCCCCAGCGCGAGATCGAGGCGGCGCCGCTGCCCGCCGGACAGCACCTTGACCCGCGCACCGGCCCGGTCGCCGAGCCCGACCAGGTCGATGACGTCGCCGGGCTCCAGATGCTCCGGAAAGAAGCCCGCGTACATCGTGACCAGCTCGCGGACGGTCTGCTCCTCGTCGAACCCGGCGTCCTGCAGCACCACGCCGAT